>AR_comb_assmDRAFT_10091246_pt1 | contig 17153 bp, 21 predicted proteins | sample ArasoioldDNA_FD_10543 | JGI IMG/M metagenome (IMG submission 10543) | reverse complement strand
CGCTACCTCGTGGCAAATTGGATCGGGGGGCGCTACGGTACCAGCTTTCCCTACGGTACACTGGTCATCAACGTCTCAGGAAGTTTTGTTATTGGTCTCTTCCTGATCCTCGTCACCGAGCGCTTCCTGGTGCATCCCCACTGGCGGCTATTTTTTGCCGTGGGCTTCCTCGGGGGCTATACGACGTTCTCGACGTTCAGCTTCGAGAGCCTGGCACTCCTGCAGAATGGTTCCTGGCTGCTCGGCCTGCTCTACATGATCGGGAGCGTTGTGCTCGGTCTCGGCGCGGCGCTCTGTGGCATCGCCCTGGCACGGCTGTTTTAGCGCTTGCCCTCGCTGTACTGATACTCAGGGTGATAGTGCATCGGCAGAAGCAGCCGGGCCGTGGGCAGGCTCCCGACCAAAGGTCGAGCACTGGGACGTGAGGGTAGGGGGGATTTCGGGACGCTACGACCGGGAAAATCCCCCCTGACCCCCCTTTCATAAAGGGGGGAATGGTACGCTGCGTAGAGGCAAGACCCCCGCACAAAAAGAGTACCGAACAGTATTGACCTTCCCCCCTCAAGGGGCAGGAGTAAAATGCCTCGGCTGCAAAGCTTAAACTCGATCCAGGTTCATAGACGCTATCGTATCGCTACCAGTAATCAGTGTCAAAACAGCTTCCGTCAAGCGCCCATGAACAGCGCCACATACTCACGGACAAAGGCGTCAAAGGTCCGCGCTGGCTGACCGGTGACTGCCTGGACCGTGTCCGTGACCGCCACTGCATAGCCATCCCGCAGGGCCGTCGCAAACTCCATGCGCACGTCCACGAGCCACGCCGGTAGGCCTGTCGCTGCCAACTCCTGCCGCACGGTGGCGAGCGGTACATCCTGGTAGGTGACTGGCCTGCCCATAGCCGCGGCAAGTTTTTGCGCGACCTCCTGGAATGACAGCGCTTCCGGCCCTGTGATCGTGTACGTCTTGCCCATATGGCCGTCTGAGGTAAGCGCCGCGACCGCGACGGCTGCGACATCGCGCGCATCGACCATGGCGATCTTGCCCGCCTGCATCGAGGCCACGAGCGCACCCTGTGCGGCAATAGCAGCAGCGGAGCGCAGGAGATTTTGCATAAAGAACGGTGGGTGCAGGTAGGTCTAAGGCAGGCCAACATCGGCGATGTGCCGCTCGGTCTGGGCATGCCATCGCCCGCTGCGCAGCGGTGAATCGGGGGCTGTCCCCAGACCGGAGAGTTTCACGATATGCACGCCACCAGCACGCCTGGCCGCTTCGACAAAATTCCCCTGCCACTCTACCTGACGCGGGTGGAGGGGAGAGATGAGGAGCGCTCGGGTGACCCCGTCCAACGCTGCGTCGAGGCTACCGGGCTGCTCCAGGTCGCCGATGAGCGTCTCGACGCCAGGATCAGTAAGCGTGGCGGCCTTCTCAGCACTCCGTACGAGCGCCCGCACTGGCACACCACGCGCCGTCAGCTGCCTGAGCGCGGCACTGCCTACGAGACCAGTGGCACCGCTAATGAGAATCATGGCAGTTCCCCGCGCATGCTTGCACCCATGCTGCCGCTCAACGCCTCCTGAGTGGGACACGTCATTAAACACAAAATTTCAAACAGCATCTGGGCGCCAACATGCGCCGTGTTGGACGTCGGATCATACTGCGGCGCAATTTCGACCACATCGCCGCCGATGATGTTGAGTCCCTGCAGCCCGCGCAGTATTTGCTGGGCTTCGCGTGGTGTTATGCCTCCCACTTCCGGGGTGCCAGTGCCCGGAGCATAGGCCGGGTCGAGGCCGTCCACGTCGAAGGAAACATACACCGGCCCGGTGCCGACCACGGCGCGCGCCTGTTCGACCACAGCGTCGATACCCAGGCGCATGAAATCTTCAATATGCACTACCCTCATGCCAGCGTCATAGGAAAATTCCCACAGGAGTTCTGCTGAGCCGCGGATACCAATCTGGATCGTGCGGGTCGGATCAACGACCCCGTCCAGAACAGCCAGACGAAACGGCCCACCGTGATGGAATTTGGAGAAGTCATACTCCCCGCTGGTGTCGCAGTGCGCATCGATATGCACCAGGCCCACTGGGACGTCGCGACCCAGTGCGGTGAGAATGGGATAGGTCATGGAATGGTCGCCGCCCACACTCAACGGCCTGACGCCAGCATCACACACCTTATGATAAAAGCTAGCGATATCCTCGATACTGTTTTCGAGGCTGAAACGACTTCTGAAGGGCACATCGCCAATATCGGCCAGGCGAGCAACAGTGCTCGGTGCTATGCGTAATTGATGGTTATAGGGCCCGACCCGCTCGATCTCACGCACTGCCCGCGGACCGAAACGCGCCCCAGGGCGATTCGTGACGCCGAGATCCATAGGGACGCCAATGAGCGCAATATCGAGACCGCTGAGTTCCTCCTGATGCGGCGCATCGAGCAAGGTGGGTATCCCGGCATACGGCAGTTTACGCTGTCCCCTGGCACGAAAGAGGTGCGCGGCGGCCTGCTTGAAGGCCGGATCAAAAATGTCATCGCCTTTGGCATCTTGATATTTCTGTCGTAGTCGTGTAAGTTCGTGAGCGTCCATTGTCTGTATCCTCATGCTCCCTAATCTGCTGCCGAACGGCTGCTACATAGCCGCCAACGTATCCGCAAACACAGAGAAATCTAATCTTTTACCAGGTGCGGGTCAAAGAGCGCACTTGCCCTAAGAGAAAACCTCTACTGATATCCCCTCTGATCCATCGGTGGCCCACCTGGCTCCTGTCGTCCGCCTTTCGCCCCTGGAAAAAGATGTTGTGCAGGAAAGCAAGCTGCCCGGACACACCCGACAACCTAAAACTCACACAGGGTTGAGTTGCACCAGAACACGGGCACTGCTACCATGCTCGCCGCTGTGTTCCTCTGCGTGTGTAGGGTCAACGCTGACGAGAGATGCTCTGAGGTGCCCAATGCAAGTCACACCGCATGTTTATGTCATGCATATCGACGACGATTCTGTCTACCACCCTGGTGGCAGCAACAACTACTTCGTGGGTGACCCGCGTGAAGAGATGCTGCTCATCGATACTGGCGACCAGCAACGTGAGTGGACGCGGAGTATTCTGGATTATTATGCACACCTGGGACGTCCCAAAATCTCGGCCATCCTCCTCACCCATAGCCACCAGGACCATATTGGCGGTCTAGACCGCATCTACGATGTCGTCCAGGCGCCAGTGCGCTGCCACCCGCAACTCGTCAAGAAACTGGCAAGCATGGTCGGGCCGGACGCGGTTGTCCCTCTCAAATCGCGTGAGATGCTCAGGACCGGTGGCGATGTAGCGGTGCAAGCCATCTTCACGCCTGGACACGAAGTGGACCACGTGGCGTTTCATCTGCGCGCCGACCGTGTCCTGTTTACGGGCGACTGTGTGCTCGGCGCCTCGTCGTCAACGGTGCGCGATCTCGCGAGCTATATGAAGTCTCTGCAGTTGCTGACCACGTATCAACACGACACCATTTGCCCAGGCCATGGCCCGGTCGTATCCCCGCCACGTGGTGCGGAGTTGGTACGCTGGTATATGCACCACCGTGAGGAACGCGAACAACAAATCCTGGAGGCTTTGGCCAAGGGCATCTCAGGGGTCAAGGAGATCACTCGACACGTCTATCCCCGTAACTTACGCAAAGGGCTGCGTGAAGGGGCCGAACGCAACGTCACAACGCATCTCGCCAAGCTCGTGCAAGAGGGCCGCGTGACGCAGGCGCCATCCCACTATGGCTTGCAGGGAGCTCATGGATAACAGATCAGCAGCCGGATGGCTAGCGGCAACAATGCTGTGGACAGACGCGGGTGGTTGATAGCCGCCAAAGCGGATGTGCGCGGGTGCTGTCATGGTCTCGCCGCGGTTTCGTGCAGGAGTTCGTCAGGCAGGTCGGCGGGGGGGTGGACATCGCGCAGCGCCGGGATGACTTCCTCCCCCATGAGCCTGATCGAGCGCATCAATTTGTCGTGCTCGATCCCACCAAACATCATCCAGTTGCTGATGTGGGTAGCACCGACACTGGCGGCGCGCTTAAACTTGGCGATGACAGTTGCAGGGCTGCCAAAGAAGAGCCGGTCCCGGTAGGTTGTCTCCTCCAATTCGCCTTCGTATGGTCGAGCATCGACCCGGCCATTGCTGACATCCTGCCGGTTCAGGCCGCGTTGGGCCCGGTGCTGCCAGCGTGCATACGGCAGCGCGGCATAGGCCTCTTCATCAGTAGGGGCGACGTGCGTGACACACTGTAAGCCGAGCCGGAGGTTGTGGATAGGCTTCCCGAGGTCAGCATGCGCCCGCACCAACGCCCCGCACTGCGCCCGCACACCGGCCATCCCCATCATACTCGAAGAGAGCGGGAGCATGTCCATACGGGCAGCAAGCTGCATAGATTCGGCACTGGTCCCTGCCAGCCACAAGGGCGGATGCGGTTTTTGCAAGGGCTTTGGAAACACTGTCACTGGCGTGGGAATCTGGACGTACTCACCCTCATAGGTAAATGATTCCTCGTGCGTCTACGCCTTCAGCAGCACGTCGAGCGTCTCATGAAATTTTTGTCTAGATGCGCCGAGATCTCCGCCGAAGCCAGCCATTTCGTAGGCCTGATAGCCACGTCCTACACCGCACATAAAGCGGCCGTCAATGAGGTTGTCTAGCACGGCGATTTCTTCCGCTAGGCGCAGGGGTTGCCAGACTGGCAGAATCACTGCCGCCGTACCAATGCGGAGGCGCTTGGTACGCTGACCAATGTACAGTGCCTGCATGAGCGGCGCTGGTGAGTTCCCGTAATTGGTAAAATGGTGCTCGGCAATGAGGCAGTAGTCGAAACCGAGCGCCTCAGAGTACTGGATCTGCTCCACCCCCTCTTCAAAGAGGAGCTTCCAGTTACGCAACGTCGGGTTTGGCCACTCGTAGAAGAGCCCAAATTGCATGGCGTGTTCCCATCATGTTCAGCAAGTCGCTTGTTGACGTCACTCACTCCTCTGCCATGCTAGGGCATCACCGGACAAAAAGCAATGGCCACCTGGCACGTCGAGGCGGAGAGCGGATGGCGCTTTGTCATGCTACTACATGCTGCTAGAGGTTGGTGGTGAAGGAGCGGGGAGGAACGCACCGTGTACGGTGCTTGAGACTGGCGGCAGGGCAAACCGTAGCGGCTTACCCCGGCGCCAGTTCGCATGGTACAAGCTTCATAGGTAAGAACTATCTGCTGCTGTACGCTTAGTAGCGGTGGTGTCGCCAGTGCCTATAGCCCCCGTACCTATAGCCCCCGTACCTATAGCCCCCGTAGTAAGGGTATGTATACACGACGCGAGGCTCGGCAACCACGACTGCAGGTTGCTGCACAACTACCGGTGCTGGCTGCACGAGTACGGGCTGCGGAGCCACCACGACCGGAGGTGGGGGGGTGACGACAGCGACTGGCAGTGGCAACCCAAGTCCGATGGAAACATGCACCCCTCCCGCCTGTGCCGACAGCGGCAGGGCAAGGCTGGCGACAGCGATGCAGGTTACAATCCCTAACGTCCGTAGAAGTGTACTGGTGCGTTTCATTGCTATGTCCTCTTTTTTCAGGATTCATGCCTCTTTCTGTAGAAAGAGTCCCCTGAGAGGGCCAAACGTTACTTTGCCACAGTGTAAGAAAGGTCACACTGTGAAGTGACGAGGCGGCATAGCTGCCCCATCGCCTCATGTTCGGCACGATCCCCAGCGCGATTTACCAGCGGTTGTAGCGGTCGCGATACACATTGCGCCAGTCGTGCCGGAGTTCCTGGCGGTGTGCGCGCAGTTGAGCGCGATCACGCCAGAGGGCCGCCCGGTCACGAGCGAGAGCCCCGTAGTTGCCAACCCGGCGGTCCTGCCAGAGCCGATCGTAATCATGTTGGATATCCTGCCAAGAATGCCGAATGTTCTGGCGATCCTGATGGATCTCACGCCAGTCATAGTGCATACCCTGGTACATCTGCCTGCCGTCTTGAGCACCCGCGCCAGGGACCCACAGTGCCATCGTCACTAACCCACCGATGATCCAGCCGATCATGCGTCGCATGCGCATGCTCCTTGTCTGCAAGATGGTGCACGGCTCCTTGAGTAGAGCCGTGCAAGGTATTTTGTAGTTTGTTCTCATGGTCCTCCCCCTGCGGGAGCCAAGCTTTCTATGTTTGTTCTTCTCTATGTGCAAGCGCTATGCCATCTACCGTGTACACCCCAATGGTCACATGATATCCGCATGCCGATGCCTAAAAGGCTTGTATTCTCGCCCCTGGAGAAGAAAGCAGGTCTCACCCCGGCGTTGCGGCGTAGCGTGCTCCGCCTATGGGACCGCGTACGGTGTCGGTCGCTCACGACATACACTGTTCGAGAGACGCAGGGTGGGCCTGTTATGAGGCCAGGGCGGCATGGTGATGTAGGAGAGGACCTGGTCGGCAGAGCTGTTGCTCGGCAACGACACCAAGCAGGGTTGCGCACAGATGGATGAGGCGAGCGTCGGCATCCGGCATGATATTGCGCTCGAGCGCCGAGCCCTCCCTACGCTGTTGTGCCCCGGCGACAGATGGCAACCAGGAGAAGGAGCGTGGTATATTTCCTCAAAAATCTGACCACGAGAGGAGCATGAACGATGGTCTCGCGTATATTATTGATCCTGCTATGCCTTGGGATACTGAGTATGGTCAATGGATGCTATGTTGCGCCCTATCCGTATGGGTATTATGCTCCCAGCCCTTATGTTTATGCCTACCCCCGAGCTTATGTCTATGCATATCCACGCCGGTATTATAGCCCCTATTATTACCCCTATTGATGAGGAGGTGCGGAGAGCCAGGTGGACAGATTACCCCATCCTCAGGCGTGAACCACATGTCTGTTCTGTGGTGAGCGGCCTTCGCTGCCGTCAGACTGGCCAGGACTGCCTGTAGGCGCGTGGTGGCCCTGGTAAAACTCCGTGTGGGCAATCTCGCAAAAGCTATGCGGTTGGTGGAATTCCATACGCCTAAAGATTTGCCAATATTATGTTCAACATAAAAACAATCAATTCGCTTTATATACCGTAGTGCCTTACGCTCTTGCAAACAACTGGCACGAGCCTCCTGCGGCCTCTGTGCCACAGCCAAGGAGAGCACATGGCACTCACATCCATTTCGCCGCTTGACGGCCGCTATGCGGCCCAGGTGCAGTCGTTAGCGCCATACTTTTCTGAAGAGGCGTTGATCCACTATCGCGTCCGCATCGAACTCGCCTGGTTCGTGACCTTGTCAGAGCGTCCAGAACTTCCCCAAATCCGTTCCCTGACCCCTAGCGAACTGCAGCTCGTTGAGATATGGGGCACGACGTTCGACAGCACACAGGCCCAGCGTGTCAAAGCGATTGAGGCGACCATTGGCCATGATGTGAAAGCGGTCGAATATTACCTCAAAGAACGCTGCCAGGGCACGACGCTAGAGGATATGCGTGAATGGATACATTTTTGTTGCACCTCAGAAGACATTACGAATCTCGCGTACGCCCTGATGCTCCGTGAGGGCCTGCACCATGGCTGGTTGTCGCTCGCCGAGCAACTCGTCCATACTGTGGCCACACTGGCCAGAGAGCACAGTGCCACTCCGTTGCTCACCCGCACACACGGCCAGCCGGCTTCGCCATCAACTCTCGGGAAAGAGTTAGCGGTCTTCGTGTATCGCTGGCAGCGGCAGTTGCAGCATCTGGCGCACACCGCCTATCTGGGCAAGTGCAACGGCGCCGTGGGCAGCTACAACGCCCATAGCGTCGCGTACCCTGCGGCTCCCTGGGAGGAGATTGCGCGTAACTTTGTCGAGAGTCTGGGGCTCACCTGGAATCCCCTGACCACGCAGATCGAACCGCACGACTATATGGCAGAGCTGTTTCACATCCTGCTGCGCTTCCACACCATCACTATCGACTTTGCCCGTGACATGTGGTCCTACATCTCCTTGGGATACTTCCGGCAGACTGCCCACAGCCATGAGGTCGGCTCCTCGACCATGCCGCACAAGGTCAATCCGATCCACTTTGAAAATGCTGAAGCGAACCTCGGCCTCAGCAACGCCTTGCTGCATCACCTGGCGACCACGTTACCCACGTCCCGTCTGCAGCGGGATCTCACCGACTCTTCTACGCTGCGCAACATTGGCTCGGCGTTTGGGTATGCTGTCGTGGCGCTCCACGCTCTGCTGCATGGCCTGACTCAGGTAGCCGTGGATCCTCAGGCTCTCGCCGCTGATCTTGACACCTGCTGGGAAGTGTTGGCAGAAGCTGTACAAACTGTCATGCGCAAACATGGTTGTGCGCAGCCTTACGAGCAGCTCAAAGCTTTGACGCGTGGGCATGCTATCAGGCGGGAGGAGATGCACGCGTTCATCCGGTCTCTGGACCTCCCGGAAGACGAGAAAGCACGGCTGCTGCAGTTGACGCCGACAACATATACAGGGCGGGCGAGCCAGCTTGTTCGGTACATGGGGACTGTCTCCTGCCGCAGCGACCGATCTCTTCTAAGTTCGAAGAACACTGCGTGTGGTGTGCTGCATAGATCCGCACAGGCCCCGTTACGCGCATAAGGCCCGATAGACAACCTCTGGTTCCCGGTCAAGCACCACAAGGAGTGCTCGTGCTGGTCCCGATGGCTGCCGGCGCCCCTGCTTCCGGTCTTGCACTGTGTGCTTGTGCACACCAAAGTGCCGGGCAAACTCTTCCTGGGACATCCTGATTTTCTGACGAATCGCCCGGTTGGCAGCTATGGATTGTGCAGGAGGCCTGATAGACATGGAGGCGAGAGGCGGCAGGACACTCCCTCTGCTATGATATCGGCTGTGATGGAGTGGATGGGATGAGTTGTGGTCTGGTAGGCACACGATACCGCCAAGAGGAGAGTACCTATGGATGTACGTTGGGGTATGTTGCTGCTAGGGCTGGGGCTCCTCAGCGCCTGTACCGTTGTCCCGACTGGACCGTACGCGCTCGTGTTACCAGCGGTCGGCAAGCCCATGGACGTGTTCCAGGTGGAGGAGGGTGAGTGCCGGGCCTATGCGCGGCAACAACTCGGGGGTGCTCCAGAGCAAGGCACCTCCACGAGCATGCTCCAGGTCCAGTATGATAGAGCCTATGTCCAATGTATGTACGCCAAAGGGAATGTGGTGCCTGGTGTGGTGGCTCCAGGGGCTAGTAGTGCCCCACCGCCCCCAGGGGCGCCGTCACCTGGCACGCCGCAGCGCTAAGCCCGTAACGGGACCTCCCTTGCGCAAGCTACGATTGACGGGCTCAATGGGACGACGCTCGGGGGACAGGCCTTGAGGGTCAATGAGGCATGCCAACGTGAGGAGCGTAGAGAGCCACGGAGCCTGAGATGGGAAGGGCGCAAGGCCGGACCAACCGAGGAGACGTCAGCATCGGTACTGACGCCGGACAGCACGTCAGCTCTCTCCGGTGGATGCCCACGGTGGAAGCCCAGCAAAATCAAGGATAGCAAGGTTGATAAATTCCGGCTTATCAGAAGCTGGCACTGTCATAGGTTTTTAGCGTGACACGCAACTGATTTTCGTTTAGCATGAAATGAAAGTCCCCGTGGTTTGTGTGGCGCTACGAACAGGAGGAGCCATGATGCTTGAGGTCAACATGACAGCGCTGGGAACGAACTTGGCCTCCGCGCGTCGCCAGCAGCATCTACGGCAAGCTGATCTCGCGCGGGAGGTGGGGATTCACGAGGTGACGTTGTCACGGATCGAGAACGGTAAGCTGCCAGGGGTCACCGTGGCCGTGCTTGCCCGCTTAGCCATGCGGCTCAATCTGAGTCTTGATCAATTGTTGCAGTGGCAGCCTGGACATCACCTGCGCCAACCATGTGAGCATGCCCATGTGGACCAAGGCGTGACGGGGAGGCCAGGACAGGACGGGGTCTTGCGAGGCTTGAGAGCGTCCTAGATGAGCAAGCGGAGAGATATCCTGACTTTGCCCCAGATCGCGCAGGAGGAGTAAGACGATGGCAGGTATCTGTCACGCTATTGGTTGTACCCAGCCATGCAAACCAAACGAACTTATGGACAAAGCCCATTGGCAGATGGTGCCGTTACCGCTCCGACAGGCTGTCTGGGCGGCCTATCAGGCGGGCCAGGAACGCACGAAGCGCGTCACCTGGACCTATCTTCAGGCCGCAGCCAAGGCCGTTATCGCCGTGGCCGAACAGGAAGGACGCGACATCCCCGAGAGCTGGTGGCAAATGGCCGCAGGAAAGCAAGAAAAGCGAGCATAGATACATACCCCCCAGCCAACCATGAACGCCCGTCTTGTGCCCACTCGGCCTTAGGCAGCCCTCTACCTGCAAAAGTGCAACAAAACTTCGTCTAAAAATCAATGCGCCAAGCGTTCTCTATGGTCGGCGTACGGCGGACGGTCCGCAATGGCCTGCCGGTCATGGTCGTTAATAACGACACGCCAATTATCGCCCCGCTAAAATGCGCCAGTACCTTCAGATCCCATTTGTGCGGATTACAAACAGCGTCACGAGAGCATGATAGCCCACTTGACACATGCGACGCCGGCAGCCCATACTGCTCGACAGTAGTGAGGGACGCTCATGGAAAGGAGGCGCTGCGATGACCTTGCGAGGCAAAGCGGCCATTGTCGGCATCGGTGAAGTCCCCACCCGTCGGACGTATCCGGGGAGGACCACCTATTCGTTGTGTGCAGAGGCAACGCGCCTGGCCATTACTGACGCCGGGCTGCGCAAGGAGGACATTGACGGCCTGGTCACGCGGGGCTCGGACATCAGTCCCATGGATCTGGCAGAGTATCTAGGGCTGCGCCTGGGGTTTTGTGAGGGTGTCACGCAGCACGGGGCCAGTGGTGCACACTCGGTGGTAGTGGCAGCCTCGGCCATCCACGCAGGGCTGGTGAACACGGTCTTATGTGTGCTTGGGGGCAGCAGAGATCCGGCAGTGGGAGGATTCGGACCCGGTATCGTACGTGGTCTGCCGCCGGCCAGCAAGGGTACCGAGTTCGAGGCGCCGTTTGGACCAGCAGCTGGCGCCAACACGGGCTATGCGCTCATGAAGCGGCGCCATATGTACGAGTTCGGCACGACGCAGGAACAGTTCGCCAAGATGGCCGTCAATCAGCGTTTCAACGCGCTGCCCAATCCCAATGCGGTGTTCCAGGGGCAGCCCATCACCATCGACGATGTCCTCAATTCGCGTATGGTGAACGACCCCCTGCACCTGCTGGAATGCGTCATGCCCTGTGGCGGTGCGGCGGCCTGCATCGTCACGTCGGCGGAGCGAGCCAAGGCCTTTCCCCAACCGCCCGTGTATCTCCTGGGCGCCGGGGCGAGTGCCACGGACCACGATACGATCTGGCAGAGTCCCAGGATGACCACCACACCTGTTGTTATCTCGTCCCGTAAGGCCTTTGAGATGGCAGGGTATGGGCCCAAGGACATTGAGTTCGCCGAAGTTTACGATTGATATACCATCCTCGCGGCCGTGAGCCTCGAAGATGCTGGATTCTGTAAGAAGGGAGAGATCGGTCCCTTCTTTGATTCTGTGGATACGACCTACAAAGGCAGCTTCCCGGTCAATACTGACGGCGGCCAGATCTCCGGTGGCCAGCCGGTGGGCGGGGCGGGCGGTTTTAGACACGTCATTGAGGCGGCCCGCCAGATCATGGGCCGGGCTGGAGAGCGCCAGGTGGCCAAGCACACCCTGGGCTTCGTCAACGGTTGAGGGGGTACCGCGAGCGTGATGTGCACGCTCATACTTGGCTCTGAAGCCGCAAAGTAAGCAGGGGAGCATCGCCATGGCTACGGAATACACCAAACCTCTGCCCAGGCCCCTCAGCCCAGAATTGACTCGGCCATTCTGGGAGGCGGCCAAGCGCCATGAACTGCACATGCCCCGGTGCACGATGTGCGATCATGTCTTCTTCTATCCCAGGTCGGAGTGTCCGCGGTGTTTGTCCACGAACCTGGAGTGGGTGCAGGTCAGTGGTCGGGCCAGGCTGCACAGCTTCACCGTTGTCGAGCAGCCGGCCCATGCCGCTTTTAGGGATGACGTCCCCTATGTCTACGCGGTCGTGCAGCTCGATGAGGGCCCACGCCTGGTGTCCAACATCGTGCAGTGCGACATTGACACGCTCAGGGTGGATATGCCTCTGGAGGCAGTCTTTGATGATGTGACACCAGAATGGACTCTGGTGAAGTTCAAGCCGGCGTGAGGCAGTTGGGAGCACCCAAACCCTAGAGGAATACCTCTGGACGCCACGGCTGGCAGGTTGTGGCATCAGCCTTGAGGAAGTGGAAGCCAGCTCTGATAGCATAAAACTGGTCCATATCGGTGTCGCCGATATGGTAGTACGCCTCGGTCTGGAATTGGGCCTTGACCTCGGCGAGCTGGTGTTTCAACACGGTGAAGTCGACGCGGATGTTATGCTGGGCCCAGAGTTGTTGCTGGTGCCTGATCGTACGGTCCGAACAGCTCCCGATGAGGTATCCCAGGGCTTGCGTGTAGCGCACCATGTCCATGGTGATGATACCGGGGGGATCACCCACTTCCAGCGTCCCATCGATGTCAAAGCTAATGAGCTTGGTCAAGCGTGAGCCTCCTGCGTGTGCATTGGGGACAGTCAGTCGTGCAGATTTTTGGTGTGGATTATGCCTTCCGGGGCATCGTCCTGCAAGCTCCTTTCTCTAAAGCCCGCGAGGTAACTCATGGCACAGATGAAAGCCGGACAGGCAGTGATCGAAGCCCTGCGCGCAGAAGGGGTCGAATACACTTTTGGCGTCGTGGGCACTACCACTAACAGCATCGTCACCGAGATGTATGGCCGCAGTGATATCCATTTCGTAGACACACGGCACGAAGAGGGCGCAGCGTTTATGGCCTATGGCTATGCCCGTGCTTCGGGGAAGCCGACCGCGTGCATTACGACCTCAGGGCCAGGGACCATCAACCTCCTGACGGGGATTGCGCTGGCCTATAAGGGGCGAGCGCCAGTCGTCGTCATCGCTGGAGACGTGGCGCGTGATTACATCTACCGTGACGGCAGCCAGGCGTTTGATCTGGTCGGCATGTTCAAGCCGGTGACCTATATGGCTCTGCAAGTGAATAAAACCGAGCGCATACCAGAAATGCTGCATTATGCCTTCCGCACCGCGCTGTCGGGGAAGCGTGGACCGGTGTTTCTAGATATCCCACGCGATCTGCTGGATAACCAGACCATCACCGCAGACATTGCCACACCGGAGACCTACCGGGCTGTGGATGGACGCCTCGCGGGTGATGCACAGGCCATCCAGCGGGCCGCAGCTCTCCTGGCCCAGGCGCAACGACCGCTGCTGCTCGCTGGCGGCGGGGTAATTGACGCTGAGGCCAGTGCTGAGGCCGTGGCGCTCGCAGAGTTGTTGGATATGGCGCTGGTGCCTTCGTATGGCCACAATGACGTTGTGCCCAACAGTCACCGTTTGTACGTAGGCGCGCCTGGAGGGAGAGGAGCCGGCGAAACGGCAGGGGCCATGCACCAGGCGGATGTCATCCTGGCTCTGGGGACGCGCCTCAATCAGTCCACGACGTTGTGGAACTATAACGTCATCAACCCGCAAACACGCATTGTGCAGGTGGACATTGACGCGCAGGAGATCGGGCGTAACTACCCAGTCGCCGTAGGGATCGTGGGAGACGCCAAAGCCGTGGCGCAGCAGTTACTGCAGTGCTTACGCCAGACGTACCCGGCGGGCCGACCGCATCCGGAGTGGCGGGCCGAAGTCGAAACCCTGGCAGCGCGCCGCCGGGACCGGCTGCAGGCAGAGTCCACACTCAGCGGCGAGCCCATGATGCCGCAGCGGGTCTATCCCGAGTTGCGCAAGGCCCTGCCGCACGACTGTATGGTGACTATTGATGCTGGTATAACCCCCGGTCTGGCCTATGATCGCCTGCACTTTGAGGTGCCGCGGACCATGTTTAACTACGCCGGTCACGGCGGGCTTGGCATGGGCTTGTGTGTGGGGCTCGGGACCAAACTGGGGCGCCCCGACCGCCCTGCCGTGAGCCTGCAGGGAGACGGGGGATTTCTGTATACATCCCAGGAACTGAACACCGCCGTCCGCTGGGGTATCCCCCTCGTCAGTATCGTCTTGAACAACGGCTGCCACGGTGCCGAAAAGGCCCAGCAGCAGCGTTTCTATGACGGACGGTATATCGGGGTGGATCTCGTGAACCCACGCTTCGATAAGCTGGCGGAAGTGTATGGTGCGTGCGGCTTCTATGTGTCACGCCCGGATGAGATTGCCGACGCCGTCGTGGAGGCACTGGCAGTGGACGGTCCCAGCGTCATTGAAATCCCCGTCGCTGAGTACTTCCCGCTGCCGGCGCCCACGCCAGCCCGCGCCAGCCATCACTAAGGCGATTCTTAAAAAGCACATCCCTTCTGACCATTACCTCCCCCCAGCGGGGGAGGTCCAGGCAGGCAAACACAGGGCAGGAACCCGTATGGCTATGCCCTGGCCCGTGCCGCCTCCAGCAAACGTTGCTGCCAGAAGGTCTGCCAGGCTTCATATTGCGCCAGGTTGGGTTCGAACTTGCTATGGTAACTTAAGACAATGCCGCACTGATGTCCATTAACCTCAAACAGGGTGAGACCCACACGCGGTAACTGTCCCTTGTATCTCCCGCGCTGATTGTCATCAATAAACTTCGTCTGGGCGACGGCAAAGAGATCGTGCTGCTCCATCGGACTCAGCACCTGTTCTCGTAGCTGCTCCGGCGTCATATCCAGCCCGAAGACATAGATACTGGGACGACCGGGGTCAAACGCGATGGCACTCGCATGGTCCAACAACCAATCAAAATCCATCATAGGCACGGCCATGTACTTTCTCCCTCTGGCAGTATGCGGTCGCCCTAGTAATAGACTGAGCGCCCAGCCCCGCCGGTCGCCACGACCAGCTCACCGGAGACCGCCCAGGCTTTGTCCGATGCCAGGAATACCGTCAGGTAGGCAATCTCCGCCGCATCCACCATGCGACAGATAGCGTTACCGCGTGGAGAATCGGGGGCAAAGTCACGCTGCTCCGCTTCCTCTGGGGTCACGCCGAGCTGGGCGGCGCGTGCAGTCAGCAAGCCAGGGGTGCGTTCAGTGCGCGTTGTGCCGGGGTGGATGCAGTTGACCGTAATCCCGTGGCGGCCCAACTGCACCGCCAGGGTCTTGGTCATGTGTACCATGGCACCGTTGCGCGCCCCACCGCTGAGATTGCCGGCGTTGCGGGCGTTGGTGCCACTGATATTGATGATGCGGCCCCAACCCTGCTCTTTTAAGTAGGGAATGACGGCGCGGGCGCAGCGTAACGCCCCCACATACTTCACGTTGAAGTCATGGAGCAAATCCTCATCGACCACGGTTTCAATGGGGCCGGTAGCGGTGGCTGAGCCCCCTGGTGGGGAACCGCTGTTCACCAGAATGTGCAACCCGCCCAGCTGCTGTGCTGCCTGGGAGACCATGCTATCCACTTGTTCCTTACTGGTGACATCGGCTGCCAGAGGGATCACGCGCCGTCCCGTTTGGGCCGCCAAGTCTCGCGCCGAGGCTTCTAAGTCCGCCTTAGAGCGGGCCACAAGCGCCACATCTACCCCTTCGCGGGCCAATTCCAGCGCAATGGCTTTGCCAATGCCCCGACTACCCCCGGTCACGATCGCATGTTTGCCTTGCAATCCAAGCTCCATGGCCTTCTCTCCCTCTTAGCTGCCTGACCGTAACGTGGCCGTTTCCTGTTCCATCCTTCCCCCCACGGGGACATGGCCTATGCGCTCCCAGACACGGTCGACCTCAGCCATGATGGCCTCATCTGACTGTTCGAGATCTATGGAATCGGAGTTCGGCACCCAGCACGGCCGTCCGGTGACCCAGAACACTTCGGTACAGTTGTCCTCAGGGTCAAAGAAGTAGCAGCCAATCGCACTGCCATGGTTGGAGATCCGGTCGATGCGATAGCCCTCCGCAACCAGGCGGCGGTAAAATGTGCGCAAATCGTCGAGACTGGCCACACGCATAGAGATCTGGTTAATTAAATGCGGCTTGTCACCCTCAGGCCGCCCTCGCATGAGGGCGATTTCATGGTCCACCGCCTCCGGATCAGCACTCAGGAAAACAGCGCCGGCGCGCCAGTTCTGCTTGGTGATCTGCATCCCCATGACGTCTCGATAAAACGCCACCATCCGCTCCAGGTCGCGGACGTAAATACCCACGTGACCGAGCCCCATTACGCGTGCCATCTGCGCCTCCTTCGGGTATGCTCCCGCAGTTACCTGCTCACTCACACTCTGGTTGCGACTGTGATCCCTCATTGTAATGAATGCCGTGCAGAGGTCCAAGCAAATAAGTTGTGCTATGATCGCACCCAGATTCCCTCTCTTCATGAACGGAGGATAGTACTATGCTGCACCTTGCATATGTCGGAGGACTCGGGCTCATGGCGGGTCCTGCCGGTACGCATCTGCAACCCGATGGCCCTGCCAAGGTACTCCGCGTGCACGACCGCGGCAACTCAGGAGCGCAGCGAGATGCCTTTCGCGCCAGTTGGAAAGCACACGGCGCTGAGCTGGTGAGTACCTTCGACGCCTTAATTGGAGATGGTAAGCTCGATGGTGTCGTCGTGTGCGCCGGCAAAAATGGTGACGATGTCCGCATCATTGCCGAGTTGGCCCGTTTACTGCAGGCGCGCTGTGACACGCCGCCCTTCCTTATGCACATGTCGACTGTCAGCGCTGGTTTCACCGTCGCCGCGCATGCCATTTGTACACAACTGGGGATTGGGTACGTTAACTATCCCCTCACTGGCGGGCCTTTGGGAGCTCAACTCGGCGGTGGGCATCCCAACGGCATGCTGATCCTGGCAAGCGGCGATCAGGGACTATACGAACGCCTGGAGCCCACGCTCAAAGTCCTGGGGCGCCCAAAATATTTCGGCCCCTCGGTCTCCGCCGGCGCTGAGACCAAGCTCATTGGGCAACATTTGGTGTTCGATGGCTGCACCGGCATCTGCACTGGGGCCGCGCTGTACGCAGAATGCTTTGCCAACGGTGTGATGGGAGGCCCCCAGCAGGGAGAATATTTTGATTTTCTCAACGGCGG
>AR_comb_assmDRAFT_10999184_pt1 | contig 17154 bp, 11 predicted proteins | sample ArasoioldDNA_FD_10543 | JGI IMG/M metagenome (IMG submission 10543) | reverse complement strand
GTCGTCAAATTTTAGATTCTGGGCGGGTCAGTCATTCTTCTCTGTCAAAGAGTACCGAGAGACGAATGGATTGCGAGGTCCGTTGCTAAACACTCGTAACCTGCACGTCAAACTCGGGTTTATTTTCGAGAAACTCACTCATCTCATCGTTCATTTCGAACCCGTTATCCATTGTTAATAAACTGATTTTCCAGTTGTTTTTTGGTTCGTTCAGCGTAAGCCTGAGGCTGGCCTTTCCCGGATGATTCCTGACATTCTTTTCAATAAAAGTCACGATATCATCGGTAATATCCTTGGGATGGGCCTCGATATGAACCTGTTTTGTAAGGTTTCGCTTCAACGTCTCGGCCAAAGACACCGAGGTGACTCTGAACTCAAACTCCGGTTTATTGAACCGCTGCTGGAAGGAACCGGTAAGGAACACGGTGCTACCCTGGGCAAGAAAAGGAGAGAACCTTACATAATCATTACTCCACAAAACGATGTCTGTTTTGCCTGAATAGTCTTCGAGCACAAAGTTCCCATATTTATTTCCCTGCCTGGAAATTTTATGTTGAGCATCGGTTACAAGGCCAAGCAAACGAAACTGGCGATTTGGATTTGGTTGCCTGGATATGATCTCCTTAAACTCATTGAAGTCTACAATGGTTGTGATGTTATAATGTCTCATTTCAAACTTGTGATGATCCAGTGGATGGCCACTCAAGAACATTCCAGTGATTTCCTTCTCGTGATCCAATTGGACAATTAACGGCCAGACTGGGCAATCAGGCAGTCTTGGCGGCGGAATTTCCATAGTGATGGGCAGGTCCCCAAATAAAGTATTGGTGACGGTGGCGTTTTGCGTTTGTATAACTTGTCCATACTTGATGATACGTTCGAGGCCACTAATGGTCTCGTCGGGTGGTACATAAAAATATTGTGCCCGGTGATGCGCTGGAAAACAATCAAAACCGCCCGCATAAGCCAGGCTCTCCAGTGTTTTTTTGTTTACGGTTCGCTGGTTAATGCGTTTGATGAAATCGAAAATATTCTTGAATGCGCCGTTCTTCTTTCGATCTTCAATAATGCTTTCCACGGCCGCTTCGCCTACGCCCTTCATACCTCCAAGACCAAAACGAATTTCACCCGCATTATTTACCGCAAATCCTTTCTGCGATTCATTAATGTCTGGTCCCAGCACCTTAATTCCCATTCGTTTGCACTCTTCCATGAAAAATGTGATCTTATCGATGCTGCCGGCGTGATTTAACACAGCCGCCATGTACTCTGCCGGGTAGTGCGCCTTTAAGTAAGCAGTTTGGTTAGCCACGTATGCATAGCATGTTGAGTGCGCCTTATTAAACGCATATTGTGCAAATGCTTCCCAATCGGTCCATATCTTTTCAAGCCTTTCTTTCGGATATAAGTTTTTGGTAGCGCCATCAATAAAACTATCCTTCATTTTGTCGAGGATCTTGCGATCCTTCTTTCCCATTGCCTTTCGAAGTACATCAGCCTGGCCTTTACTAAAGCCTGCGAGTTTCTGGCTCAGCAACATTACCTGTTCCTGGTAAACTGTAATCCCAAAAGTATCTTTCAGGATTTCCTCCATCTCAGGTAAGTCATAAGTGATGCTTTCGCGTCCATGTTTGCGTTCAATATAGTTTGGAATATAGCCCATCGGCCCTGGCCGGTACAACGCATTCATGGCGATCAGATCATTAAATGTATCCGGTCTTAATTCACGCAGATATTTTTGCATGCCTGGGCTTTCAAACTGAAAAGTACCGATTGTATCACCTCGCTGATAAAGCTGAAAAGTCCTTTCATCGTCAAGTGGAATCGCGTCAAGGTCAATATCCACCCCATGATTTTCTTTGATGAGTTCAATAGCATCTTTAAGAATAGTAAGCGTTTTCAATCCCAAAAAATCCATTTTGAGCACGCCGGCATCTTCGATTACACTTCCTTCGATTTGCGTGACCCAGAGATCAGAATCTTTTGCCGTAGCAACGGGAATTAATTCAGTAAGATCCTTTGGAGCGATGATGATTCCCGCTGCATGTATACCAGTGTTACGAACAGAACCTTCCAGGCGTTCAGCTTCGTGAAGCACAGTAGCTTCCATTGTCTTGCTGTTATATATCTCACGAAGTTTTTTTACGTTTTCCAAATCGTCGGAGCCGAGTCCTTCCTTTTCTATCAATGATTTTTCTCCGTCTCTGGGTGATATAGGAGCCTGCAGTAACCGTCTCAGTTCGATGCCGGGTCGCTCCGGGACCAGTTTCGCGAGAGCATTTGATTCAGGAAGTGGAAGGTCCATCACTCTCGCTACATCTTTGATGCTCATCTTGGCAGCCATCGTACCATAGGTGATAATCTGTGCCACCTGGTTCTTGCCATATTTTGCAATTACGTAATCAATTACTTTTTGCCGGCCCACATCATCAAAGTCCGTATCGATATCAGGCATTGACTTTCGATCCGGATTTAGAAATCGCTCGAACAGCAAGTTGTATTTAATGGGATCGATATTGGTAATCCCTATGCAATAAGCGACGACGGATCCAGCAGCCGAACCCCGACCGGGTCCCACAAATACCCCAATGTCACGACCTGCCCTGATGAAATCACTAACTATCAGAAAATAGCCAGCGAAGCCCATGGTTTTGACGGTGAATAATTCAAATTCAATTCTTTCACGGAGTTCCTGCGTTATTTCGCTGTATCGTTGTTTTGCTCCTTCATACGTGATGTGTTTCAGGTATTCCCATTGATTTAAATTATTGTCCTCATGAATCTGGAATTCTTTTGGTATCGGAAATGCGGGAAGCAGTATATCTCTTTTGAGGTTCAGTAACTCTACCTTATCAATGATTTCATTTGTGTTGTCGATTGCTTCAGGAAGATCATCAAAATTTTTGCTCATTTCCCCTGTTGTCTTAAAATAGAACTGATCATTGGGAAATGCAAAACGTTTATTTTTTACGTGCACGTCGTCGTCGGTGAATTCCCTTAGCGCCGGCGTCGCCAATTTTTCGCCTGTGTTAATGCAAAGAAGGATGTCATGCGCATTGAAATCTGACTGATCTACGTAATGGGAGTCATTGCTTGCAATAATTTTGACGCGATATTTTTCCGCAAACTGTACCAATACCTCGTTTACTTTATTTTGTTCCGGCAAACCGTGGCGCTGAAATTCTACATAATAATCTTCCCCAAACAGGTTCAACCACCACTGAAACTCTTTCTCTGCTTCCGCCTGACCCTTTTTCAGAATTGCCTGCGGTACCAATGCGCCCAGGCAACAGGTGGTTGCAATTAACCCTTCGTGATATTTTTCCACAAGTTCCTTATCGATGCGCGGGTACTTACTGTACATTCCTTCAATAAAACCAAGCGAAGTAAGCTTTACCAGATTACGGTATCCTTTTTCATTCTTTGCGAGCAGGATCTGGTGATGGCGGGGATCCCTTTCTTCCTTTGAAAATGTTTTACGATGACGATCAGCCGTAATATAAAACTCGCAGCCGACTATGGGTTTTACTTTCAAATTGCCTTGTTCGTCTTTATGCTTATACGCCTCTGCTACAAATTCGAAGACGCCAAACATATTACCATGGTCACTTATGGCCAGCGCCGGCATGCCATCGTCGATCGCTTTTTTATACAGTAAAGGAATGGACGCAGCGCCATCCAATAGGGAAAACTGTGTGTGTACGTGTAAGTGTGAAAATTTCATACTGGTTGCTGAATTCTGATTGCTAGACTCTGGTCATTAAATTTTGTAATCAGTCACTTTTTTTTAAAGCTTAAAATATCAATCGTTCCGTTTGTATAGTTGCAAACCCAAGCCTCAAGATTGTGGTCGTCCTCATAAATATCCACTCCGACAGGCTTTCCCTTGCATTCGATTGAATATAATTTTTTAAACCCATTTCTATTTATTTTGTAGATCTCTACCGCGTTACCACTATAACAGGTTACAAATAAAAATTGTTTGTTTTTTGACAGGGCAATTGTCCTTGGCTGCTTCGCGGTGGATGCAGTAAAAATGGTCTTTCCTGTTTTGCCACTGAGGCATGCAATTTTTGCCAATCTATTGTAGGATACAAAGAGTCTTCCTTTTCCGTCAATTACCAGGTGTCGCGGGTTGGATCCCACTGGCAAGTCATCCTGTTTTTGCCAGGTTAAATTATTTAATACGGTAATGGTCGCGCCTCCCATTATGGCAATGTAAGACTTAGCATTTTTATCATCTACAGCAATACCCCTGGGAATCGAAGCAACCGGTATCGTACTAATGAGGGTTGCATAAGGATATTCATCAGGCTTTAACTGGAGCACACTGACATTATAAGAATGCCAGTTGCTCACCAACAAATACTTATCGTCTGCAGTGCGTGAAATAATCTTTGGGGTTTTTCCAGTGCGGATCAACGGCACATCAAAAGAATCCTTTTGCGATGAGCCGCTATAGAAAACAGTAATATGCTTGTTAGTAGAATCAGTTGTTTTTGGATAATCACGAAAAGAATCAACCATGATTGGGATAATCCCACCTGCATTGTGAAGAGATACCCAAAGAATTTTGTCATTATGGCTGAAGCAGGCTTCTACTGGTTTTTCCTGGTAGGATTCGATAGCCGTGTCGGCATCATAATCCCATCCTTGTCCCCTGGTAGGTCGAAACTTAAATACACGGACCACCTTTCGCGATGCACGGTCAAATTCATAGACACTCATTCCCTCAAGGTTCATGGCATACAATCTTGAGGCAGTTGAATTGAATAATACTGATTTAGTCCCCGGGGCTGAGTTTAATGTTTGTTTTTTTTCGAAAATGATTGCTGAGTAAGGTTTGAAAGTATCAATGAATGTAGCATGCCTGTAAATCTCTATATTTCGAACATCTGCCGAAGCGAACTGCCAGCCGAACAAAAAAAGTGAAGCGATTGTCAATAAGGATACCCGCATAGTGAAAAAGCAATGTTAAAAAAATTACTGCAATCGACCATCAAATGATATGAACACGTTAAAGACACTTTAATTCACGTTTTTTAACTTGATCCGGGTCATAATAAAGGCAATTTTCCAAGTGGATCTTCGTTTTGAACTGACGGGTTAGGAAAAACAGTATACATTTGCAAATTCGCTTATTGCCGAGCTTTTTCCGTGTGAAATAATCCTTAAAGAAAACCAAATGTTATCAAGATTTTTACCGACGGTTGCAGTCCTCCTCTTGCTGGCAAGTTGCTCCACGATGCAGCCGGTTATCCTTGCGAACAAACAAGCTCCCCCTAAATCAAGTGAAAAGAAAGAGGTCAGGTTCCTGGATATTTCATCCGATCGTGACAGCATCGAAGTAAGGAACGAGCATCATAGCTCGGGCACGCAATCAGTAAAGAACGAGTCAGATAACTCCAGCACAACAATAACTCCTGAGATTGAGAAGGCTTCCTCACTGCAATTAAAATACTCTGAGCTGTTGAATACCGAAGTGGAGCAGGTAAAGAATATTTCACTCTATCAAAATATTGACGATTGGTACGGCGTGCCCTATAAGTTGGGCGGTACTTCAAAAAAGGGAATTGACTGCTCGGCATTTGTGCAAACAATTTTCATTTCTGCGTTTGGGGTCACTCTGCCACGAACCGCAAAAGACCAGTACAATTCAACGCGTCGCGTTTCACAAACAGAGCTCAGGGAAGGTGACCTTCTTTTCTTCAATACTCGCGGCGGCGTATCTCATGTCGGCATTTATCTTCAAAACAACAAATTCGTTCACGCCTCAGTTTCCGGGGTAACGATCAGTGACATGTTTGAACCTTATTATTTAAGGCATTTTGTTGCTGCCGGCAGAATTAAACAGTTCAACAATTCCTCGGCGTCCGTCAAGCCCTGATACCTATTCTTTTTTTGATCGTATTCCATACGGGAATTATATCCGGCGTAAGCCTGAAATAGAGGACACTTGAGCCATACAGAACACAAAAGGCAATGCTTCGCACAGCTAATCCTTCTAAGCCATGGATACCCTGAAATGAGAAGTAGCAGATGGCAAAGCAAATCCCTGCTAATAAAATGGCGTATAGGGAGTGAATGGTGAAAGGAAAGAGTTTGAATTTTGTCCACAAAAAAGCGATACGAATCAAATTGTAGATGGTAATGGAAATGAGGTTGGCTAAACCGGGTCCGATAATGTCGTACCGTTTTGTAAGAATGTAATTCAATGGCAGCATCAGTGATAAAAGTATTACTCCACTGACCATTTCAAAACGCCAGTATGTTGAGGTACCAATGATCTGGGAGTTAACTCCCGTGCCCATGTCTACAATTTTTGTGGCGCCCAATAAGAGAAAGACGTAATAGGCGTTCAGGTACGAGTCTTTTAAATGAAAGACTTTTACGGCATCTATGAAATTTAGCCATATCAATAAAAAGAGTCCACTCGCAAATATGAGTTGGTTGATGGACGATCGCTGGTAAATGCGCTGAATTGTGTTTAAATTTTTATCCTTCCAGGCTTTTGATAAATGTGCAATAGATGCAGCAACGATCCCACGCTGCGGAGCCTGGATTAGAGCTGCAATATTTTGTGCCAGGGAATAAACGGCTAGTTTACTTAGGGCGTTGTCCAGGACGGCTCCGATTACTAGTGAATCAAAAACCTGCGAAATGGTAAAAATCAGCGTGCCGGTATAAATAAATGACGTGAGTTTCAATATGCTTTTCGAAAATCGTCGTGTGACTTTGCTTACGTTAAGTGTGAAATGAATTCTCTTTGTGAACACCAGGTACATCAAAAGGACCAACCCGATACTTGGAAAGCTGAAGGCAAATAATTTGATGAAAAGGTCGTAGTTGCTGATAATGCCAGCAGCAAACAAGACGATAAGTATGGTTGTAAATAATCTCCACTGAACTTCTTTTAAATAATTAGTAAAAACCGATTTATGCAATTGCCACGTATAGGCCTCGAGGACAGTATAAACCAAAAAACCAAAACCGAGCGGGAAAATCCAATTGTAATAGTTCACGATTTGCGGAGAGTGCTCGCTGTATTTTCTTATCACGAGGCCCTTAAACACTATTCCAGCTACGATGACAAGGATGAATCCCATTGTGCTTATCACCAATGCTCGTGTAAGCAAATCATTCTTTTTTGGCGTAAGGTGTTCATTGTAATAAGGAAAGAATTTATAAATATAAGAGGGCATGGCGAGGTTTGCAAAAGCCATCATCATCGTTGCAATCGCAATGAACGCATTGTACAGGCCGTATTGCTCATCGGTGAATAAACCCTGCTTGGTAAAAAGATAGGTATTTAGCAACCCGATAGCAAAGCCGAAATAAATAACAATTGAAGAGATGATGCTCTGCCGGCGAATACTGCTCATGCGGTGACTAATTGTGCAAATATGTCGCGAATATTCGGGATGCTATAAAAAAACGAAAGGAAGGTTTTGCACATTTGCACATTACAATATGAGACGTTATACTTTCTTTACAGTGACGTAAAAGTTCTTGTCGACCGCGAAACTGTCTTTCACTGCAGCTGTAGCCGAAGCTTGTTTCCATTCAGTGGTTGGCTTGAGCCATTCTCCGGAGGCCGCGACCTTTACCGGCATATTAAAACCATCAATACAATTTCCCCACCTATAGGACAGTTTATCACCCTCTATTTTATATTCAAGGACGGGAATTTGAGTAGTTCTCAGGTATTGGTCAAAGAACTTTGAAAAATCTTTTCCCGATTTCTTTGAAATGTAATTTTCTACATCCTTTGAGTTAACCGTTTTGTGGTAGAATGTTTGTGTTAGCCCTCTCAGAACGTTTCTGAATAAAGAATCATCGTCAATAATTTGCCTTACCATGTGCATTATATTATTTCCCTTGTTGTACATGTCACCGCTGCCCTCTTCGTTCACGCCGTAAGGACCAATAACCGGTTTATCGTTCCGGATTCCTTTTCTTATGCCCTGCGTATACTCATTTCCCGCCTGTTTACCACTTTGGCACTCAGTATATAGGGTTTCGGTATAATCAGTAATACCCTCATGTATCCACATGTCGGCAATATCGTTGCTGGTAATGTTATTGGCAAACCATTCATGGCCACTCTCGTGCACAATAATGTAATCCCAGTTCTTTCCCCAGCCGCTGCCAGAAAGGTCTCTCCCGAGGTATCCGTTCATAAATTTATTGCCATAGGCAACAGCGCTTTGGTGCTCCATTCCAAGGTGCGGTGTTTCGACCAATTTGTAGCCATCTTCATAGAACGGGTAAGGCCCCATCCAGTATTCAAAACATTTCAGCATTTCTTTGACCTGCGTAAATTGTTTTTTTGCTTTGTCAAGATCATAATCCAGAACCCAATAATCGCAGTCCAACTTTCCTTTTTCTCCATTGTAATCCTCGTGCCATGTTACATATTTGCCGATGTAAGGAATGATGTTGTAATTGTTGATGGGTGCTTTCACTTCCCATTTCCAGGTGGTTGTTCCGTCATTGTTTGATTTCTTTTCTTTAAGCCGCCCGTTACCGATTGCCGTCAATGAGTCAGGGACGGTAATGCTTAATGTAGCGCCATTATCGGGCTCGTCACTCTGATGATCCTTGCATGGGTACCACACACTCGCCCCAAGTCCCTGGCAGGTCACTGTCATCCATGGTCTCCCCTGGGCATCACTTGTAAAAGTCCAGCCGCCGTCCCACGGTGGACGGCGAGCTATGCGCGGATTACCATGATAAATCAGTCCAATGGTATGTATAGAATTTTTAGCTGCTTTTGGCAAAGGGATGTGCCATACATTTCCTTCGTTGTAAAATGGTTTTTGGGGGTAATTGATATACAATTTGCCATCATAAAAAATGGTATCAATCTTCAACGGTTGTTGGAGATCGATCTGTATATAATCGGAATACTTTTCCCTGGTGACTTTGTATTGAATTTCGGTTTTCCCGGTAATGGATTTCGCGTTATAGTCGGGTGTGACGTGAAGATCATAATGCAAAACGTCCCACCACTCCCTTTCCGGCCCAATCGACCCTCTTAGTGTATCCTGGCGAGTAAATTTATCTTTTTTGCTTAGAGGCTGAGCACCTAAACGAGTAACGAGTAATGAGTAAGTAATCCATAGTACGGTGCGCACAATTGTAAAAAACAGTTTTTTCATGTGGTCAAGCTTAGAATGATTTGCTAAATTAGGCCGAGAGACTGTATTTCATGAGCCGCTTAACAAAAATTTCTGGATTCTGGATGTTCGGGCTGGTTTGTTGCGCCTTGTACGTAATCTCATGTATGCTTGGATCTTGTTCAGCGAAGCGGAAGACTAACAACAACATTTTCCATTACAACGAGCAAACGGGCATTGCATCACTTGATCCGACGTTTGCAAAGAACCAATCCATCATGTGGGCCGTGCACCAGTTGTACAATACTCTTGTCGAGGTAGACAAAGACCTTAACATTGCACCTTCCATTGCCAAAGGCTGGGAGATCTCCGGCGATCGGCTAACCTATACTTTTCGTCTGCGCACGGATATTTTTTTTCATGACGATGCAGCATTTCCAAATGCTAAAGGAAGGCAGTTGACAGCAGAGGATGTTGTGTACAGTTTTAATCGCATCATCGATAAAAAAACAGCGAGTCCCGGTGCGTGGATATTTAATAATAAGATTGATTCCGTTGATGCCTTCAAAGCAATTAATGACAGCATTTTTCAGCTTAAACTTACCCGCCCGTATATGCCTATCCTTGGGATCCTTTCGATGCAATATTGCTCCATTGTGCCGAGAGAAGCGGTAGAAAGATACGGAACAGATTTCCGCCGGCATCCTGTGGGAACCGGTCCATTCGCGTTCGTCGCATGGGAAGAAGGACAAGCATTGATCTTAAAAAAGAATAAAAACTATTTCGAAAAAGACAGCGTGGGTCAACGGCTGCCCTATCTCGACGGAATCAAAATAAGTTTTTACGATAGCAAGGCAACTGAGTTTCTCTTATTCCGGCAGGGTCAATTGGATTTCATCAATGATATGGAATCATCATTTAAAGATGAAGTCTTGACAAAGACCGGTGAATTGAGAAAGAACTGGACGGGAAAAATTGTTTTTCAAACGCATCCTTATCTGAATATTGAATATCTCGGAATCCTCGTCGATTCAACCAATCCTTTGGTCAAGGACTCTCCCTTGCGGTCAAGAAAGATCAGGCAGGCCATCAATTATGGCTTTGACAGAAGAAAAATGATTTTATACCTGCGCAATTCCCTCGGTATTCCTGCTGAATCCGGATTTGTGCCCGCGGGTCTTCCTTCTTTCGATTCGATAACAGTCAAAGGGTATTATTATGATCCTGCCAAAACAAAACAACTTCTGGCCGAGGCGGGCTTTGCCGATGGCAAGGGGTTGCCCATCGTTAAGTTGCTTACCGTTCCAATTTATTCTGACCTCGGCAGTTTTATTGCGAAACAATTGGAAGAGTCAGGTATTCCCGTACAAGTAGACGTCGTACAAAAGTCTTTATTACTCGAGCTCACCTCAAATTCAAGAGCATTATTTTTTCGGGGCAGCTGGATCGCCGACTATCCCGATGCAGAAAATTATTTGTCTGTTTTTTATTCCAAAAACCCGGCACCGCCAAATTACACTAGATATAGAAATCCCGATTTTGATGTCCTTTTTGAAAAAGCGTTAGCGGAGACAAATGACAGCTTGCGATACAAACTTTACCAGCAAGCCGACCAGGTCGTGATGAACGATTCACCGGTAGTACCCTTGTGGTATGATGAGTGGATTCACTTTATTCAGCCAAATGTTAAAGGCTTTGAATCAAACTCGCTGAATCTGTTGGAGCTGCGATGGACAAGAAAGAACTAGGATTAACATGACTGCAAAAGATTAAAGGGAAATAATTCAACGCTTTCCATTTTACCCACTAATCCCACTAAATCCACAAATCTTAGTTCTTCAGTTTCTCCTTAAACACTTTCCTGAACTTATCCACTTTCGGTTTGATGACTATCGAACAATAAGGATTTTTGTCTTTGTTGTATTCGTAGTAATCGTGATGATAATTTTCAGCCACATAGAATTTTTCCATTGGAGCAATTTGCGTTACAATGGGTGTGTCATAGGCGCCGCTGCGGTCTAATTCTGTCTTATATTTTTCGGCTAATCTTTTTTGTTCATCATTGTGGTAAAAGATAACGCTGCGGTATTGAGTGCCAACATCATTGCCTTGTCTGTTCAATGAGGTAGGATCATGAACCTGGAAAAAGACCTCCAACAATTCATCATACGAAACCTCGGACGGATCATACACGATTTGAGTACACTCGGCATGACCTGTTTCACCAGTGCACACTTCTTTATATGTTGGATTTTCCTTGTACCCTCCGGAATAGCCGGGCATCACAGATTTCACTCCCTTCAATTCTTTGTAAATCGCCTCAGTACACCAGAAGCAGCCGGTGCCAAAAGTTGCCGTATCAGTTGTTGCAGGCATTGTTTTATCCTTAGCGTGTTGCGCTGATGAGTATTCCATAATTAAAATTGAGATGAATAAAGCGGGTACAAATTTCATGCTACGCATTTTCATGCAATTTACGAAGATGGAAATAGTTTGTGCCCCTTGGGGTGATGGTTAAATTGTTTAATTGTTAAATTGTTGTTGGATCACACCTATAATCCAATAGACAAATAAACAATTAGCAAGGGAATCAATGTATGGCGGCTACATTCACTTTTTCGATACCAAGCAAATGCACCTCAATTTCACGGTCGCGGGCCTTGTTTTCAAATTCGCTAATAATTTCAAGGATATCGTAGTCAATGAAATTACATTCGCTGCCATCAATCGTTAATATCGAGTCTTCAGGAATTTTGTCGAGGGCGTCTTTTAGTTTCACCTTATTAAGGAAGGTAACATTGCTGTTGAGTTTGACATAGAAAACCTTATGCCCGTTTTTCTCCGATACCTGCACTTTGTACTCGGCTTTAAAGTTATTGCTCACGATATAATAGACGGATAATAAAAGCCCGGTAGTTACTCCGATTAGCAGGTCGGTCATCAAAATGATGACTATTGTAATGACGAAAGGAAGAAACTGTTTCCATCCAAGACTCCACATATTGCGATAGAGTTTCGGTTTGGTAAGGTTATAACCCGTGACAAATAAGATTGCAGCGAGTGACGCATAAGGGATTTTATTTAAGGCAAACGGAACGAATACAACAGTCAGCAGTAAAAATAATCCATGCGTGAATGAAGACAGCCTCGTCCGGGCTCCCGCATCAACGTTAGCCGCGCCCCTTACGATGACTGCCGTCATGGGAATGGCGCCTAATAAACCGCAACTGATATTGCCGATACCTTGCGCCACCAATTCGCGATTAACAGGTGTAATGCGATTATGCTTGTCAAGTTTGTCAATGGCTTCTACGCAAAGTAAAGTTTCCAGTGTTGCCAGCAGCCCCATGACTATTCCGTCTTTCCATATTGTACTATTGGAAAATATTTTTGAAAATGCAGGAAACGAAATATTGTCGAAGATGTCGTCGGGGATGTGAACAAGTTGCGCTTGCCTGAGAGAATAGGCAGATGTAGCCCTTGTAAAAATGTAATTGATAAGCACTCCTGCAAGAACAGCCATCAGCGGCGCAGGAATGACGCTTAATTTTCTTGCAAAGCGCTGTTGTAATAAAACAAGCATCGCAAGAGATGTCAGGGACACAATCATTGCCCCTCTTGTGGTATGAATGCTTAGATCGTGAATACTGCCTTTGCCGGAAAAAAAGCTAAAAAAGCCACTGCTCCAAAAGTCAGGCTCGTCGTAACCCAAGGCGAAAGGAATTTGTTTTGCAATCAGCAAAATGCCAATGGCGGCCAACATTCCCTTTATTACTGCTGAAGGAAAATAATTTGCAATCACTCCAAGTTTGAGGATGCCCAGGGTCGTCTGGAAAATACCGGCAACAATTACAGCCAATAAAAAGACTTTATAATCGCCGTAAGAAAGAATAGTTGCGGCCACCAGCGTGGAAAGTCCGGCAGCCGGGCCCGATACACTCAAAGCGGAGCCGCTAATGAACGAAACAACGATACCACCGATAATGCCCGAAAGAATACCGGCATATAAAGGTGCACCGGAAGCCAAAGCAATCCCTAAGCAAAGTGGAAGAGCTACTAAAAAAACAGAAAGACCTGCAGGCAGGTCATATTTGAGCCATAGAAGGCGGTAGTATTTGATTTTTCTTCTCAAGGGTATTGAATGCCAGTTGAGGCCACAAGATAAAAATAAAAATCGGCCCGCCTGTTCAAGACATTACTTTGATCTCCATTCAATATCATACTTTTTAATTGCTCTTTCTGCGGAATTTTCGATGATGGCGTAAAGAAGAACAATAGCAATAATCCCGAGGCTGAGGGCAGCAAGTACAATATTCAGCCATTTTATCTTGATCGTTACTATCAATTCTCTTGCGAGGTTATCATAAGCAAAATGCATCACAGCCAGGAGATTTATAACAGCGCCGATCGCAGGCAACAACACAAAAAGCAAAGGACTAACCCAAACGGTTGCCGATTGATGGTCTATTTTGGCAATCCATTCGATAAAACCGCCGGCAATGCCCCAGTTCCAGTGAAACAGATAGTTGATGGCAACGCAGCTGAAGAAAAGTATTGGCGCCACCAGGAACCAAATGCCCCAGGTCGCGCTCTTCTTTGTATTCATCAATGCGAGCTTCATTTGCCGTTGAGACGCACCCGCATTTATTTCCGGTTTTCTTAAATTTTCCATTCTGCGTAGAAAATCGTGTTCTTCCATATGTCATTTATATAATTCAAAAATTAAAAAGCGTTGCGTCGCCTTACCCGGAGGTTGTCTCAAATTTCGCCGGCCACAAAGAACAAACCCGCCGCCAGCCGGCAGGGACACAAAGTTTTGATCCTAAGTCGTATTTCCCTCGTGTCTTGACGCCTTAGTGGCAAAATACCGGTTTTGAGACAACGTCTTCTCAATGGCAATTCTTAATTTTTCTAATCCACGTGAGAGGAGGGATTTTACCGTTCCCTCTTTCTTATTGAGGATAGTTGAAATCTCGCCGATGGTCATGTCTTCAAAAAACCGAAGTGCAATCACTTCCTGGTATTTCAGACCAAGTAGGAGTAATTGTTTTTGTATTGCCAGGAATTCTTCGTTTTCCTGCAATGCTTTTTCCGCCGCCGCCTTTTCCGTTTCGATGCCTTCTTCATAGCGTAATTGCAAATGAAAACCGGTGTCATCAAGGGATTGAGGATGGTACTTTGAATTCCTGAAATATAAGTTGATCTCATTCGTTGCAATTCGAAAGAGCCACGCAGATATGGGAACGTTTCTCCACTCAAAGATTCCTATCTTTTGATAGGCTTTCATGAAAGTTTCAGCCGTTACATCTTTGGCAATGTCATAGTTTGCCAGCCTGCGAAACACATAAGAGAAGATGAACGGATAGTTTTTATCATAAATCAATGCGAATGCCTGCGGATCCTTTTTGATTCGTTTAAGTAGTTCCCTTTCGCTTTCCGGCTGCATTTCCAGATATAATTCAAAAAAATAAAAAAGTTGCAAGATTTTGGGCCAAAGGTCGCATTGGACAAAAATGACGATAATTACTAACAAGAAACCTAAAAACTGAGGTGAGCAATACTGCGCGTCCTGGCGCCTTTGTGGGATTGAAGTCCGAAGATTTACTAAAGCAAAGCAGAATAGAAATTATGTGCGAAATTCGAATCCAATACTTATCCGGAGACAAAATCAGAATCATTGAAATTATATCCTTCATCAGCACATCTACAATTAGAGTTCGACAAAGTAAAAACCTTGCTGCTGGAGCATTGTGAAAGTGAATACGCAAAAGACAAAGCGGCTGAGCTTGCCATTCATATCAGTAAAGACTTAATTGAAATTGAATTAAAGCAAAGCCACGAATATAAGTTATTGATCCAGTCTGGCGTCTACTTTCCAAATGATTATGTCCTGAATCTTGCCCGGCAGTTGAAGTTGTTGGGAATTCCTGGGGCGGTGCTTACAGGTGGCGAGGTTATTCAACTACGCAGGTTGACCGAAAGCATGGAGAAGATATTTCGCTGGTTTGACCGGGAGCGAAAATCGGTTTACAGTGGCCTGGCGCAAGTAATTGAAGCTGTGCATTATGAAAAGGCAATCATAAAGATAATTGACGATGTACTGGATGAACAGGGACAGGTAGTGGATAATGCTTCGGATGAACTGCGTAGCATTCGGACGAATTTGTACAGAAAAAGAAACGAGCTCCGAAGAATTTTCGAGCGAACTATTTCAAAACTGAATAAGCAAGGCTATTTGGCGGAAATAGAAGAAAGTTTCATGAATGGAAGAAGAGTAGTAGCAGTTTTTGCTGAACAAAAAAGAATGGTAAAGGGAATCTTGCATGGAGAAAGCGACACCCGGCGCACCTCATTCATCGAACCGGAAGAAACGATTGAATTAAATAATGAGATTTTTTCACTGGAGAACGAAGAACAGAGAGAGGTCTATCGAATTTTAAAAGAGCTGACAAAGAATCTTGCGAAGTACGAACCGTTGCTGACATCCTACCATGCTATCGTCGGTGAGTATGATTTTATCCGTGCGAAGGCGAGATTGGGGGCGGATATGAGAGGAGAATCTCCATCAGTCATTGACAGATCACATGTTCACCTGGTACAAGCGTATCATCCATTGCTTTTCCTGTATAATCAAAAAGTAAATAAGCAAACGATTCCCCTCTCGCTGACATTGGACGAGAGTAACAGGATATTGGTAATTAGTGGGCCCAATGCAGGGGGCAAAACCGTGAGTTTGAAATCGGTGGGCCTGTTGCAAATGATGGTTCAAAGCGGCTTGCTGGTGCCTGTGAATCCTTCTTCAGAGTTTGGAATTTTCAAACAATTAATGATTCATATTGGCGATACACAAAGCCTGGAATTTGAATTGAGTACCTACAGCAGTCACTTGCTGAACATGAAGCATTTTATGGAGAATGCAAATGGCCGCACATTGTTTTTTATTGATGAATTAGGCAGCGGAAGTGATCCAAATCTTGGAGGTGCATTTGCCGAAGTGATACTTGAAGAGTTGGGCAAGAAGCACGCTTATGGTATCGTGACGACGCATTATCTCAATCTCAAGGTGATGGCAAATAGAACACCGGGAATCGTCAACGGCGCCATGGCTTTTGATGAGAAAAATTTGTTGCCACTCTACAAATTAATTGTTGGCAAGCCGGGCAGTTCTTATACCTTTTCCATTGCTGAGAGGATCGGAATGGATAAGGAGTTGATCAGCCGTGCAAGAGCCATGGTCGATGAAGAACATTTTCAGCTGGATAAATTGTTGAATCGCACTGAACAGGATCTTCATCAACTTGAAAAAAAAGAAAAGGAATTGCAGACCATGCTAAAGGAAAATGAAAAGCTTAAAAAAGAAATGCAACTCGTATTGAATAAAGAGAAACATCAGCAACAAGTGGAGATTCTCATTCAACAAAATAAAATCACTGAAGACAGAATTGCTTATTTAAAGGAAACTGAACGAAAATTAAAACAAATAATTATTGAATGGAAAAAAGAGGAAGACAAGAACAAGGTCGTCAAAAATATCCAGGCCTTGCTGTTCAAAAAGAATGAGCAAAAAACCGTCAACCGCATGCAGAAAAAAATCGAGTCAAAATTTGAACAGGTTGGCGGAGAGGTAAGAACGGGCGACAAGGTGATGATGAAACGAAATCACCAGGTGGGAGAAGTAATCGAGCTGAGAGGCAAACGAGCTGTGGTAAAAATTGGCCTGCTGCCCATGCAGGTTGAATTGAAAGATCTTGTTGTTGTGAAAGAAAAATAAACCGCAATGGGTCAACTGTGCTCAGTTAGGTAGGAAAGTTACCGGTTGAAATGAATGTAGTCGTTAAGGTGATTGATTGTTTCCTGTTGAGCAAGAATTGTCTGTTTTACAACGTCACTCATTGAAATAATTCCGGCTAGCATTTCATTTTCAAAAACGGGCAGATATCGAATGTTTTTTTCTGTCATTAATTGCATACAATGCTCCACACTGTCCGTCGGCTTTACGGCGGGAAGATCAGTGCTCATAATCTCGCCTACTTTC
>AR_comb_assmDRAFT_10055582_pt1 | contig 17155 bp, 9 predicted proteins | sample ArasoioldDNA_FD_10543 | JGI IMG/M metagenome (IMG submission 10543) | reverse complement strand
CCTCAGTTCCTCAGCGGCTTGCCGGTTTTGAGCGTGTGCGCGATCCGCTCGAGCGTTTTGCGCTCGCCGCAGAGGCTGAGGAACGCCTCGCGCTCCAGATCGAGCAGCTGCTGCTCGGTCACGGTTGCCGAGCCGAGTGCGCCGCCGGCCAGGACGTGCGCGAGCTTGCGCCCGATCAGCGCGTCGTGATCGCTGATGCGCCCCGCGCGCCACGCCAGGTGGACACCAAGCTTCAACGTCGCACGCGTGCTCTCTCCGCCGACACGGATCGCCTCACGCGGACGAAGCGGACGATAGCCGGTGGCCGCCAGCTGCATCGCGCAGCTCTTGGCGTCGGCAATCAGCCGGTCACGATTCATCGTGACGCCGTCTTCGTCACGCAGATAACCAATCCTCGCCGCGTCGGCAGCGCTGGTCGACGCTTTCGCGAATCCAATCGTTTCGAAGACGCGCTGAACGGCCGGTAGTGGATCGACGCGGGATGGGGTGGCCTCCATCGCCCGCGCGAGCATCTCCTTGGTTCCGCCACCGGCGGGAATGAGGCCGACGCCCACTTCGACCAATCCCATGTAGGTTTCGGCGTGCGCCTGCACACGGGCGGCGTGCAACGAGATCTCGGTGGCGCCGCCGAGCGTCAGGCCGGCGGTCGCCACGACCACGGGGACACTGGCGCAGCGGATCGCGGAGGTCATCGACTGGAACTCGCGCACCATCAGGTCGACTTCTTCCCAGTTGCCTTCCTGTGCTTCGAGCAGCAGCAACATCAGGTTGGCGCCGGCGGAAAAGTTGGCCGCGTCGTTGCCGATGACCATGGCCGCGAAATTCTCGGACGCCTCCGTGAGGCCTGCGTGCAGCATCTGGATCGTATCGCCGCCAATCGCGTTCATCTTTGAGTGGAACTCGACGCAGAGCACGCCGTCGCCAAGATCGGTGAGGCTGGCGCCCGGATTGCGCTTCAGCAGCGGCCGGCCGCCGACTCCTGTGGAGGCGGGCGCCACCGTCGACCCGGCGTCGAGCGCTTGACGGATCGTCAGCGGCCCGACGTCCCAGCCGAACCCCCAGCGGATCGCTCGATCGACATCCTCCGGCGAGTGCGCGATTTGCGACGCGATGTGCGCGGCGTAGTCGAGCGTGGGCTTCAAGGTCGATCGGAGGAAGGCACCTACCTTGTCCTGACCGTTCATCAGGGTTCGGACGCGATCCGGTGTCGATGCGATCGACTTCGCTGCGTCGAGCGATGGCAGCCGGACGCTCTGCCGGGGACGATATTCCAGCGTCGTCGGATCGAGGGTCAGAATGTCGTCACCGCGCTTTTCGTAGAAGCCGCGACCGGTTTTCGCACCCTTCAGATTACGCTCGAGCATCCGGTCGACGAAGTCGGGCAGCACGAATTGGGATCGTTCGGCTTCATCGGACAGACGCTCGCGGAGATTCGCGGCGACGTGTGCGAGCACGTCGATGCCGGCGATGTCCATGGTCCGAAACGTCGCGCTCTTGGGCCTGCCGATGGCGGGTCCGGTGATCGCGTCGACCTCTTCGATCGTCACGTCCCCGCGATCAAGAGCCCGCAGGACCTGGGCCGCCTCGAACAACGCGATGCGATTGGCGATGAAATTCGGCGTGTCCTTCCCGATCACGACACCTTTGCCGAGGCGGATATCGATGAAGTGTGCGAGTGCGCTCGCGACCGCCGGGTCGGTATCGGCGGTCGGAATGAGCTCGACCAGCCGGAGGTAGCGAGGCGGGTTGAAGAAATGCGTGCCGAGGAAATGCTTGCGGAACGACTCCGACCGTCCGTCGGCGATCGTTGCGACCGGAATGCCGGAGGTGTTCGTGCTGACGATGGTGGTGGCGCCGCGGAGCGCATCGACACGCTCGAGCAGCGCGCGCTTGGGGTCGATTCGCTCGAGGATCGCTTCAACGATCCAGTCTGCCGTTCGGAGCGTCTCGAGGTCGTCGTCGAAGCTGCCGGTGCGGATCAGCGCCGCCAGGTCGGGCGTGAAGAACGCGTCAGGCCTGATCGTCCGCGCGCGGTTGAGGCCCTCGCGAGCGGCATCGCGCGTGACGTCGAGGAGCGCCACCGGCACGCCGGCGTTGGCGAGGTGCGCCGCGATCTGTGCGCCCATGACGCCCGCGCCGAGAACGGCGGCGGAGCGAATGGTCATGGTCATCCCATCATTTATCACGACGTTCTTGCGTTCGACCCAGGGCCCGTCACTGCGTTCGAATTCGGACAGTTGGATTCAAACGCCATTTTTTTGGTTTTACCTCAGCATTTGATTTGCTAAGTTACTCAAAACAAAGCGGCTATTCAGCTTGCAAAACGGCTGCGCTGCTTGCATAGTGTGTCGTCCGGATTCGTTCATCGTCCGCTTCCGCGAAAGGAAGGAGGCTGCGTCCCTTCGTTCGTCAGAGCTCTCACCCCATTGCTATTCGCTCGTATTTCTATCTTGGAGGATGGAGATGAGTTTTCGAATGGCTCGACCGATAGTGCTGTGCCTGACGCTCGTCGCGTTATGCGCCGTGCCGTCGGCGGCACAGGTCTACACGGGACGGATCGATGCCAGTGTGACGGACAGCACCGGAGCGGTGCTTCCGGGAGTCAATGTGGACATCAGCGGTCCGCAAAATCGAACTGCGGTAACCGACGCAACCGGAGAAGCGCACTTTCTCAATCTGGCGCCTGGAACATACACCGTCGGCGCCAAGATAACCGGTTTCACCGATTACTTGAACAAGAGCGTCAACGTCGGGGCCGGCGCGAGCGTGCCACTGAAGATCGCTATGGCAATCGGCAGTGTCGCCACGCAGGTGCAGGTCACCGCCGAAACGCCGGTCCTCGACACCAAGAAGATGACCACCTCGACACACGTCGGCGTCGAGGAGCTTCAGAACATTCCATCCGCACGCGACCCGTGGGTCGTCATGCAGACGGTTCCAGGCATCATCGTCGACCGCGTGAACGTGGGCGGCGCCGAGTCCGGGCAGCAGTCGAACTATCAGGCAAAGGGTGCCTCCGGCGGCGAGAACACGTGGAATATGGACGGCGTCGCGATAACCGACATGGCCGCGCTGGGATCGACACCGACCTACTACGACTTCGACATGTTCCAGGAAATGCAGGTCACGACCGGGGGGGCGGACATCCAGAGTGCGACTCCAGGCGTGCAGCTGAACATGGTTCTGAAGAGCGGTAGTAATACGGTGCACGGGTCGTCGCGTATCTACTTCGAGAACGAAGATCTCCAGTCGAACAACATGCCGGACGATCTTGCGGCGTCGATCGGCGGCAAGACCGGCAAGGGCAATCGCACGCACCAGTACAAGGACTACGGGGTCGAGCTCGGTGGTCCGATCGTCAAGGACCGTCTGTGGGCCTGGGGAGCGATTGGCAAGACGCACGTGGATATCCTGACGCTCACGAGCTCGCATGATCGGACCGAGCTGCAGGACACTTCCTTCAAGGGCACCGGTCAGATCACCAACGGCATCCGTGCGAACTACACCTTCTTCCGGGGCAACAAAGAAAAGTTCGGGCGCGGCGCGAGCGCGACACGTCCTGACGAAACGACCTACAATCAGTCCGGTCCGACAACCTTGCAAAAGGGCGAGGTCAACTTCGTACTGGGAAGCAACCTGTTCCTGGTGGCGAGGGGCTCTCACGTCCACGGCGGCTTCTCCCTCGCTGCCCGCGGCGGCCCCGACACGCAGATCTACATCGACGACGGTGGCGTGTGGCACGGATCGGCCGACACGTATATCACCGAGCGGCCCCAGGACAACATCGCCATGGACGGGAACACGTTCCACGGCCGCCACGAGTTGAAGTTCGGCTTTGGCTGGCGCAAGGCGTCCGTCGATTCCAGTGACGTCTACCCTGGCAACGGCCTCATCACCACCTTCAACGGCTACCCCGACCTGATCGCGAAGATCACCCGGCCAAATCGCCTGCAGACCGACGCGGTCTACTGGAGCGGATATCTGGGCGATACCTGGACAAGGGATCGGATGACGGTGAACCTCGGCCTGCGGTGGGATAGGGCTGCGAACTCGATGGGATCGGCCTCCGTCCCGGCCAGCTCCGTGCTTCCGGACCTCCTTCCGGCCCTCAGCGCCACACCGGTCGACAACGCGATCGTGGTGAACGCGATCACCCCGAGGGTCGGCCTTACCTACTCGCTCGATTCCAATCACAAGACGATTGCCCGCGCGAGCTACGCCATGTTCGCGTCGCAGCTGAACGCAACCGCGGCGGCTGTCATCTCTCCGATCCAGTATTCCGCGATCTATTACTACGCCACTGACACGAACGGCAACAAGATCGCGGATCCCAACGAGGTGCTCTACAGCCTCGGCAACATCGGCTACTACGGATTCGATCCGAACAATCCGAGTCGCCTCGACACGATCAACAAGATCGGCGATTACGGGACACCGCGTACGCAGGAAGTGATGTTCGGACTCGACCACGAGCTGATGACCAACTTCGGAATCAGCAGCACGTTCACCTACCGGTCCTTCAATCACTTCAACTGGAACAGCCTGATCGGCGTCAACTCGTCGAATTACCACCAGACGGGCAGCTTCACCGGCAATGTGGATCCGATAGGGCAGTTCAGCACGCCGTTCTACGCGATTGATCCTAGCGTCGTGCCACCCGGCGGCGGCACGAGCTACGAAGAACGGAAAGGGTATCACCAGCGCTTCATCGGGTTCGAGGCGAGCGCGGTTAAGCGCATGTCGAACAAGTGGATGGCCCGCCTGGGGTTCTCGACGAACTCGCACAAGGAGTACTTCGACGGCCCCGACGCGCTGGACGACCCGACACCCACCAACGCCAACCCCAGGATCGACGGCGGAACGGTCATGACACAGACCGGCGGCAGCGGCAAGAGCGGTATCTACCTGGTCCTGCCGCAGTACCAGTTCTACGCCAACGGCCTGTATCAGGGGCCGTGGGGCCTGAACTTCGGAGCGAACTGGCTGTATCGGCAGGGTTATGCGGAGCCCTACTACCGCAGCAATGTCGCCACGACCGATACGCTCTCGAACAACAAGAGCGTGCTAGCAGTTGACGACGTGACGCGGTTCCGGCTGCCGGCCGTCAGCTCGCTCGACGCACGGGTTGAGAAGGCGATCAAGATTCAGCGCGCGAACATCATGCTGGATCTCGACATCTTCAACATCTTCAACAACGCAACGGTTCTTGGCCGCCAGTACGATATTCGCCGCACTGGCCCGACTGGTTACAACAAGGTTCTGGAGATCATGAACCCCCGAATCCTGCGACTCGGGGCGAGGATCAACTTCTAGGCTAGAGATCGCGGTTAGACTGGACCCCGGGGATCCTCAGGTTCCCCGGGGTTTTCTTTTTATGGCTTTGCCAGCGCCTGCCCCCAAGAGGGACCACGTTCATGATCGGTACACGCGCGCTCGCGACGGCAACTGCCGCCGCCGTATTGCTGGCCGCCTGTGGCGGCGGAAGCGACAATAGTTCGACGCCTCCCCCTTCGGGCGGCGGGACGACGACCACGAATCCCTGCTCAACTGCACTGACCGCCGAACAGGCAGAAGCCCCACTCCTGGGCAGCGTTGCTGGCGGCGCGGGTCCAACCGTAACCAACAAGAAGACCAGTATTGACGGAGATCCTCGCGGACGCGTGCTGGAGGCGATGTGGCTGCATCAAGCCGGGGAGGAACAGCGCGCGCGCGGGACGCGGAGTAGCGATACAGCGCCGTCCCCCGCGATCACCAGCCCCGCGCCCGTCGCCGAGGACGTTGGTGACATTGCGGTGATGCAGGATACGGGCGACATCGTGGTGCCCGCCAACAACTTCGATATCCGCAGCATCGGTTTGCGATTCAGCCGAAACGGTGGCGGCTACAGCGTGAGCAAGATCGACGCGAACTTCCGCTCGACACTCGGCACGCAGCTGACGCTGGGCGACGATGACAGTTCCCAGGTCAACATCCCGTTTTCCTTCACCTTCTACGGCTCGGGTCAATCGGCGGCCTTCGTCAATTCGGACGGTAACATCACGTTCGGCGAGGAGGATCGATCGAGCACCGAACGAAACGTGTCGCGCCTGCTCACCGGACCGCCACGGGTGGCGCCGTTCCTGGCCGACCTGGATCCGTCATCGGGCGGCAAGGTTTTCGTCAACGCCGCCAACGATCAGTACACCGTTACCTGGTGCAGCGTCCATGGCTTCGACTCGGCTCGCACTGTGACTGTGCAGGCGACGCTGTTGCCGGACAATTCCATCGAACTCAAGTACGGCGCTAGCGTCACCCTGCCGGACGCTGTCGTTGGGCTGTCGCCCGGGCGCACGGGCAACTTCACGACGATGGATCTGAGCACGACGACGCCGTCGTCGGCCGGCGCGGTCGCGATGGGTGAGCGCTTTGCGCAGGCGGGCTCGCTGGATACGGTCGCCATCGGCAAGAAGTTCTTTGCGTCGCACGGCGACAACTTCGACCAAATTCTGTTGTGGACCGATCAACCCTTGATTCGCGATGCGTTCGCATACGAGACGACCGTGGCCAATGAAATTACAGGGATTGGTCAGGATGTCTACGATCTGTCCCAGCAGTTCGGCAGCGGCGGGCGTCTCCGGTCGATGGTCGTAATGGACTGGCTTGGCAAGTACCCGGAGGATCCAACGCAGAAGTTTCTCGGCGAGAACAACACGCTGAGCGTCCTCGGCCAGGAGGTCGGCCATCGCTGGCTCGCGTATCTCGACTTCCGCGATCACACAGGAGCGCGATCCGACGCGCTGCTCGGACGCGACCTCGCCCATTGGAGCTTTTTCTTCAACTCAGACGCGTCGGTGATGGAGGGGAATCAGATCGACGATCTCGGCGGCGGCCAGTTCAGGACCTCGGACGCCGTCAAACGCTACAGCCGGCTGGATCAGTACGCGATGGGTCTGGTGCCGGCGAGCGCGGTACCCACGTTCTTTTATGTTGAGAACCCGGTGTCGACGAAGGCCAGGGCCGACGCTCCGGAAATCGGCGTGTCGTTCAGCGGCACGCGCCGGGATGTGCTGATCAACGACGTGATTGCCATTCACGGCGCGCGAAGTCCCTCGTCGGACACCGCGCCCAGGACCTTCCACCAGGCGTTCGTCTATATCATCAGCAACGGCCGCAGCCTCGACTCGTCGCAGGTCACGAAACTGGACAACATCCGGCGGCAGTGGGAAGGGTTCTTCCACACGGCGACCGATGGCCGCATGACCCCAAATACATCCCTGCGCTAACGAGAGTGGAGGTAAGAGGCGTCTACTAGGACCAGTTCAGCGCCGTCAGCGCTTCCTTGGCCTGCTGAATGTACGGACCACCGATCTCGACGTATCGCTTGAAGCTGGCCACCGCTTTCCGGCGATCGTCATCGCCTCCGATCCATTTCTGCGTTTGAGGGTTGTAGCGCTGCAGTTTCATCAGCCGCATTTGGTGGGCGCGGCCAAGATTGAAGTAGCCGAGGCCGTCGTCGGGTGAAAGGGTCGTTGCGCGCTCGAACGATTCGATGGCGGCTTCGAGTGCACCTCGACGAACCTGAATCACACCGATGGCGTTCTGAATCTCCGCATCGGTCGGCCAGCGGCGCTCGGCGTCACGCAACACCTTGATTGCGGTGCTGTCTTCGTGCTGCGCGATGTAGGCATCAGCCAGGTTGAAGTACACCGTTTCGAATTCGGGCGCGGCCTGGCGAACGCGCTCCCAGGACTGGCCGGCGTCGCGATAGCGCTGTAGCGCGAGCTGCGAAAGCCCGAGGACGTAGTGGACCCACGCCTCGGCTCCTGGCGCCGTTGCCGCTTTGCCGAGCTCCCGTGCAGCCGACTCGACGTCGCCGCGCTCGTATGCCGCCCAGCCGGCCTGCGCCGCATCCGAGGATGGCGTCCTGTCTTTCCCGAGCGCCAGAGCCATCTTCCCGGCGTCAATGCGCATTCGCGCCGCGCCCGCGGACGCGGGCGGAGCCGCAGTGATCCCTCCGGGCGGCGGCGATGCACTCTCCGGATCTGAAGATGGAACCGCAGGCGCCACAGCGCCAGGCGTCGGGGTGGCGCCTGTTCCGTTTTCAGCTGGCGACGTCGGCACGGGCCCAGTAGTTGAACCGTCCACCGACGTGGCAGCCGCTGGGAGCCTTGACGCTGATGGCGGAGACGGCACGCGTGGGACTGCCAGCAGCCTGGCGGGATCGACGGCGAGGTAGCCGCGGCGGGCACGCACCTTCACGTCGGGCCGTTTCACCTTCACCGCAATCGACCGATACTTGCCATCAAAGCGTTCGTTGGTCGGGCTGTAGGCGATGACGTAATAGGTACCGGCGTCATGCTGAATCTCGTCGAGCGCCCGCGCGAAGTTGTTCTCGTTGCGAATCGCAAAGCCGCCGGTGTCGACGGCCAGGCTGTTCGTGCCGTCCTGCTGCGCGTCGAAGCGCATCGTGGCGCCCATCGGACTATCGACGAGCGCCTGATCGATGATCTCGGCGACCGGCCCCTTGTTGAGGCCTCGCGCGTCGAGCGTGTAGAAGTGCGCTCCGGCGCGCGCCGCCTGCCCGACCGCCTGACGGAGCTCCGATTCCTGATCCTGCAGCACGAACCCTTCCGACAGGAAGACGATGGTCTTGGGGCCAGCCATCCGGGCGAGCCCTTTCGACAGGCCGTCGACGACGCCGAGCGTCTGCAGTGTCGCGGTCCGGTAGTCCACGACCATGCGCTTGGCTTTTTCCATCACGAACGAGTCGAGCGGCATCTTCTTACACGCATCCGGATCGTCGGTACACGCGCGCTGGACGGCTGCCGCCAGCGCATCGCGTTCCTGATTGACGATCCGAAACGCTTCGAGTTCGTCCTGAAGCCGCGGCCACTCACGGAGCTCGAGCTGACGGCTGCGCAGCTGGCCGGGAATCTTGATCGCCGCCGCGGCCGCTCGGAGTTCTTCGCGGTTCGATGTCAGGCGGTTATTGGCCATTCTGCCGTCAGCGATGATTCCGCCAACGTCACCGTCGTGAAGCCTCTCCGCAATGAACTTGACGACGGCGTCGCGCGAGCGCTGGAGCGATCCGGCGGTGAGATGGGTGGTGTCGAAGACGAACACCCACATAGAAGGCGCTGAAGGTGCTGATGGTGCCGGCGATGCAGGGGCACTGGGCGCACTTGTGCTCGAGGTGCCGAGTTCTGATGCTGTTGTTGACGAAGTCACCAGGACGGCCGAGAGAATCGTTTGAGCGACGCCGTCCTCTGAGAGTTGGAAATCATCAGGCGTGAGACCGGTGACGAACTGTCCATCCTTGGCGATGACCCGGACGTCGACTTCTACAGCCTGGACGCCTGTCCGGAAGGGCTGCGCCTGGTTCTGGGCCGGGGGTTGCGCGGCGAGCTGCGCAACGACGACCGTCAGCAGGAGCGTGGCGAGATGGCCCATGTCTGGGTTCGCCTTGTCGCGGCAGTTACGCTACGAGGGGCTGGTCGACGCGGGGCCCGGCCTCGTCATGATTTCATGTTCACAATCAGGAGGTCGTACTTGTTCTTGCCGCTCTTCTGCAGAAAGACGATCTTCGAGCCATCTCCTGACCACGCTGGCAGAATGACGTCTTTCGTGCCGGCGATTTCCTGCTTCTGTCCCTGCTCGTCCATCACCGACAGCCGGCCGGCCTGATTGCGGTACGCGATCATCGGTCCGGACGATTCAGGGGCCCACCCGAAGGTGTAACCGGGAAGAAACTGCTGATTGACGAATTCTCCAACGATCTCGCTCTTGAGCGTCAGGCTGATGACCTGCTGTTTCTGCATCTGCTGGGCGCGCACCGCCATGTCATCGGCTGTCGTGCCACCGGATCCACTCACGTCCGCGCCGCCTCGTGCGAGCGCTCCACCCATTGGGGCCGACGTTGTCGTGCTCGTCCGCTCTTCTCTCTTCACGTCGATCCCGAACGCCCGCGAGCCGGGAGGGGCTTTGTCGGACTTCCATCGCCAGTAATCTATGGCCCACTCGGGAGGGGCGCTGACCGACTCGAGCTTGCCATCGGACAGCCCGAGTACGAAGTAGCGCGGATTCGTGATCATGGCGTGACTGTCGCGTTCGGAGCTCTGCACGAACACTCTCGTGGCATCCGGGGACCATGCCAGTTGCGTCGGCTCGCCTTTGAGCTTGCCGCCGTCGATCGTGCGCGAGAGGACGGGAGGGGATGGCTGGAGCGACTTGACGCCGGATGTCTGAAGCGCGGACGTGAACGCCAACGCAAGTAAGACGAGCAGCTTCATTGGTGTCCTGCCTATCGTTTGTCGATTTCAGCCAGCTTTGCCTGCAACTCCACCGAATCAGGTAAGGCCGCGAGGCCTGCTCGGAGCGCCTGGGCCGCAAGTCCGGGCTGTGAGAGCTTGAGATACGCGTCCGCGAGCGCCAGATGCGCGGGGACCATCTTCGGATCGATCGCCGCGGCGGCGCGCCAGGCACTGATCGCGTCCCTGTCGGCACCCGTATACTCGTACGCCCAACCCAGCACGAATGCCGTGGCGGCATTGGTCTGATCGAGCTTCATGGCCTGGCTGAGTTCGGTGGCCGCAGCAGGATAATCGGCGCGCGCGAAGAGGTCGAATCCCTTCACGGCGTGAATGGCGGCTGGTGTGGTGACCTGACGTAGTTGCATCCGCGCGCTCTTGACGAAATCGCCCTCCAGCACGTCGCTTGGTTTCGGCAATTCGCGTTCCGCCACCGCACTCGGCGCCGGAGCGGAGCCCGGATGAACGTCGACGTCGCGACTCAAGTCGGCCACCGCTTCGTCGCCCGATCGGACGCGGACGCGGGCGATATACGCGCCTGGAGGCACCTCGGTCAGCGGCAGGGAGAACGTGACCCGTCGAAGGATGCCGCCGCCCGCAGCCTCGGCCTCGGACAACGTTCCCTGCACGGTTGCGACGGGTTGATCGGATCCGGCCGGAACGAGCGTCACGGTGATCGAGAGCCGCTGCAACTGGTCGCCAGCGCGTGCGTAGGCTTCGAGCATTCCTGCCAACCCGTCCTCCGAATATGCCTGGGCGCGGACGGGCAGCGATCCAGTCGCGGAGCCGAGCACGAGATCGCTGACAGAGAGGTCGGGACCAGAGAACGGCCGGACCTCCAGCCGCCGGTCCGCACTCCCAATGGTTCCACCCGGCTCGCGCACGACCGTGCGCATCAAATAGGTCCCAGGCGTCAGCTCGAACTGCACATGGAATGTCGCAACGCCCGCAGACGCGCCAGGAGCGGCTTGCCCTGGCAACCGCATGGTATCGGTTCCGCTTGCTGCAACGCGTCCATCACGCGCATCGCGCACCACGAACACGACGTCTGCCGAATCGTGAGCGGCATCCCGCACCGGCAGGTCGGCTTCGAGTGCGAGCACGACTCTGGCACGTCCAGTGGTGCCCGAGCGCATGGTGTAGGTCGTGTATCCCACCCGAAGGCCCTGTTGCACGAATGGCGCGGCGAGCGCGAAATCAATCGCGCGGCGTCGATCGAGCGGTGCGGAATCACGCGGCGCCGCGTAGCCGGTGCGGGCGCTCACGTGGGTCCCCTCACGCGTGACTCGCACGCTGACTCGACGATACTGACCCCGGTTGGCGGTCGCCGCCTCGCTCGGCTCGAAGCCGACCAGATAATAGTCCTGTGATTGATCCGCGATTTGGTTCAGCGCTTTGTCGAGCTGTTCGGCGGCGTCGCGTAGCAGCAGCCCGTCGGTCTCCAGCGCAAGACTGCCGAGCGGCTCCGACCGCACCAGGATCTCGGTCGCCTGATTGGTCGCGGGCATCAAGGGCTGATCCAGCTCGGAGCGATGCCGGTTCATGTCGAAGGCGTAGACCACAGCATAGCTTTGCGCGGCGGAGGCAGCCACCTGTTCCACTTCGCGGGTGACATTCTGCTGATGAAACCCCTCCGAGAACAGAATGAGGGTCTTGCGCCCCTCGATGGTCCGGTACTGCTCGATCAGATCGGCCAGTCGCTGGAGAAACTGCCGGGAGTCGGCGTCGGTCTGGGCCACGAGCGTTCTGGCGTTCTCCTGAATCACCTGACGCGACACAGCGGGTGATTCGTTCTGACGAGTCGCCGCACGGTCGAGGAGTCCCGACACCCCAGAGCTCTGAGATGAGCCGACGTCGGCAGTCAGGTCAACGGACTGACGGGTGAGCACATTTGTGATTGCCTGGTCGTTACCGTTGGAGATTTCATACGCTTCCTCAACCGAGAGGCGGCCGGCGGCTGTGGACACGTTCCGCTCGAGGGCGCCGTGGACCCTCTGGAGAGCCGTGAGGGCGCGGTTGCGATCCGCCGTGAATCCAATGTCCGGGCCGGGCCCGGGAATACCGACGATGGCGATGCGATCGGATGGCCGGACTCGGGTCTTGATGAATGTTTCGGCGGCCCGCCGCGCGACCTGTTCATTGCCAGACGTGATGTGGTTCTGGTCGAACACCAGCAGGTACAGATGCCCGCGTGGAGTGCCTTGATTGCTGGTGACCTCCGCTGAGACTGCCCGCAGCGCCGCATCGGCGTAAGCGCCGGCCGGCTCGGTGATGTGTTGAAACTGCAGGAGCGGCCGCACCTGACCGCCTTCCAGGATCTCGATTTCCTGCGGGCGCAAATCAGTCACGGGACGCCCAGCCGAATCGGTCACCCGCACGTCGAAACGAACCAGGTCCACTCCCGTCCGAAAGACCGGGGGGTGCGCGGTCTGGTCCTGTTGCTGGGCCGACAACGTGGCCCCGGCCGCCACCAGCCACACCAGACAGGCACGCATGTCAGGGGATTTTAACCTGCCGTGCCCGTTCTGGTTCGCCAAACATCGTCCACAGCTGGGCGGCCAGCGACCGTCCTTCCGGGGTTGGCGCGATGCGCAGCAACTCGTCGATGGCGCGCTCGCTTTCGGCGTCCCGGCCCATCGCGCGATACAACATGGCGAGGCCTGCGCGCGCCCTGGTGTTGTAGGGGAATACCCGAATCTCTTGAAGCAGATAGGGCTCGGCCTCCGGGTAACGCTCGAGCCTGGCCAGCGAGTCACCGATGTAGTAGTTCAGATCGTTCATCTGAAGGGTGCGTCCTTCGAGTTGCTGCCGTGCGCGCAGCAGCACAGCCAGGGCCTCCGCGTAGTGGCCTTCGTTGTAGAGAAGCAGGCCCTCGACGTAGAGAGGCATCGGCAGCGTTGGGTCGGCATCCTGCGCCAGCTTCGCTTCCCGGAGGGCGGCCTGACGATCGTGGCGGGCCAACGCAATCTTCGCGAGGAGCTCGTGGGCTCCAGCCGGCGCTACGCTTACGGCCAACATCGCATGTTTCTCGGCCTCGTCGATTCGACCCAGACGAAGCAGACCACCTCCTGCGCCGAGCAGGCTTCCGGCATCCTTGGGATTTCTCTTGATCACCTCCCGGTACGCGTGCACGGCCTCCGCCGTCATGCCTTGTCGCAGCAGTACCTGTGCGAGCTGCAGCCAGACGTCACTCATTTCAGGATCTTCGGCGAGCAACTCCTGGTAAAGAACCGTCGCGTCCGCGAACTTCATCGCGCCGGCGAGATCCGACGCCTGTCGGTATTTCTCGAGCACGTGCACTTTGTCTTTCGGATCTGGAAGCGAATCGCCGGGAAGCGACAACGAGGCCTCGTTCCCGCTGCCTACGTAACCGAGCGCCGAGAGTCGTTGCCGATCCTCATCCGACACCGCCGACGGCGCGGCGATCGCTGTGCCGCCTATCAGCGTTTCGAGGGCGGCTCGCATGGCCTGGCGAACCTGAGGCCGGTCGGCGGCGATCGATCGAGATTCGCGTGGATCGCGTTCCAGGTCGAACAGCTCGTCGCGCGGCGCCCGGATCAATCGATAGCGAGTATCTGTCAGCGAGTACAGCTCGCTCCAGCCGAAGTGATACCGGGAATACAGCGCCTCGGCGTAGATGCCGGTGTCGGCGATCGTGCCGGTTCCGTCGAGCAGCGGCTTGAGGGACCGGCCGTGCAGGGACCTGGGGATGGGCGCTCCAACCAGATCGAGGATTGTCGGCACGACATCGATATGCTGAACCGGTGCGGCGACGCGCAGGTGCTTGTGGTGGCCGGCCACCTTGATCATCAAAGGGACGTGCGTGGTCTCCTGGTAGAGGAACATTCCGTGTTCCTGCTCGCCGTGATCCCCGAGTCCTTCTCCGTGGTCGGCCAGCAGCACGATGGTCGACCGATCGTAGAGCCCCGATCCGCGAAGGCGCGAGAGCAAACGGCCGACCAGTTCGTCGGCGTAAGCGATCTCGCCATCGTACGGCGCATACATCGCATAACGCGCTGGCGGCGCATAGGGCTTGTGCGGCTCGTAGAAATGGAGAAACAAGAAGAATCGCATCTTTCCCCTGGCGTCGACCCACTTTTCGGCCGCCGCCAGGGTCAGCGCGCCATCGCGCTGAACCTGCCCGATCGACAGCTCCGGTGAAGCTGCCGGCAGATCGCTGTCGAACGTGTCGAACCCCTGATCGATCCCGGTCGCCCGGCGAAGCACGTATGCGGACACGAAACCGCCGGTGGCCCAGCCCAGATCGTGCAGCGCGCGCTGCAAGAACCACTGCCCGCTCTTGACCGTGAATCCGATGTTGTCTCGGACCCCGTGTTCGACCGGGAGCTGCCCCGAGAGAATGCTGGTGTGCGCGGGCAGCGTCTGAGGCGTATGTGAGTACGCGCGATCGAACACCACCGAGTCGGCGGCTAGCGAATCGATGTTCGGGGTCTGCACCTGGCGGTATCCGTAGACCGGCAGATGGTCCGCCCGCAGAGTGTCGATGGAAATCAGAATGACGGGTCCGTCCGCCGGGGAGGCCGTGCGATGCCTGAGAGCGGTCCACGAAATGCCGAGCGCGCTGAGGAGGACGAGCCCGATCAGAAGACTACGGCGCATGCTTTGATGGTCGAGACGAAACTGACCCCAACATCTTTCTTACGCGGACGATGTCGGGTCCGTACTGGCCAGCCGGGGCCTCACGGATGAAGCGCTCCAGGTACGGTCGTGCCTCATCCTGTCGTCCGGCGTTCGCCAACTCGGTGGCCAGGTTGTAGAGGGCATCATAGTCATGTGGCGCGAGCTCGACGGCGCGCTTCCATTGAGCGAACGCCTCGTCGGGCCGTCCGGACTTGAACGCCAGCACGCCGAGTCCGTTGTGTGCCCTCGCCGATTTCGGATCGAGCTCCGCGGCTCGCGCAAGTGCGCGTTCGGCGGCTGCCGGATTTCCGCGCTGCATCTCCAGCGTCCCGATGTTTTCGAGCGCCTGGACGTTGGCCGGATTGTCGGTCAGGGCTCGCTGGAAGACGGTTGCCGCACGCTCCGCCTGGCCCGCTCGCGCATACGCGATTCCGAGAGCGTTCAAGGCATCCGGATTCGTCGGTGACGCCCGGACAACCGGCTCGAGCAACGCGATCGCTTCGGCGGGCCGCCCCGCTTCAGCCAGGTAGGAGCCAAGCTGTGTCGCCATTCCAGGCTCGACGGCATCCGCATGAAAAGCGCGCTCGAGCGTGTGGATTGCGCGTGCAGCGTCGCCGCTTTGCCATTCCAGGAGCGCGAGGTTGCGGTAACCGATCGGCATCGTCGGACGCGTCTGAATAATGCGCTCGTAGATCGCGTTCGCCTCGTCATGGCGTCCGAGCTGCCAGGCCTCGATTCCCTGCTGAATCCATTGATCGAGCTCGATCAGGTTCTTGGGGTCGTCGGCCTCTGTGTAGTGGGCCTTCTGTGCCGCGCTGCCGGAAACGTATCCGAGCGAGCGCAGTTGCGCGGCGACCTCCGGCGACTCGGTCGAGCGCGCTCCAGGCGGTGCAGCATGGAGGTCCTGCAGACGTGCCTCGAGCGCGCGTCGGCGATCGGGTCGGCGATCGATGAGATTGGTCCGCTCGAGCGGATCGGCCGCGAGGTCGTACAGCTCAGGGATCGGCAGATCGACGAATTTTTCCTTACGGGCAATCACTCCCTGAAGGGGGGCCCAGCCGCGATTCAGCATCGCCGACATCGCTTCGAAATAGGACGAAGCGTCGGGATCCGCCGGCGCGCTGGCACCTGGCAGAAGCGACCCGCCGCGGAGCGAGGAAGGTGCAGCAATCTGTACTGCGTCCAGCATCGAGGGAACGATGTCGATATGACGCGCCGGAAAGCTCGACACGATGCCGTGGGCCGCGGTGTTCCGGAGCTGGGAGGCGGAACGGAGCTGCGTGATGATCAACGGTACGCGCAAGGTCGACTCATACGCGAACAACCCGTGGGTCAGCTCTCCGTGATCGCCGAGTCCCTCGCCATGGTCTGCAGTGACGATGACCAGGGTTGGGCGTGAGCTGGAAGCTGCGACATCGAGCAGAGGACCCAGTGCGTGGTCTACGTATGCGACTTCACCGTAGTATGGCGACCCTCGATATTCCTCGTCGTAAGGAGACGGGGGCGTGTAGGGGGCATGCGGATCGAAAACGTGCACCCAGGCAAACCAGCGGCCTGGCTGGCTGCGGAGCCACGTCAGGGCCGCATCGACGACCTCTCCGGCCGGCCGTTCAGCCAGGGCGAAGTCGGACGTATTGCCGGTCCGACCGAATCGGTCATCGTAGACGTCGAATCCGTCTGCGAGGCCAAACCGCCGCTCGAGAGGGATGCCACCAACGAAGGCGCCAGTGGCGAATCCCTGCTGCTTCAGTACCGTCGCAACCGTTGTAGTGCCCGGCTTCAGGCGATACCCGCTGTGGTCGCGGACCCCATGCTCGTACGGGTATGTTCCTGTCAGGATGCTGGCATGCGAAGGACGCGTGAGTGTCGCGTGCGCGTGCGCGAATTCGAAACGCAGCCCTATCGTCGCAAGGTGGTCCAGATTGGGCGTACGCGCCCGCCCGCCGTACGCGCCGAGCGCATCCGCCCGGAGCGTATCGATTGTGATGAGCAGCAGGTTCTGGTCTGGCTGGCGCTCGATATCGGCGCGCCGCGCCCGGCATCCCGCTACCAGCCAAGCCGATACCAGGAGGCCGAAGGTGACGACGGCTAATTGGACGATAACCCCGTGGCGCGCCCGCGGCGAAGAGAGGAAGTTGCCTGTCGTGGAGGGCAGAATCCAAAAAGTATAGTCCAGACCTCATGTCCTCCAGTGTTGCCCGGCTCCCAGTTTCCCAGTTCCCAGCTTC
>AR_comb_assmDRAFT_10115297_pt1 | contig 17156 bp, 15 predicted proteins | sample ArasoioldDNA_FD_10543 | JGI IMG/M metagenome (IMG submission 10543) | reverse complement strand
AGAATCGCTTCGTGCCCAGCTCCGACGCTGACGAGATGCGTCCGCTCGTCGAGCAGGCCGAGTCGCTCGAGTCCGTAGGCAAGTTGGGTGAATTCGTAGTTCTTACGGTGCATCGAGAGTTTGTGCGTCGCCAGTCCGATGCTCTCCTGGAGCGCCATCCATTGTGGGTTGTCCCACTTGGCCGGATTGGCGAGCTCGCAGAGCTGCACGTCCACCGGCACGATTCCTCCCTCCGGCGCGACACGGCGGTAGCGGTCGGCGAACTCGGGCGACAGGATCAGCGATCGCAAGATGCTCGTTCGCGTGTCGCCGCGTTGGATGGCGGTCGCGTAATGAGCGAGGCCCGCGGCATCGGCGGGCCGGCCGAGCAGAAACCGATACGCGAGTTCGACAAAGCGCCTCTCGTCCCCGAGCGTCGACAGCGCCCGCTCCTGCACATCCGGATCCCGACCCGTCGGCCGATCCTCCCGCAATGCATCGTGGAGCAGTCGGAATTCTGGAGACGACAGCAACCTGACGACGAGGCCTTCGGCGTCGGCGTCACGAAATCCGCGGCTGGCATCGCGGAGCTGCGTAGGCGTGACTTCGCGACCGAGGACAACGAGAAATGCCTCGGCGATGAATGTAGACGCGTCCGTCACCAGGAGGACGTGATTCTAGCACCGCGCTATCGGCCACTCCACGGTGAGGTCAGCTATCATGAGGCCCGTGTCGTCGCGCGCCGCAGCCATAGTCGGAGGCATTCTCCTCGTAGTCGGCCTCGCTGCGGCTCTATCGGTCGACGTCGTCAAGACGGGATTCGGTCTCAAGGGTGACGAAGCCACGTATGTTGCCAGTGGCCTCAGCGCGGCCTACGACTTCGATCTGAGTTACGAGCGCAAAGATCTCGAGCGATTCTTCGGACTGTACCGCGCCGGCCCCGAAGGCATCTTCCTGAAGCGGGGCAAGCGCCTCCGCCCGCACGTCGACAGCACACCCCCGTTCGTCCATCTGGAGAAGCGGGTCGATCCGCGAACCGACCGCCTCTTTTTTGCAAAGGCTCTGATCTACGGCGCTGCGGCCGCACCCTTCGTGCGCGCGCTCGGTCTGAACGGCTTTCTGGTCTTCCACGTACTGCTGCTCTTCGTCGCCGGCGCCTGCGGATACCTGTTTCTGACAGCACGTTCGAGTCCCGGATCGGCGTTGGCGTTCGCGCTGGCGTTCATCTTTGCGAGCTGTGTGCCCGTCTACACCGTCTTTCTGACGCCTGAGATCCTGAACTACACGCTCGTCACTGGCGCGTACTTCCTGTGGTTATACAAAGAGGTCACCCATCCGGGGCCTGGTTTCCTGCGCGGGAAGACGACCGATCTCGTCGCCGCGGCCATTCTCGGAGCGGTCACGTACTCCAAGCCCACGCACGTCTTCCTGATCGCGCCCCTTGTTCTATGGGCGTGGTGGCGGCGCGAGTTCGTCCGCGGCGCGGTGGTCGGCATCGTATTCGCGGTCGCGACGGCGGCCTTGTACAGCGCCACGGCTCTGAATACCGGCGAATTCAACTATCAGGGCGGGGATCGCAAGACGTTCTACAGTCGCTTCCCGTTCGACGGCTCGACGCCCGATGCGTGGGACGCCCAGGGCCTCGAGATGAGCACCAACGATTCCGACGCAGAGAACGTGCTCGCCGACTTCACGAATCGGCTGACACTGAACACGAAGTACTTTCTTTTCGGTCGCCACTTCGGCTTCGTACCGTACTTTTTCCCGGGCGTCGTCGCTTTCGGATTGTGGATCCTGTCGGCCGAACGGAATCGGCCCTGGCGCGTGCTCACGATGCTCGCCGTCGTGGCGTCCGCACTGGCGCTTCTCGTCGTCGCGCCGTTCACGTGGAGCGGCGGGGGAGGACCGCCCGGCAACCGCTACTTCATGAGCGTCTACGCGGCGATGTTGTTTCTGACCCCGCCCATGACATCGTTCGCCCCCGCGCTGCTTGCATGGGCCGGCGGCGCGCTGTTCACCGCGAAGATTCTCGTGAACCCTTTCGTCGCGGCGAAATTTCCCAACCAGACGACTGAGCGTGGTTTTGCGCGCCGCCTTCCCGTCGAGCTGACGATGGCGAACGACCTGCCGATCATGCTGGAAGGCGTCCGCGCGCATGCCTGGTTCAGTGACGTGCTCATGTATTTCCTCGACGAGCACGCCTACAGCCCCGAAACCGTCGACGCAGAGGGCCATCAGGGCGTGTGGATTGCCGGGGATGGCCGAGCCGACATCCTCGTGCGATCCGAGTGGCAAATCGATCACTTGACGATGACCGCGCAGTCTCGCGTGCCGACGACGTTCGTGGTGTCGATGGGTGGTGCTGAAGCGAACGTGCGCTTGCAGCCGCGGCAGCCGGTGACGTTCGACGTGCCCGCCTCGGGTGTCCGCGACCTGCGCAGTTATGCCTACCTGCTGACGGCGCGGTCGTCGGATGGGTTCACGCCGCACCTGGTGGATCCCACGACCGACGACCGCCGGAATCTCGGCGTGCTCATCCGGTTCACCGCCGTCCCCAAGCAGACGTCGAAGTGATCGCCAGGCTGCGCGAGCCGGCGGCTGTACTTGTCCTCGGCGCGATCCTCGCCGTCCTGATGACCTGGCCGCTCGCGCCGCGGATCGGCCGGCTCGGTCGCATCGACAACGGCGACGGTCAGCTGTCGATCTGGAATGTTGCCTGGGTAGCGCGCACGCTCGTCGTGCACCCCGCAGCTGTTTTCGACGCGAACATCTTCTACCCGCACACGAATACGCTGGCGTATTCCGAAAACAATCTCGGTGCGGGCGTCCTCGCGATCCCGGGTTACTGGGTGAGCCGGAACCCTCTGACCGCGCACAACTCGGCAGTGATGCTGGGTTTCCTGCTGACGTTCGCAGGTACTTACTTCCTGGTCCGGCGGCTGACCGGTAATCGCAGCGGAGCTGTCGTCTCTGCGATCTGCTTTGCGTTCACGCCTTTCATGTTCGCGCACTCCGCGCACGTGCAGCTGTTGATGACGGCCGGGCTGCCGTGGTCGATGCTCATGTTTCATCGATACGCGGACGACCCGTCACCGGCTCGCGGCGCGGCGCTTGGCGCCGCGATGGCTGCCACGGCCATCTTCTGCGGCTACTACGGCGTGTTCGTTGTGCTGATGATTGGCTTTTCCGTGCTCGTCAGCCTGGTAGTTCGACGCCGGTGGACCGATCTGCGCTTCTGGGCGGGGCTCGCCGTCGGTGCACTCGCCGCCGTCGCGATCGTCGCGCCCGCCTTTCTGCCTTACGTGACGCTCCAGCGCGTCCAGGGTTTTCGTCGGGCACTCGATGAGGCCAGGATCTATTCGTCGAACTGGAGCGATTACTTCGCGAGCGCGGCTCACGCACACGACTGGATGCTCGCGTATCTGCCGAGATGGGTGGAAGTCGCGTTTCCCGGCTTTGTTGCGGGCATCCTCGGGATCGCCGGCGCCTGGGTGGCGCGCGCACGCGGACAGCGCGAAACGCTGGCCATTTACGGCGGACTCGCGGTGCTCGCGTTCTGGGCGTCTTTCGGTCCGGCCGCCGGGCTCTACACGGTCCTTTATCGAGCCGTGCCGCTCTTCGCGTGGCTGCGGGTCCCAGCCCGGTTCGCGCTCATCGTGATCTTCGGCATGTGCGTGCTCACCGGTCTTGCAGTGAGCGCTCTGACAACCGCATTACGGCGATTCGCGTCTCCCGCCGTGACTGGGACAGTTCTCGCCGTCGTTGCTGTCGTCGAGCTGCTGGTCCCGTCGAACCTTCGCGAGATGAACGGCTTCGAACCGGTCTACCGGACGCTGGCGACGCTTCCAAACGCGCCGGTGATCGAGCTGCCGTTCTACCTCGAAGGCATGTTCCAGCTGCACTCGAAGTACATGCTGTATTCAACGACGCACTGGATGCCGCTCGTCAACGGGTACAGCGACTACATCCCGCCGGACTTCGTCGCCGCCGCGCCGACTCTGGCGGCATTCCCGAGCCAGGCGGCCCTGAAGCTGCTCGAGCCACTGAAGGTCCGCTACGCGGTGTTCCACATGTACGGATACAACGAATCGAACCGGCAGGATGTTGAAAGCCGGCTCCACGAATTCGAGCCCTATTTCAGGTTGGTCTATTCGGGAGAGGAGACGCGGCTCTACGAGATCGTGGGATATCCGCACGACTGACCAGCGAATTGCAGAGGACAGATTGCAGAGGGCAGATTCATTCAGGATGGTCGACCAAATCCGCCTTCAATCTGCAATCTTCGATCTGACTTCTGCAATCTGAGGCCTGCTTTTCGGAGTTTTTAGCGGTGACCTCTTGCGAACCAGACGATGGCGCCGAGGAGCGACACGAGCATGCCGAGGCCCGTCGCGACGAGCGAGACGAGCAACGCCGACTCCATCGAGAGGCCGATGCGCGTGAAATAGAAAGAAAACGTCGCCTCGCGGACGCCGAAGCCGTTGACCGACACCGGCAGCATCTGCACGACGAACGACAGCGGGACGACCACGGCCAGGTCCCACGGGCCGACAGGCACGTGCAGCGCATGCGCGACCGCGGTGAAGAACAAAACGATCGTCGCCTGCACAAGCACCGCGCCGGTGAAGCAGCGCGCGATCGCGCCGGGACGTGTGCGGAAGCGCGCGAGCGCCGCGGTCACGCCGTCGATTCGGCCGCCGACCCATTCCGGGTGAATCACCGTCAGCGGCTGGAGCAAACGGCCGACACCTGACGGCGCCAGGACCGCCGGCGCGGTGGCCATCGTCGCGACGAAGAATCCCGCCCAGAGCCACGATGGCCAGATAGGGGACGGCACGTGGCCGGCGACGCTGGCCGCCATCGTCGAGCCCATGGCGGCGACGAGCACGAGGCCGATCAGCCCGATCACGCGATCGGTCAGCACGACCGTCGTAGCGAGCGTTTTCGAGCCCGCCGCCTTGGCGGTATCCGCGATCCGGATGACGTCGCCGCCGATGTTGCTCGGAAGAAAATTATTGAAGAACGCGGCAACGAGGAACGAGCCGAGCAGCATCCTCCACGGCAGCTCGATCTCCTGCGCCTCGAGGAGCAGCCGCCAGCGCCAGACGCTGATGAGGACGTTGACAAGATAGATGCCGACGGCCGCGGCCAGCCAGGGAACAGATGCGCGGCGTGCGCTCGCCCACAGGCTGCCAACGTCGATGCGGGAAAAGAGAAAGGCGAGCAGAACAACGCTCACGGCAAGCTTGGCCGCCATGAGGCCGTAGCGGCGCGCAGCTGGTCGTTCAGCGGGCGGCGTCGTCATCCAAGAGAACGGAACGGCTTACTGTACTAGAATTTGTGCGAAAATCACAGCATCACGTGCGCATCCTGATGATCGCGCCCGAGCCGTTCTTCGAACCGCGCGGGACGCCGTTCAGCGAGTTTCATCGCATCCGGGCACTGACGACCCTCGGCCACGAAGTCGACCTGGTGACGTATCCATTCGGGCAGACGGTCACGATGCCCGGCCTTCGAGTTTTCCGATCGCTGCGGCCGCCGTTCGTGTCGCACGTGAAGATCGGACCCTCGCTCGCAAAGATTCCGCTCGACGCGCTGCTGACGCTGACCGCCATCCGGCGCGCGATCTCGGGCCGCTACGATGCGATTCACTCACACGAAGAAGGTGGACTCATCGGCGCGCTGCTGGCGATGGCGCTGCGGATCCCACACCTCTACGACATGCATTCGAGTCTTCCGCAGCAGCTGACCAATTTTTCGTTCAGCCGCTCGCGGATCGTGCGCCGCGTGTTCGAAGGCGTCGAGCGCTTCATGATTCGCCGATCGCGCGTCGTCATCGTCATCTGTCCGTCGCTGCAGGATACCGTGCGGCAGATCGAGCCGTCGGCTCACTCGGTACTCATCGAGAACGCCCCGGGGTCCAGCGAAGAGCAGGCCACTCTGGAGCAGGCGGCGGCGCTGCGTCAGTCGCTCGGCGTCGGCGCGTCGTCGCCCGTCATCCTCTACACGGGCACATTCGAGGCGTACCAGGGACTGGACCTGCTGTTCGAAGCGATGGCCACCGTTCGCCGCCACCGGCCCGACGCCCGTCTCGTGCTGGCGGGCGGCCGCGCCGACCAGGTCGAGAAAGCTCGCGCCCAGGCCAGCGATGCGGGCATAGACGATGTGACGATTTTCGCCGGAGAGCGACCGGCCTCGGAGATCCCGACGTACCTGATGGCGTGCGACGTCCTCGTGTCGCCGCGATCCCGCGGCACCAACACGCCGCTGAAGATCTACCAGTACCTGCGATCGGGGAAAGTGATCGTCGCGACACGCCTGCTGACGCACACGCAGGTACTCAACGACGACACGGCGATCCTCACCGGCGCGACCGCCAGCGAGTTCGCGGCCGGAATTCTCGCCGCCCTGGCGGATCCGGCGCATGCCCAGGCACTCGGCGCTCGCGCACGACGGCTGGCCGAGTCGAAATACAGCTACGAAGCGTACCTGGAGAAAACACGGCAGGCGTGCGCCGCGCTGATGGCCGGCGACAACGAATCTCCGCCGGTCAGGGTGCAAGGCGTCGCATGACGTCCGCGCCCGCGCCGGATCACTACAGCTACAGCCATTACGCCGACCCCGCCACCGCGCGGACGTTCGACGATCGAAGATTCGGCGGACCGATTGGCGATCTCGTCGCCGCGACGCAGGCGCAGGTGCTGGCCGACTTCATCGGGCGTATCCAGCAGCGGGACATCCTGGATGTGGGCACCGGGACGGGCCGCGCCGCGCTCTACCTCGCTCGCGCCGGAGCGAGGGTGACTGCGGTCGACGCTTCGGAGGCGATGCTGGAGGTTGCGCGCGCGCGCGCCAATGCCGAAAACACCGCCGTCCATTTTCAGGTCGGTGACGCGCACGCCCTCGATTTCACCGACAAGAGTTTCGACGTGGTCGTGTGCCTGCGTGTCCTGATGCACACGCCGCGCTGGCGAACCTGCGTGGCGGAACTGTGCCGCGTCGCCGGACGGCTGGTCGTCGTGGACTACCCGGCGGCCCTCAGCTTTGCGCTCCTCGAGTCAGCGGCACGCCGCGTCATGCACGGCGTCGGCGTGAGGACGGAGCCCTATCGTGTGTTCACGGACTCCGCGATCGCGGATGCCTTCGGTGGTTCCGGCTTCCGCATCCGCTCGGTTCACCGCCAGTTCGTCCTGCCCATCGCGTTCCACAAGGCCATCGGGTCGCGCCGGCTGACGACGACCGCCGAAGGCGCGCTGGCCCGTGCCGGTCTACTCAAAGCATTCGGATCCCCGGTTTCGATCGTCGCTGAACGGTGCGCGTCCTCGTAACCGGCGCAACGGGCTTCACGGGCGGACACCTCGCCCGCACACTCGTCCGCCGCAAGCACGACGTCCGGGCACTGGTGCGGCAGCCGACAGCCGCTGCCGCGAGCCTGGCCGCCGACGGCGTCACCATCGCGATCGGCGATCTGCGCGATCAACGTGCGCTCAACCTGGCCGCAGCGGGCGCCGACGTCGTCTATCACATCGCCGCGAGCTACCGCGAGGCGGGAATCCGATCCGAGGTCTACCGGGCGGTCAACGCGACGGCGGTCGGGCAGGTGGTGGAAGCGGCGTCGCGCGGGGGAGCGCGGCGCGTCGTCCACTGCAGCACCGTCGGGGTGCACGGAGACGTCGACCATCCACCGGCCAACGAAGACTCTCCGCTCAAACCGGGCGACATCTACCAGGTGACGAAGCTCGAGGGCGAGCAGCTCGCCCGCGAGACCGGCGCACGCCTCGGCATCGAAGTGACGATCGCGCGTCCGTCGGGGATCTATGGTCCTGGCGATCGCCGGCTCCTGCGACTCTTTCGCGGCGTTGCGCGGAGGCGATGGGTCACGCTCGGCCGCGGTGAAATCTATTACCATCTGACCTACATCGATGATCTTGTCGACGGTTTCCTGCTGTGCGGCGAACAGCCCCAAGCCGCAAACCGGACGTACATTCTTGCGGGCGGGGAAGTGACGACATTGAACGCGCTGGTTCGGCTCATCGCGGAGGCGGCGGAGGTGCGGACGCCGAAGCTGCACGTGCCGGTGTGGCCGTTCTGGCTGGCGGGCGCGTTGTGCGAGGCGGTCTGCGTCCCGTTCGGGTTCGAGCCGCCGCTGTACCGCCGTCGGGTCGACTTTTTCACCAAGAGCCGCGCCTTCGACATCGCGCGGGCCCGCGCCGAAATCGGCTTCAACCCGCAAATCACCCTTCGCGACGGCATCCGCCGCACGCTCGAATGGTACCGAGCCTATGGCTGGCTCTGATCAGCCGCAGGCCGAGCGCGCGCAGGATCAACTGTTTGCGCCCGGCAAGTCCGCGCGCGCCAAGTATGCGGAGCTCGTCGTCGGACGGCCGGGCCTCGGCGCATTGATCCTCTACGAGACGATTGTGATCGCGTCCCAGGCGCGCGCCGGCGCCCTCGGCCTGGCGCTGCGCAAGACGCTGTACCCGTGGCTGCTCGGCTCGTGCGGACGCAACGTCGTCTTCGGCCAGAACGTAGTACTCCGCCATCCGCACAAGATTCAGATAGGCGACAACGTCGTGATCGACGACAACTGCCTGCTCGACGCCAAGGGCCGCGCCAATCGTGGCATCCGCATCGGCAACGGGGTCTTCGTCGGCCGCAACACCATCCTGTCGTGCAAGGACGGCGACATCGAGCTCGCAGACGGCGCGAACATCGGCTTCAACTGTGAAGTGTTCTCGGCGAGCCAGGTCCGGATCGGATCGGACGCGCTCATCGCGGCGTACGCGTACGTCATCGGCGGCGACCACGACTTCGCGGATCCCTCGGCGGCGGTGCTCGCACAGGGGCGCACGTCGGCGGGCGTCACCGTCGGCGACGGCGCCTGGATCGGCGCCGGCGCGAAAATCCTGGACGGCGTGCGCATCGGTGACGGGGCGATTGTGGGCGCCGGGGCCGTCGTGCGGGAGGCGATCCCCGCCGGCGCCATCGCCGTCGGCATCCCGGCGCGCGTCGTCGGCTCTCGAGATCGGGCGGCAAGCCGGTCTGACGTATAGTTTTCTGATGCACGCTATTCGATACGAGGCCCCCAGCTCGATCGCGGAAGCGATCCGGCTCATGGAGGCCGATCCGAACGCCAGGGTCCTCGCGGGTGGGACCGATCTGCTCGTCCAGTTCCGAGCGGGCCTGCGCCAGCCATCGGCCTTCGTCGATATCAAACGAATCCCCGAGCTCGTCGGCATCAGAATCGACGCGAAGGACCTCCGTTTCGGCGCAGCGACGCCGGCCGCGGAGATCTGCGAACACCCGGAAGTCGCCCGATTGTTCCCGGGCCTGGTCGAGGCCGTCCATCTGATCGGATCCACGCAGATCCAGGGCCGCGGATCGGTCGGCGGAAACCTGTGCAATGCGTCACCCGCCGCGGATTCGACGTGCGCGCTGATCGTCAATCGCGCCGAGTGCGTCATCGCCGGGCCGAAAGGCGAGCGCGTCGTGGCGGTGGAAAAGTTCTGCACCGCCCCCGGGCGGACGGTCCTGGAACGCGGCGAGTTCCTGGTCGAGATCCGCGTACCGCGTCCCGCTCCGCGGACGGCCGACGCGTACCTCCGCCTGATTCCTAGGAGCGAGATGGACATCGCCGTTGTCGGCGCCGGAGTCAGCGTCACGGTCGACGGGAACGGGGTCTGCACGGCCGCGCGCGTGGCGATCGGCGCCGTCGCGCCAACGGCGCTCCTCGTGCCCGATGCCGCGGCCGCACTCGTCGGCAGCACGCTCGACGATCGGGCGCTCGAGAAAGCCGCCGCCGCGGCAACCGCCGCGGCAAAGCCGATTGACGACAAACGCGGGACAGTCTCCTATCGCCGTACGATCGCAGGCGTCCTGACCAAACGCGCCGCGGCGTCCGCGGCAACTCGAGCCAGAGGGAAGTAGCGTGGCGAAACTTCATGTCCAGACGACCATCAACGGCGAGGCCGCGGAGTTCTTGTGCGAGCCCCAGGAATCGCTGCTCGACGCACTCCGCAACGAGCTCGGCTTGACCGGCACCAAGGAAGGGTGCGCGACCGGCGACTGCGGCGCGTGTTCCGTGATCTTCAACGGGCGGCTGGTGCCGTCGTGTCTCGTGCTCGCAGCCGAGGCCCAGGATCGGTCGATCACGACGATCGAAGGGATCGCCACCGGGGACGCGCTCCATCCGGTCCAGCAGAAGTTCCTGGAGCACGCCGCGCTGCAGTGCGGCGTCTGCACGCCCGGCTTCATCGTCGCGGCGACGGCGCTGCTCAATCGCAATCCCCACCCGACAGAAACGGAAGCCAGGTTCTGGCTCGCCGGCAATCTTTGCCGGTGCACTGGCTACGACAAGATCATCCGGGCCGTTCTCGATACGGCGGCCGAAACGAGGAAGGCGGCGGTATGAGCGAGCGCACGTTCAAGCAGGTCGGCACGCGCCCGATCCGCCACGACGGCGTGGACAAGGTCACGGGGCGCGCCAGCTACGGGGCCGACTTCAGCCTGCCAGGCATGATCCACGGCGCGGTGGTGCGGAGCCCCCATGCGCACGCACGGATCGTGTCGATCGACACGAGCGCCGCTGAAGCAGCGCCGGGCGTGAAAGCCGTCATCACGGGCGAGGATATCCCGGAAACCAATGCGAAGCTGATGCTCGGCGAAGGCGCCATCGACCTCCACGACATCGGCGACAACGCAATGGCGCACGCGAAGGTCCTGTACCACGGCCACTCGGTCGCCGCGGTCGCCGCCGTCACGCCGCAGGCTGCCCGCGATGCGGCGGCCCTGATCAAGGTCGTGTACGACGTCCTCGAGCCCGTCACAAGCGTCGATCGCGCGATGGCGCCGGACGCCCCCATTCTCGACGACACGATGACGACGAAAGGGCAGCCGGGCGCCAACGCTCCGACCAACGTCGCCCAACGCATGGAATTGAAGCGCGGTGACATCGCCAAAGGGTTTGCCGAGGCCGACGTCGTCGTGGAACGCGAATTCCGGACGGCGACCGTTCACCAGGGCTACATCGAACCGCATGCGTGCGTCGCGCGCTACGGCGAGGACGGCCGCGCGATCGTCTGGTGCTCCACGCAGGGTCCGTTCGCCGTTCGCGATCAATGCGCCGCGATCCTGTCGATGGATCCCGCGAACGTGAAGGTCATCCCGAGTGAAATCGGCGGCGGATTCGGCGGCAAGATCGTCGTGTATCTCGAACCACTCGCCATCGCCTTGTCGCGAAAGGCTCAGCGTCCGGTCAAGATGGTCATGACGCGCGACGAAGTATTTCGCGCCACCGGACCGACGTCCGGCACCAAGATCCGCATGAAGATCGGCGCCAAACGCGACGGCACGATCGTCGCTGCCGACGCCTCGCTCTATTACGAAGCCGGCGCATATCGAGGATCGCCCGCAGGCGCCGGCATGATGTGCGCCTACGCGCCGTACCGCATCCCCAACTTCGCGATCGAAGCGTTCGACATCGTCGTCAACAAGCCGAAGGTGGCGGCATACCGCGCGCCAGGGTCGCCGATGGCCGCGTTTGCCATCGAATCCGTCATCGACGAGATCGCGCGTCAGCTGAAGATGGATCCCATCGACCTGCGGATCCGGAATGCCGCCGTCGAGGGTGACCTGGCGCCATACGGTCCACCCTACGGCCCAATCGGCCTCAAAGCCATGCTCGAAGCCGCGCGAAAACACCCGCATTGGACCAGCCCGCTCGGTCCGAACCAGGGACGCGGTGTCGCGTGCGGATTCTGGTTCAACGCCGGGATGAACTCGAGCGCCAGCGTGACGCTGAACATGGACGGCAGCGCGGCGGTCGTGACCGGCAACCCGGACATCGGCGGCACCCGCGTCGCGCAGGCGCTGATGGTGGCCGAAGAACTGGGAATCCCCGTCGAGCGCGTCCGTCCCGGCGTGGCAGACACCGACAGCAGCGGCTTCACCGATGTCACCGGCGGCTCGCGCGTTTGTTATGCGACGGGCATGGCGGTTATCAAGGCGGCGGAGGACGTGCGCGAGCAGTTGAAGGCGCGTGCGGCCCAGATTTGGAAAGTCGACGCCAGCGCGGTCAAGTGGGAAGACGGCTGCGCCGTTCCACCCAGCGGCGTCGACAAGGCGGAACCGATGTCGGTTGCCAATCTGGCCGCAAAGCTTTCACATACCGGGGGGCCCATCATCGGCCGTGCCTCGCTCTACGCACCGATGGCGGGGCCGGGATTCGGTGTGCATCTGTGTGATCTCGAAGTCGATCCAGAAACCGGCTGCAGCCGCATCGTCCGTTACACGGCGTTCCAGGACGTCGGCAAAGCTGTCCATCCGAGCTTCGTGGAGGGCCAGATTCAGGGCGGCGCGGCACAGGGCATTGGTTGGGCGCTCAACGAGGAGTACGTGTACGACCGCAACGGCGTCATGGAAAACGCAGGATTCCTGGACTACAGGATGCCGGTGGCGTCCGACCTGCCCATGCTCGAGACCGTCATCTTCGAAGTTGCCAACCCACTGCATCCGTATGGCGTCCGCGGCGTGGGCGAAGTCCCGATCGTTCCGCCTCTCGCGGCAGTGGCAAACGCCATGCGCGACACGACCGGCATCCGGTTCACGGAGCTCCCGCTTTCTCCGCCGCGCGTGCTGGCAGCGCTCGAGCAGGAACGCGAACCTGTCGCGGCAGGCGCGAACGCCGCGCAAGCCGGGCGACCCGGGAGGAGCTGACGCGCGTGAACACGCGCTTGCCATGGCAACAGTGTACTTGCCGAGCGGCCTGACCCAGTACACGGGAGGCGTCGCGTCAGTCGAGATCGATGCGGTCAGCGTCAGCGACGCGCTCGAGATGCTCGCCGCGCGCTTTCCGCCACTCGCAGCGCACCTGGCAGACCTCGCCGTCGCCGTTGATGGTGACATCTACACGCAACCTGGGTATCAGCGCGTCACGCCGTCGAGCGAGATACACTTGTTGCCGCGAATCGCCGGCGGCTGACCCGCGCCTTGTCCGCCGAAGCCCGCCAGGGCGAAGGCGGAGGCTTTAGCCGAGCGAACTTGACGACACTCGATGGCCTACAAAACCGAACTGGAAGCGCGCATCGCCAAGAAGACGACCAAGGCGATCGTCGATTTCGACATGATCGAAGATGGCGATCGTGTCATGGTGGGCCTGTCGGGCGGCAAGGACAGCTGGGCGCTCCTCCAGGTACTCGACGTCCTCCGGCAGCGCGCTCCGGTCCGCTTCAGCCTCGTCGCGGTCAACGTCGACTCGGGCTACAAGGAATACAAGCACGGGCTGATTGCCAGCACCTGTGAGGCGCGGGGCTGGGAATACCGCATCGAACACACGGGCATCGGCGAGCTCATCGAGGACATCCTCGACGATGGGGACACGCCGTGTTCGCTGTGCGCGCGCCTTCGCCGGGGCGTGCTGTACCGGATCGCGAAAGAAGTCGGCGCCACGAAAATCGCTCTCGGGCATCACGCCGACGATTTCATCGAAACCCTGCTGCTGAACCTTTTCTTCGCCGGATCGCTGAAGGCCATGCCGGCCAAGCTCGTGTCCGACGACCAGGCGCACGTCGTAATCCGCCCGCTGGTGTATGTCGGCGAGGACGAAGCGCGCGCGTACACGAAGGAATCGGAGCTACCGATCATCGGGTGTTGTTGTCCCGCCTGTGGCGACCTCGGCCTGCAGCGACAGCGCGCCAAACGGCTCCTGATGGAGCTCGAGCGCGAGCATCCAGGCGTCAAGCAGTCGATGCTGAAGGCGCTCGGCAACGTCGCGCCGCGCCATCTTCTCGATACCCGGCTCAATCCGCCCGGCGAACTGCGCGCCCGCGCCTCGGCCGCGCTGGAGCAAGCTCTCTCGCGCTCGGGTGGACGGCCGTAGCGCCCGGTGCGGGCCGTCATCCAGCGGGTCTCGTCAGCACGCGTCACGGCCGGCGATCATTCCACCGCCATCGGCAAAGGACTGCTGGTGCTCGTAGGCGTCGAGCGCGGTGACGACCGCGAGGACGTCCAGTACATCGCCCGAAAAGTGCGCGAGCTGCGCGTGTTCGACGAGGCTGATAGAGGGTTTTCGCAGTCGGTCGTCGAAATCAGCGGGGAAGTCATGGTCGTCTCGCAGTTCACGCTCGCGGCCGACTGCCGCAAAGGCCGGCGGCCGTCCTTCGACGACGCTGCGCCGCCCGACGCGGCGGAACCGCTGTACGAAGAAGTCGTAAGCGAGATCGAACGTGCCGGCGTGCGGGTCGTGACGGGACGGTTTCGGGCGATGATGCAGGTGTCGCTCGTCAACGACGGTCCGGTGACGCTGCTCCTGGATTCGAAAAAGCAGTTCTAAACGCTCATGAGGTGCGGATGAGACGGTTGACCGCTGCGCTTTTCACCTCGCTCGCGCTTGTGTTGGTGCCGCGTCCCGGCTTCGCGCAGCAACGTCCCCTCGTCACCGAGGACCCGGAAACCATCGGGGCCGGACGGATCCTTGTCGAAGGCGGGATCGACTACGCAAAGGATCAGCCCTATCCGGTGTCAGGGCTCGAGGGCGATCTGCTGCGCGTGCCGACCATCGGCATCAGCTTCGGTCTGAGTTCGATTGCGGAACTGCAAATCGATGGCGGACTCTACAATCATCTGAGCATCACCGCGCGGCACCAGGCGCCTTTGTCCGGCCTCGTCACCGCAACGGGCGACAGCACGAGCGACGTCGAGGACGCCGTCGTCGCCACGAAAATCCGCATCTTCTCCGAGACGCCGGGGCGGCCGGCGGTGGGCCTGCGCTTTGCCACCAAGCTTCCCAACGCATCCAACGAAAGCGGCCTCGGGCTCGACACGACTGACTTCTATATCTCGGCCCTCGTCGCCAAGACGGTCCAGTCGATCCGTGTCGTCGGCAATCTGGGCGTGGGGATCCTGACGGATCCGACGGCAGGCAACCGCCAGAATGATGTCCTGACCTACGGCCTGTCGTTCGCGCGTGCGATTACTCAGGCTGCCGAGCTCGTCGGCGAGATCAACGGCCGCGCGTCGACGCGAAACGGCGATCCTATTCCTGGAACGGAGAGCCGGTCGACCTTCAAGCTGGGCGGGCGCTACACGCACGGCATGCTGAGATTCGACGGCGCCGTGTTCATCGGCTTGACCACGGCCGATCCGACGATTGGCGTCACCGCCGGGTTCACCTACGTCTTCAACGCGTTCAAAGTGCCGTAGAAGGCTTTCACCGCCGACATTTCCGACCTTTTGCGTTCGTCCGGCCAACCGAGCTCCGCGCCGACGATGTCAGCGGCCTTCGCCACGGCATCGTCACCGGGGTAACCAAGCGCGCCAACGGGTGTGCGCCGGATTACGGCATCTCCGAGGGTGGCAACCATTTCGCTGCGAGCGGCCTTCACGAGCTCCGCGCCGATGACCGGCGATCCTTTCGCCAGCCGCGATTTGAGTCCCGCACGAGAGTCGGCAAGCTCCATGACGTCGCGGTACTGCGATCCGTACGCCGCGATGAGGTGCGGGATGGTATCGGTCGGCAGGCCCTCGTCGTACTCGCGGCGCGCCTCGGCGATTGCCAACCCGATGTCGCGGAAGCCGCCGCCCGGAAGAATCGTCGTTGCAGTCCGGCAGGCGACTGATTCGCGGCCCAATTTCCTCATCAGCAGATCCACGACGCGCTCTGCGACAGCACGCGCGGTCGTGTACTTCACGCCCGCAACGGTGAACAGCCCGTCCGCGCCGTCGGAGGCGTGGTCGCGAATCTGGTCGTGGCCTTCGAGGCGCACGTCCGCGCCGCTGACAGCCGCCGGAACGATGCCGTGGTGCACGAGGGTGACGTCGTTCAGCGTCAAGTCGAGCGCCGGAAAGGCGTAGTTCAACTCGCCGATAAATTCAGCGACGTCGCGTTCGGCGACGGCTGGATCCCCGGGGCGGCTCACCTGGCGTGATTCCCATGTGCCGAAGACAGCGCGATCCCGCCACGGCACCATGAAGAGATTGCGTCCGCTAGGCCCTCGGCCGCCCAACGCTTCGTCGCCGGCATCGCGCGTCGTGACAAGGTTCATCGCTTTGATCATGGGCACGTTCGACGTGCAGCCGATCGGTTCGAGCAGCCGGTCGATCGCGGCACCCGTGGCGTTGACGACGACGCGCGCGCGGATGTCGAGCTCTTTGCCCCCCAGCGTATCGCGCGCGCCGAGGCCGACCACGCGCTGGCCTTCGCGGACCACGCTGACGGCTTCCACATGGTTGACCGCCACCGCGCCGTGAGCGACGGCCGCCTGCACCCACGCGAACGTCAGGCGATCCGGCTCGACCGTCAGGTAGTCGTGCCAAACGGCAGCGCCGGTCAGCCCCTGGCGTTTGAGCCCGGGAAAGCGCTGGATGGCTGAACTTCGCGAGTACACATGGCCGGCCGGCAGGCGATGCGACGAGGGAACGCCCCGGTTGCGTCCGGCCGAAACGACGCGGTCGAGCAGGAAGCCCGCGCGCATCGCGAGCTTGCCGTGAGTGAACGATCGATACAGCGGCAGCGCGAAGGGCAGCGGGCGGACCGCGTGCGGCGCAATCCGCGCGATTGTCCGGCGCTCGCGTACGGACTCACGCGCGCGGGAAAAATCGAGCGACTGCAGGTACCGAAGGCCGCCGTGAATGGTCCGCAGGTGGTTGAACGACGCGCCGCCACCAAAGTCTCCCCGCTCCACGAGCGCGACCGACAGCCCGCGCTGCGCCGCGTCGTACGCAATGGTCAATCCGTACACGCCGCCGCCGACAACGGCGATGTCGAAGGGATGCGACGAAAGCCGGCCGGGGTCGCGAGTCATCGGCGGGCTCTGATCCTACTGCTATAGTTGTGGCCGTGGCGGCGACGACGGCGGACGTGCGCGACTACTGGGATCATCACATCCACGATCTCGAGATTTCCAGAAACCCGGTCGGCTCCCGAGGGTTCTTCGACGACCTGGACCAGTACCACTTCGAAAAGCTCCATCACCTGCTTCGGCTCGTCGAGTTTGACGGGTGGCGAGGGCGAATGGTTCTCGAGGTGGGCTGTGGCGCGGGCGTGGACCTCGCGCGATTCGCCCGCGGCGGCGCCCGGGTCACCGGCGTCGACCTGTCGGCCGCGGCCATCGACCTGGCTCGTGCCAATTTCGAACAGCAGGGCCTGGCCGGCCGGCTCGAGGTCGCCGACGGCGAGCGGC
>AR_comb_assmDRAFT_10309144_pt1 | contig 17157 bp, 14 predicted proteins | sample ArasoioldDNA_FD_10543 | JGI IMG/M metagenome (IMG submission 10543) | reverse complement strand
AGGATGAACCAGGGCGCGGTCTTGCCGATGTAGCCTTCGGCTTCGCCGCCGGCGTAGTAGGCGGAGGATGCCAGGTCATTCAGAACGATTGCCGCGGCGCGCCAGAAAGAAATAAAGGTAAGCAGCGCGGTCGTGGCAACGATGACGCGTGGAATTCCGTTGCCGCGGCCGGCCGCAGCCGCGGGGCTATTCGGAGTAGTGCTCATGTAAGGGCTGTAAAAACCTGCAGGCTAAAATGCTCGCAAATTTGCCGCGCGAAGTCCAGCCAGCGGCGCAATTGCAAGATTACTGGGCATTGGATGGATCGGGTTTTCTGGCCGCAACCGGCGAAGGAGGCGCAACGCTCGAGGTAACTGAATCAGGTCGCCTCAGAAACCAGGTCGGCCCGAAACGAAATAGCACCATGAGTAGCGAAATCAAGACGGCGTACCAGCCGGAGATTCCGGCATACCCATCCGTTCCCTCGGCAAGATAAGCGGGAGCCACCCATTCAATGGGCAGGTTGAGGAGCGCTGCGGCGAAGCCGGAAAGGAAAGCGCTGAACATAAGAAACTGCAAAATTCGACCAGGATTTCGCAGCGAGCCTAGAGAAGTGGAGGTGACCTCGCCGGCCGGCGGCAGAGGCAACAAATCGGCGTCGCCCGGCGCGGTTTGCGAAACGGCTGAACCTGCGTGCCAGGAAGAAATCCGGCTTTGCAGATTGCGATATGCCCTATGCATGGCCCAGATTGATTTCACTTCCAATGGCCGGATGTTAAAAGTCATCTCTGATTGCCCGGCCTCGGTTCGCCAGCGGATATAAAAAAACTGGGTGGGGAACCAGTCGGGAATGCCGGGACCCGCCAAAGTGGAAATAACCTGTTCGCGGCGCAGGGCGAATCGCGTTTCTTCGCCCCAGTAGCAGAGGCGGTCCGCGGTAAGCCAAAGCCAGCCGATGTCCCAGGAGTAGTTTGCTTCAAAAATGCGCGGTGCGTTTCCGGGAGCGAGGCCGACGAGCCAGGCATCGCCGTTCTTGACGGGCACTCCGTCCTCAGCCAGCTTCGCGCGGAGACGCCGGCACAATCCCCGATATCCCAGAAACGGGACGTAGTTCGAGAAGACCGCGGTGGCGGCTAAACACAGGACCAGCACGACGACGAACGCTTGCCAACCGTTATGCGGCCATGCGCATTCGTCAAGCGCGCGCAGCAGCAGGGCCGGCAGCCCAATGGCGAGGCCTGCGAACCAGAGAAGCGCCCGGATAGCAACTCGTCGCTTGAACTCCGAGGAAAATACCTTCGCTGCAGCGCTAGTACGGGGCGCCGCATAGTGCGCTTCCGCCAAGTCGGGCGCCGGCAAGAAAGGCGTGGCCAGGAGCTCCTCGACGCGTTTTTTGGACATTGCTGCAGCACGCCCGATGGCTCTCGCGCGGCGCACGGTGGAGGGATGGGTCAAGCCTTTTTCGCTCCACTTGCTCCACTCGAGCGGCATCAGGTTGAGCTGGTGGAGCTTGACCAGCGCGGTAATCATCGCGGCGGGGTCCCCGGTCAGCTCAATGGAGCCGCGATCCGCCGCGTACTCAAAGCGCCGCGCTACAAAATAGAAACTCAGTAAGGGCACGGTGATGAAAAGCGCGTCGAACAGCGGTTGCCACGTCGGCGTAGTGGCAAAGAAGAAATAGGGAGTCATGACCATCGCCAGGCCCCCCAACAGCGCGAAGCCCAGCAACTGCGGATGATTCTGCTTCAGGTGGGAAAGTTCGTGGCCGATGACGGAATCCACTTCCCTTTTGTTCAGGCCGGTCAACAGAACTTCCGTAAGCAGAATACTGTTTCCAGAGCGGGCGAACGCGTTGGCCAGGCGCGCTTTCCCCGGCGGAAGCAGGTAGATCTGCTGCAGCTTGACCCTCGAGCGGCCGGCCAGAGAGAATGCACGGTCGCGCAGTTCCCCGGTAGTTAGGGCATTGGGTGTGAGCTGCAAGTGCTTGCGCAGCGCCCGCGCCGAGCCGATCCAAAAAAAAGCAGCCAGGGCGTAGCTGAGCGCGAAGTCCTTAATGCTGCCGCCCAGCGTGAGTTCAACGATTCCTCCGATCACAAACAGCACCGGGACCAGGGAAATACCCAGTCCAAGCGCAGCCTGTTGTGCAAGCTCGGATCGCGTCCAGTGAATGTCCCGAATCCGCACGTAGACGGGATGAAATAGCACCTGGCAAGAAATGAGCACGACGATTGGCGGAATCCAGAAACAGAACAGGAAAATTGTCTGGCTGGCGGGAATCCATTCCGGGATCTTTTCCAGCCAAAAGAACCACGCGAGAACTTTCAAGCCGACGAAGTCGGTCACTATCCACCAAAGTGCAATGGTGCCGAGGTTGAGGTTTCGCAGAAACCGGAAGGATGAGAACCAGACAGAAGCACGCGCTCCAGCCGGCGCTGCGAGCGCCTTGCGACGGAACCATAAGGACAGCCCCAACGGCAACAGTAAGACGAACGCGGGCGCAACGAACAGGTTGATTCCGCCGAGGTTCAAGGTGTACGCGTCCCCACCGCTTACTCACGCAAAAGTCGCTTGGAACGGAGCCCGAACTGCTGCAGCGAGGATATCACCCGCGTACGCCGGAAGGAGCCGCAGCGCCGGTTCCCTTGCTAGTGGGTTACGGTCCTGGAAATCGAGGTGGTGGCCAGCCATTTTTTGAGAATGGCGGCGAAGCGCGGCTCGATGCTGGTGAACGCCAAGCCCATGGCCTTCTGCGGCGTGAAATAAGCGACGGTTGCCGGAGCTTCGAGGAAATCGGCGTCGCGATAGATTTCGATGGTCACACTGGTGCCGACGGGAAAGGGGTTGGGCGCCTTTACGCAGCAGCCGTGCAGGCTGAGGTCGGAAACCTGAGACGAAGTACGCGTGTTTTCTTCGTCGTCGATGATTTCAGCCGAAGCCACAAAAGGAATTCGTACGGCGCGGCGGCGTTCAACAGACATGGACACACCTTCCGGAGGATGGGCAGCCATGAGAGTAGCGCGGGACAAATTTCGGCGAAAAGAAATTTCGCGCAAGGGAGCGAAAATGTTACGGGAATCCACCGCCTACGGAAGGCAGCGACAGTTCTTTGCGGCATTGCCTGGCGTGTTCAGGCAGGGCGAGAGTTGTCCGCTAGCGGTGCGCCACCCGGCTTGCTGTTGTGCAGATGATCGTGAATATCGGCGATGCGGTCGTCGAGCAGGTTGAGTTTGCGCGAAAGGCCCTGAATTTCCGCTTCCGCGCGGCGATTTACGTCGTAGTCCAGTTCGCCGCGCAGCCGGTCTTTGGTGTCCTGGCGGTTCTGGCTCATCATGATCACGGGCGCCTGAAGGGCGGCCAGCATGGAAAGAAAGAGATTCAGCAGGATGAAGGGATACGGATCCCAGGAACTTTTGCCGAGAAACAGACTGAGACTGGAGTAAGCCACCAACATCACCAGAAACATCATGATGAAGGTCCACGAGCCGCCGAAATCCGCCACGCGATCGGCGATGCGTTCGCCGAGCGTCGCGTCCTTCTCGATGATCTCGTTAGGATTCCGCAGAGCACGCAATCGCACGAGCTCTTGCGAGGCGTGGAACTGTTTGCCCAACACCGTCAGCATGTCCATGCCCGCCAATGGCTTACGCTGCAGCAGAACGGCAATGTCATCGCGGCCCACTTCGAGACAGATTGTTTCTTCGGCGGCGACCGCATTGGTTTGGTGCGGCGTGGCTTCCAGCATGGACGCGAAGCCGAAAAATTCACCATGGCTTGGCTCATCGACCACGACTTCCTGGTGATCTTTATCCACCGTTGTGACGCGGACCTTGCCAGAAACCATGACGTAAGCGTGTCCATCGGTATCGCCAATTTTGTAGATCCGCTGATGCGAAACAAACTTCTTTATTTCCACTTGCGAGGCGAGCACAGCGGCCTCTTCATCATCCAGTAGCGCGAACAGCGGCACATGTTTCAATTCTTGAGCGTCGCAAGCCATGAGTTACCTCGCCAGAAAAAGTTGACAAAACGGAATTTCGGAGAGGATTTCACAGACCGCGGCGGCTGACAAGTCAGGGCGCGACCGACTCACTTCGGAAGAATGGAGCACTCAGAGCAGGGGCAGATTGAGCGCAGCAAATCGTAGGAGTAAATGCCGGTGGAATGGCCGTCAGAAAAAACAATCTGTATGGCATACTGCCCCACCGCTTGCGCGGATTGGGCGCGCGGCCGGGGTTTGAACATCGGCAGCGCGGGCGACGACACCAGAGCCGGCGAAGACTCCGCCATCGTCTCTTTCTTTTCGCGTTCGTCGTTGCAGGTGGCGCAGGGGCAGTGTTCCCGCAAATAGATGAAATCGAAGTGGCTGGCGTGACCGTCTGCCCAGGTGATGTCCACGCCCGCGCCGTTGCTCACGTGAATCTTGACGCTGGCAGGCTTGCGACGCTGATCAACGGGTGTGGGCATGGATAGTCCAAGCAATCATTTCCAGGCTGCGTATCACAAGGCGCTTGCCCCGGTTCGCTCTCGACTGGCGGCGGGCCGGCACATCGGCAAGCTCACCGCGAGGCGGATTGGGCCGAAAGCGGTGCGATCTTGGTAAATCGCAAGTGCCATCCCTCCGCATCGCGCGTAAAAACATCGGTATCGTCTTCACCGAAAAACTTAGAACTATCGGGTATCTGGCGGTATTCCTTAACACCAGTCACCACGGCCGTATCGCCAAAGACGTGCACCTGCACCTCTTTTTTTTCAATCGCGTAGGGATTCACGCCATTCTCGTGAGTGTCAAGATTCCGCTTCACATTCTCGATGAATTCGGTTTTTGAAAGACGTCTTGCTCCGACGCACATCCAGTCGCTAGCCAGGAATTTCGCGAGCGAGACGTCGTTGGGCTGCTCGAGCCTGGCGGTTTCTGCTTCAATTCTACGGAGTTCCTGTTCCGCCGTGCTGGCCGGCACTTGGGCATTGACAGAGACGATCGTAATAAGACTCAAGATTGTAAAAAGAATTCGCACGTCTTCTCTCTATTTCTGTTCTGTCCCGCAGCACGGCCCCGGAGGAATGGGATTACCATGCGGGCAGGTTTTGGGGTGACCCAAGAAGGAGCAGATGCGCTGATCGAGCTCCGGCGTGATGATGTGCTCGAAGCGGCAGGCTTGCTGGTGCGCTTCGGCGTCTTCGATGGCGAAAGTGTCGGTGAAAAGGCGTTCGGCTAGGCGATGACGGCGAACCACGTCGCGCGCGCGGCGCGCACCGGATTCGGTGAGCCGCACTTCGCCCGCGTGCGGAATGTTAAAATCACCGTTTTTCTTGCCACTCAGTTCCACCAGCCGCGAATCAGCCATGCGCGCCAGCAGCCGGGACGGGGTCATGTCTGTGCCCACAATGGGCAGCTGGCCCGCCGGACCTTCGACGCGCAGCAGCTCGGCTTCGGCCGGCTTTCCTTCCTCACCGAAAGTCCAAATTTGTTCCAGCAGGTGGTCAACGCGAATTTCGTCATCGGCGGAAACGGGCGTGCAGCAATCCGCCGTGTCGGCTAACGGGCAGGCCATGGGATGATTCGGCCCGTGTTGCGCGGTGTCGAAGGACAGATGCCCGTGCGCCAGCTCGATGCGCCGGTCGGCTTGCCGGGCAATGTCGGGATCGTGGGTGACCATCAAAATGGTGTGACCTGATTTGTGCAGCTCGCGGAAAAGATCAATCACAATTTGTTCGTTGGCTTCGTCGAGGTTGCCAGTAGGTTCGTCGGCGAGAATCAGCTTCGGTTGATTGATCAGAGCGCGGGCGATGGCGACGCGCTGCTGTTCGCCGCCCGAGAGTTGCGCCGGAAGGTGGGTAAGCCGTTCGCCGAGCCCTACCCGCTTCAATGCGTTGGCGGCCTCAGCCTCATCGGTCGTGGAGTGGAAATACTGCGCCAGCATCACGTTTTCCAGCGCATCCAGGTAAGGCACGAGATGGAATTGCTGGAACACGAAGCCGATTTTTTCCGCGCGATAGCGAACCAGCTGATTTTCGGCGAGGCGCGAAAGATCCACGCCGTCTACCACCACTCGGCCGGAGGTGAGCGTGTCCAGGCCGCCGAGAATATTGATGAGCGTGGTTTTGCCGGAGCCGGAGGGCCCCATCAGCGCAACCCATTCGCCCTCGCCAATATGGAACGACACGCCATTCAGCGCTCGGAGAGAACCGTATTGCTTCACCAGCGCTTGAATCTCAACCTGCGCCGCTTGCCGCGGCACAACGGCCTCGGTAACGGGTGAGTGCGCGCTCATTCCTCGCCTCGAAATACGGACGCGGGACGGATCTGCACCAGCCGGCGCAGCGGATAGGCCGCTAAAATCGCTACGATTACCGTGAGTGCCACAGAAACAGGATACACGATGAGCCGGGGTTGAGCGGCTACGCCAAACACGGCTTTGCCAAGCCCAATCGAAACAATCATTCCGGCCGCGGCGCCAAGCAATCCCGCTAGAAGGCCCAGCAACGCTGCTTCCGCCAGAAAAATCCGCAACACTCGCCGCACCGATCCGCCAATCGCTTTCATCAACCCAACATCGTTCTTGCGCTCTGCCGCAATGTTGGTCATGGCCGCCATCACGCACAGCGCCGTCAGCACCAGCACCACCGCCACTGTCGCCGTTAGTATCCCCGAGATCTTCCCGTACAGCCGCGCTTCCCCTTCCGTGAATTGCCGAATGGGACGAACCTCGGCGCCGCTTAGGCGTCTTTCCACTCCGTCCATCGCCTCCTGCGAGAGGTTTCCATACTGGGCGTAAAAAGCCTTCTCTTGCGCGGAGAATCGGCGAAGCAAATTCTCATTTTCATCAAGTCTATGCTGGAGGGAACGGATGGTCTCATCGACTTGATCGGGCGAGCCAGAAACACGGAGCCGTACCAGGCTGATCGCACCCGGCAACATGAGCAGTGTGTGAGCGGTACGCAAGCTCACCGCGACTTGATCGTCCTCAGACGTTCCGAAGCTTCGAACCTCCTGGACCGCGCAGTCGACTTTGCGCTCCCCGTTTCGCAGCTCCAGAACGTCCAAAACGTGGAAATTTCTCCGGGCAGCCACGGCCGAGCCAACGTTACAGCCAGCCATTCGCACCCAAGGATCCTCCGCGAATTTCGACTCTGGCGCCTTCTCCACGGTCTTGAACGCACCGGATTCGAGGGGATCCCCTTGGCCATGTCCAGCGACCACGACAGGCGCCTCGGGGGACTCGGTGGCCAACGAATCGCCCGATTTTCTCCGGACCAACGCCAGTCCGTAAAGCATTACAGAGCCCTCAACGGCTGTGGAAGTCGGTCCGCTGGCAACCACCTTAACCACCGCTTCGTTCAAAAGCGCGCTGTCCTGAGTCGAATTGGCAGTTGCGGGTACGACAAGTACATTCGCGCCGTAGGAACGGAATTCGCCGGTAATACGGCGTTTTGCATCTACTTGCAAATTCAGCAGGGCAGCGGTCACCGCCGCGCCGGCTCCCAGCGCGAGCAGAATGACGAAAAGCCGTGCGCGGTTGGCAAAAACGGAACGGCGGATCAGGCGCCAGAACATGCTGCGATTGACGGAGCGCCGGTCTGACACCGTTGGCTGTTCGCTGCTGGCCGCTCGCTCGCTAACCATCATTCGCCCCGCAAAATCGGCGCCGGGTCGTAATTCGCCGCGCGGTGCAGCGGCAATGCACTGCCCAGGAGCGTCACGCCGGCGGCCAGCACCAGGACGATACCCAGCACCAACAACGACGGTGCTGGTGGAACGCCAAAAATTTTCGTTCCTATAAAGCGCGCCAAAAGCAGTCCCAGCCCGTAGCCGATGCAGCCGCCGACCAACGCGAGCAACAACTGCTCGGCGGCGAGCAACCAGCCGACGGTGCCGGAGCCCGCTCCGAGCGCTTTCATCAAGCCAATTTCCATGCGGCGTTCGATCACCGATGCTGCCGAGGATGCACCCACGGCCAGCGCCGCGGCCAGCAGCGAAGCAAACGTCACCAGCCACAGCAGCATGCGCACGCGCGTCAGGATTTTTCCTTCGCCTTCCGCCACGCGCCGAATCACGCGCACATCGGAGCCTGGCAAAACTTGCTTGAGGGAATAGGCAATCGAGGAAACATACGGCGAGCACGACCAGCGCTCCAGCTCGTCAGGATTCATCGTTTTCGGATCGCGCCGCGCAAAATCATCTTCCGGCTTGGTCAGCGCCGAAACATACAATTTGCGGTATTCGCCAGGTCGATTCGCCAATTTCTGTGCAATCGATAAAGGAACAAGGACGGCATCGTCCTCGAGGCTACCTGAACTCAGCACTCCCGTCGCAGTCAGGGCCAACCAACTGTGGCCATCTGCGCTTACCTGGACCGTATCTCCGACCCGCAATCCATTTTTTTCCGCGAAACGCGATCCAAGCACGCATTGCGCGGCGTCGTCTTCAAACCAGCGCCCTTCGGTCTTCCACCAAGGATTCGTTTTCGAGATGCCCGTTTGGAATACGGAACCATCCTTTAAAGGAACGGACCGATCCGCCCACGTTCCAATCAAGCTTGCTTTGTCCAAAACCGCGGAGGAAGAAGGTCTCCTGGAGGCGGGAGACCACGCTTGAGCCTGGACTTCCAGTGTTGGTGCGAAAGCGATGATGTTGTTGTGCCAGAAGACGGATTTGATTCTGGGCAAGTCGGCTTCAGGCAGATACGCTCCGGCGTTCGCCGGGCGATAGTCTACGCCGCCGATTTCGAGCGGCAGCGAATCCGCTTCCGGCGTCACCACCAGGTTCGCGCCCAGCGAGCGAAACTCTTTTGCCAGGCGGTCGCCGACATCGAGCGAAACGCTGAGCGCGGCCGTAGCCACGGCCATACCGAGCGACAGCGCCGCCGCCGTCAGCAGCTTGCGCCGTGGCCGGCGTGCGAAGTTATCGGCAATCAGGCGTAAAAACATAAAGGCAGTTCAGAGTCGAAACTTAAGAATTCAAGCTAAAGCCAAAACCATTGCTGGGCCGCTTCGGCGCCCCTCATTTCGGCACTTCGGTGAAGGCTTTCGCCAGCGCCGAAACGTGCACCAGTAAATCCGAGCCATCCACCTGGAAAGGCACACCTACCGGATTGCATCCGCCGGCTTCGCCAATCGTCGGTACATAAATCGCCGAGCCGCAGTGGCGGCAGACAACGTTTTGGCCGTCCTGGCGGTAGCCTTCCGCTCCGCAAATGCGACAGGCATCCAGCGCAACGCCCCAGCCGCCGGGCTTTTTGATGATCAGAAAGCGCAAGGACTGGCTTCCCGAATTTGCCGTGTACAGATGCAGGTTGCCGTCCTGCACTTCGCTCAGCGGAATCCGCAAATCATCGGACCATGCGGCAATGGGCCTCGCGGACGGCGGCGCCGAATTCGCGCGGGCATAGATAAAATCCGCGGTGAGCAGCAGAATCACCGCTAAACACGCGGACGCCGCGGCCAGCATCCAATTGCGCTGCCGCCGCTGCTGCGAAGCCAGCAGCCTTTTTTCGGCATCATTCGCCGCCGCTTCGATCTTTGCGTGTGAAGCGGTCAGCCATTCGCGCAAAATCAGCAATACCGCCGCACCAAAAATAAAAACGAAGAAAAAGATTTCGTTGCGGACTATCGGCCCGATCAGTGCCATTTCGCCTTTGCTGGAGGGCAGCCAGCGCGCTTCGCTGAGCTCGTGCAGTCCGGTGAGCGCTAGCTGTGCCGCAACCAGCCACAAGATAATGGTGGTCGCAGCAAAGAACCGGTGCAGCGGAATTTTCAAGGTGCCCTTGAAGAAGAAAAGCCCGACCGCAATCGCCGCGGTCAAACCGGCGATCGTACCGGCCCAGATCTGGATACCTTCGCTCGAAAGTTCCACGGCACGCAAAATCACCGCCAGCTCCACGCCTTCGCGCAACACCATCAGAAAAACAAACAGGAAAATGCCCCAGCCGGCGGCCGAACCGGCCTGCATGGCGTAATTCTCAATTTTTTGCTCGATATCTTTTCGCAGATGCCGCGCAACGCGGTTCATCCAGATGATCATCGAAATGACGAACGCCGCGGCCAGCAGCATCAGCAGGCCCTCAAAACCGTCGCCATTGACGCGCCAATGGTCGAGGGCCAGCGAAACCGCCAGGCTCAGAGCTGCGGCCAGCGCTACTCCGGACCAGACATAGCGAGCCAGTTGCGACCGGCTGGTGCGGGCTAGGTAAACCAGGATGATGCCGACGACTAGGGCAGCTTCGACGCCTTCGCGGAGGGCAATGAGAAAAGCAGAGAGCAAGAGGTTTCCAGTCAGGTGCTAGTTGTAACTAATTTGCAACTACAGTTTCCAGTTTACCGCCAGAGACCAGGCAGGTCAATCGGACTAATCTAGTCCTATTTCTTCAGGATAGAATACACGAGTCTTATGCCCTTTTCCGCCGCCATCCTTACCGCTGTCCGTCACCGCAGCCGCAGGTTTAAGCCGTGGCCGATGGTGCTGATTGCCGGCGCCTCGCTGTTCGTCAGCGCGGCCGGAGTTTTGCCGCAAACTCCTGCCAAGCAAAGCAAACCTCCGCAGCAAATTAAGGAAGACCTCAAAGGAGCCGAGAAGGCTGCGGACCGCGGCGACAAAGCCGCGGCGGCAGGCCAGACGGACGATGCGTTGGCCCGTTACGACGAGGCGGTACGGCTGGCTCCAGGCGACATTGGTATTCGGAGGCGAGCGGCGGGAGTGCGCGCACAGGTGGTGCAGAAAATTGTGGACCAGGCGGAAGCCAACGCGTTGGACGGCCGAGTGGACGGTGCCATCGAATTGTTGTACAAGGCGCTGCAAATCGATCCAGGCAGCACAATTTTGTCGCAGCGTGTGGCGGAAATGCGGCAGATGCCGAGGCAATATTTGTCGCGCGGCGACCGCGAAGATTACGAGCTGAAAGGACCGGCGACGCTAAGACCACAAGCAGGAAAAAAATCTGTGAATGTGCGCGGCGACGCCAAAAGCGCGTACGAGCAAGTGGCGGCGATGTACGCTGTGCGGGTAGCGTTTGATCCGGAGCTGACTTCGCAAAACGTGAAGCTGCACATTGACGGCGTGGATTTTTACACCGCAATGCAACTGCTTGCCGCGCAGTCCAAGACATTTTACCGGGTGGTGAACGCGGCGCTGATTTTCGTGGCGGCGGACACGATTGAGAAGCGCCGCGAGTATTCCGAACAGGTCGAGCAGACGTTTGCCGTCGACGTAGCGGTGGCGCCGGAAGACTTAACGGAAATGATGCGGGTGGTCCGCGAAATCGCGAACGTCACGCGGATCACCATGGACACCAAGACGCGCAGCCTGACGCTGCGCGACACGGCGGACAAAGTGGCGCTGGCGGGGCAGCTGATCAAGGAATTGGAACAGGGCCGGCGGGATGTGATGCTGGATATTCAGCTGCTCGAGGTGGACCGCACTAAGGCCAGAACGCTCGGCGTGACGCCCCCCACCTCGACGCAGATCATACCGCTCAATACCCAAGATCTAGCGCAGCTGCAGAAGGCGACCGACCTGAAAAACCTGCTGACGCTGATTTCGCAGGTTTTTCAAGCGCGCGGGATTACCGCGAGCCCGACAAATGTCTTTCCGGTAGGCGGCGGGAAAAGCACCTTCCTGCTGACCATGCCAAACGCAACGGCAACTTTTTCCGAAGCGCTTTCTCTCATAAGGAGCGGCCGAGAAGTCTTCCTGCGCGCCCAAGACGGAAAGCCCGCGACATTTTTCGTGGGCGAGCGTTTTCCAGTGACGCTTTCGCTGCTGTCCACAAGCTTGGGCAGCACGACAGTGGCCGGAGCGGTGACTTCCACCACATTTGCGCGAAGCGACTTTGCGGTAGGAGCGAATCCGGTAGCGGTGGTGGCGGAAGACTTCACCAACGACACGCAAAAAGACCTGGCAGTGGCGAATCACGACGACAGTTCAATCTCGATTCTGGTCAACCAAGGCAATGGAAATTTCACGGCAGCCACGGGCTCACCGATCAAATTGGGAACCAGCGAACAAGGGCCGACGGCGATTGCGTCGGCTATTTTTCGCGTTACCGACGCGACCCACCTGGTGCAGCCCGCCGACCTGGTGATTGCGAACGGTACCTCCAACACGGTTTCCGTATTGCAAGGCAGCGAGAATCTTGACGGGACGTTTGCCGAAGCGGCGGGTTCGCCGTTTGCGGTGGGCACCAATCCCAGCGCGGTGGTGATTGCGGATTTCGACGGTGACGGCTTTCTGGATTTTGCGGTGGCCAATCGGGGCGACAACAGCATTTCTACGTTTAAGGGCGATGGGCTGGGAGGATTCGTTCCGTTTCCGAATTCGCCGTTTCTTTTGCCTAACACGGAAAAAGGGCCCATCGCAATGACCACGGGAGTTTTTGATAGCTCCGGTAAGCCGGAAATTGCGTTGCTGAACGCGGCCACCGAAAATATTGGAATTTTTCAAGCGAGCTTCGACAACACGTTCAACGGAACGTTTACGGAGATCAGCGGTTCGCCAATCGCCACGGGAACAAATCCCGTCGCGTTTGCCGCGGGAGATTTGACCGCCGATAGTTTCGCGGACCTGGCGATTGTGAACCAGTCGGCCAGCGCCATTACGGTGCTGCTGAACGACGGCACGGGATTCTTTACGCAGGCAGCGGGATCACCGTTGTTGACGGCAAGCACGCCGTCGGGGGTGGCGATTGCGGATTTTACGAACGACGGAGTGGGTGATATCGCGGCCACCAACAATGGATCGGGCACGCTCGGAGTTTACGCTGGCCTGGGTTCGGGAACATTTTCGGCGGGCATCGAACTGTCGGTTCCGCCGGGACCGCTGGCGGTGACGACGACCGATCTGAACGGTGACGGATTGCCGGACGCTGCGCTGACAGCGCATTCGGGATCCAACAATTTTGTGACGGTGTTGCTCGATCCTTCTGCGTTTGCGAGCGGCGGCAGCTCCAACCAGTTTCCCTACCCGGGCTCCGAGTTTATTGACTTGGGATTGAAGATAAAAGCGACGCCGGCGGTGCACGACAACGACGAAGTGACGCTGCAATTGGAGTTCGAAATTCGGGCGCTGGCGGGAAGCAGCGTTAACGGAATTCCAGTGATCACGAACCGGACGGTGTCGCAAACGGTGCGGCTGCGGGAAAATGAAACTTCATTGATCGCGGGGCTGCTGGACAAGGAAGAAACCAATTCGTTGAGCGGGATTCCCGGCTTCGCGAATTTGCCCGTGCTGGGATACGCGTTCGGGACCAAGAATAAGAGCTCCACGGATAATGAGCTGCTCATCCTGGTTACACCCCGCCGCATGAATGATCGCATCCGCGACGCGCGAACCACGTACATCGGCCGCGGCGCGACGGGATCCGGCGGTTTGCCGCCGCAACCGTCTGAGCCGTAGAGCTGCGACGAATTGAATGTTGCGCCGCGAGGCGTTAAAGACTTCCGCGGAGCAAGAATGGTTTGCCATTGAACAGGTAAATGATTTGGACAAGCTGTCGTCGAGAATCATCGCCGATGATTTCGTGCGAGTGCAATCTGCCGGCAGCCTGGGAAACGCGACTCGATGCTGGCCGGTTACACCAGGAAGATCCACGGGTAGTCCTTCTGAAGATGCCGGTGTGGTGGCGCACGCGCTGACTCCCAATGTGGTGATGGCCAAGGGCGTTGGGAAAGGGTGGCGGTGCAGGTAGAATTTCGGCTGGCAGTTAAGGCCGGTGTGACGACAGGACACAGAATGAATCCTAACGGATGTGCTGTGCGGACAGCGCGGTTGCTATTTGTGAAGGTTCAGATGGTTTTCGTCGTGGCGATGTTGTGCGGGGCGGCGGTGTTGGGACAGGCGCCAGTGGCGCGGGACCCGGCGGAGCCGTTGAGCGGGAAGCCACATGCGAAGGTAACACCACCGCCCGCGGGAAGGATCACGCGCGCGTCGGTGGACCAGAAAGGGATGCGTTCGCTGATTTCGGATTTGGTGAAGTGCGGAACGCGGCTGACGCTGGCTTCGTGGGACGATCCGAAACGCGGGCCGGGATGCGCGCGCGATCGGATTGTAGAGCGGCTGAACGCCATCAGCAAAGAGACGGGCGGGAAGCTGCAGGTGACAGTGGACAAGTTCCAGATGACGTCGGAGCGCACGCACGACCAGCCCGCGCCGCTCGAAAACGTCTACGCCATTCTACCCGGCGCAGACGAAAAGCTCTCGAAGACCATCTTCATCGTGTCCGGCCACTTCGATTCCATGCCCAGTTTTAAGGACATCATGAATCCGGCGCTCGACGCGCCCGGTGCTGACGATGATGCTTCGGGCGTTGCGGTGAGTGTCGAATGCGCGCGCTTGGTCAGCAAATTCGCTCAAGCGCATGGCGGATTGCGCAGCACCATTTTGTTCGCCGCAGTATCGGGCGAAGAACAGGGCCTGCTCGGGTCCACTCACATGCTCGAGTGGGTCAAGGGGCAGGGTTACACAGTGGGCGGGATGCTTGACGACGACATTGTTGGCGCCGACTTCGCGCCTGGCCCGCCGCACCGAGTGCGCCTTTTCTCCGGCAACGGCGACATGGACGATGCCGACTCGCCGTCGCGTGAACTTGCCCGAACCATCGAAGAAATTAACGGCCGCGCGGCTATACGCCTTATCTTTCGCCAGGACCGTTACGGCCGCGGCGGCGACCACTATCCTTTTTATAAGGCGGGCTTGCCGGCAGTACGCTTCACCGAGCCGCTGGAAAACTATGACCACGAGCACCAGACGCCACGCACGGAAAATGGCATCGAATACGGCGACTTTGAAAAATTCCTGAACTTCACGTTCATGGGAAGCGTCGCGCTGGACAACGCCGAAGCGTTGCGGCAGCTGGCAATGGCGCCGGCGCAGCCGGCCAAGCCGCGTCTGGGCGGCGCGGTCAAACCCGACGCGACCGTTTCCTGGGAAGCCGAAGACGACCTGCAACGAGCGGGATTTGAGATCCTGTGGCGAGAAACGACCGAACCGCGCTGGCAGGTGTATGACTTCGTGGACCAGGCCGGTGAAAAGGTCTTGAAGAGCGTTTCTACGGACAATCATTTTTTTGCGGTGCGCGCAGTGGGGAAAAACGGCGCGCGATCGGTTGCGGTGCCCACGGAAATGGAACGCCGCGGGCCGCCGCTACCGGCTGGCACGAAGCAGTAAATATTCGGCCGCTACTGGCCGGCCCAGAAGTCCACTACCAGCACCTTGTCCAGCGATGCACCGATGATGTTGCCGAATTCCTTGTGCGCGGGATGGACCAGATAGGCATCGCGGTCCTTGTCGGACGCGAACGTCAGAAAAAAGCAATGTGTGTAGCCCTGGTTCAGCTTCTCCGAGCTAACGTTGGTGCCCCACTCAAAACTATGGATGACACTAATTTTCGAAGGGAGCGCGCGAAACGCATCCTCGATTTTCTGGATATCTTGCGGAGTGGTGGTCTCCTTGAATTTGAAGAGCACCACATGACGCAGCACCTTCCCCTCGGGTTGCGGCTGTCCGGCCGCACCCGCGGCAAGCAAAGTGGTCGCGGCGAGCAGCGCAGTGACCGACATTTTCATAAATTTGGCAGCGGTCATAATTCCTCCGGTGAGATGGCAGACGTTAACAAATTCGCCGCACAATGCCAATCGGCCATCGGGGCAAGCCCTTCAATTCGCAGCCCCTCAGGGTAAAGGATCAAAGACGACGATAGGCTGGTAGGTACGGGGTACGACGGCTTCGGCGATGGCAATGAGTTTGTGCTGCGAGCTGAAGACGCGGAGGCGGGGGGGACGCGGAGCCCCGGCGTCGAGTTGCGTCGTGGCGCCAGGAGCTGCTTCGGCGCGGCCGGGCTGGAGCTGAGAAAGCAGGATATTGAACTTGCCGCCGTGACGGACGCGATGTTCGATAACCGGCAGAACGGTGACGCTTGGAAAATTGGGCAGAAGATGTTCTAGTTTGATGACGCAATCCTGCAATTTGCCGTTGCGGGCGGCTTCGGCAAGCTCTTCGAGCTGGAGAGTCTGATCGAGGGAAAATTCGCCGACGGCGGTGCGACAGATTTCGGTGAGGTGTGCTCCCGAGCCAAGCTGCTGGCCCATTTCGTGCGCCAGCGAGCGAATATAGGTGCCGGAAGAACACTCGATGACAAAGCGAGCAACGTTGTCCTCGACGCCGGTGAGGCGGTATTCGAAAAGTTCGACTTCGACGGGCTTGAGTTGGACTGGCTGGTTTTTGCGAGCGAGCTCGTAGGCGGGCCGGCCGTGAATTTTTTTCGCGGAGAAGGCCGGCGGCATCTGTTGGAAGAGGCCGAGGCGGTCGCTTGCCAGTTTTTCGAGAACCGCACGGTCGAGCGTGGGCGCGGAGTCAGGGCTTTGCGGCTGGCCCTCGGAATCGTAGGTGTCGGTCGCGAAACCGAAGCGGAATCCGGCGGTATAGCGTTTGCGGCGGCCAGAATAAAACTGGACAAGACGCGTGGCTTTGCCGAGGAGCAGCACAAGTACGCCGGTAGCGAGCGGATCCAGAGTGCCCAGATGGCCGACCTGGCGAAAACCAGCGAGGTGGCGCACGGCGTCCACAATGTCATGCGAAGTTTTGCCTGGTGGCTTGTCGATGACCAGCGCGCCGTCGAACGGAGCGGGTTGTGGTTTTCTAGGCATGGGCGCTAGTGACCGCTGACTTGCGGCTGGTGACTGGCGGGTGGAGACGATGTGTTAACTGGATGGCGCCGGCAGACGGGATAAAAGGTCATTGGGTCGAGGAGGTGCCGGACTTCATTTGTTTGAGGAGCTGGTCGATGCGGGCGGCGTGGTCTTCGGAGTTATCCAGGGTGAAGTGAAGATCGGGAACGCGGCGGAGCTGCAGGCGTTCGAGGATTTCGTGGCGAATAAAACCGACAGCGTGCTCGAGAGCTTTGAGGGCGCCTTTCTGCTCTTCTTCTGTGCCGCGCGCGCCGATGAAGACGCGGGCATTGCGGCCGTCGGGAGCGAGGCGGACCTCGTTGACGACCACGGAAATTTCAAGGCGCGGATCTTTTAGTTCGCCGGCGAGCATGGCGTTGAGTTCGTGGGCGATTTCCTCGCCGATGCGTTGGTGACGATGGTTTGCGGTGGTCATGGCAGCGATAAATATTTTTTACAGTATCGCGGCGGGAAGCACAAGCAGCCGCGGGAAAAACCGTACCAGGTACGAAGCGCAAGAGC
>AR_comb_assmDRAFT_10042799_pt1 | contig 17161 bp, 15 predicted proteins | sample ArasoioldDNA_FD_10543 | JGI IMG/M metagenome (IMG submission 10543) | reverse complement strand
TGCTGCCGCACGGTAGCATCGCCGAGCTGCAGTAACCCTTCCAGGGCTGCCATCCGCACCTGTGGCTCTGGCGCATCCAGGTAGGGACGTAAGAACGTGTCCGTATCCTCCCCACCAATGGCTGCCAACGCCTGCAGAGCGGTGGCGGTGGCACGCGGTGAGGGAAAGGGCAAGTGCAGAAGCAACGCCGTGCGCGCCTGCGGATTGCCAATCGTACGTAGCAATTCGATGACTGCCAGCGTAACCTCGTCCTGGTCGCTCTTGAGCCGCGCGCTAATCTCTGCTACCGCCGCACTATCGAGCTGGCGGATGTCATCGTCTTCGAGGTCGAGGAGATGAATACGGTCCTCCTTGAGCAAATCGAGGAGCGCCTCACCGTAGGCCGTATTTTGCTTATAGGAGTAGATGATAAAGACCAGTGTAATGAGCAATCCCAGGGCGGGAAAGAGCCAGGGCAGGGCCACACCCTTCAAAATGACCAACAACAGGGCTCCTGCTCCCTGTCCGAGAGGCATGACCATGGCGGTGTTAAAACTCCGTACGAGTGCCCCGGTCTTGCGCGGTACGGCATTCAGCATCAGCGTCCGCGTGGTGCCCCGCAGGGTCGGCATTAAACTGGAGCGCGTAAACCGTGCACACATCGCCGCCGGTAAGGACAACACTGGCACGCCAAGCGCCGCAGCGAGAAAGCCGAAAGCAAAAAGCAGCACGTAGGGGAAGAGCAAATTGGTACCCTGGACGCCAAAGCGGCGCAGGCACCAGGGCACGACGAACAACTGCAGCGTGAGCGCAATAACGTTGGTGAGGCCATCGAACACCCCTAGAAAGACGGTCAGTTTGGCGCTGTCAGGAAAGGCGACACGGATAATTTTGCTGTACTCGAAATCGATCACCTGCAGAGCCATCATGGTCGCAATGCTCGAGACGGCCATAGTCGTGAACAAAGCAGACGAGCGCGAGTAGGCAATGCCCTCGGCGATGCTCTGGCGTAGGCTGGGTTTTGGCGCGGCGCGTTTGGTTTTGCGCGCCCTGGTGTCGATCGCCGTATGCACACGGGTGATATTGTGGACAATGGCGACTCCCGCCACCAGGGTGCCGGCCCACAGCCAGAGAATGTTGGCGGCCCCAATCAGCGGCACGCACAGCGCCACGCCTATCCCCCCGAGGACCATGCCGATCAGGGTGCCACTCGTAATAAAGGGCAAGAGGCGTTTCGATTCCTGCACGTCGTAATGTCCAGCCAGATAGACTGTCCAACTCGTCGTGAGAATCGTGGCGTAAGCCAGCACGAGAGTGTAGAGTACAAAATACACCCAGTGCATCGCCCACAGCATCAAGACCCGCATCACCACGATCAACGGCACCGGCAGCAGGGCTGTATAGATCATCAGGCGGTCATCAGGAATGCGGTCAGCATAGGCCCCATAAATGGTGCTGGTGACGAGGACCAGCAGCGGATTCGCCAGCAGCAAATACGGCAAATAATCTACGCCAAAGTGGATGAGGAACATGGCCTCTGAGGCGGCCCGGCTGACCGTAAACCCCACCCCGAGGAGGGTCGCGACACTGAGCAACATCAGGGCTTTAGGCCACTCGTGGCGCTGCACAGGGAAGAACTTCTCTAAGGCGCCAAAGAGTAAGGTGCGCATAGGATGTCTCAACTTCACCAGGGCTGTAGACGAACTTTACATCGGATAAGACTACCGTACTGTAAAGAACCGTAGAACCTCTGTCAAAACAAATTCCGCCGCTGCCGTCAGTCCCTGGCCGGCAAGAAAGATGCAGCCTGCTACACAATCTGCTACGATCACCCAACGCGTCTTCACAGCACTACGTACGAAAGGTGAAAGCATACCATGCCCGACGAGCCTTCACTGTCTATTCTGGCGACCCTGGGACTTGACCCAGAGCAAGATCTCGATGCCGTACTCCAGGCTGCTACAGACCACGTGTGGCTGCATGCCTCTCCGTGGCAGGCGTTGACGACCTGTAGCGATAGGCGTCTGCTGGTGTCAGGACACGGCTGTACCGTGGTTGACGTGCACGGGCGTGCCTACCTCGACGCCCTCTCTGGCCTGTGGCTCGTCAACGTTGGCCATGGCCGCAGGGCTATTGCCGAGGCAATGGCACGTCAGGCACAAACGTTAGCGTATGCCAGTGCTAGCCGTGCCACCACGCTGCCGACCATTCAACTCGCGACCTTGCTGGCCCGTCTGACCCCTGGAGACCTGTCCACGGTGCTGTTCAGCAGTGGGGGCTCAGAGGCCGTGGAGTCGGCGCTGAAAATCACGCGCCAGTACCATACGCTACGCGGTGAACCGGAGCGCTACAAGGTCATTGCCCGCCGTGGCTCATACCATGGGGCGACGTATGGCGCTATGAGCGTCAGCGGGGCGCCGCAGAGTGTCGATCCGTATTATAGTCCGCTCGTGCCCGGAGCCTTCACCGTCTCGGCCCCATACTGCTACCGCTGTGACTATCGCAAGACCTACCCCGCCTGCGAGGTCTACTGCGTGGATGCCATCGAGGATCTCATCGTCTACGAAAATCCGCGCACGGTGGCAGCGGTCATTGCGGAACCGGTCTCCGCAGCGTGCGGTGTGGTGGTGCCACCCCCAGAGTATTTCCCACGGCTGCGGGAAATCTGCGACCGACACGGCGTGTTATTGATCTTCGACGAAATTATCACCGGTTTCGGCCGCACCGGCAAAATGTTCGCCGCCGAGCATTGGGACGTGGTGCCTGATATCATGACACTGGCCAAAGGCCTGAGCAGTGGCTATGCCCCCATCGCCGCGACCATTTGCCGGGCGCACATTGCCCGGCAGTTCGCAAGTGCCAAGGGCAAAGCCCTGGCGCATCTGCTGACCTTCGGGGGACAGGCAGTCGCATGTGCGGCAGCTCTGGCGAACCTGGACATCGTGGTGCAGGAGAACTTGGTGGAGAATGCGGCCCAGCAAGGGCGGTATCTGCTGAGCCAGCTCCAGGATCTGGCGACGCGTCATCCTAGCGTGGGGGACGTGCGCGGTCTTGGCTTGTTGTGCGCGCTTGAATTGGTCAAGGATCGGCGGACCAAGGAGCCGTTCGCCGCTGAAGGTCCGGAGAGCATGCGATTATTAGAGATCCTGGCCGATCTGGGTATGCTGACGCGGGCTGATACCAACCTGTATCTGGCACCGCCGCTGTGCATTCAGCGCCACGAGGTCGATCGCCTAGTAGCCATGGTTGATACTGGGCTCACACGTTTTGAGCAGGAGTGCATCTACCTGTAATGGGAACGATTGCCTGATGCCACACATGCCGAACATCCTTCTTTTGCTGCTGGATACCGCCCGGGCGCAAAGCTTTTCAGGCTATGGCTATGGTCGCCTCACATCGCCGCATATTGATGCGCTGGCTGACGAAAGTGTCGTCTACGAACAGGCCATTGCGCCTGGCTGCTGGAGCCTGCCGTCGCAGATAGCTCTGCTCACCGGGATGTTTCCTGCGAAACACGGTGCCCATGAACTCCACTTGTCGTATGCGCATGGCTATCCGATGCTCCCGGAGGTCCTGCGGGAGGCTGGTTATCACACGCTCGGCATCAGTCCCAATAGCTGGATGTCGGACGAATTCGGGGTCACACATGGTTTCGAGCGTTATCTCAAGCTGTGGCAATATCGTCCTGCAGCGCCAGCCCCTGGGCAGACCTCTGGTGTGGGGACATGGCTAGACAGGAAGCTGCAGCGCTGGTACTGGCGTCATATCTTTCCGCATTGCAACCGTGCTCAACACGTCAACCGGCACATTCGTGCTCTCGTTACCAAGACGCCTGAACCCTTCTTCCTGTATGCTATATACTGGGACGTGCATCTTCCGTATGCGGCCCGGGAGAGCTACGCAGCCCGCTGGCTCCCACCAGGCGTGACGCTGCGCCAGGCCCGGCAGGTCAATCGCGACTTCTTAAGGTATGTGGCCGGCCAGATACCCATGTCAGAGGAGGATTTTGCGCTGCTACAAGCATGCTACGATGGCGCGCTGGCCAGCCTCGATGCTGAGATTGGGGCGCTCGTGGCCTGGCTACGCCAGCGTCGCATGCTGGACCGCACGCTGCTCATTATTACCAGCGATCACGGCGAAAACATTGGTGATCATGGTCTTATGAGCCATGCCTATAGTCTGCACGACACGCTTATTCATGTGCCCCTGATCATACGCTACCCGGAACTTTTCTCCCCTGGGCAGCGGGTGACGCAGCAAGTGCAGCTGACGGACCTGTTCCCCACTATACTCGATGTCCTGGGTCTCGAGGTGCCCCGTGTACGTCAGGAACTGCAAGGGGTCAGCTTGTTGGCACCCACCCCAGACATCACAGAGGAACGTCTGGCGTACGCGGAAATGCTGGCGCCGCACCCGTCAGTGGCGTCGCTGAACCGTCGCACTGACTCCCCTGAGCACACGCCACGCCCGGCCATTGACCGGGCCCTGCGGTGCTTGCGCACCCCTGCCACCAAGGTCATCTGGGCCTCCGATGGTAACCATGCCCTGTACGATCTGCGGCTGGATCCGCAGGAAACCACGAATCAGTATAGGCAAGAACCTCAGCGCGCCAAAGAATACCTGGACCTCCTCGAGGTCGGGCATCCACCTGTAGGCGCTCCTCCCCTGCCCCCCGCCCCTCCCATGGATCCGGACATGCGCCAGCGCCTGCGTGACCTGGGCTACCTGGCGTGAGGGGAGGCCTAAAGCTGCTGGCGACTGGGGCCAGGCGGCGGACTCTCTTGTAGAGATCATACCCACCCGCAAGCGCGGCATCGAGGCTGTGCGGAAGGGCAAATCGGCCCTGGTGGAAGTTGCCGGGGCCTGGTAAGACTGAGAAGTGTGTGACGAGAGCAAGACCGTTATCCTAGAGAGGATGCGAAGCGCGTGAAGGCGCCTACACAGCCCCGGATCTTTTACGGGTGGGTGATTGTCCTGGTGAGTTTTCTGACCATGCTCCTTGTCATGGGGACACGGTTTAGCTTTGGCGTCTTTTACAGTAGCATGCTGGCTGAGATGGGTTGGAGTCGGGCGGCGACAGCGGGTATTTTTTCGCTGTCGATGCTGGTCTATGCGGCGGTAGCCTCAGGAGTCGGAGCCGCCTTTGACCGGTGGGGTCCGCGTCGGGTCTTTCCGGTGGCTGCGGTGCTCCTGGGCGTCGGGTTTTTCCTCTGTAGTCGCATGACCACGTTGTCGGAGTTCTATCTCTACTATGGGGGCATCGTCGGTACTGGGTTCACGGCCCTGGGCTTTATCCCCCATGTCGCGCTGATGGCCCGGTGGTTTGACCGCCGCCGCGGGCTTGCTACCAGTCTCGCGCTGGCCGGTACCGGCGTGGGCTCTTTCCTCCTTGCACCGTGGAGCGCCTGGCTCATTGACCAGTATGGCTGGCGGCAGAGCTATCTGATCTACGCGGTCCTCATTCCTGGGGTGCTGATACCCCTTATCCTCCTGGTGCATCGCAGCCGCCCAGAAGACATCGGGCTCCATCCGGACGGCGCCCCCAGGCCAGCGCCAGCAGGACCCCAGAGGCCCCGGTGCCCAGAGACAGTGATTGATACGCCGTATACTGTAGCGCTCACTACGCGGGGCTTCTGGGCCTTGTTTGGTGTAATCTTCGCTATTGCTTGCACGGTCATGCTCCTCACCGTGCACCAGAATCAGTATCTCGTCGACATCGGCTTCAGTCCGGCCTTTGCAGCCTGGATGCTGGGCCTCAGTGGGCTGTTACGGTCGAGCGGGAGTATCCTCTGGGGCACGCTCTCAGATCGCATGACGCGCGAGACGAGTTTTACGCTCTCCACGTTGCTCGGGGTAGGGGGTCTGCTCTGCCTGCTGTCAGCCCAGACCTCGCCTGAGATTTGGCGTGTGGCGGTGTTCGTGTTGCTCATGGGGCTGGGCTACGGCGGTAGTAGTGTCATTTACAGCACCGCAGCAGCCGATCTCTTCCAGGGACGACATTTCGGCAAAATCCTCGGTTTCATGGAGATTGGCTTTGGGCTCGGCGCCAGTCTGGGCTCAGCCATGGCTGGCTTCGTGTTCGACTACTTCCAGACCTATCGCCCGGCATTCTATCTCACCATCGGACTGATGCTGGCCTCGATCGTCGGTATCTGGATTGCGGCGCCCCGCACAGCCCGCCGTACCGTAGAGGCTATGGCGAGTGCCCCAGCCCCACGGCCGATACGCTAGCCATTAATGTTTGTCCCAGCCCCGTAGGCGCTGATGCACCATCGCCACCCAGCCCATGTAATCATCCACGACCTGCATGGCAGCTGCCTGGGTGATGTACTGACGAGCGCGTGGTTCATCTTGTTCGGCCTCATAATACAGGCCGATATAGAGATGACTGTAAAATTGCTCTCGCCGTCCGGCATCCCCATATTGTGCCAAAACCAGCTCGGCATCACATGCTCCGGCAAACAGCTTATACACCCATGCCATCACCGGACGAGCATCGTGCCGCACTGGCAAAAGGCTCGCGCGCGCTACTTGTGGGCCCTGAAGCTGAGCCTGACACAGATAGTGCCACACCGTTTCTTCCACATCGTGTTGATTGACGGTGAGATCTACCTCAAATTGTCTGGCGCCATCGGCAAAACGCTCGGCATAGTAATACGCTACACCTCGTTGCCACAGGTAAGGAGTCAAGGCGGGGTTGAGGTGTTCAGCACGATCGAAATCAGTAATCGCTTCGGCAATATGGCCGAGCTTAAAATAAGCCATGCCCCGCTGGATATAGACCTTGGGTTGGTGCGGATCCGTATCGAGGTGTCGCGTCAGGCGCTGCAGTTCGCTTTCCAATAGGGCCACGTGGTTCATGAGTCTGGGCGCTCCTGTTGCAGGTTGCTTCGGCGCCACTGTGTGGGCGCAGGGAAGCGGGCCTGTTAAGCTAGGCCCGCTCTGCCGACACAGTCGCAGGGGGCGCAGCGACCTTCACCTCTGCCATCTCACGGAGCATAGGGATGGTGCACCATCCAGTGCTGAGCGATCTCCTCGCGCCGGCAGATCCACACGTCTTTGTGGGCCATGACGTGATCCAGGAAGCGCTCTAGTCCCACCGCCCGGCTGGGATGGCCGCTCAGACGCATGTGTAGCCCCACTGACATCATCTTCGGGTGGCTGGCCCCCTCGCGGTATAGCATGTCAAAGCCATCCCTGGCGTATGTGAAAAAATCTTCGGCAGTCGCGAACACACCCCGACCAAACTTCGAGTCGTTGACGCCAAGTGTGTACGGCACCACCAGGTGTGGACGGTCGTTGACCACAACCCAATAGGGAAGCTCATCGTTATAGGCATCCGAGTCGTATAGAAAGCCACCTTCCTCCACCAGCAGACGCCGTGTGTTCACGCTTGGGCCATAGCGGCAATACCAGCCGAGCGGTCGGGCCCCAACGCTTTGCTGCAGCGAGGCAATGGCCTGGTGGATGTGCTCGCGTTCCTCCGCGGCGTTGAGTTCATAGTGCTTCTCCCAACGCCAACCATGGCAGCAAATATCATAGCCGGCCTGGACAATAGCCTGGGCTGCCGGGGGATGGCGCTCAAGCGCCAGCGCACACCCAAAAATTGTCAGTGGCAGATTCCGCGCTTGAAATAGTCGGATGATGCGCCAGAAACCGACACGGCTACCGTATTCATACATCGACTCGGCAGCCAGATCGCGGCCCTGTACACCCTGCCCTCCTGACTCGGTGAGCCCGGCCTCTGAATAGCCATCGCCATCTGCAAAGGATGCCTCAGAGCCTTCCTCATAGTTCAAGACAAAATTCAGCGCGAGCCGCGCCTCATGCGGCCATTGGGGGTGTGGCGGATTCGCGCCATAGCCGATCATGTCGCGGGAATACGGTGTAGCCATAGCTGCTTCCATATTGCACAATGAGAGTAAAACAGCTCAGAGGATGCTAGGTATCTCGTAGAACCTGGAAATTTCGGAACTGCATGAATGCGATCATCAGAGAATCCTGCCGCCCACCGGAACGATGAACACAAGGCAAGACATGGCATGCTGGGGCGGACCTATCGCTACTGTCTACTGTTACTGTTTGGCGCTTTGAAGCTTCAGGGACTCTTTGCGCATACCCCGCCACCATCCGATGTAGGGCTGGACGATTGCCCAGCTTGGATGGAGCACGCCTAGGTCCCCTCCTCGCAGCCCGAAGCCGGCATCGACGCCCGAGCCCTGGCCGCAGGCCTATCTCTAGGGCTTCGACGCTGTGATCCACACGGGTTCAATCCCCTCATCCTGGAGCCACTGGGCAGCATGCTCCTGCTGACTTTGCTGCTGCAGGGTGGCCCAACGTTGTTGCTCGTCAGGATAGTGCGCCAGCACATCTTTAAAGCGCCGTACAGCGTTGCGGCCTTCCATAGCAGCGCTCAACTTGCTCCGCAGGTCAGCGTCGCGCACCGTATCAACGAAGTCTGACATGCTCTCCTCGACGTCCCACTCCAGGGCTTCGGGAATCGGCACATAACGGCCATGAGTATCGCTGAACACCGCTTGCGCCTCGTGCAGTTCCTCCTGCTGCCAGGCGTTGAGACTCCCAGCTATGGTCTCGCCTTCCTCGAGCGCATTCCAGACATCTGTCGAAATACGCATGATGCGCCCGGTGTGAGTATCAAGATAATAATCGTTCTCGTCACTCCCCTGTGTAGCCATCGCCCTCGCCAACGCCTCGAAATCAATATTGAGACGCCTGAGCGCCATGATCGCTCCTCCCCCTCATACCCTGCTACTGGCTTCCCTCTGAGAACTTGTCCTGTGCCGTTTGTTGTACTCCTTCTTGCGCGGTAGCGCAAGTCCGGATTTCTTGCACTACAGCGCAAGACCAGCGCTCCCACCCGTTATGGGTGAGCTACCAAAAAGGTTTCAATCCATGCCACGAGACGCTCAGGAGCGTCCTCTGGCACAAAGTGGCTGGCATCCTCGACCACATGCGTCTGCGCCTGCGGGAATATACCTTGCCACTGGTGCAACACAGGTGCGCCCAGCACGGGGTCACGCAGGCCCCAGAGCAAGAGTACGGGCATATCGGCAAACTGTGCTAAGCCGCTCTCGATCTGCTGCATGACCGCATAGGAGGGGTCCGCAATGTGGGTCGGAATGTCGCGTGACCAGCATAAGAGTGCCAGGCGTGACCCTGGAGTCGGGAAGGGAGCCCGGTAGGCGTCCATGACCGTGGTAGTGAGGTGCTCGACGTGATAGGTCGTGCCCCGCAAGGCCGGTTCGAGATAGCCGTGTCGCTCCAGCACGAATTTGTCACCGCGATCGGAGCGAACGATTTCGAGCAAACGCGGGAAGGGACCGCCTGGCCATGGAGCAAAGGCCCATGTATTGATCAGCACTAGGCGTTTGATACGCGCCGGATGGCGTATGGCGAAACCGAGCCCGACCGGCCCGCCCCAGTCATGCAGGACCAGGGTGATATCACGGAGGTCAAGGTGCAGCATCAAGGCTTCAAAATTGGCGATATGATGCTGCAGGCGATACGGATATGGGGTCGGTGGCACACTGGATTTCCCCATGCCCATATGATCCGGTACGATGCAACGTCGATGCCGTGCCAGAGACGGGATGAATTGCCGATACAGATAGCCCCAGGTTGGATCACCATGTACGAGGACAATGGGTTCGCCCTGACCCTCATCAACATAGTGGAGCTGCACCCCATTGTTGACGCAATAATGCGGAGCAAAGGGCCAGGAACCCGCCCATGTCTCGTCTTTGAGCTCGATCACACTGGACTCCGCGGCTGTGGCGCGCTCACCGCTGATACTCCCAATGGCGATACTCCCCGCTTTTCCCGCCGCTTTTGTAGAGCAATTCCACATCAGCCAGCCGCATCTGACGGTCGAGACTCTTACACATGTCATACACCGTGAGACCGGCGACTGTCACCGCCGTGAGGGCTTCCATCTCGACCCCAGTGCGTCCCCTATTCCGCACACGGGCCTCAATACACACACGCAGTCCCTCGGCATCTGGCCAGAGATCCACCTCAATATTGGTGATCTCCAGGGGATGACACATCGGGATCAGGGCCGGTGTCTGTTTTGCCCCCATAATCCCGGCGATACGCGCCACCTGGAGGACATCGCCTTTGGCGACTTGCTGCTCGACGATAGCGCGCAGTGTCGCGGCCTGCATATACACCGCGCCACGCGCCACAGCCTGGCGAGCTGTGACTTCTTTGCTCCCGACATCCACCATGCGCGCTCGACCCTGGGTATCCAGATGCGTCCATTCTGCCACGACCTACTCCTTCGCCTGGGCCAGCGCGGCCACGAATTCCGGCACCCGCGCCATCGCCTCAGGCAGTTTGGCGGCATCAGGGCCACCACCCTGCGCCATGTCAGGGCGTCCACCGCCTTTGCCACCCAGGAGCGCAGCCACCTGCCCCAGCAAGGCGCCAGCCGACAGACGCTGCGTCAGGTCACGCGTGACGCCGGCTACGAGCACTGCTTTGTCGTCTTCGACGCTCCCGACCACGACTACGCCAGAGCCGAGACGGTCCTTCGCGGTGTCAACGAACGAGCGCAACGCCCTGCGGTCAAAATTGTCGAGACACAACGCCAGGACCCGTACCCCGGCCACTTCGCGCACCTGGCTAAAATAGTCCTGCGTCTGGGCCGTGGCCAGACGCATCTGCAGAGCCGCGAGCTGGCGCTCCAGCTCGCGCTGTTGCGCAGCTAGACGCTGCAGCTTGTCCACTTCCTCGTCGGGTTGCGCGCGCAAGACCTGCCGCACATCGCTGAGAATGCGGCCATTATGCTTGACATGTGCATACGCTCCTGGGCCAGTCAGAGCCTCAATACGCCGCACTCCAGAGCCAATGCCGGCCTCATAGGTTACAGTAAAGAAGCCGATCTCCCCCGTGGCCCGCACGTGGGTACCGCCACAGAGTTCCTTGCTAAAGTCTGGGATCTCGATGGTGCGCACCTCTTCCCCGTACTTTTCACCAAACAGCGCCAGCGCCCCCCAGGCAATGGCACTGTCGAGATCCATCGTTACCACCTGCAAGGGAGTATTGCTCCAGATTTGCTCGTTCACCAGGCTCTCGATGCGGTCCAATTCGCGCTGGTTGAGGCGCGCAAAATGCGTAAAATCGAACCGTAGGCGGTCTGGGGCCACGAGCGATCCAGCCTGTTTGACATGCTCACCAAGAATTTGCCGCAGCGCCGCATGGAGGAGGTGCGTGGCCGTGTGATTCTTGCGGATCGCCTCCCGGCGGGGCGCATCGATGTCGAGTTGCATGGTCATTTCGTGCCATACCGTGCCACGCTTCACCACCCCATAGTGCACGATGAGGTCTCCAGCCGGTTTCTGCGTATCCGTAATCTCCACTTCCACACCATGCTCGAGAGCCAGGGCCCGGCCCACGTCACCGACCTGACCGCCAGCTTCGCCATAGAACGGCGTGCGCTCGAACACCAGCTCGACGCGCTGCCCGGCATGTGCCTCCTCGACCTCCCGACCATCCACAATGATCGCAACCACTGGGCTAGTCGTCTGGGACGTATCATAGCCGGTAAAGATCGAGGCACCGGCACGTTGCAGCACACGTTGATACACCGGCGCCACCTGCACTTCCCCCGAGCCCTTCCAGGTCTCGCGAGCTTTGACGCGCCTGGCCTCAAGTTCCGCCTCAAAATCTTCTCTGTCCAGGTTGATCCCCGCTTCGAGAGCCACCTCCTCGGCCAGATCGATCGGAAAGCCAAACGTATCGTAGAGCTGAAACGCCTCGGTCCCGGTAATGCGCCGCGTGCCGTCCTCGCGATGCTGCGCCATGAGGATGTCCAGCTCGCGCATGCCCTGGTGCAGCGTGTGCAAGAAGCGCTCCTCCTCACCCAGGAGCATCTTACTGACATACTCGCTCTGCGCCTCGATCTCGGGATAGGCGCTGCCCATGACGCGCTGCACGGTATCCACCAGGCGATACAGGAAGGGCTCCTCGAACCCGAGCATCTTGCCGTGGCGGGCCGCCCGCCGAATGATCCGCCGCAACACATAGCCACGCCCGGTATTCTCGGGCCGCACGCCGTCGCACAGCAGAAACACGCTGGCACGCATATGATCCGCGATGACACGCATAGACACATCGTCGGGCTTGACGCTGCCGTAAGGTTTTTCGGCGAGTTCTTCCACCGCGGTAATGATGGGGCGGAGCAGGTCCGTGTCATAGTTGCTCTGCACACCCTGCATAATCGCCGTAATGCGCTCCAACCCCATACCAGTGTCGATATTCTGCTGTGGCAGAGGGGTGAGCGTGCCATCCGCGGCACGGCTGTACTGCATAAAGACCAGATTCCACAACTCGAGAAAGCGATCTCCCTCGCCACCCAGGATGTCCTCAGGACCTGTCCCAAGCTCTGGCCCCTGGTCAATATGAATTTCCGAACACGGCCCACAGGGGCCAGTATCGCCCATGGCCCAAAAATTGTCCTTTTCCCCCAAGCGCACGATACGCTCAGCCGCCACGCCTACCTGCTTGTGCCAGATGTCAAACGCCTCGTCATCGTCGCGATAGATGGTGACCCAGAGCTTATCCACTGGGAGTTGTAATACCTGCGTCAAAAACTCCCAGGCAAAGGCGATAGCTCCCGCCTTGAAGTAGTCGCCAAAGGAAAAATTGCCGAGCATCTCGAAAAAAGTATGGTGGCGCGCCGTGTAGCCGACGTTTTCCAGGTCGTTGTGTTTGCCCCCAGCGCGCACACACTTTTGGGAACTCGTGGCGCGCACATACTCGCGCTTTTCCCGTCCGAGGAGCACATCCTTAAACTGCACCATGCCGGCGTTAGTAAACAAGAGTGTAGGGTCATCTTTGGGGATGAGCGGTGAACTTTTCACGACACGGTGATTGTGCTGTTCGAAATACCGCAAAAACGCACTGCGAATTTCGTTGCTCGTCATGTGCACTCCTCATGTATTTACGCCACATCTCCGTTGGGGATGAGGGAATATATCACACTGCCAAACTCGCATCATGCCCCTGTCTCCAGCTTACGCAGAGGGCCTTGCAACCTGAAGGAGATCTCTCCCCGCCGATCAGGGCGCTTGCGCACTCTATTAGCCAGGAAAGCCAACTCCGGTTTGTACGCCTCTTCGGAACGTACCTGCCAGCGCACGTTGAGCTGACTGTCCGCCAGAGGGGTTTTCCAGGCAACCGTCCCGCGTCCATCAATGAACAGGTCCTTCCCCTGGCAGGTAAGCGTCACCGTGCCGGCCTGCTTCGCTGGCGTCCTGAGTTCACCCTGCAAGGTGTCGCAGGCGATCTCACGTGGGAGCTGTAATTGCCATCCGGGAATGCCTACGAGAACCACGGATGGCACCCGCAGATTGAGGCTGCTGTCTTGCATTTGCCCATCACTGGTAAGTGTCGCGGTGGCGTCCCCGCCGAGCCGTCCCCGTATAAACGCTTTGCCATCCTTGCGCAGCAGAGCATACTGGGTCATATCCAAATCAGTAAAGCGGGTTTTGACGTCCCACAGCGGAACTCCCTCGACTTTGGTATAGCGCGCCTCCCCTTCCAGACGTCCGCTATAGAGCCGAGCCTCAAAACGCACTTGCATTTTCCTCGACAACAGGGCAAGCCACTCAGGGTGGACGCGCAGGGTCTCGATGGACATAGTCGCATCACTGGAGCTGAATTGGTCCACTTGCAAGTGAATGCCCTCAGCTCGCAAGCCAGGAGGGAACGCCGGGCGCAGCCGGGTCAGCACCAGTTGTACCCCATCCCGTGACACCCATTCCGTGAGACGCTGTTGCAACAAGTCATAGGGGAACAGCACGTACACAAAGACCACGAAAGCTACCAAAGCGTAGAGCGTATATGCCAGAATCTGCAGAATGATGCGTCTGATACCTACCCCCGTTCTGCCTACTCCACCTTGAAGTAGAGCATAGTCATTTGGTTCGCTTGATTGATGAGGTTTGCGCGATTGGTTTGCTGCGCATCACGCTTGAGCACTGCCACGATTTTCTTCTGCACAATACCCACGACTCCTACAGACTCGATGCGAAAATACATACTCTTGACATCTGCCACGCGGCCCAGGGCTGTCAGGTTCACGCCCGCCCCGACCTCATTCAGATTTTTGAGCTTTTTCTCCTGCCGTTTAGCGACGATTTCCTCTACGACGCTATCCGGATTACTACTACTGCGGGATGTCTGCCTACCATCATTCTGCACTCCAGCAATGAGGGCTCTAAGGACCTCTGGAGAAGCGGTATTCACGTTTACCTTGGCTGCGGGGTTAGCGGTCTGGTTGCCTGTCTGTGGGCCCGTTTGTGGGCCCGTCTGGTTGCCTATCTGTGTGCCTGTCTGGCTGCCTGTCTGTGGACCTGTCTGACTGCCTGTCTGTATGCCTGTCTGCGTCTGCTCAGCCCCAAAAGGAGTCAGATAACTGTTACTACCGAGATCGAGATCTGCGACGGCCTCTAGAGTTGCACCCGGAAACAATTTCGCCAGGGCTTCCACATTATCCAAGCCCTTCACCAGACGGAGTTCACCAGGCGTCCGCATGGGCCCATTGGGAGGCACATAGGGTATAGGCAGACTCTGATAGTAGGATTTTTCCGCGCCACCGGTCCCGCGTGGGTTATCGCCGGCATCAAGCCAATCGATCAAAGCATCAACAACCTCGGGATCAATCTTAAAACTCGCAAAGAATGTCTGAAAAATACTGACCCATCTCGGGTCTGGCTGCTGATTTTCGTCGCCATTTGGCGGCCTGAGAGCATTAATAGGTAGCTTGCTATCCTCGTCCGTAATCCGCAAACTGACGCATCCCGCGTCCCCCTGGCTCATGTTCTCGAGGTGCTGGTCAGCCATACGCTGCTCGACAGCCGTCTTGGCGTCACGCCCCTCCGTCGGCCCCCCCTCACCCAGGCCCGCGGTTGCCAGTTCGAGCAGTTGCTGAGGAGAAAAACAGGCCGGGACAAGACCGAGCTTATACCAGGTATCTTCTGGTCCATTAGTATCCTGTGGGGCCTGTTGTAGCAACGCCTGTGCAAAACGCACACCGGCTAGCGCGACATGGTACGCCTGGACATCATTGGCGTAATTTATCGCCAAGTCAATTTCCACCGAGGCGTCAAAGTGGTATTCCAGCACCAGCACCGTCACTAATGCCACGACAAAGAGAGTCAGGACCAGGGCCAGTCCCTGCTCCTGCCCCCGATACTGCCTACCGCCCGGGCGTAGAAAGCCCACTGGTCTGGGTCTGCGTGCGACGTGTTTGTGCGTCTTCACAGGAACCTCGCATGGGCAGCGCTACTGTGGTAATAAACGCCCGTGCATACTGCTGCGCATCGCGCAGGGTCAACGCCAAACGTACGCGACACGGTAAAAGGATCAGGTCATCTCCGTTGGGAGGCCACTCCTCGTAATCTTTCTCTGCATCGTAATAGGTAATTTCCAGCCCCACCGCCACGTCTGTCAACTCTAACCTGGTGGCATGTTCGTGGCGCTCGTCCTCCTCCCCTGAGCAGTCCTCCTCCCGAAATAACGCCGTTTTCCCTTGCGGAGTGTCCGCCACGTAATAGGCCACGCGACACAGCTCATAGCTCGGTACTTTGTCGCTGTAGCGCCGATAAGGCACGGTCAGAAAATCAATGCGGTCATGCCCTGTCCCACCGTCCGCATTTTTTTTGCCCTGGAAGCGCGGGGCGCTCCCTGCTGGAGGCGGCATGGCCGCCCCAACTTCCTGCGCCATGCGCAGCAATGCCACCCGTCCAACGCGATAGAGCTCTATGCTCTGCCGGCCTTTCTCCACCCCACTGGCCACAGCGGCAAAGGCTGCAAAGATCACCCCGGCAATGAGGGCAAACAAAAATAAGGCCAGGAGTAACTCGACCAGGGTAAAGCCCACTTCCCCCTGGAGTGTCCTGCGTGGGCCCAGGCCTTTACCGTACCCCATAGGCTTCCAGTGTGTAATGATGGATCTGCTGCCCATCGGCCCAGAAGACCGTCACAGCCGAGCGTCGCACCGTCACGGGCTGCCCACCCTCTAAAGCGTCTAGCGTGTGCTCGGTCACCGCCGTGCCCCACTGAAAACGTTCGAGCTCTGGCCCTTCAAACTTGCCCTGCTCCTCACCTGTATCAGGGAACTCACCCATGGTAGCCATTTTCCCTTGCGCCAACAACACTGCAGTGGTCAAATCTTGGGCACGTATGGTGGCATCGAGTGAGCGCAGATGCAGCCCCATGAAGGTCACCAGTGCAATCGCCACAATGGCCACTGCTACCAGCACTTCTAGTAATGTAAAACCCGCGGCACGGCTATGGGCCTGAGGCTTAACTCGTTTGCTGTTCCACATAGTCATCGAAGACCTTCACCCGGCCCGCCAGGGGCTCAATCATCAGGGTGGCCTTCTGCTTGCTGTCCGTAACAAGATGGATGATGCTTGGCTCCGCTAGCCCGGTTGGATGAAAATGCGTCACCGCATCTCCCTCGCGTGTTTTCGTACCCTGGGGAGAGACCACATCCAGAACGCGGACGTCTGTGGGCAAAGCATACGCGCGCAATTCCCGGCTGGTCTCTAGCCGACACACATCACCATCGAAGTAACACACGGACATCACCTGCCTGTCGAGGTCAAATGTCAGGCGATAGACACGTTTCGTGAGCGCCGCGCGTGCCTGCAGGTAGCGCACGGTGCCGGATATGCCGTTGATGGTACTGCGGAGATGCTGGCGCTCAAGCGTGCCGGCGAAGCGTGGCATGACCATCGCCATGACGATAGCGAGCACAAGGATCACCATGCTCAGCTCAACCAGGGTAAACCCACGCTCATCGTGATATACGCCAGCTTTCGATATCCGCATTGTAGCTGTCACCGCCTTCCACGCCGTCCGCACCGAACGATTTCAGGTCGTAATCGGGACTATGCTGGCCGGGTGAGATATAGACATACGTATTCCCCCACGGATCGCGAGGAATTTCCTGCTTGTCCAGATAGCCTCCCTCGGGCCAGCCACGTGGCAGGATACCGCTGGTGGGCCGCCGTACCAACGCCTCTAAACCCTGGTCCGTCGTGGGGAATACGCCATTGTCTAATTTGTAGCGCTTCAGGGCATCCTCGAGAATACGCATCTGCGCCAGGGCCGCCCCATAGCGGGCCTTGTCGGTTTCGCCCACGATACG
>AR_comb_assmDRAFT_10029465_pt1 | contig 17176 bp, 17 predicted proteins | sample ArasoioldDNA_FD_10543 | JGI IMG/M metagenome (IMG submission 10543) | reverse complement strand
TCGGCTGATGCGATCTTGTCTTTGGATCCCGGGAATTCCTGCTCCATCTGTTCATCCAGCCAGGCTTCCAGCTGCAATTGAGAGCTCTTGGGAACGTTGTGGAAGCGGAATCCAGCCAGACCTTTGAAGTCAGCCCAGGCGACTTCAGCTTCGACCTCGACATGGAGGTTGCTGTTTGGAAGAGAAAACTTCAGATGCGGAGTTGCCCCCTTCGGCAATGCCTCGCGTAACATCAGCGCGATGCCGCCTTCGCTGATGTTGGTGCTGGTTGCAACCAGCGTCTTTCCCTCGAATACGACTTCGACCTTTGTCTTTACCGGCTGCCGGAAATAGCGCCGCCGTTCCTTCAACATGAAGTTCAGCGCGGCATGAAAGCAGCGGGACGCATTCAAGGTACTGATCGGCTTCTGCAACACGAAGTTGGCACCCATTCCGAACGCTTCCTGGGTGGTGGTCCGCTTGCCATTCAAGATGGCGAAAGCGACTGAGTTCTTATTGCTGGGAGTAGCCCTGAGCCCTTGCAGAAGGGCCAAGCCGCCGGTCAGGTCGTCGCAGTCCACGATCACTGCGTCGAACTTGTCGGAAATCAGAATGTCCGATCCCGTCCGGGCTTCGTGGCAAACCTCGACGTCTATGGACAGTTTTTCGAGCGTGGGCCGAAGAACCCGCACCAATTCCGGATCCTGGCTCAGGAGGAGTGACTCCAAAGTCATGGGGTAATTGTAGGAGCAGCCCTAAGATCTCGGATAGTGACCAAGGTCTTGGACCCTCAGTCCACCGCCTTCTTAAGTCGCGGTCGCTTTACACGGCCAATGACGACATTTGTTTGGCCGTATCATCCCGAGTACAAATGAAATAACCTCATGCCTGCAATGGTCTATCTCTCTCTTGGATCAAATATAGGAAATCGCGAACATTTCTTGCGGCAGGCCATTGCGCACCTGGAAACGCTCGGTCGCGTGGCATCGGTTTCATCCTTCTACGAGACTGAGCCCGTCGAGTTCACCGATCAGGCATGGTTTCTGAACTGCGTGGTTGCCCTTGAAGTAACGAACACCCCAGAGGCACTGATGCTGCAACTTCTAAGAATTGAGCAAGACATGGGACGCACGCGCCTGCAGAAGAAAGGCCCACGCTCCATTGACATCGACATTCTGCTTTTCGGAGATCTCGTCATGCAGACGCCCGAATTGACCATCCCTCACCCGGCAATGGCACAGCGCCGTTTCGTGCTGGAGCCGTTCGCGGAGCTTGCTCCCGAAGCGCGGCATCCTCTGCTGAAAAAGACGGTGCTGGAACTGCTCGGAGAATTGCCATCAGGCCAATCTGTTCGCCGGGTTGGGAGCATCTAGGTTCAATGAAATGGCGAACGGCCGACGACTCAACGACCAAAGATGTTTTAAGGAAGGATGATCCGGCCGCCTGCTTCCTGCGGAGCTACGACCGTCGATTCTTTTTCAGGGAACTGCGCGAACAGGAATTCCACGAACGCACGGGACTTCGGCCGGCCCGATGTTCTTCCATGGGCGAGCCGCAGGAGAAATACCAACGCCTTCAGCAGCTCGGAGTCGCGCAGAGTGGAGTATCCGACGTGTTTCTGCTCCGCCTCGCGATACTCCTTGATCATGTTCTCTACTTCAATCGCCACGCTCCGCTGGGAATCGCTTGTAAGGGGCTGCTCGTAATGGAGGCCGGAACTGACTCGGCGTTCATAACTCTTCGCTAGCATCCCGAGCGTTGCAATCAGATCCTGATCGTGCACACTGCGATCGGCGCGAGCGGACTTGGCAAGGGCATACGTCAGGCCCATCAGCAAATGCTCTTTCTCGTACATGAACTGGTCGGAGACTTCGATCTGCAGGAACAGCCCAGCTGGATCGATCTGCTCCGGCGGACGGGGCTTCTCGTGTTCGCGCGCCTGCTGCAAGTAAGGACACTCGCTCGGGCAATCGAGCGTCACCTCGCGCTGTTCGCCGCAGCATTGCGGACAAATACGTCCGTGCACAGCCGGGCAGAAACGCTTCTCTTTTCGGACTTCACAAATGGCGCAGCTCAATCAGCACTCCTGAATTCATTATGGCATCTGGATGGGGACTGCCGGGTGATTCCAGATTGATGATTTTCGATTTCAGATTGCAGAGTTTGTGTCTACGTCGGCTGAAATCTTAACTTCCAATCTGAATCCGCGAGCCGCGCCAATCCGCGTCACAGGCCGCTCGTCCGATCTGTGGGCCCGTCAAACCCTGTAAAAATGCACCTCCGAGCGTTAGCAAACGATAAAACCCCTGTAAAATAAGTGTTTTTCCACAGGCCGTAGGGTATAAGATAGGCGCCGCTGGTATTAAAACGATTTTTCTGAGGAGGTAGTATGGCAGCAGGTTTGACCAAGACTCAGCTGATCCGGCTGTTGGCTGAGAAGACTGAGCTTCCCAACAAGACCGCGGCGGCGTTCCTGGAGCATCTCGCGGACACCGCAATCAAAGAAACCAAAAAGAATGGCCTATTCGTCGTGCCCGGCCTGGGACGCCTGGTGAAGGCGCATCGCAAGGCTCGCACGGGGCGCAATCCGCAGACCGGCGAACCGATCCAGATCAAGGCGAAGACCGTCGTGAAGTTCCGCGTTGCCAAAGCCGCGAAGGACGCGATCGCTCCCAAGAAGTAGTTCTTCCATTCATATCTGTGGCAGGCCGGCCTCGCGCCGGCCTTTGCTATTTAATAGGCTTTCAACGCTGCCGGCGCTACCTTGTCGCTAGGAGTTTAAGAACGCTTTGCCGATAGCCGGTCATGCGGGCCGACTCGGGTTCGAGCAGGATGCGCACCGTCAGGGCCTGGAGCAGGTAGGTGTGGTTCTGGTAGCGGGCGAGGGATTCTGGCGTAGTAGAGGTCCATACGTTCCGATCTTCCTCCTGGATCTTGGCGAGCCACGAATCAAAGGTGGATGGATCAAAATCCTGTCGGCGAATCACGGACACCAGCGCGACAGCTAGCCGGTCCTGTTCTCCTTGAGTGAAAACTTCCGTCGCAGTCGAAAGCCGCACTTGAATGGCTTGAAGGATTCCGCTCGCTTCCTCTTTCGTAAGTTGCGAACTGTCGGCCAAGGCAGCCAGCAGGTCGGCCGTGTGGGCGGTGGCGTGAATCCAGTGAAGTTTGGGATCGTATCCGCGAAGATCGCGTTCGGACTGCAAATAGGTAATCGCTTCGGAAACTAGATTGTGATAACGCTCTGCGTCCAGGAACGGCTGCTTCAAGTCGCGCTTCGCAATTTCGGAGAGGCAAAGGGCCGAGAAGGAACGATTGAGAACGGAATTCGTACCGGTTTCGCCGATGCCACTTTTGAGATTGGCGCGCCATTCGTCGGTGAGAGCGATCAATGTTGGCGAGGAGAGGACATTGCCCCGATGAATCCAGGTGGCCAGGATGGAATAGGCGAGATCATCTCGAAGCTCCGGATCGGGCGAAGCAAGCATGGCGCTGAGTTCATGAGCCAGTGCATCGGGCGATTCGTGATGAGGGACTGCAGCGTGTTGCCGGACGATCGAGCGCCAGAATTCCTTGTCATGTTGCGGCTGCGCTGATGCTGGAATGATCCACAGCAGAATAGCGGCAGTTCCCGCCCAGGCTAAAGATCGGAGCATCGTGGTTTCTCCCGGAATGAGGCTTGCATTGCGCGCTCAGACTCTGTAGAGACGAGAGAACGCGGCTACAGTTATCAGCGTTCGGTGGGAAAGCTATAATCCCTTCATGCCCCTAGTCGATCAGATCCAAAAAGACATCGTTACTGCCATGAAGGCGAAAGACGAGGCGAGGCTTTCGACATTGCGCATGGTGAAGAGCGCGCTGCAATTGAAAACCGTCGAGAAGATGTCGCCGCTCGACGACAAGGAGTCGCAGGCGGTGCTCGCGACGCTGATCAAGCAGCGCAAAGAGTCCATCGAGCAGTTCACCAAGGGCGGACGCCAGGAGATGGCTGACAAGGAAGCCGCCGAGATCGTGGTCATCGAGGCCTACCTACCGAAAGCCGCCAGTGAAGCGGACATCGCCGCGGGGGTAAGGGCCACAATCGCCGAAATGGGCTCGCCCACGATGAAAGAGATGGGCACGGTGATGAAGAATGCCATGGCTAAGTTTGCCGCTGCCGGCATGCGGGTCGATGGGAAACTGGTCAGCGAGTTGGTGAAGAAAGAACTAGCCGGGAAGTAGGCCCGAATTGAACCTTGGTTCGTACTTTGGGTGGTTCCCGACTACCACGACTAGAACCCGGATGTGGTATATCAGTCTTAGACCGTCTGGGAGACGGGAGGACGGGTGAAGTTCATTGCCACTGACGAACGACTAGAACTTCCTTTGTACGGCTTGTCGGAAGCCGCTCTCTACCTCCGTGTTCCGATCAAAACCCTCGAGTACTGGGCCTTCGGCCGCAAACCTATTTCACCCTTGATCCGAGCAGCCTCCAAGAGTCCCAGAGCTATTTCTTTCATGAATTTGCTTGAGTGCCATATGCTCGCCTCGATGAAGTCTCTGTATAATTTGCGACTTCCTAAGATTCGGCGGGCACTGGCGCACCTGCAAAAGACCACCGGTTACAAGCACCCCTTGATAGAACAGCCGCTGTATACGAATCGCGTCGACCTGCTCTTAAAAGAAATCGATCGGCTCGTAAACCTTTCCAGAGGGGGACAGCTTGTGATTCCTGGAATAGTGGAGGCTCATCTCGAACGAGTCGAGTACGACAAGGAAATAGGTATGTTCAGGTTCTACCCGTTTGTGCGCGAACGAAGCACCGCGGAACCAAAGTTTATTGTGATCAACCCAGCCCTCGGCTTCGGAAAGCCTGTGATTGCGGGAACCGGCATCTCTACCGCTGTAATCGCGTCTCGCTTCAACGCGCGCGAGTCCGTGCCCGAACTAGCCAAGGAATATGGCCTCGAAGAAAAGCAGGTTGAAGAGGCAATCCGCTGGGAAACCCGAGCAGTTGCAGCTTGACGACTTCATCCTCTATTTGGATGAGAACCTCGACAACTGCCAACCGATCCTCGATGTCTTGTTGAGTAATCGTGTCCAGCACCAGCGACACAGAGACCATTTCCCACGCGGCACTCCAGATGAAGTGTGGCTCCAGTTTGTCGCAGAGCGAGCCTGGATTGTCCTGACAAAGGACAAAAGAAACCGTTACAACGAAATTGAACGCGTCGCCTTGCGGCGCCACAGAGTTAGAGAATTCTACTTTGCCTCTGGTAACTTCACCGGCGCAGAAATGGCACAGGCGTTGGCGGTCGCAATTCCACAAATGAGAGCCCTAGCTCGAGAGTACAGTCCGCCTTTGGTAGGCAGCATTGCGAGATCTGGTCGTATCACGGTTGTCTATGACGAGCACGGATCAACTCATGAAAGGCGCAGAGCATCTCGTCGTTAAGGGAAGGACTTTCCTAGATCACTTCCCCCTTTGCCACTCCCGGTACGCCTCGCTCTTCGACACTCCCCGCTCTTTCGCCACCTTCTTCAACGCCGCCTTCTCATCGATCTTCTCCTCCGCCATGATCTGCTGCACCCTCTGCCGGACTGAAAGACGGGCGAGAGTAGCCGTCTCCACACGGGAATCTTCTTCTTCCGCCTTTCCAATCAGCAACGTGATTTCGCCTTTCACCACATCGCGCTTCTTAAGCGTCTCCAACACTTCACGCGCTCGCCCACGTAGAAATTCTTCGTGAAGCTTCGTCACCTCGCGCGCCACCACGACATGCCTCGATTCACCTAGAACTTCGACGACATCCTCCAAACTCTCTACCACCCTGTGCGGAGCTTCGTAAAATACCTGCGTGCGCGGCGAATTATTTATCTCCTCCAACGCTTTCCGGCGTTCCCCCCGCTTAGCGGGCAGGAAACCGCTGAAGCGAAACGAATCTGTCGGCAAGCCGCTGGCCACCAGCGCCGCCAGGAAGGCCGACGCTCCTGGCACCGGCACCACCGGCACATGATGTCGGATCGCCAGCGTGATGAGACGATATCCGGGATCGGAAATTCCCGGCATGCCAGCGTCGGTGACCAGCGCGACGCTCGCGCCCTCCTGCATCTCTTTCACCAGCTCAGCTGACTTGGTCATCTCATTGTGCTCGTGATAGCTGGTCGTTCGTGTCGCAATCGCGTAGTGATTCAGTAGTTTCTGTGTCTGCCGCGTGTCCTCACACGCAATGACATCGACTTCCTTCAGCACGCGTAGGGCGCGCAACGTGATGTCTTCCAGGTTCCCAATCGGCGTGGCGACCAGATACAGTGCTGGGCGCGCCACGGACGCCGCATCGCTCATGGCGGGAGTCTACCACCGCGGGGGGATTGCAGATTTCAGATTGAAGATTGCAGATTTGGAATCAACCTCTGCGCGCGGCGGCAAAGCCAATCTGAAATCTGGAATCTGCAATCAAGCGCGTAACCTTTTCAACCCCACAAGAGATTATGCTGTCAAAGTTCTCTAAGGATCCACCATGACCGCCAATGACTTCCGCAAACTCGCCCTCGCTTTGCCCGAAGCCGAAGAACGTGCGCACATGAATCACCCCGATTTCCGCGTCGCCGGGAAGATCTTCGCGACGCTTGGCTATCCTGACAAAACCCGCGGGATGGTCAAGCTCTCGCCGGAAGATCAGCACTATTTCTCGAAGGACCATCCTGGCACCTTCGTCCCGGTGAAGGGTACTTGGGGGCGTCGGGGAGCGACGAGCGTTTATCTTAAAGCTGCGAAGAAGGAAGTCCTGGAAAAGGCTATCCTTGCTGCGTGGCGCAACACAGCACCCAAGCGTCTGTTATGAATGCAGGAAAAGGAGAGAACGATGAAGAAGCTCTCTGCATTGCTCGTGTTCGTAGCAAGCCGGTCCGCTCTGCCGCAGCAATCCGACCTAAGTCCCGCTGACGAGGCGCAACCAGGCGCGACGTCTCGTTAGCATTGCCAAATTGACGCCAAACAACACTCGCCCCTAGAATCGGTAAGGACGCAGTTCCTCACAAACATCTCAACTCATGCCTCTTTACGAATATCAGTGCAAGAAATGCGGTCACCGCTTTGAGAAAATCCAGAAGTTCTCCGACAAGATGGTGAAGAAGTGCCCCGACTGCGGCGGCCCCGTCGAGCAAATGATCTCCGCGCCCGCGGTGCAATTCAAAGGCTCCGGCTGGTACGTCACCGACTACGCCAAGAAATCGCACGTCCCTTCGGATTCCGGAAACAAAGACTCCAAGGACACGAAGAAAGACGAAAAAAAGGCGGAGAGTTCCACAAAAGAGAGCACTACGAAGAAAGCCGAAAAGCACAAATAATTGCTGCTCTGACCTACCAACACTCTAGTCATCCGAGGCCGCATTGGTTGCAGACTGAAGGACCTATATAGTCTCCCTGCCAGAGGAATAGTCCCATGCAAACTGCATAGGTCCTTCGCTTCGCTCAGGATGACAAGAGCGTCCTTACTGGCGGCTGGCTACTGACCACTGGCGACTAGTTCTTCAGCTCCCTCTCAAAGTGATCCGCGATCATGGTGAACAAATGCACGCGCGCATCTTTTCCTGAGATGCTGTGCGTTTTGTTGGGATAGACCATCAGCCGGAACTGTTTCCCGGCGCTGATCAGCGCGTTGATCAGCTGAATGCTGTTCTGAAAATGGACATTATCGTCACTGGTGCCATGCACAAGCAGAAGGGCGCCCTGTAACTTGTCGACGGATTTCGTCACGTCCGACATCTCGTAGCCAGCCTTGTCACTCTTGAGCAAGCCCATGTAGCGCTCGGTATAAATCGAGTCGTAGTTCAGTTGGTTGGTCACCGGGGCCACTGCCACCCCGGCCCGAAAGCGATCGGAATGTGTCATCGCGTACAGCGTCATGGATCCACCGTTGGACCATCCCCAGATGCCGATGCGATCTTTGTCGAGCTGCGGATATTGCGCAAGCAATTGATCGAGCGCGCTCAGCTGATCCTTGAGTTCGATCGCGCCAAACTGATGCCGAATGGCGGTCTGAAATTTGCGATTCCGGGCCGGCGTTCCGCGATTGTCGACTGCGAAAACTGCGAATCCCTTACGCGCCAGAATTTCGTCGAATCCATCTGGCATGGACTTCCTGACCATCTGCGCAGCAGGTCCCCCGTAGACGTTGACGATCAAAGGAACCTTGCCGGTGACAGTTCCCTCCGCAGGGAGCAACAATCGTCCGTATAGAGTTGTGCCGTCGTCCGCCTTGAACTCCAGGAACTTCGGCGATCGCAGGCCATATTCAGAGATCACCTCCGGCGCCTTCCAGACCGGATTGCACGATCCGCCTACAGCGCAAAGAGTGATCGTTGGAGCAGCCTGTGGCCCCGAATACACATGCCGATAGTGCTTGCCGTCATCGCTGAAGATGGCCGAATGCAGCCCTTCTTCATTGGTTAGCGCTTTGAATCCGGAGCCATCGAGCTGTACGGAATAAATGTGCGTTTGCCGCGGATCGTCTTTGTTAGCTTCGAAAAACACCGTCCCTGCAGCTTCGTCGACGCCCCTGATGCCCAGCACCTCGTAGTCTCCACTCTCAAGTTGTCGTTCGAGCTTCGCGTCGGCCGCCATCGGGTTTTGCTTGTCGAAGCTGTAAAGATAGATGTGCATGTTTCCGTCGCGCCAGCTTGGCCAGAGGAACTGACTGCCTGACTTCAGGAATTTAAGTTCAGTGTGTTCAAAGTCGAACCAGGCGTCCGGCCGGCTCTCCGTCAGTACCATCCGTGACTTGCCCGACTTCGCGTCGACGAAATAGAGATCCATCTTGTCTTCTGAGCGGTTCAATATCTCCGCCCAGATCACGTTGTCGTTGACCCATCCGAATCGCGGGAGATAGGTATCGGGGTCGTCCGTGAGTGAGATCCAGCGCACCTTTCCTTTCTCCACATCCGCAATACCTAGCTTCGCTACCGGATTGGGGTCGCCAACTTTGGGGTACTTTTCTTGATCAACGGTGGGATGGGTGGGCATCCAGTCGGTGATGGGATATGCGGGCACGGCAGTCTCGTCCATGTGCAGGAAAACAATCTCTTTGCCACCGGGCGACCAGAAGTAGTTGCTCCGTACTCCGAGTTCTTCGGCGTAGACCCAGTCGATATCGCCGTTGAAGAGATTGTCGCCGGTATCTTTGGTGAGCTGCTTTTCCTCGTTGTTACTAACCGTTCGAACATAGAGGTTGTGCTTGCGCGTGTAGGCGACCCGGTTGCCGTCAGGAGAGAACTTGGGGTCTCCACTGGGATCACTGGCGGAAGTGAACTGCACCGCCGTCTCGGTGTCGAGGTTGTAGAGCCAAAGCTGTCCCTGGGAGTCGAACAGCAAGTGTTTCGAATCCGGGTCCCAAACGTAGGCGGCCACGTGGTAGCGCGTGAGCCGCTCTTTCTCGCGCTCATTCTGAACTTTGTTCACGTCGGGATCGAGCGAGGCAAGCTTCGAAGCGCTGACCAGAACTTTCTTTTCACCTGTCTTGGCGTCGACGTACCATAGCTCCCCTCTCTCACCCTTCTCGTCACGCTGAACGAAGGAAAGGCGGCTTCCGTCGGGACTCCATGCAGTCGTCTCCGGACCTCGCCCAGCCAGGCCGCCTGGCTGGAATAGGGCATCCATTGTGAGTGGCTTAGCCGGAGCGGTTTGAGCACATACTGGCGCGGGTGAGAGTGTGGCGATAGTGATTGTGAACGCAGCAAAGCAGGCGAGTAGCGCGAGGTTTGTTTTCACTCGAACAACCTTTCGGGAGAGTAGAGACTGCAGGTCACACGCGAACGAACGAGTGTACACCGTCCGGCCCGCGTTCTGCACGGGAGGTCAGGGACATGGCTGCAGCCTGTGATAAGCCCCGGAGCCGCGTGGTCACATGCTAAAATCAAAGCTACCGGATGCTCCCAGAAATCGAAAATCTGCTGAAACTGCAAGATGTTGACAAGGAAATCCGCCGTCTCCAGGACGAGGTTGCCGAGCTGCCCAAACGCGTTGCGGTAATTGAGCAAAAGCTTGCCGGCACCAAGGCTCAACTGGAAAAGGCGCAATCTGCAGTCAAGGCCGACGAGGCCGCCCGTCGCAAATTCGAGACGAGCATCAATGATCTTCGCGGGAAGATCTCAAAATACCGCGACCAGTCCCTCGACGTTAAGACCAATGATCAGTACAAGGCCCTGCTTCATGAAATTCAGTTCGCCGAGAAGGAAATTGGTGCGAACGAGGACAAGATTCTGGAGTTGATGGTCAACGCCGACGCTCGAGACAAGGAAGTCAAAGCGGCGCAAGCGGAGCTCAAGGCCGAAACTGCCGAGATCGAGCAGGAAAAGGAACAAGCCCGACAGCGAACCGCCGAGGACGAGAAACTGCTCGTCGAGGAGCGAGCGAAGCGCGATCAGCTTCGAGGAAACGTACGCGAGGATTTGCTCAGGCACTACGAGCGAGTTTCAAAGTTCCGTGGAAGCGGCATTTCTGAAGTTCGCGATCATAAGTGTATGGGATGTCAGGTCATGCTCCGCCCGCAAACCTACAACGACGTGCGGTCTGGAAAACAGACGGTGGTTTGCGATTCGTGTCAACGGATCCTATACTTTAATCCTGCCGAAGAACTGGTCGAGCAGTCCCCAACGACTCACCGCCCCAAACGTCATCATCCAAAAATCGACGCCGCTCAAGCTTGGTACTACCGCCCCGAATTTGGAGATGCTGGCGAAGTCTTCCTGTGCTTGCACAACGCCGCGGGTCAATCCACGCGCCGCGTTTACGAGATCCACACTGGGCGGCTCATCGGTGACATCCTGACCCGAGAGGGTGACTACAGACAGGCATTCCCCGAGGACATTACGGGAGCGATCCGTCTGAATGGCGACTGGAACGAAGAAGAATTGGAAGCGTGGGGTACTGAAGCTCCCATGGTCGTTTTGGATAACCTGTACTCCGATCTCGAAGCCGCCCGGCGCGAGATGAGTGCGCGCGCCACCAAGCCAACTGCTGTTCCGTCCGAGCAGGCAGCAGGGTAAATCCGAGACAATTTAGGGTAGATGAAGGAAGCGTTCAGGGTGTTGTCGTCTACAGCAAAAGATTTGTCCCGAATTGGACAAAGACATGACAGCAGATTGACATTGCTGTGACATTGCTTCTCCGCGAGCGGAGATATCGTTCCCAACACAGGAGGATGAAACAATGTCCAAATTTCGTTTTTCAGGAGCTTTGTTCCTCTTATTGGCCGTAGGAGTGATCGTCTTCAGCGCTTCAAGCCAGGTTCGCGCGGGCGACGATCATCATCGAAAACCAGGAGCCGTTCAGGTCATTGTGCCCGACGAAGACCGATTTACTCCGTTTGCTGTTACCATTCGCGTCGGTCAGTGGGTCACGTGGGTGAACAATGATACCGACGACCACACGATTGTTTCAGATGACGCATTCAACACGGCGGGTCATCGTGGCGTGAATGTGGTTCTCCCGGCGAATGGCGGAACATACAGTCTGAAATTCGTACACGCCGGGGTGTTCCCCTACTACTGCCGGTTCCATTCCATGCTCGACAATGACAACCAGCCAAAGGCACCCGGTCCCGATGGCGGAATTCAGGATGCGAATGGAAACTATGGTACGCCGATGAGTGGAGTGGTAACCGTTGTTATGGGAGAAGACTGAGTTCTTGCCTGCGCAGCCGGAACAATCTGCCGTGTTCCGGCTATTTTGCGTTCGGTTCACTAAAGCAGAGGATGTAACCGTCAGCATCCTCGACGTAGAAATCGAAACAGGCCCACGGTCTCTCTTCAAGCGGCTTGGTGATTTGAGCTCCCCGCCTCTCCAATTCGCTGAACAACTCCCGAATGTCCGTTACCGAAACATATGCATCCAGATGTTCGTTCTGTCTCCGGTGTTCCCTCTCCTCAACTAGTTTCGGTGCATGCTTGAGATGGATCGCGAATCCGTCACGTGATATGGATGCGTAGAACGACTCATATTCAAAATCGAGCGTGAAGCCCAGCTTCTCGCAGTAGTACGCAATCGCCCGGCCCAGATCATCGACGAGAAACTGTGGTGCTATTCCGGTAAGTTGCGCGGTACCCCGAATCGCCATTGTGGACATCTCATTCCTCCACATGTAATCGGCTGCCTGGCAGATCGTCGGAATTTACCACATTTCTCGGCTACTAAAGCGTTCCAAAGTCCACATACCCTTTCGGGCGTACAATGACTGTTTTTAAGAACGATCCACACCAACGATTCGAATGGTGCGAGCGAAACTTTCATTAACGGTTGTCCTGGTCCTTTCCGCTGGCATCGTTGCTTCCACGGCGAATCGAGTGCGAACCCAGAACACGCCCCAAACTCCCGCGGGAACACATTCTGAGTCCAGCCCGACCGACGGAAGCAACTCACCCTTTTTCCCCGTGTCCGTGTGGTACAGCGGAGGCAAGGCACGCGCCCCGATGCTCGAGGCCATCACTCCCGATTCACCTCGACTCTGGAAGGAAGATCTATCAAAGATCAAGCAGTTGGGTTTCAATACGGTTCGAACATGGGTGGAGTGGAATGTTGGCGAGCCCGAGGAGGGCAAGTACCACCTCGAGAATCTTGACTTGTTACTGCGCCTGGCCAATGAAGTTGGTCTGAGAGTCATCGTGCAGGTCTATGTCGATTCCGCACCGGAGTGGGTCGGAAAGAAGTATCCCGATGGCCGATACGCGGCGCAGGACGGACAGCCGATCCCGTCGCAAGCGGCACCCGGCTATTGCTTCGACCATCGCGGCGTACGCAAAGCCATCCTCGATTTCTTTCAGGAAGTAGCACGACATGCGGCAGGAAGCCCGGCGTTTTACGGATGGGATTTGTGGAGTGAGCCCGCGGCCTTAAACTGGGCACGCGTCGGATACAAATCGGAGCCGATGTTCTGCTATTGTGCGTCGAGCCAGGAGCGGTTCCGGGAATGGCTGCAAAAGAAGTATCAGACTCTGGATCGGCTCAACGCGGCCTGGCACAGGACTTTCACTGGCTGGAAGCAAGTGGAGCCTCCACGTTACGGAACCATTCTCACTTACTCCGATTTCGTGGATTGGCGCGTTTATTACGGCTACAAGCTCGCCGAGGATTTGGCGATGCGCAATCATGCGGTGAAGGCCGTGGATCCCCAGCACGTGACCACCAGCCATGCGCCCAATCCTTCTCCGCTGATACGCACCCTAGCGGATCCATATGATCCGACCGACGACTACCTGATGAAAGATTCGGTAGATTTCTTCGGAACCAGCTTTTACCCGAAACTTACAGCTCCCGAACACAATTGGACCTTGGAACGGCGAGTGTTAGCGATGGATCTCACCAACAACATTACCGGAGGCCGTGGATTCTACGTCGGAGAGCTGCAAGCTGGGTACGGAGTGCACGGGACGGTGCTCGGTTCGCCGGTCACGTCCAGCGATCTGGAGATGTGGACGTGGGGCATGATTTCACGCGGCGCCCGAGCGATCAACTATTACGCGTTTTATCCCATGAACGCCGGATACGAGTCGGGTGGCTACGGGATGATCGCACTCGATGGCTCGCTAACCGAGCGTAGCCGCCATGCCGGTGAAATCGCTCGCCGCATCCAGGAAAACTCAGACTTACTGTTGCACTCACACGCCGAGCAGGCAGAAGTGGCCATCATCTTCAGTCCGCTCACTCCGTTGATCGGGGGCTACGACGAGGAAAGCAGCCGTACGGCTATCCATGAGGCCGTCGCGGGATACCACCGCATGTTCTTTGAGCGGAACTTGCCGGTGGACGTACTCAGTTCCCGCGAGCTTCCTCAAGACGCCATTCAGCGATACAAGCTGATCATCGTCCCCTATCCATTGATGCTGACGGATGATGAAGCGAGGATTCTGAAAGAATATGTCTCGGCCGGGGGACATTTTTTTGTCGAGGCGCGCGCTGGCTGGGTCGATGAGCGAGGATTCGCGCAATCGACGGTTCCTGGATTCGATTGGGATGAGATGCTGGGAGTCCGTGAGCGACAACTGATTCCCGAGAGAGAATTCGAAGTGGCGTGGGAAACTGACCGCTTCAAAGGAATGACCTTCCAGGAACAGTTCGAAGTGAAGAGCTCTTCCGCGCATCCGCTCGCGTCACTGGCTGACGGAACTCCCATCGCCTACGAGAACGAATATCACGAAGGAAAGGCAATCATCTTCGGTAGTTTTGCGGGGCAGGAGAACTACCGCCATCCCGTACCGATGCATCCGCTTGCCGGAGTGCTCGCAAAATGGGCAAGCCTCACGGAACCTAACCTGCGTGCCCCTACCTTGCTGGAGCTTCGTCAAATGCACGCGCCAAATGGAAGACTCGTATTCCTTTTCAATCACAGCCAGAAGTCAGCACCCGTAGAATTCACGCGTGCGCTGGAAAAGCCAGCCGCAAGCATTGGAGAAATCATGACCGGACAAAACTTCCCAGCCACAGGCACTAAGCTGAATCTGAGAGTGGAAGTCCCCGCAGAAAGCGTGCGGGTCTTTCGAATCGAGTTTGTTCCGTAAGCAGTCCCCATCCAGGCAGTAACATGTTTCCATGCCCTCAGCATCAACTCTCCCGAAAGTCGGGGTTTCTGCCCGTGGCGTTGCACGGCTAAAATCCGGACACGTCTGGGTCTATCGCTCCGACATCACGTCGGCGGACAGCATTCCGCCCGGCTCAATGGTTGCGGTAACTGATCCGCGTGGTAAGCCCCTGGGCACGGCGCTCTACTCCAGTTCCTCGCAAATCGCGATCCGGATGCTAACGCACGAAACAGTCAGCGACCTGTCGGCTTTGATCCGCCAGCGTATCGGTGCCGCCGTCGCGTACCGCGAATCAATCGTGTGCGATACCGACGCGTATAGACTCATCTTCAGCGAGGCTGATTTCCTTCCGGGCCTCATCGTCGACCGATATCACGACATTCTGTCCATGCAGGTGTTGACCCAGGCGATCGATGCCAATCTTGTCCGCGAAACCATACTCTCTGAGTTGATCGCACAACTCAGTCCCGCGGCTGTGGTGGAGCGAGTCGATCCGCGTGTGCGCGAACTTGAAACCCTACCGCCTCGCGCCTCCGGTCTTGTGTACGGAGACAAGTCTGCAACCACGTTCACTATGAATGGCATTGGGTTTCATTACGACGCTCTGGAAGGTCAGAAGACAGGAGCATTCCTTGATCAGCGGGAAAACTATGCGGCCGCGGCACAGTACGCGCATGGAGAGGCTCTAGACGTCTTTTGCTATCAGGGCGGATTTGCGCTCCACCTCGCCAGAACGTGTCAGAAGGTTACAGGAGTCGATAGCTCACGCCAGGCGCTGGAAGTGGCTGACCAAAACGCCGCGCTCAACCAGAAAGAGATCGAGTGGATCGAGGGTAACGCGTTCGACCTTCTGAAGGACTATTCGTCGTCGGATCATCACTACGACACAGTCGTGTTGGATCCGCCCGCATTTGCCAAGGGTAAACGCGACTTGGATTCGGCCCTCCGCGGATACAAGGAACTCAATCTTCGGGCGCTGAAAATGCTCCAGCCCGGCGGGATCCTCGTCACCTGTTCCTGCTCTTATCACGTCGGCCAGCAGGACTTCATCGATATGCTGGCATCGGCCACCCTAGACGCCCGGCGGACCCTGCGTGTGATCGAGGTTCGGGGGCAGGCAAAGGACCACCCGGTGTTGCTCAATGTACCTGAAACGGCCTACTTGAAATGCATCGTTGCGCTTGTAACTAGTTGAATAATTTAATATTAGATGTATGTGACAATAACACGCTAACGTTTTATGCTTCGTTTACGCTAATAACGCGTCTAATGAATTGAACGCCTGAGAACATTTCCAGTACTCAGGCGCCGGTTGCAACATTAAGAAACTCTTGACTCACATGACATTCGAAGGAGGAAATTCAGCCATGACCGTATTAACCCGTTGGGAGCCTTTCCGTGAATTCGCCACGTTGCAGGACCGCATGAACCGTCTGTTCCGCGATTCCTACAACGATGCTGGCCGGGATGAATCCCTGACCACCTCGAGCTTTGCTCCTGCTGTTGATGTCTACGAAGACGAGCACAAGGTCGCTTTGAAGATCGAAGTGCCCGGAATCGACGAGAAAGACATCGATGTCCGCGTAGAAAACAACACGCTGACCGTGCACGGCGAGCGCAAGATCGAGAAGGAAGAGAAGGAAGAGAACTACCGCCGCGTGGAGCGCCATTACGGCAGCTTCACCCGGACGTTCACTCTGCCCCAGACCGTGGACACCGAGAACGTCTCGGCGACCTACGAAAAGGGCGTCCTGAAGATCACGCTGCCTAAAAAGGCCGAAGCGAAGCCGAAGCAGATCAAGGTCAACGTCGGAAGCGAGAAGACGCTCGAAGGTAAGGGCCCCAGCAAAGCCGCATAATGCAGTGGTCAGTGGGCAGTGAAATGGGAGGCGGCAGAGGTGACCGCCTCCCCGTTTGTTTCTCGCTTTACTTGGCAGTGAGCAGCCGTTAGCTGACAATGGGTTTGTGAAAGAAACTCTGGAAGCGATTAACAACATGCAAGCCGCTGGCGTCATCGGACAATTCGCAATCGGAGGAGCTGTTGGCGCTACGTTGTACCTGGAACCTGCTGCAACGCTCGATATTGATGTTTTCGTAACTTTGCCGGCGCTGGAAGGAAGTTCGCTGTTAACGCTCTCTCCGATTTACGACTATCTGCGCGAACATGGTGGCAAGGTTGAACACGAACACATCGTCGTTGGAGGCTGGCCAATCCAGTTTCTGCCGCCGGCCAACGAACTCGAACGCGAAGCCATCACAGATGCGGTAGAAACGTCCGTTCAGGGAGTTCCGACCCGCGTGATGACCTCCGAGCATCTGGTTGCGATCGCGCTCCAGACTGGCAGAGCCAAAGACCACATTCGCATCTTGCAGTTCATCGAGCAAGAAGCAATCAATCGCGAGAAGCTAAGGGATCTTCTGGAGCGCCACAGCCTGATTGAAAAGTGGCGGGAGTTCGAGCGCAAGTACCTGGAGGGACTTCGTGGGTAATCCAGAAATGCGCAAGCGCCTTGCTGCGCTGAGCTTCAGCGACAAGGTTGAGATCCTTGAAAAGTTGCGGGATCGCAGCTTGGCCTTTAGAGCGGCGGGCCTGCACTCGCAAGCTGCCGATAAAGCTGAACAGTTCTGCGACTGTGGCGACTGG
>AR_comb_assmDRAFT_10099579_pt1 | contig 17178 bp, 12 predicted proteins | sample ArasoioldDNA_FD_10543 | JGI IMG/M metagenome (IMG submission 10543) | reverse complement strand
ACCAGCCGCGCCATGCCGCGATAGACATCGCCTGGAGTGGGAGGCGAGTAGACCTCCAGCGCGTGATGGGTACCGCCCACCGCGCGCATCGGCGACTCCCAGAGCGGCGCCCACTGGGCCCCGTCCAGCACGCGCCCCTCCTCCGCGATCCAGTTCGTCGGCGGATAGAGGTGATAGGTATGGCTCACCTTCCCCGCGAAGCCGCCCCGCCCGTGCTCCTGCTCGTAGAGGTGCCGGAGCAGCGGCCCGGCATGGGGCGCGCGGGGGACGATACCGACCTCAGGGAGCCCTCGGAAGTAGTCGTACTTCTCCATGGCCTCTCCTCCTGAGGCGATTCTACGCCGTTCGGGCCGCCGGGCGCGCGGGCCGCGTCAGGGCAGCCGCGCGATGGCCCGCGCCGTCCCCGTCAGCTCCACGATGTGGAGCCCGGTGTCGGCGCGGTCCACGAGGTAGATGTAGCCGCGCTCGTCCACCTCGACGTTGTTGGTCTGGATGGCCACCTTGCAGCGATCGGTCCCGTGTACCTTCACGCAGCGCTGGGCGGTGGCGGAGGTCACCGCGGGGACGAAGTACGCGACCTCCTTGGGATGGAACGGGTCGCGAATGTCCACCGCGCGCACGCCCGCGTTGAAGTAGGCGAGGAAGACGAGTCGTCCGTAGAAGGCGCTGGTGAACGACTCGTTGCTCGAGTGGGGCCCGAAGCGTCCGCCCCGCCCGCAGAAGTCGCCGGGCTGGTCCGGCACCTCGAAGGTCGCCACGGAGAAGGGCTTGTCCTCGGTGGTCACGTCCACCATGAAGGTGAGCTGCCGCGCCTCCTGGCACTCGTTCTTCAGCGACTCGGAGACGAGCACGACGAAGTCGCGCGTGCCGCCGAAGGCGTTGCGTGTCCAGTCGCCGATGGAGACACCCAGCACGGGGAAGCTCGTGTGGCCGCCCCAGGACGGCGACATCGGCATCCAGCCCACCTGCGGATACATGAGATTGTCCCGCGTCGGCGTGAAGCGGCTCGCCGCGGGCACGCGCGGATCGCCGGCGAGCAGCCGCTCGCGGTCCACGATCTGCAGCACGCCGTCCGCGCCGGTGCCGTAGGGGAAATACACGCGATTCCCCAGCGAGATCGGCCCGTGCACGCCGGGTGTGGCGGTGCCGGTCGTGCCGGGCGCCTGATCGGGCAATCCGAAGTCGCGGATGAAGCGTGGGGTCTCGGGATCGGACAGGTCGTAGATCTTCGTCATCCGGTTCGTCCGCCACCCGCCGGGCTTTCCGTCGGAGACGAGGTAGGCGATGCCGGAGTCGCACTCCCACCAGTTCTTGTGCGTCTGCTCGAGCCCCGAGAGGATGGTGTTGATCCGCGCCGGCTTGGCGGGGTCGGTCACGTCCCACATCTCGTGGGCGAGGTTGCCCAGGGTGCGGAGCAGGTAGACCTTGGACGGGTTGCCCTTGGGGAGGGTCGCGCCGTCGCAGACGCGCACCATCGCCGCGCCGCCCGCCTCCGCCTCGCCGGGCGCGCCGGGAATGTGCACGAGGTAGCGCGGCGCGCGCGGATCGGTGACGTCCACGATGGACGTGCCGCTCTCCTCCATCTGGCCGGTGAGCGGGTTCAGCTTGCGGCCGCCGTGATGGCCGATGTAGGCGATCCAGCGATTGCCCTGCTTCTGGATCACCGGCTGATAGGCGGACCGGGCCTGCAGCCCGTCATGCCCCAGAAGGCGCATGTCGCGCGCCTCGGAGTCGGCCGGCGTCAGCGCGGCGGAGGCGCCCGGAGGCGGAGTGCTGCTCGCGCAGCCCGTCACGAGCAGGAGCGTCAGGGCGGCGGCCCAGCGGGCACGCTGCGGCGATCTGATCATCCGCGGGTCTCCTCGGATCCGGGGGCCGTAGCCTAGCATCCGGCCGCGCGCTGTGCCATGCTCTCGGGCGCCCGACGACTCCGACCCGCGGCCATTCCGGCCGCCGAGGGAGATGCCCATGCGCAAGCTCGCTCTGCTCGCCCTGATCCTCGCCACCGCCGTCGCCCTCGCGCTCCCGGAAGGAGCGCCCGCGCAGAAGGGGCCGATCAAGATCGGCTTCCTGATCCCCGAGACGGGGCCGCTCGCCGCCAATGGCAAGGACATGGCCAACGGCTTTCAGCTTTTCTTCGAGGAGCAGGCCTGGAAGCTCGCCGGCCGCGAGGTGAAGCTCATCACGGAGGACGACGAGGGCAAGCCGCCCACCGGGCTCGCGAAGGCGCGGAGCCTGGTCGAGAGCCAGGGCGTGCACGTGCTGGTGGGTCCTCTCTCCGCCGCCGTGGGCTACGCGATCGCGCCCTACGTGGACGGCAAGAAAATGCCCACCGTCTTCCCCATCGTGTCCTCCGAGGACATCACCCAGCGGAAGAAGAGCCCGTACATCGTGCGCACGGGGTGGTCCAGCGCGCAGCCTTCGCATCCCTTCGGGAAATGGGTCTTCGACAATCTCGGGTACAAGCGGATCGCCATGATCGGGTACGACTTCGCCTTCGGCTGGGAGGTCGCCGCGGGCTTCCAGCGCACGTTCGAGGAGGCGGGCGGCCAGGTGGTGCAGAAGCTCTGGCCGCCGCTCAATACGCCGGACTTCGGCCCGTATCTCGCCCAGCTGCGCCGGGACGTCGACGCCGTGTACTGCATCTTCTCGGGCGCCGATGCGCTGCGCTTCGCGAAGCAATACGTGGAGGCGGGCCTGAAGGAGAAGCTGCCGCTGGTATGCGGCGGCACCTTCACCGACGAGCACGTGCTGCGCACGATGGGCGACGAGGTGCTGGGGGTGGTCACGGCGCTCCAGTACTCGGCGGCGCTGACCACGCCGGCCAACCGCAAGTTCGCCCAGGCCTACGAGGCCAAGTTCAAGCAGACCCCGTCCTACTACTCCGAGGGCACCTACGTGGCGGGCGTCGCCATGAAGGCCGCGCTCGAGAGCATCGGCGGCGATATCGAGAGCGCGGACAAGTTCCTGGCCGCGCTGCGGCGCGTGGATCTCTCGGACGCCCCCCGCGGTCCCATCCGCTTCGACGACTACGGCAATCCGATCCAGAATGTCTACGTGCGGAAGGTGGAGCGCGTGAACGGCCGGCTCCAGAACACGGTGATCTACACCTTCCCGAAGGTGAGCCAGTTCTGGACCTACAAGCCGGAGGACTTTTTGAAGAATCCCGTCTACTCTCGCGATTACCCGCCGTGCACCAAGTGCTGAGGGCCCTCGCACCCAACCCTCTCCGGCTCGCCCTGCCCCCCTCGGGGGAGAGGGCAGGGTGAGGGGGTGACGTAGATGGCGACCGTCGGCGTGGTGGGCTTGGGCCTCCTCGGCGGCGCGGTGGCCTCACGACTGCTCGCCGCCGGCCATGCCGTGGTGGGCTTCGATGTGGCGCGCGAGCGCGTCGCCGCGCTGGAAGCGCGCGGGGGCAAGGGGGCCGAGTCCGCTATCGCGGTGACGCGCGCCGCGGGCGCCGTCTTCACCCTCCTTCCCTCGCTGGCCAGCGTGGAGGAGGTCGTGCTCGGCCCCGCCGGCCTCATCACCGCGGCGCGGCCCGACCAGCCGATCGTCCAGATGAGCACGATCTCGCCCGCTCTCACCGAGCGCCTCGCCGACGCGCTCGCCGCTCGCGGCCTGGCCTTCCTCGATTGCCCGGTCAGCGGGACGAGCAGCATGGTCGAGCGGGGCGACGGCATCCTCTTCGTGGGGGGCGACCGCGCCCTCTACGACCGCTGGCGGCCGGTGCTGGAGGCCATCCTCCCGCACGCCGTCTACATCGGCCGGGCCGGACAGGCCATGGTGCTCAAGCTGATCGCCAACCTGCTGGTGGCGCTCAACAGCGTGGCGGCCGCGGAGGCGTTGAACATGGCCCGGCGCGCCGGCCTCGACGTGGGGCTCACCCTCGACGTCCTGACGAGGAGCGCGGCCGGCTCTCGCATGCTCGACGTGCGCGGGCCCATGATGGTGCGCGACGCGTTCCCCGCCCAGATGAAGCTCGATCTCTTCATGAAGGACCTTCACCTGATCCAGGACGCGGCGGGCGCCGTGGGCGCCGCGGTGCCGCTGACCGACGTCGCGGAGCGCCTGTACGCCGCCGCCCTGGCCGCCGGCCACCATCACGAAGACCTATCGGTCGTCATTCGAGCTCTCCGCGACCTCGCGACGCCGGGAGCTTCACCGGGAGCGTCCACTTCGCGCTAGGCTGGTCACCATGAGGTGCGCCGCGTGTCAGGCCATGAACCGGGACGGCGCGCTGTTCTGCCGATCCTGCGGCTCGCGGCTCGACCAGGTCTGCCCCCGCTGCCGGACGCCGTTCCTTCCCGGCTATCGCTACTGCGACGCCTGTGGGATGGCCCTTCCCGCGCCGGCCCCTTCCGAGGACGAGGGTGACAAGGGCCCCGAGCAGCTCGAGGGCGAGCGCAAGCAGGTGACCGTGATGTTCTGCGACATCGAGCGGTCGATGTCGCTGGCCGAGCGGCTGGGCGACGAGGCCATGCACCGGCTGCTCAACGAGTTCTTCGATCTCGCTCTCGGCGTGGTGCACCGGTACGAGGGCACCATCAATCAATTCCTGGGCGATGGCTTCATGGCACTGTTCGGCGCGCCGGTCGCCCACGAGGATCACGAGCGCCGCGCCATCCTCTCCGCGCTCGGCATCCTGCAGGCCTTGCGCCTGCGCCAGGCACGGGAGCGCGACTGGGCCGGCCGCGACCTGCGCGTCCGCATCGGCATGAACAGCGGGCCGGTGGTGGTGGGCCGCATCGGCAACAACCTGCGCGACGACTTCACCGCGGTGGGCGATACGACGAATCTCGCCGCGCGGCTGCAGCAGGAGGCGGAGCCGGGCACCATTCTCGCGAGCGAAGCGGTGGTGCGGCCCATCCAGGCATATCTCAAGGTGCGCCCGGTGGGGCCGATGCCGATCAAGGGCCGGGACGAGCCCGTGGTCGCGTACCGGATCGTCGAGCTGCTCTCCCGCGGCTGGCGCCCCGAGCCGCCCCGCCTTCACCACCTGGTGGGCCGCGAGCACGAGATGGCCGCGCTTCGCCGCGCCCTGCTCGACGTGGAGCGCGGGCGGGCGGCCGGTCGCGCCATCGGGCTCATCGGCGACCCGGGCATGGGCAAGTCCCGCCTGATCTCGGAGCTCCGGCGCGAGACGGAGGCGCGGCCCATCGCGTGGCTCGAGGGGCACTGCGTGTCCTACGGCGTCGGCGTCCCGTATCGGCCCTGGATCGACGTGGTGCGGGGGCGGTTCGAGATCGACGATGGTGACGCGCCCGACGTGGTGGGCGGGAAGTCGCGACGGGGCCTCGACGCGCTCGGCATCACGGGGAGCGAGCATCTCGGGCACGTGCTGCGCCTGCTCGGGGTCGAGGAGGAGCGCGATCCGGCCGCGCCGCTCAGCCCCGAGGCCATCCATTCCGGCACGGTGGAGGCGCTCCGCCAGATCGTGCTGCGGACCGGTGAGCGCGAGCCCACCGTGCTCGTGATCGAGAACCTCCAGTGGATGGACCGGTCCTCGGAGGATTTCCTCGACGCGGTCGTCGACTCGGCGGCGCGCGCGCGGCTTCTCGTCCTCGCCACCTATCGCCCGCCGTACCGGCCGCGCTGGATGGAGCGCGCCCACGTGCATCAGATCGCGCTCGCCCCCCTCACCGCCGAGGAGAGCCTCGCCCTCGTGCGCGCGATGCCGGGCGGCGGAAGTCTCTCCGAGGTCGTCGATGCGCAGATCCTCGGCAAGGCGGAAGGCAATCCGTTCTTCATCGAGGAGCTGACGCGCCACGTGGTCGAGCATGGCCAGGGGCGGCGCGACGCCGACCTGCCCGGCACGGTTCAGGAAGTGGTGATGGCTCGCATCGACCGCCTGCCCTCCGAGGCCAAGCGCCTCGTGCAGGAAGCCTCGGTCATCGGCCGCCTCGTACCGCGCCGGCTCCTCGCCGAGCTCTGGGGCGATGCGGGTCCGCTCGAGCGGCCCCTCGCCGAGCTCGAGCGCATGGAGCTCATCCACGAGGAGACCTCGGGCGGCGAGCCGATCTACGTGTTCAAGCAGGCGCTGATCCAGGAGGTCGCCTACGGAAGCCTGCTGACCTCCCGGCGCCAGGTGCTGCATCTCCGCGTCGCCGCCACGCTGGAGCACCTGCACGCTGGGCGCCTCGAGGACGTGGACGATCGCCTCGCCTATCACTACGCGCGCACCACGAGGTCCGACAAGGCCATCGAGTACCTGGGCCGCCTCGCCGGACGGGCCGCGCGCTGGTACGCCAACGCCGAGGCGGTGGCCGCGTACGGCGAGGCGCTCGCTCACGCCCGGCGACTGCCGCCGGGCGCCGCGCGCGAGCGCCACATCCTCGAGCTGAGCCTGCACCAGGCCCACTCGCTCCATTTCCTCGGGCGTTTCGACGAGATCCTCGAGCTCCTCCTTCGTCAGGAGCCGGAGGTGAAGCAGCTCGGCGAGCCGGCGTTGGCCGGCGAGTACTACTTCCGCCTCGGCCGCACTTACGACGTCCTCGCCGATCACGAGCGCGCCGTCGAGTGCGCAAGGCGCGCGATCGACGAGGCGCAGCGCGGCGGCGACCGCACGGTGGAGGGCAAGGCGCACTTCGTCCTCGCCTACGTCGGCTACTGGACCGGGCGCTACGCCGATGGCCTCGCGCACGGCCGCCAGGCGGTGGCCGCGCTGGAAGGAAGCCGGGAGCGGTGGTGGCTGGGCGAAGCGCACTGGGTGATCGGGATCAACCACGCGATGACCGGCGAGTTCGAGGCGGCGCTCGCGGCGCTCGCCCGCGCGCAAGCCATCGGCGAGAGCCTGATGGACCCCCGCCTGCAAAGCACGGTGGCCTTCACCGCGGGCGGCATCCACGCCCTGCGTGGTGATCCCGAGCGTGCCATCGAGCGCTGCCGCCGCGCGGTGGAGCTGGCCCGCGATCCCGTGGGCACCGCGGTGGCCCGGGGCTTCCTCGGCGCGAGCCTCCTCGAGAAGGGTGAGGCCGAGGCCGCCATCCCCCTCCTGGAGCGATCGGTGGAGCAGCTCGGCCGCTTCCGCATCCGGCAGACGCACAGCTGGTTCACCGCGCTGCTCGCGCAGGCATGCTTCGTCGCCGGCCACCTGGACCGGGCTCGCGGCCTCGCCCAACAGGGGCTCGAGATGACGCTGCACGTGCACGCCGCCCAGGGCGCGGGCTGGGCCCAGCGCACGCTCGGCCACGTGGCGCAGGCGGAGGGCGACGCGGCGGAGGCGGCGCGGTGGCTCAAGGATGCCGCGGCCACCTTCGCCACCATCGGCGCCCGCTACGAGGAAGCGCGCACCCGCCTCGACCTCGCGGCGCTCGACCACGCCCGCGGCGACCGCCGGGCGGCGGCGCGCGAGATGGAGCGCGCCACCCTGCTCCTGCGCGACCTAAGCGTGCGCCGCTACGACCGCGTGCTCAGCGCGCTCGCCGCCGACCTCGGCGCCTCACCGGCCGGCTGAGCCGCCCGGCGGGGCTTCGCGACGGCGTTTTACCCCTCGTTTGCGTCCGCGCGCCGCGACGTTCGTGAGATGATCCCCGGCGGCGGCGGACAAGATACGGCGTCCTGCGTGCCCATGACGTGCATGGCCGGGGAGACGGAGGGGTACGTGGGGACGAGACGGCACGCAGTTGGCGTGATGGTGGGGCTCAGCCTGCTGCTCGGAGAGGCGGCGTCCGTGGGCGCGGTGCCCATCGACGACGCCTACATGGCCGGTTATGCCGCGGCCGTCCTCGAGCGGGAGTTCCGCGTCACTGCGCCATCGCTCGTCGTCCGTGACGGCGTCATGACGCTCCCGGCCAGCGAGCTGGGCGGCGCCGATCAGGGGGCGGTGACCGCCGCGCTCAGTCGGATCCGCGGCGTGCGCCGGGTGATCGTGCTGACCGCGCCGGCGTCGATGACGGCGACCACGGGAGCGTCCGCCCCAGCCGCCACGGGCACCACCACGACACCAGCCGCCGCCGCGCCGGCGCCCGCGCGCAGCACCGGCCAGGCCTATCCCCCGGTGGAGGGCACGCCGACCTTCGAGGTCCTACCCGCCGGCCTGCTCTTCCGACCCCTGATCGCCGATCCACGCTGGCCCGCCTTCGGCACGGTCGGCCGCCACTACCTCGACGACTCCAAGTGGGAGTCCATCGCCGCGGTGGAGCTCGGCGACATGATGCCGCTGGTACGCGGACGAATCGGCGAGACCTGGCAGTGGGAGGCCGGCGTCCACGCGGGGCTGTGGGCGCTCTTCGACATGGACTCCGACTCCGCCAATCTGACCAACCTCGACTACATCGTGGGCGGGTTCGGCTCCGTCCGTCAGGGCCCCTGGTCGGGCATCGCGCGGGTGTTCCACCGCAGCACGCATCTCGGGGACGAAGAGATCATTCACCACCACACGAACCGCATCAACTTCAGCTACGAGGGCATGGATGCCCGGATCTCCTACGAGCCCTGGGACTGGATGCGCCTCTATGGCGGCGGCGGCTACATCCTCCGCGTCGAGCCCAGCAACTACGCGCCCTGGAAAGTGCACAGCGGCCTCGAGCTGCGGAGCCGGTGGACGATGCCGGGGCGCCTGCGCCCGATCTTCGGCGCGGATTTCCAGTTCCTCGAGGAGCACGACTGGCAGGCTCAGATCTCGCTTCGCGGTGGGCTCGAGCTCGAGAGCCTCGCCGTGCTGGGTCGGAAGGTGCAGCTCCTGATCGAGTACTTCAACGGCCACTCGGTGGACGGCCAGTTCTACACGCGCGAGGTGGAGTACCTCGGCGTGGGCGTGCGCTTCAAGTTCTGACCCGCAGCGCGCCGATCAGCGAAAGCGCGGCATCACTTCTCGGGCAAAGAGCTCCATGGACCGGCGCACCTTGTCCTGCGCCAGACCGCCGAAGTTCATCCAGCACATCACCTGCCCCACGCCGAGATCGCGCATCGTCGCGATGTGGCGGGCCACCGTATCGGGCGAGCCGAAAGCCAAGGTCTCCCGCACCAGCCCCTCCCAGGTGACCTTGGCCAGCCGCTCCGCCATGGCGCGGAAGCCGGGCTGTAACGTGGGATGCGCCTCGTCGATCCGATCCGGGATGACGAACCTTCTGAAGGACTCCTGGTACCAGAGCTCGGCGTCCTTGGTGTCGGCGAGGGCCCGCGCGTCGGTGTCGGCCACGTAGATCTGGCGGGATACGCCCCAGCGTCCCAGCAGGGCGGCGACCTCCTCGGCGCTCCGCCCGGCCTTCCGTAGCGTCTCCACGTACGTGTCGCGGTTGCCCACCAGCTGCTGCACTGGGCCGAAGAGGACGGAGTTGAGCATGGGCCAGCCGCGGAGCGCGGTGTTCTCGATCCCGTCCTTGGAGACGCACACCTGGTAGAGGGGCGGATGGGGCTGCTGTACGGGCTTGGGGATCACCGAGAGCTCCGGCACCTGGAAGAAGCGCCCATCGTAGGCGAAGCGCTCCTCCGTCCAGGCGCGCATCATGATCTCCACCGCCTCGTCGAAGCGGTCGCGGCTCTGCTCCTGAGGCACGCGGTAGCCGCGGAACTCGGCGGGCCGGTTGCCGCGCCCCACCCCCACGTCGAGCCGCCCGCCCGAGATGATGTCGACCAGCGCCATCTGCTCGGCGAGGCGCAGCGGATGGTGGAACGGCAGGATCGCGGCGGCAAGCCCGATGCGGATGCGGCGCGTGCGCGAGGCCGCGGCCGCGGCCAGCGCGGCGGGATCGACCGAGAGCCCGTACTCGATGAAGTGGTGCTCGGTGAGCCAGGCCTCGTCGAAGCCGAGCTCCTCCGTCCACTCGATCTGCTCGAGCTCGCGGCGGATGATGTCCGCGTGCCGGTGCCCAGGCGGCGCCTGGAAGAAGAAGAAGGTGCCGAAGCGCATGCGACCTCCTCAGGTCACCCCAAGATAGCGTGATTTGACCGCCTCGTCGGCGGCGAGCTCGTCCGGCCGCGCGGAGTGCACGATCTGCCCCCGGCTCAGGATGTGGACCCGGTCCACCACCGCCAGCGCAAGGGGCAGGTTCTGCTCCACCAGGAGAATCGAGAGCCCGCTCCGGCGCAGCTCGCCGAGCACGCGGCCGACTTCTCGCACCAGCAGGGGCGCGAGGCCTTCGGTGGGCTCGTCGAGAAGAAGCAGCCGCGGATCGGTCATGAGGGCCCGGCCGATCGCGAGCATCTGCTGCTCGCCGCCGGAAAGGCTGCCCGCGCGGCTGCGCGCGCGCTCGGCGAGCCGCGGGAAGAGCGCCTCCACACGCTCCCGGGTCCAGCGGCCGCCCACGCGGCGCGCCACGTCGAGGTTCTCCCTGACCGTCAGCGAGTGGAAGACCCGCCGTCCCTGCGGCACGAGGGCGAGCCCGGCCGCGACCATCCGGTACGGCGGCCAGCGCGTGATGTCATCGCCCCGGAGGCGCACCGCCCCTCGCCGCGGCGGCGTGAAGCCGATGATCGAGCGGATCAGCGTGGTCTTGCCCATCCCGTTCCGCCCGAGGATGCCGAGCGCCTCGCCCTCGCCGACCCGCAGGGAGATGCCCTGGAGCACGTGGCTCACGCCGTAGTAGGTATGGACGTCCTCCACTTCCAGCACCGGGCCGGGCTCAGACACCGAGGTAGATCTCGCGCACTTGCGGATCGTTCCGGATCTCGTCGCGCGAGCCGTCGGCAATGACCCGGCCTTGATGGAGCACGGTCACACGGGAGGCGAGCGCGAGGGCGATGTCCATGTCGTGCTCGATCATGAGCACGGTGATGGCGGGATCGAGGCCGGCGAGGAGCTCGGCCATGAGACGCGACTCCGCCGGCGACAGCCCCGCCGTGGGCTCGTCGAGCAGCAGCAGCCGAGGCGCCCCCGCGAGCGCCAGCGCGATCTCGAGCTGACGCTGCTCACCGTGGGAGAGATTGGCGACGATGGCGCCGTCCACCCCCGTGAGCCCCACCGCGGCCAGGATGGCGCGCGCGCGCGCCTGGAGCGCGGGGTAGCCGCCCACCGGCCGCAGCATCGAGAAGCGGACCGGCGTGAGAGCCTGGACGGCGAGCAGGCAGTTCTCGAGCACGGTGAGCCCGAGGAAGAGATTGGTGATCTGAAAGGTGCGGGCCAGGCCCAGTGCCGCGCGGCGATGGGGCGGGAAGCCGGTCACATTCGTCCCGAAAAGGCGGATGGTGCCTCCCGTCACCGGCAGCGTCCCGGCCACGAGGTTGAAGAGCGTGGTCTTGCCGGCGCCGTTGGGCCCGATCAGCGCGCGGCGCTCGCCCGGGGCCACCGTCAGGCTCACCCCGTCCACCGCGCGCAGGCCGCCGAAATGCCTCGCGACGCCGTCGAGCCGGAGGACGTCCTCGGCCATCGCCCTATTCGCGCGCCCGGCCGCGCAGGGCGCCCACCACGCCGCGCGGCGCGAACAGGATGACGCCGATGTACACCGCGCCGAGGATGAGCAGCCAGCGCTTGGTGTAAAGGCTCACGAAGTTCTTGAGGAACACGATGACGCCCGCGCCCACCACCGGGCCGGCGAGGGTACCCGGGCCGCCGAGGGCCACCATGAGGAGGGCCTCCACGGACGTGACGAGCTGCACGTCGGTGGGGGACACGAAGCCGTTGTAGTAGGCCCAGAGCACCCCGCCCGCCCCCGCGAAGGCGCCGGAGATCACGAAGGCCAGATACTTGTGAAGCCACACGTTGTAGCCGAGGCTCCGCATGCGCGACTCGCTCTCGCGGATGCCGCGCAACGTGAGCCCGAACGGCGAGGCCACGAGGAGGCCGAGGGTGATCCACACGAGCGCCGCCGCGGCGAGCGCGAAGTAGTAGAAGGGCAGCGGGCTCGCGAGGAGCTCGGGGCGCGGCACGCCGGACACCCCGTTGTCGCCCTTGGTAAGCGACACCCAGCGAAAGGCCAGGCCCCAGACCACCATCCCGAGGGCGAGCGTGATCATCAAGAAGTACGTCCCGGCGGCGCGAATCGCCACGAGCCCGAACACCGCCGCCGTCGCGGCGGCGAGCAGCACGCCGACACCCGCGCACCCCGCCAACCCCACGCCGTGGTCGGTGGCGAGCAGCGCCACCGCGTAGGCTCCCACGCCCCAGTACGCGGCGTGGCCGAGCGACGGCAGGCCGGTGTACCCGAGCAGCACGTCCAGGCTCATGGCGAGAATGGCGACGACGAGCGCCTGCGTCACGAGCGTCAAGGGATAGGGGGAGAAGAGCGGCCCGGCGAGGGCGAGGAGCGCGACGACCCCGAGCCCCAGGAGCGCCCGGCGGCGAATCACGTGCGCCCGAAGAGCCCGGTGGGCCGGACGGCGAGGATGAGGGCCATCGGCGCGAACAGCGTGAAGTAGGACAGCTCGGGGAACAGCGCCTTGCCGAAGTTGTCGAGCAGACCCACGAGCACACTGCCGACGATGGCCCCGGGCAGGCTCCCGAGGCCGCCCACGATCACCACCACGAACGCGTAGGGCAGCACCTCGAAGTCAGTGCCGGGATAGACGCCGAGAAAGCCGCCGCCGGCGACGCCGCCGAGCGCGGCAAGGGCCGCGCCGAGGGCGAACACGCCCAGCGAAGCGCGGGGCACGTTGATGCCCACGCCCTGCGCCATCTCGGCGTCGTCCACCGCCGCGCGCACGAACGCGCCGACGCGCGTCCGGTCGAGGAGCCACCAGAGGCCGACGGCCACCACCGCGGCGAGCCCGATCAGAAAAACGCGGTAGCTGGAGAACACCATGCCCGACACGGTGAAGCTCCGCGTGAGCGCGGGCGGCACCGGAATCGAGTAGGGATCGCCGCCCCAGATGAGCAGGGCCAGGTCCTGGAAGATGAGCGCGAAGCCCACCGTCATGAGCACCTGCCCGAGGGTCTGCCCCTTGAGCCGGCGCAGGAACAGCCGCTCCATGCCCATGCCGATCAGCGCGACGGCGAGCGCCCCGCCCAGCAGCGCGGCCGCGAAGCTCCGCGAGCGCAGCGCGACGGTGAGGCCGACATAGCCGCCCAGCATGAAGTAGGAGCCGTGGGCGAGGTTGACGATACGCATGACGCCGAAGATGAGCGAGAGCCCGCTCGCGAGGAGGAAGAGGAGGGCGCCGTACGACAGGCCATTGAACGTCTGGATGACCCAGAAGTCCGGCCTCGACATCGGAGGCTACCGCAGGCGCAGGAGGCGGGCGCCGGTGCCGCGGATGACGCGGTCCTGATCCTTCTTGCTCAGACCGACCGCGCGAGCCTGGATCGTCGCGAGGGGCCGCGCGAGCCCCATGTCGAAGCAGAAGTCGGTGCCGAGCGCGACGCGATCGGCGCCGACCGTCGAGACCAGATAGCGGAGCGCGCCGGCATCGTGGCTGATGATGTCGTAGGTGAAGCGCCGGAGATACGTGCTGAGCGGCTTCTTCGCCACGCCCTTGTTTTCCGGCCGCACCGCCTGGCCGTGCCGCAGCCGGCCGTGGAGATACGGCAGCGCGCCGCCCGCGTGCGGCAGGCACACCTCGAGCTTGGGCAGGCGATCCAGGACGCCGCCGAACACGAGATGCGCGGCGGCGATCGCGGTGTCGAAGGGATTGCCGAGTAGATTGCTCAGATAGTAGGGCTTGAGGCGCTCGGCCCCGATCACCGTGATGGGATGCAGGAGCACCGGCAGCCCGAGCGCGGCGGCGCGCTGGAACACCGGGAACAGCGCGGGATCGGAGAGCTCGCGGCCCGCCACGTTGGTGCCCATGTACACGCCGCGGATGCCCGGCAGCCGCGCCGCGCGCTCGAGCTCGCCCAGCGCGCGCTCGGTGTCCTGAAGCGGCAGCGCCGCGCAGCCCACGAAGCGGTCGGGATACGCGGTGTGCGCCGCGCTGGCGGCGTCGTTGAAGGCCACACAGAGCCGGGTGCCCACGCCGGGGTCGGCCCAGTACACCATGGGCGCGGTCAGGGACAGCGCCTGCACGGCCACGCCGGCGCGGTTCATCGCCTTCAGTCTGAGCCGGAGGTCCCAGTACTGCGCTTCGAGGGGCGGGGTGCGGGCGGCGCCCACGTAGAGCACGGGACCGCGCGCGCTGCTCCGGTCCACGCCGGCGCCGAACGAGGCGCCGGATTGCTCCATCACCCGGATGAATCCCTCGGGAAAGAAATGCGCGTGGACGTCGACGCCGAGCGGGCTGGTCACGGGCGGGGATTCTACTATCAACTGCCGGGGGATGATAGTCTCAGGCCGTGCGACTCCCCCGCGACCGGTTCGACTACTCCTCGATGGCGGGGCGGCCCCGGTGGTCTCTGCCCAAGGGCGCGCGCATCGCGGTCTGGACCATCGTCAACGTGGAGGAGTGGGACATCGAGCGCGCGATGGCGCGTCAGGTCCTCCCCGCGCCGCAGGGGGTCGCGACGGTGCCCGACGTGCCGAACTGGGCGTGGCACGACTACGGTATGCGCGTGGGCTTCTGGCGGTTCCTGGACGCGCTCACCAAGCGGAGGATCCGCGCCACCACCGCCATCAATGCCCACGTCGTGGAGTCGTACGAGCCGGTGGCGCGGGCCATGCTGGATGCGGGCTGGGAGTTCATGGGCCACGGCGTGGTGCAGGGCGCCATGCATCTCCTGCCCGATCAGCGCGCGGCGATCCGGCAGGCGGTGGAGCTCTTGACCAAGTTCACCGGCAAGAAGCCCAAGGGGTGGCTGGGTCCCGGGCTCAGCGAGACGTGGGAGACCCTCGACCTGCTCGCCGCCGAGGGCATCGAGTACATCTCGGACTGGGTGAACGACGATCAGCCCTACGAGATCCGTACCGCCTCAGGCCCGCTGGTCTCCGTGCCCTACTCGCTGGAGCTCAACGACATCCCGATGATGGTGATCCAGCACCACACCTCGACGGAGTGGCTGCAGCGGTGCAAGGATCAATTCGACCGGCTCTACCTCGAAGGCGCCCGGAACCCGCGCGTGATGGCGATGGCGGTGCATCCCTACATCTCGGGCGTGCCGCACCGGATGAAGTATTTCGAGGCGGTGTACGACTACATCCGGAAGCAGAAGGGCGTCTGGATGACCACCGGAGAAGAGATCTACGAGTGGTTCACGTCTCAGCGGCGCCGGGGCGATTAGCGTCTCGCTCACGACCCGCCCCGGCGCATCGCGCGCCATACCTTCTCGCCGGTGAGCGGCATGTCGACGTTGGTGACCCCGAAGGGCCGGAGGGCGTCCACCACCGCGTTGACGATGGCCGGCGGCATCACGATGCACCCGGCCTCGCCGAGGCCCTTGACCCCGAGCGGATTGCGCGGCGACGGCGTCACCATCTTGCCGATCACGGGCTCGGGGAAGTCGCCCAGTCTCGGCACCGCGTAGTCCATGAGCGTGCCGGTGGCGAGCTGGCCCGCCTCGTCGTAGACCAGCGCTTCGAGGAGCGCCTGACCCGCCCCCTGGGCGTAGCTGCCGTGGAGCTGGCCCTCGGCGAGCAGCGGGTTCACGATCACGCCCGCGTCGTCCACCCAGGTGCAGCGCGTCAGCGTGACCCCGCCGGTGTCCGGGTCGATGTCCACGACCGCCACGCAGGCGCCGAAGCTCCAGGTCTCCGCCTCGGCCTGGAAGAACACCGTGGCCTCGAGGCCCGGCGTGTCGCCGGGACCGGTGCGGGTGGGCCCGTGCGCGAAGGCCGCGACCTGCGCCCACGTGGCGCGCCGGGCCGCTGCGCCGACCACGTGGAAGCCTCCCGCCACCGGCACCACGTCCTCCACGCCCGCCTCGAGAAGATGCGCGGCAATGCGCCGGCCCTTCTCGCGCACCTCTTCGGCGGCGCGGAAGGCCGCGCTGCCGCCCAGCGCGGTGGAGCGGCTGCCGAACGTCCCGAAGCCCTGGGGCGCGCCGCCGGTGTCGCCGTGGCGCACCGTCACGTCCTCGGGCTTGACGCCGAGCGCATCCGCGACGATCTGCGCCCACGTGGTCTCGTGTCCCTGCCCGTGGGCGCTCGAGCCCGTGACCAGCGTGACCGTGCCCGTCCGCTCCACACGCACGCTGCCGCTCTCCCAGCCCGCGGCGGCGGGCTCGACGTAGACCACCACGCCCACCCCAGTCACTGAGCCGCGCGCCTGAGCATCGCGCTGACGTTCCCGCTCCTGGGCGTAGCCCGAGAGCTCGAGGCACCGGTCGAGGGCCTCGGCGTAGCGACCGGAGTCGTACACCACCGCGGTCGAGGTCTTGTACGGAAACGCGGAGGCGGGCACGAGGTTCTTACGGCGGATCTCCACGGGATCGAGCCCGGCGGCGTGCGCGGCCTCGTCCATGAGGCGCTCGATCATGAACGTGCCCTCGGGACGGCCGGCCCCGCGATAGGCGCCGGTGGGCGACGTCGTGGTGACCGCGCCCGCGATCTCGATGTCCACGGCGGGAATGGCGTAGGGGCCCGGCATCGTCCGGCCGGAATTCCACGCGGGGCCCGCGCCGCTCACCGCAAAGCGCCCGCCCAGGGGGAAGACGACACGGGCGCGAAGGCCCAGGATGCGGCCGTCCGCGTCCACCGCGAGCGCGCCCTCCGCCTCCGCGCCGCGGCCGTGATTGGTGGTGAGCACGTCCTCGCCGCGGGTAGCGATCCACTTCACGGGCCGGCGGAGCTGGAGCGCGAGCCACGCCACCAGCGCGTCCTCGCGGTACGGGGAGCCCTTGACGCCGAAGCCGCCGCCCACCTCGGGGGCGATCACGCGGATGCGCGACTCCGGATAGCCGGTCACCGCGGCGATCTCCGCGCGCACGCGGAACGGCGACTGCGTCGAGGTCCAGATGCGCAGCTCGTCGGCGGCGGGATCGAGCCAGGCCAGGGTCGCCCGCGGCTCCATGCAGATGGCGGCCACCCGCGGCTGGCGCATGCGCACGCGGCCCGCGCGCGGCGCGCCCGCGAAGGCCGCATCGGGATCCCCGGCGCGCCAGCGGTGCGTGAAGGACAGATTGCCGGGCAGCGTCGCGTGTACCACCGGAGCGCCGGTGGCCAGCGCCGTCTCCGGATCGGATGCCGGGCTGAGCGGCTCGTAGTCCACCTCGATGAGCTCGACGGCATCGCGCGCGCGGTAGGCCGAGTCCGCCACCGCGGCGGCCACCGCATCGCCGACCGCGACCACGGTGCCCTCGGCGAGCAAGGGATGCGGCGGCACCTTCATGCCGGGCACCACGCGATTGGACGGCATGTGCCCGAGGTCGCGCACGTCGGCCCCGGTCACCACCGACACCACGCCGGAAGCGGAGCGCGCGCGGGAGAGATCGAGGGC
>AR_comb_assmDRAFT_10013081_pt1 | contig 17185 bp, 12 predicted proteins | sample ArasoioldDNA_FD_10543 | JGI IMG/M metagenome (IMG submission 10543) | reverse complement strand
GTCAACCAGACCAGGAAACAGACCGTCAAAATCCCGAGCAGCCAGGGGATAAAGCGCCGATAGCGCTCTGAGCCGGGGATACGCTCCATGCCGAGCCAGAGATAGTAGTTCGCCCCCAGAAACAGCGCGCCAATGAGGACCGCCTGCAAGATAAAGAGCCAGGAGAAGATGCCACCCATCATGGTAATACCCAGTTGCTGGTCATAGCCGTAGATCTCCCGGCCGAGCCAGTAACCAGCGAAGGGCAGCGGAATCAGCCCGATGATGGCGATAAAATTGCCGATATAGGCCATCCAATCGTAATGCGCCCGCGCTGCCGAACCGCGCGGCGAGGCCAGGAAGCGAAAGGCGGCGTAGGCAGCCACGACCGAGCCACCAAAGGCAATATTGGCAATAAAGCGATGCAGGTTCACCGGCATCCAGGTAAAGTTGTTCATCGCCTCCCAGGCAGTGCCCCGGAACACCCCGGCATTCACGTCAATGCCAACGGGCGAGGTCATAAACGTGGCCCAGGAGTTCGCAATCATCATCAAGATCAGCCCGCAGTAGTTCAGCAAGATGCCAAAGCAGATGTGCATCCACTTCTGATTGTGCAGGAAAGTCGCGGTCTTCGAAACCCAGCCGTAAGCCAGGAGGGCAATGAACACGACCACCGCGAGCCCATATGATACCGACAAAGCACTCTCGCCAAAGCCGACATAACTGAGCAGTAACACGGCGGGGTAGAGGACGAGCAGGGTCAGGATCGCTGTCCCCAGCATGGTACCAACACGCTGCGACGTGCCTTTGAGCGCTTCCCAACCGTAGTAGTACAGGTACATGCTAAAACTTTCACCGAAGAACAGAAAGACGTACACCACCATGGAGGGGAAAAAGATGCGTGCCAGAAAATTGGTAAAAGTGGGATAGAGGCCAATGAGGAAGAAGACCAGGATACCACCGAAGGTCGCCGTGGTTGAGAAAGCAACGCTGAGCAGCCGGGTGAACTCGTGGGCGAGATCGTCATAGCGCTGGCTTTTCGTCGCCGCTCCCATAATCTCGATAATCAAAATAAACAGGGGCACGCCAACCACAAACGCGCCAAACATCAGGTGCAACTGCGCAACGCCCCAGATCGCTATGCGTCGGCCCACGACGGGGAAATCACCGTAGACCATCTGTTCCTTGGTGGGGATAGGAACCTCGATGGCGTTCACCACCTCCGCCAACACCCCAACGACAAGCAAACTCAGCAGCGTGACCAGCATGAGAGTACGGAGCCGTCTCGCGGGAGTTATACCCACTCTTCCTGGGCGCTCCTGTCCATGGTTGACTTGCTGTTTCTGCATAGCCCCACCCTCTCTCTTCCAGCCCTGTGCCACGTCACCCCGTGTCCGCCGTCGAGGAGCCACTATACTGACATCCAGGCACGTGTCAAGGGAATTTGCCCTTTTTTACACTATGCCCTCTAGCATGGCAAGGCCCATTGCCGAGGGCCTAAAGTGCACACGCATGTTTCTCCCCATCTGCTCCTACCAGCGTCCGTTAGCATGTACCGGCCCATGATCTCCAAGAGGCAAGGCACAGACACCCGTATGGAGGGCAATCAGCATGCGCAGAAAAGGCGTGTCGGAGAACTCGGTTTTTTTCGCGGCAAACTATAGCGCGACACGCCTGCGGCTGCAATGTCGAAAATACCTGATACCACAACAGGTTAGCTCAAAAAGGGATGGTTTCCTGCCGATCCGTCCCACCCGTGAGCTGGAGGAAGATATCTTCCAGACGGCTAACATCGCTTTGCACCAACTGCCGCAGTTCTTCTGTGGTCCCTAAAGCGACCAGTTCTCCCGCCTGGACAATACCGATGCGATCGCACATCTGCTCGGCGACTTCGAGTGTGTGGGTGGACATAAAGATAGTCGTGCCACGGTCACACAGCCCGCGCAGCAGGCGTTTCACCAGGCGTGCGCCCTTGGGATCAAGCCCCACCATGGGCTCATCCACCACCAACACGCGTGGCTGATGCAGCAGCGCGGCACACATGACCAGCTTCTGGCGCATGCCATGCGAATAGCTTTCAATGAGCTCATCGCCCCGCGCTGCGAGTTCGAAGAGTTCGAGGAACTCCTCGCTGCGCGTGCGCGCCGGGCGTTCCTCCAGGCCATGCAGGTCGGCCACGAAGCGGAGAAATTCACGGCCACTGAGCTTCTCGTAGAGACACGGCCGATCCGGGATAAAGCCGATCTGCCGCTTGGCCTCCTGCGGCGCGCGTTGAATGTCATACCCCGCGATGGTGGCGCTACCGGCACTGGGCTTGAGCAGACCGACGAGGATTTTGATGGTGGTGGTTTTGCCGGCGCCGTTCGGTCCCAGAAAACCAAAAAACTCGCCCTGCTCGATATGCAAATTAAGATTGTTGATGGCGACAAGATGGCCATAGCGCTTGGCGAGATTAACGGTCGTAATCATCCACTGTCACCGCTCGGCATTGGTCGGCTGCCTGGTTTCACCGGCTGGCTTCCCTGTTGGCACAAGGCGCAGGTTTCCGGCGCATAGTTCTGGATCTGCAACAGCGCCAGCGCACGCAAGGGCACAACAAGATCGATCGGCCCAGGACTGCGGTTGAGAATGGCGCCAACGCCCACGACCTGCCCCTGCCGCTCTTGCGCTATCCGCATAATCTCGCGCACCGAACCGCCAGTGGTGGTGACATCCTCGACCACCAGCACCCGTTCCTGCGGTGTCACCGCAAATCCACGGCGCAAGGTCATGACCCCACCCTCACGCTCGCCAAAGATGGCCCGCACCCCCAGAGCCCGGGCCACTTCTTGCCCAATGACAATCCCGCCCACCGCTGGTGAGATCACCACGTCCACCGCGGTGCCACGAAAGCTGTCGGCAATCCAGCGTCCCAAGGCTTCCGCATGTTGGGGATATTGCAACACTTTGGCAGACTGCACATAGCCGCCACTGTGCTGCCCGGAGGTCAGGAGAAAATGGCCCTCCAGGAGGGCCTCAGTTGTTCGCAGGAGCTCTAAGACCTGCTCCGCCACTGTCATAGCATTGTTCTCCCTGCAGGCTATCTGCCCTACGCCTGGCGTCGTTCAACCCCTTTTGCCGCCAGGATACTGAGGCTATAGAGGAGCAGCAGCGGCAGCACCATCGCCAGCAATGACAGCGGGTCAGTCGTCGGGGTCAACACCGCCGCCACGACAAACATCAACACAATCGCATGGCGAAAATAGCGGGTGAGAAGGCGGGATGAGACCAGCCCCAGTTGCGTCAGGAAGACCATCACCATGGGCAACTGAAACACCAGGCCAAAGGCGATCATCAAGCGCACACAAAACGTCACATAGTACCCAACTGACAGTTGGGCTTTGATGTCTCCTTTGGCAAAACTGAGGAGAAAATGAATGATAAAAGGGAGGACGAGATAGAAGATGACCCCACCGCTGTAGAAGAGCATGGCTGAGCCAACCAGAAACGGCACAGTATACTTCTTCTCATGATCGAGTAAGCCGGGTGCGACAAATTTCCAGAGTTGATACAAAACGAACGGTAAGACCAGAAACAGTCCGGCAATCAGTCCCACTTTAATGTAGGTCACAAACGCTTCGGCCGGCGCGATGATCTGCAGCGGCACTTTGATCGGCTGCCCCACCAGCACCACGGGCGATTGCAAAGCCGCGACGATTTTGTCTGAGAGCCCATAACAGACAATAAACCCAACGGCAAGCGCCATCATACACCAGATGAGCCGTGACCGGAGTTCCGCCAGATGCGAGGTGAGCGGCATCGGGGTATCAACCATGCCCGTCATGCTCCTGTATGATGGCCGTTTGCACGTCTTCGACATCCGCACAGCGTTCGCGGATCTCCTGGGCTATCGCCTTATTGCGGTTGACGTCTTCCTGCCGTTCGAGCGCTGCCAAGTCCTGGCGAATCGTATTCTGAAATTCCTCACTGGCCCGGCGCAATTGCCCGTAGGCACGCCCCAGCATACGTGCCACTTCTGGCAAACGTTGCGGCCCCAGGACGATCAATGCTACCGCCAGAATCACGACCAATTCTGGAAGTCCGATACCAAACATAGCCGTCTCCTCACATGGTGTGCCGGGAGTATACCAGACCTCTTATACACGGTCGAGCGTGCGGTACTGAATTGCTTCCGAGAGATGTTCGGCCGCAATAGTCTCTGCTCCAGCGAGGTCTGCAATGGTTCGCGCCACTTTGCGAATCCGATCGTGCGCCCGTGCACTCAGCCCATAGTGCCGCATGGCCTGCTCCAGCAAACGCTCTCCAGCACTATCGAGGGCGCAGAACTGGCGGATCTGGCGCACGCCCATGGCCGCGTTATGCGGCAGGGCCGTGCCGGTAAAACGCGCCCGTTGGCAGGCGCGAGCTGCATTGACGCGGGTACGGATCGTTGCCGAAGGCTCCGCCACCGTGGTCGAAGCCAGATCGGCGTAGTGTACGGGTGGGACGTCGACATGAATATCGATGCGGTCGAGTAAAGGACCCGAAATGCGCGTCCTGTAGCGTTGGATCTGCTGGGTGGAGCATACACAGGTGTGCTGCGGATCCGTGGCAAATCCACAAGGACACCCGTGCAGAAAGCTACACAACAACTCTTTCCCTACCGATAACCTTGGCTTCACAGAGGAAGTATAGCAACGCATTGTAGGCTCATAAACTTGTATATTTTCATGAGACGGGTGGGCTTGGCCAGGCCCGTAACCGTTGCGCCAACTGCAGCGATCCCTATCCTACTTACACCTATGTGGAGGCTTTCATGTCGCATAATCTATTGTGCCCTCAAGAAGAGCTTTCTTCATTTGATTTGGTGCAACAGGTTGATCGTGTGTATAGCCCTCAACTCCCACATCTAAGAATGGCAGGACTTGTTCTGGCCCGACGAGGTGATCCTAGCCCCTTTTTAGAAGCAAAAAAAGCCTTAGAGTTGGCGCTGGCTGGTATTCAAGCTCCTCCCTCCCCTGATGAATGCTCACAAATCACTTACATGAAGGCGAGTATCAGCATATGGCGAAAGGTTGCTGCGGCTCGACAGGATTACGAGACGCAACTCACTTTATATCCCCACGCAGCCGAATTCTTGTGGTTATTGGACGAGGCCAGCACGGGCCGTCGGTGGGCGCGGCGGGCGCTCTGGCGCGCTGGCCTGGTGTGTCGTAGCGGTACAGTGCGGGTTCTACGCCGGCTGCATGCCGCGCCAGCGGTAGCACTTGAGCCCTACTTCGCATATCGGAGATACGAGCTAATCTTCCAGGCAGGGCTCTGCGCCGGGTGCGCAGCGTACCAGGCAGGCGAAGACGTGCCAGCGATAGTCCAGCGTGCCACGCTGGCTATGCGCCGGATGTGGTTCGACACCTTGCCCTTGCAGAATGCTTTATTAATGGCGGTGCCTATTTCCGAGGTCCAGGCAATGGGAGCGCTCGCATTTGCGGGATGGATTCGACGCCAGATCAAGCTTTATCCAAGCGTTCGTGCAGCGCTCGGCACAGTTGAAGATCCACGCACTGTTTTACTAAAGCGGCTGGGGGGAGATGTCTTAGAGGCGTTTCGTGCTGGAGGAAGCACTCTTGATGAGTGGGTAAAGCACGTTCAACGCTTGGTCGACCAAACTCGGCGGACGCGGCCCAAACGGGGCCTTAATCAGGCTCCCGAGTTTGTGCTAGAGAGCCACCATGCACATCGCGAGCACAAGCAACATGCCCCCAATGTGCTTGAAGAATGGTGTGCCAAACAGGAAGCCCTCCAGCGCCTTGAGGCGCTCATCCCACAAGCCGGCCTCAGTCCACGTGAAGCGGAAGTCTTGGCACTGCAACGTGCAGGATTGTCACACAGGCAAATTGCCTCCAAGCTTGGAAAGAAAAAAGGATCCGTGAAACAATGGACCTTCCGTGCGCACAAAAAACTCCGCAAAGCTGCCGGGTTGTAGTGCCCTATCCTCTCTTTTCCTGACTCCTTAAAAAAATTCCCCGCGCTTGTCAACCACCCAGCCTTCTAATGTGCGTGGAAGGGTAAATACCCTTGATGTACGGAGGAAGGCTCATGACCACATTCCTAGCGCTGTATCGCGGGAAGACTATCGCCGAAGCCAAGATGGTGGCGGTGACTGCTGATCCCTGCCTCGTTGCCGAAGTGGTTGATCGGCTCTTGAATCACCCGCAGATGGACGATGACGACCCTGTGGTAAGCGCTATCGATCGCGGACGGGTCACGGCATTACGCCTAATCAAGCACGAGCAGGGCGATGAGCACACCTAAACGCTCTACACCCTTTACCATAACGCGTCGCTACGCCCCTGATCCTGCGCGCCAGGTCCAGGCATTACTGCGACTTCTAGTCCAAACCCCCAAAAATAGCGATGCCCCAGAGTCAGCAAGCTCTGGGGCATCTACGAACTGCGAACCTCACGCTATGGACCAGGCGGCGACAACCGCCTCTCTATATCCCTCACGCGACGAGAGATGATAGTATGCTACAGTATAGCACACCCGCCCTAAACGAGATATCTGAACCCTCACGCCCGTTACAGCGACCCCCGGTAACACCTTCTGCCTTTGTCAAGACGGCCCTTTTCTGGGTGCCGGCCGGTACGCTGCTAGACGTCCATGCGGCCCCTGCACTCGCCTGCCCAGAGTGTCTGCTTCCGTATGTCTGGTGCTGCTGCCAAGCGCGGGAGGTGCTCCGTGGTTGACCTCCTCGCACAGGTGTTTGTCGACGCGGGCAATACACTCCACGCCACGCCAGCGGGCTTTCGTACAGGCCACGAGCCTGTGCATCAGTCCGGCTCCGGCACTTGCGTTGCGATTGATATCGGCAAGGGCTGCTGGTACTGCCACTCTTGCCAGCAAGGCGGTGACGTTGTTACGGCCGTTATGTCGCTGCAGGGTGTAGCACGGGCTGATGCCCACGCCTACGTGCGTGAGCACGGCGACCACGACAGCAGCGACGCAGCTCCGAAAAAGACACACGCCGACTTACTCCTTGAGGCTGCGGCCATTGCCGCCTTCTTTCATGACGAACAGAGTGACCCGTGGGCCATCGTCCCGGTTGGACAGCACCGTGAGACCTTGCGGTTGCGCGACCGCAGCTTCAAGCGCTGGCTGGTGCGGGAGATGTATGAAGCCACGGGAAAAACCCCGAATGCGGAGGCGCTCAGCCAAGCGCTCATGCTCCTGGAGGCGCGTGCCGTGTTCGATGGTCCGCAACGGCTGCTCTCGTGCCGTGTTGCCCGGCAAGGCGAGGCCATCCTGTATGACCTCGCGGATCCGGAGTGGCGCTCTGTGATGATCTCCGCGCATGGCTGGGAGCTAGCGCAACGGCCAGGGGTGTTTCGCCGTGGCAGTAACACTGCGCCCCAAGTGCTCCCCCAGCCTGGCGGCAATGTAGCCGACGTGCTCGAGTATCTCCCACCGATGGACGAACAGGCCAAGCTGCTTGTGCAAACCTACCTCGTGACCGCCCTTGTCCCGGATATCCCACATCCTATCCTAGTCATTTCCGGGCAAAAAGGCGCTGCCAAAAGTACCTTCTCCCGCGTCCTGCGCCGCCTGATAGACCCAGCAAACGAAGAGCTACTTTCACTGCCCAATGACCAGAACGAACTGGCATTGCTCTTGGCGCGAAACTATCTACCGGCCTTCGACAATCTTGACGGCATTCAGCCTTGGCAGTCCGACATGCTCTGTCGGGCCAGTACAGGCGGGGGCATCAGCAAACGTCGTCTCTATACCGACGACGACGAAGTGGTGCTCTCCTTTCGGCGGTGCATGGTCCTCAACGGCATCCAACCAGGCGTCTCGCGTCCAGACCTCCTCGATCGAACGATACCGTTCCACCTGGAGCGGATGGAGGCAGAACAGCGCCAAGAAGAGGGGGAGTTCTGGGCAGACTTCGAGAAAGCACGCCCGCGGCTCGTAGGGGCCATGTTTACCGTCCTCGCACAGGCTATGTGCCTCTACCCTAGCGTCCATCTGTCGGCCTTGCCGCGCATGGCCGATTTCTGCCGCTGGGGATACGCCGTGGCAGAGGCTCTGGGCACGAAAGGCGCAGCCTTTCTCCAAGCCTACACGGGCGCGATCAATGTTCAGAACACGGCGGCCGTCGAGAACCACGCCGTCGCTGCAGCCGTCATCGCGTTGTGCGGCGGTATGGAGAAAATCGCCGCGGCAGCAGACACGGACAAGTTCTGGTCTGGGACGGCAGCCGACCTCCTGACCGTGCTCGATGAAACCGCCGCTGCGCAACGGATCGACACCAAGGCGCGGTCTTGGCCGAAGGCTGCCAACGCCTTAATGCGCCGCCTGACTGAGGTGACAAGCAACCTGATGGACATCGGCATCCAAGCCGAGACTGACCGCGACAAGACGGGGCGTACTGTGACGTTCCGCAAGTGCGCCGAAAATATCGTCACCATCGTCACCACCGTCACACACCCACACCATCAAGGAGTTGTAGATGATAGTACTGATGACGATACTGCGGCGGCGTCTGAGAGTATCGTCACCACACCAGAGGAGGTAGTGACGATATTCGAGCAGGGTGACGATAGTGCAGGGCGAGATGACGATACTCTCTCGCTCCTCTCGTCATCCGCGAAGAGACCGACGCACAACAGCTACGCGGAAAACAGCGGCCCTGGTGACGATGATGACGCTATTTTCGGTACTCCTCAGGAAGACTATCATATCGAGGTCAGTGCCAGCACCGATGGCCCGCTTCCTGAGTACATCACCACCAGTGCCCAGCTCGACGCGGTATTGTCTGCGCTCTGTACCGCCCCGCTCCTGGCCGTGGACACCGAGACGACAGGTCTGGACCCGCTCAAAGATCACTTACGGCTTATTCAGTTCGCCCTGCTAGACCGCATGATTGTGATCGATGCAGAACAGGTGCCCGTCCAGCGTCTTCTCCCCGTGTTCGACGCCACGCATCTGCTCGCCTTCCACAACGCAAAATTTGACCTCAAGTTTTTGCGCACGGCTGGCCTGCCTTGGCCTACATCTCCTGTGTTCGATACGATGCTTGCGGCGCAACTGCTTGGTGCTGGGATAGCAGACGGCCAGCTCAACCAGTGTGGGTTAGCGATAGTGGCGCAGCGCTACCTCTCCCGCGAGGTAGACAAAGTGCTCCAGACCAGCGACTGGACCGGCACGTTGACGCCTGCCCAGCTGTGCTATGCGGCCAGGGACGCCCAGGTCGCGTTGCAGCTCGTCTCCGTCCTCCAACGCGCTCTGATAGACGCAGGGCTTGAGCGGGTGGCAGCTATCGAGTGTCAGTGTGTCCCAGCGCTTGCCTGGCTCGAACTGGCAGGTGTGCCCTTCGATGCCCCGAGCTGGCGCACCCGTGCCGCCTTAGAAACGAATCAGGCCCGCGAACATGAAGCGCGACTCGGCGCACTCCTCGCCCAGCATTGCAACGGTTCAACCCTCCTCTTTTCTGAAGCCATCAACTGGCAAAGTCCGAAGCAGGTGCTCGACGTATTGAGGCACCGTGGACATGACATCGCCAAGACGGATTCGGAGACTCTCGCCGCATTGGCAGGGGACGATCCACTCGTCTCGGTGCTCCTCGAATACCGCGAAGCCGAGAAGCGCGCAGGCACCTATGGGCTGGCATGGCTGGACAAAGCCGTCCATCCTGTCACCGGCCGCGTGCATGCGGATTATCTGCAACTCGGCTCCCGCGCGGGTCGCATGAGTTGCACTAAACCCAATATCCAAAACTTACCGCGGAACAAGACGTATCGCGGCTGTATCACCGCCGAGCCCGGCTCCTGTATCGTCAAGGCGGACTACTCCCAGATCGAGCTACGGATTGCCGCCGTGATCGCCCAGGACGCAGCAATGCTGGAGGCGTATCACAATGGTCAGGATCTGCACACCACCACAGCGGCAAGGCTGCTCGGTGTTGCCCCTGAGCGGGTGACGAGCGACCACCGGCAGCTTGCGAAGGCTGTGAACTTCGGGCTGCTCTATGGGATGGGCGCTCCCAGGCTCCAAACCTATGCCCGGCAAAACTATCGCGTCAGCCTCACCCCCACAGAAGCTGAGCAGTACCGCCAGCGCTTTTTTGACGCCTACCCCGGCTTGCGGCACTGGCACCGCCAGACGGGCGCCACGCAGTCGACAGAAACCCGCACGCTGGCCGGACGACGGCGGTTAGACGTCAAAGCGTTCACCGAGCGCCTCAATAGCCCCGTGCAAGGTACCGGTGCAGATGGCCTGAAGTGGGCACTCGCCCGGCTCTTTGCCCATCGGGACGAGGCCCCAGACGCGCGACTCGTGGCCGTGGTCCATGATGAAGTCGTCGTGGAATGTCCCATGGAGGGTGCAGCACAGACGGCGGTGTGGTTGCAGAAACACATGGGCGCCGCCATGTCCGACATCCTCGAGGATGCGATCCCTGTCGTGGTCGAGACGACCATAGGCCAAGATTGGGCCGGGACGCCGCTGCCTCAGGAGGTGACATTATGACGATGCCACACCATGCGGCGCTGGCCTCAGTCTACGGCGCTATAATCTGTACGCAGTGTCACCCGCCAGCCGATGCGGCGCAGGCGGCGGCGCGGGAAGGTGAGGACTGACCCCGCTCGCGTTTACTTGCGCTGTTCTGCCTATCAATATGGTGACATCATACGATGAGTAGCGCTATACGGGTACCCGGCTGGAGGTGATGTCAACCGCGTTTGGAAGCCAGGGCAGAGTGTAGTGTAAGCTGTAAGGCGTCGGCTACAGGCCTTCGCGGAAGACTATAGATCTGTTAGATCCATAATGTATGCAGTACTATGGCGTGCTCTGTTTGCGAGCGTTGGGGACCTCTCCTTATTGGTTACGCGGATCTCATTTCATTGTGAAGTATGCCCCAACTTTACGCGTGTGTTTTCGACTGCGGTTCGAATGCGTGCATCATCTGGGGCTAAGTCCTGGGCGAGCGTATACTTCGCGAGCGCGTGCTCCAAACGCTGGAGCTTGCTGAGAGCATGGCCCCAGTCCAGATAGAGCCTCACGTTATATGCATCAATACGTACAGCCTCTTCGAACATCGTGAGCGCGGCCTCAGTGTCCCCCGTGGCCAAATGCGTTTGGGCAATCTCGCGATGGGCTTCAGAGAAATAGCAATCCTGTCGTAGGCACTCCTGAAACGTCTCAAGCGCCTTACTCTGTTCTCCCATGGCGCGCAGAGCCCGTCCGAGTCCGAGGCGCGCCCAGTTGTCATGGGCGTCATGCGCTAGTGCCTCCTGGAAAGACTCGTTCGCCTTTTCATGGGTTCCTTTGGAAAGGTAAGCTTCTCCCATGCCCCGGTAGCCGACCGAATTCCAAGGGGCAAGGGTAATCAGTTGGCTGTATATTTCCTGTGCCTGTGCAGTGTCTGTAGTCTGATGCAACCGTAGTACACGCGCATGACCGGCGAGTGCGCCAATACTATAGCTATCACATTGGCGCGCCTGCTCGAACTTGGTGATTGCTTCGTCGTAGCACTCAGCATCACATAGAGCGTCGCCCCATCCAATAAGCGGCTCCGGAGATTCCTGATCGATTGTATGGGCTTCTGCGAACTTGGTGATCGCCTCCTTGTACTGCCGCAGCCGCCGCAAGAGATACCCCAAGCCGCAGAGCGCCTGGAAGGCATAGCGATCGAGGTTGAACGCCTTTTGGTACGTTTCCCGTGCTTGGGGAAGCTTATTCATGTTGAGCAGCGCGTCGCCCCAGGTCAAGTAAGCACTAACGAGGCGGGGCTCCAATGCCAACGCGTGCTGGCACTTCTGGATGGCGGCTTTGTAATTATGCACACGGATTAACGCATGCCCCCAACCGACATAAGCCCCTGGGAGCTTTCTCTCGAGGGAAAGCGCCTTTTCATACTGCTGCGCCGCTTTCTCATACTGCCGCAGGTCGAGCAGCACATAGCCCCAGGCGACGTGGGTGGAACCAAAAGTCGGCTCTATGGCGCTCGCCTCCTTGAGCTTGTCGAGCGCTTCGTTGGGACGTTGCATCCGCCGTAGCACATTGGCGTAGCCGAGACATGCCCCATAGAAGGCTGGTTCGACGCGCGTGGCCTCTGCGTACTTTTCGATGGCTTCCGCGAAGTGGGCGGCATCAGCAAGGATATCGCCCCAAGCACCGTATAGATTAGGAAGCAAGGGGTCGATAGTTTTCACCTGGGCAAGCCGTTCGACGGCTTCCACCCGACGCCGCATACGACGGAGCAGGCCCGCCCACTGGATGTGGGGCCATACCAAGTTGGGATCCAGATCGATGGCCCGACGAAAGTGCGCTTCCGCGAGTTCGTATTCCCCCTGTTCACGCTGCGCGTAGCCGAGGCCACTATAGGCCGAGGCGTAACGCGCATTGAGTGCGATGGCATCCCTATAACATTTGACGGCCTGATCGAAGTCTCGTTGATCGTTGTAGACATTACCCATATTGTGATAGGCAGCTGCATACTTTCGGTCCAGTCTCAGGGCTTCGGAGTACTTTTCCAGCGCTTGACTGAAGCAGCGCCTCTGGCGCAAAAGGTTTCCCCAGCTGTTGTAGGCCGCGGCGTACTCTGAGTCGAGTTCGACGGCGAATTGAATCTTGGCGAACGCTTCGTCAAAATTGCGTTGCGCACCGAGGATGTTCCCCCACATTATGTAGGCTCGTTTATGTTCAGCAACATCGGTATGCGCCAAGCAGTATTGCACCGCCTGGCGTGCCTTGTCGAATTGCTTAGAGGGCAGTTCCTGAAAGAACCAGAAAGACGCCATCACATAAGGGTCACTATGAAGGGTAATCGCTTCAGCACCCAGTCGAATCAGCTGGGGCAAGTCGCTCTCCGACCAGACTGACAGGGGTGGTGTAGTTCGGCCGTCACTGGTACGCAGGTGTATACTGAGCTTACCGAGAGACTCGACAAGCTCACCGCTGATCCGGCGCTCAGTTTTTCCAAGCAGTTGCTTCGCATACCGCACAACAGCCTTAAATGGTAGATTGGCCACAGGAACCTGAAAATCGATCTGGGCTGAACCGATCTCCACACCGGTCTCGCGCTCTTGCACCCTGGCAGAACGCTGGATATCGTAGATCTGATCGGCGATGCATTGGGCGATAACTGCGCCAGTGTAGCCCCTGTCGGCAAGCGATTTGGGCGTTTCAATCTGATCGATGGTGACTGACTTTTCCGATACGTGGTTTCAGTGAGCATTCACGGACATTTCCGGCCAATACCTCCTGAAATCTCTTCATACTCAATAGGTTATGAATACCCATATCCAGCATGGTAGGGCTATGCTCAGCGGGCGATCGCGTCGCCTGGTGCTTAAGAGGAAGGCAAGCACCTCTGCCAGGAAGGTATCCTAGGCTACCTTTACTGGCCCTCCACCTGGGCCAGCGACGCCTCCGCCTGGGGCAGCCAGAAAGTAATGTCCATGACGCGGTACATGTCGATGGCGGTGGACAGCGCGGCGCGGGCCTGCTCCCGCTGGCCGGTCTTGGCGTAGAGAGTACCGAGACCCAAGTGGCAATGCGCCTGGAGTGGGCGCATACCGAGTTCGTCGGCCAGGGTGAGGGCCTGACGGTAGTGACCGACGGCAGGCTCGGCCTCTGGGGACGCTTGGCGCGCCGTGCTCTCACCCAGGAGCCACAGGGCCCAGGCCTGGGTGCCGCGCTGCTGGTATTGGCGGGCGAGATCATAAGCCTGCTCAGCGCGCTGGCGTGCCTCTTCCAGTCGGCTAGCCAGCAGATACGCCTCGCTGAGCCGGGCGGCTAAAGGCGCCAAAGCCCCCGGCCTGCTCCTGGCAACCTCTTGCTCTACCCCTTGTTTCGCCAGCGCTAGACCCGCAGCGACACGCCCATCCAGAGCATACGCCATACCGAGGGTTGCGGCCACCCAGGGGAAGAAGAGTGGCACGTACCAGTCCTGACACAGCCCCATAACTCGCTCCAGCATCGGAATGGCCCGGTGCACGTCCCCCTGGCGCAAATACACAAAGCTTATCCCCCGACATGCCATAATCAGGCTGAAGGGATGATTGATAGTCTCGGCGACCTCTAGCCCATCTTCAGCCATGGCGCGCCCCTCCGCGAATGCACCGCGCTCAGCGTGGCAGAAGCTTAGCCAGGTCCGGGAGACCACTGCGACACTGCCATTTGTACCAAAGCGCTCAGAGCCCAGCTCTCCCTGGAGCATCGTCACATTCCACCCAAGACTCTCGATGGCCTGTGCATAGTCTCCCGCATCGTGATAGGCCTGCCCCAGGCTGAGATGCGCCCGGGCCTGGAGGCCAACATGCCCGAGCGTGGCGGCCAGGGCCAGGGCGCGCCGGCCGGAGACGATGGCGCGGTCCACCTCGCCCGCCAGTAAGCAATGGGCGCCCATGGTGGCGTAGACCCACCCGAGTCGCAGGTCGTCGCCCAGCGTCTGGGCGAGGGTCTCAGCGCAGTGCAAGTAGTCGAGTATCGGTCCAGTGGCTTCGCCCAGGGCATTGAGCGCGGGGCGTAAGCCGAGCCGGAGGTCAATGGCATGCTCGGTGGCGGCACGACTGTCGGGGAGATGCTCTAATGCTACGAGCGCCTGCTCGTAGCCCGCCACGGCCTCACGGTAAGCCGAACGCGTCAGGGCTTTGTCCCCCGCCTGGTGGGCATAGACCAGGGCCTTCGACCACGCCTCACCCCGTTGAGCATGGTACGCCAGCCGTTCCACCTGGTCGTCTAGGCGGTCGCCCGCCAGGGCCTCCAACGCCTCAACGATACGAGTATGCAATGTTCGACGCCGCTCGTGGAGCAGACTCCCATACGCCACCTCATGGGTGAGGGCGTGCTTGAAGGTGTAGGCGCGCTCGGGAAACAGGCTGGTCTCGTAGAGAAACTCCGCCGCCTGTAGGTGCGCCAGGCTGCGGTAGAGCACCTCGTCGGCCGTGTCGGCGGTGATCAGCAGCAGCGGCCAGGGCACTTCGGTGCCAATGACGGCGGCGGTCTGGAGCAGGCGTTTGTCCTCCGCTGGCAGCCGATCGATGCGCGCCGCCAGCAGCGCCTGCACCGTGGCCGGGACCTGCAACGTATCGAGCGGTTGGGCCAGACGATAGGCGCCCCGCTCCCCGATCAGGACCCCAGTCTCCACCAGGGTGCGCACGCTCTCTTCCAGAAAGAAGGGGTTGCCCTGGGTGCGAGCAATCAAGAGCTGCGTGAGAGGCACCAGTCCGGGATCGTGCCCCAGCAGCGCCTGGAGCAAGGTGTCCGCACTCGCTTCGGGGAGGGGCTCAAGCCGCAGTTGCGTGTAGTAGGTTTTACTGCTCCAGCCGTGCTGATACTCCGGGCGATAGTTGACCAGCAACAGCACTTGGGCGGGCGGCAGGCTCTCGACCAGCATGTCGAGCACGGCCTGTGTCTCGGAGTCGATCCAGTGCAGGTCTTCGAACACCAGCAGCAGCGGCTGCACCTGGCTTTCGCGCAGCAGGATGCGCTTCAGTGCCTCCAGGGTGCGCCGCCGCCGCTGCCAGGGGTCTAGGCGCAGGAACGGACTGTCGGCCGTTAGGGCTTCAAACAGGGCGAGCACAGCTGGCACGGTGTCCTGGAGCGCGTCATCTAGGGTCAAGAGCTGTCCGGTGATTTTCGCACGGACTGTGCGGAGGTCATCGCGCTCCTCGATGTGACAGTAGGCTTTGAGCAAATCACAGACCGGCAGATACGCCGTGGCCTTGCCGTAGGACACGGAGCTACTCTCCAGCCGCAGCCAGCCCTGCGTGTGGTACGCATGGAGGAACTCATAGACCAGGCGCGATTTGCCCACGCCGGGCTCACCAAGAAGCGCAACAACCTGCCCTTGGCCAGCTCCGGCCCGCGCCAGGGCCTGCTGCAGCGCCTCTACCTCGGACTGCCGCCCGACAAAGGGTGACAGCCCCCGAGCGACCGCTGCCTGTATGCGCCGTCGCAGGGCCGTGACCCCGGCCAACTCAAACACCTCCACCGGCTCCGCCAGGCCCTTCACCGGCACGGGTCCCAGGGCGGTGACCTGCACGAGCCCATCGGCTAGCCGCAGCGTCTCGGACGTGAGGCGGATACAACCCGGCGGGGCGAGTTGTTCCATGCGTGCCGCCAGGTGCGTGGTCTGGCCAATGGCCGAGTAGTCCATGTGCAGGTCGTTGCCAATGGCGCGCACTACCACCTCGCCCGAGTTGAGGCCGACGCGAATCTGCACCTCCACGCCATGTGTGCGGCGCACTTCCGCGCTGTAGCGCCGCATAGCCTCCTGCATGGCCAGGGCGGCGTAGCAGGCGCGTATGGCATGATCCTCATGAGCCACGGGGGCTCCAAAGAGCGCCATAATGCCGTCGCCCATGATCTGGTTCACCGTGCCTTCATAGCGGTGCACGGCCGCCATCAGGCGCTCCAGCACCGGGTCGAGGAGCTGGCGGGCTTCCTCGGGATCGCGGTCGGCCAAGAGTTCCATAGAGCCCTTGAGGTCAGCAAACAACACAGTGACCTGCTTGCGCTCGCCTTCCAGGACACCACGGGAGGTGAGGATTTTCTCGGCCAGATACGGGGGCGTGTAGGCGAGCGTGGCCTGGGCCTGCGCGGGCTCGGGGGCTGCGGCTGACGCGGCATCGCCAGTCCAGACGAGCATGGTGCCTTCCTGATCAACAGCCCACTGCTGCACCTCAATAATTTCCACCTTCAGGTCGTCGAGGTACGCGTCATCGAGGTCGAATTGCCGCTTGAGCGCCCGGTACGAGACACGGCCTCGCTGGCGGAGCAACGCGAGGACCTGATCCAGCACAGCGTAAAAGTCCATGATCGACCCTCTACGTGTCGGCGGGGCAGCGCCCAGACAGCGCCTGGACTCCTGGGGACCCTATCTGCGGTCCCATGCTCCCCCAAGGAACGCTGCACGGTAGAGACAAGACTCGGAGAAGCACACCATGACTGGTTCCAAAGCCTATCAAAAACGCCACGCCAAAGCCAGACGGCGCCGTTATCGCAGAGCGCACGAGCGCCTCGCGCGTGACCGCCGCCAGGCGCAACACGCCGCTGAGGCTCTCCAGAAGGCCCTCGATGCCCTGGGGCTTCCTGCAGACCTCGCAACCGAGATCGAAGGGCGTTTGCAGAGTCAAAAAAAGCTCCTGGGCAAAATCGTTGGTGTCATGTTTCCGCCCCTCTTTGGCTGCCGTACCAACACCGAACTGTGCCGCGTGCGGGG
>AR_comb_assmDRAFT_10229595_pt1 | contig 17186 bp, 9 predicted proteins | sample ArasoioldDNA_FD_10543 | JGI IMG/M metagenome (IMG submission 10543) | reverse complement strand
GTCAGCAGATGCTGGGAGTGCCCGAAATGAATCCGCGCTGGATCGATCTTCTGCGCGTTCGAGAGGTGTGGGGGCTGATCGTCGCAAAATTCCTGAGCGACGCTGCTTGGTATTTCTATCTGTTCTGGTTGCCGAAGTACCTGTATGACGCGCGCGGCTTCGACACGAAGGCGGTCGGAACATTCGCATGGATTCCTTATGCCGCGGCTGGTGTCGGATGCTTAGCAGGTGGGTGGTTTTCAAGTTACCTCGTAAGGCTTCAATTTTCGTTGGATGTGGCGAGGAAAGTGGTTCTGGGCCTAAGTGCGGCGGTGATGCCTCTCATCATCTTAGTTCCGCATGTTGCCGTCTCGTGGGCCATTGCGATTTTTAGCCTGGCGTATTTCGGTCAGCAATCCTGGTCGACGTTGGTAATGGTTCTTCCCGCTGATCTCCTGCCTCGTAGGGTGGTCGGTTCGGTAGCCGGGTTGGTGGGCTTCGGCGGAGCGATGGGAGGAATCGCCTTCGGCCAACTGGTCGGCTATTTACTCGATCATGGAGCCGGTTATCCGACCGTCTTCACCCTGGCGGGAATATTTCACGTGGTGGCGTTCACCATTATTCTGGCTGCGATTCCAGCATTTCGCCCCGCGGACATCGAGCGCCGGTTGAGATATCAAGGAGCGCAATGAAGATCAAGGAGATCCGGACGCGGGTGTTTCGTTGGAGAGGGAAGGTCACGCCGCTGCCACCGCACTTCTGTACGAACCCGATGGACTTGCTGCAACTGCCGCAAGCATCGATGGGCACATTCACCTTTCATGGCTGGCTCGTAGTCGAAATCTTTACCGATGATGGGTTGGTGGGAATCGGGAACGCTGCTCTGGCTCCGCAAATCACGAAACAAACGATCGACCTCTACCTGAAGCCACTGCTGATGGGACAGAGTCCGTGGGACGTCGAGTTCCTGTGGCAGCATATGTACCGCAAGACGATGGCGTTCGGCCGCAAGGGTGTGGGCATGGTGGCGATCAGCGCGGTCGATATTGCCCTGTGGGATCTTCTGGGCAAGTCGGCGAAGCAACCGGTGTTCAAGCTGCTCGGGGGAAGGACGAAGGCGAGAATTCCGGTGTACGCGAGTCGCCTCTACGCCACCGAGTTGAATGAGCTCGCCAGCGAGGCGAGCCGCTATAAAGATGAAGGATTCAAGGCAATGAAACTGCGTTTCGGTTGGGGCCCGGTCGACGGGGCCGAGGGGATGCAGCGCAATGTAGATTTGGTTCGGACGGTCAGAGAAGCAGTCGGAGATGGCATCGACGTGATGGCTGATGCCTACATGGGATGGACGCTCGATTACGCAAAAAGAATCCTTCCACTTCTGCAACCATTTAATCTTCGCTGGCTGGAAGAGCCCGTCATTCCGGATGACATCCATGGATACGCCGAGTTGAAATCTTATGGCCGAACCCCGATTGCCGGAGGGGAACATGAATTCACTTTGTCAGGGTTCCGGGACTTGCTGCAGGCGCGCGCGGTGGACTACATCCAATTTGATACGAACCGCGTCGGCGGCATCACGCAGGCGCGTAAGATTGCCGCGCTCGCCGAGGCGCACGCGATTCCAGTCATTCCCCACGCCGGCCAGATGCACAACTATCACGTGGTGATGGCGAGCCTTAATTCTCCGATAGCGGAATATTTTCCTATGGTGGACGTGGAAGTCGGGAACGAACTGTTCTGGTATCTGTTTACCGGGGAGCCGAAGGCGAAAGATGGCTACATTGACCTGGCGGACGACGTCCCCGGGTTCGGTCTCACGATTGATGAAGCAAAATTGCAGGACTTCGAAATTATCGAATAAGGAGTGAGTCAGATTTGAAGACGCGGCTCGTTCAACTGAAGAAAGGCCCCGTGCGGCGGATTGCGCTGGTGGAAGAACCCCATTTGCGCGTGCTCGATGGTTGCGCGTCTGTTTACGAACTTGCGAAATCGGCGATCCTGACTGGATGCAGGCTCGGCGATCTTGTGCAGAAGAGGCTCACACCGGAACGCCTGGACTACGAGCTGGTATACAGCGGTAAGTCAGAGTGGCAGTTGTTGCCCCCGATTGATCATCCGGAAGAGCCCACCAGGTGCATGATCTCGGGCACCGGGCTTACTCATCTCGGCAGTGCACGAGACCGGCAGTCGATGCATGCTGCATCCACGGATGAGATGACGGACAGCATGAAGATGTTTCATTGGGGCAGAGAAGGAGGTCGTCCGGAGCCGGGGCAGATCGGAATTCCTCCGGAGTGGTTCTACAAAGGTACGGGAGCGATTCTGCGAGCGCACGGGCAATCCCTTGAAATTCCCTGGTACTCAGAGGATGGCGGTGAGGAGGCAGAGATTGCAGGCATCTACGTCATCGGCCCGGATGGGACCCCACATCGTGTAGGAATGGCCGGAGGGAACGAGTTTTCAGATCACCGCTTCGAAAAAAAGAACTACCTGAATCTGGCGGGATCAAAACTGCGGACTTGCGCACTCGGGCCGGAACTCGTCCTGGATCCGGAGTTTTCGTCGGTATCGGTCAAGGTTGAGATCGAACGGAACAGCCGTATTCTATGGTCGGGAACCTTCCGCACGGGAGAGTCGGAAATGTGCCACAGCTTGCGGAATCTCGAGCATCATCACTTCAAGTTCGAAGCGCATCGCCGGCCGGGTGACGTGCACGTGCATTTCTTCGGAACGGACTGCCTTAGCTTTGGCGCCGGGATCCAACTGGCGGACGGAGATGCGATCCAGGCGTCGTTTGAGGGTTTTGGGCGGCCGCTTCGCAATGTAGTGAATGTTTCGAAATCGAAGGCTGTACCCATCGAAGTGAGTTCATTGGGGTGATAAAGGATGTCGAAACCACGCGTCGCAATCTTAGGCTTAGGAATCATGGGGGGAGGAATGGCGGGGCGGCTGCTCTCCATGGGATTCCCGGTTACGGTCTACAACAGAACTCGCGAGAAGGCGATGAAACTGGCGGACGCCGGTGCCTTCGTTGCGAATACTCCGCGGGAAGCAGCTGCGCGATCCGAGGTAGTGATCGCTATGGTCGCCGACGATGCCGCATCTCGGGGCATATGGTTCGGGGATGATGGAGCTCTGGCAGGAGCAGTGTCCGGATCGCTGTTGCTGGAATCAAGTACGTTGTCGGTAGGCTGGGTCAAGGAACTTTGCGCTGCCGCGGAGCAAAAAAGGTGCGAGTTTCTTGACGCGCCGGTGACGGGAACGAAGCCTCACGCCGCAAGCGGCGAGTTGTTCTTTATGGTCGGTGGATCGGCCGAAGGGTTTTCACGCGCCCGCGAGGTGCTATCGGTGTTGGGAAGGGAAGTGTTGCATCTTGGACCCACAGGGTGCGGCGCACTGATTAAGTTGATTAACAACTTCGTTTGCGGAGTAGAAGCCGCAGCGTTTGCAGAAGCCCTGGCTTTGGCTAACGCCGGTGGTCTGGATCGAGAAAAGTGTACCGCTGTATTAGGCAGCAGTGCGCTGGCCAGTCCGTTGATCAAGCGAATGCTGACCAGCATGGCGGCAAACGATTTCACTCCAAATTTTCCCCTCAAGCTGATGACGAAGGACATTGGGTACGCAATCAAGGAAGCAGAAGACTACGGCGTTCCGCTGCAGACTGCCGTGCCCGCACTTGGAGTTTTCAAACACGCAGTAGACAAGGGGCTGGGGGAGCAGGATTTCTCTGCTGTTCTAAAAGCAGTGGCAAAGGAGTGATCTCGCCGAGTTCTCACCAGGTGAGACGCACCAACGACATAGATTGTCGGGGCAAGCCGAACCGCAAATGCAGCGTCCCGTTCGAGACGCTCACCCACTCTGGTGATGTCAGCAACTGGAGTTCCCCCTTATTCTGCAACTGCTCGTACTGAGTCGCCGACGGTGACTGAGGCGATCCCATTTCTTTCCACGCAGTAAAGGCGTTGCTGTGAGTGGAATCGACCCGGAAGTGTTCCAAAAGCACACGAGTGGTGTCCTCGGGCAACCCATCCACCTTGAGATCAATGTCATTTGTCGGTGCGACAACATCGTCATCGTGATAATTCCAGATTAATGCCTCCACCCCTTTCTCCTTACGGCTGGCAATCACGTTGATATCCGGTTGCCGGCGTACACCATCGCGTACTACATCTTGCGTCGACAAGGATTCCGAACTTGTGGCCTTCAGCCGCTCGCCGCCTAACAATCCAAACATTCGGAAAGCATTCAAAACTGGTTTGTCGACTCCGTTGGTTGCCAGTTCACGAAATCCCTCAAACGGCGGTTGATTTTCGAACTCAAACGCCCAGGTGACGGCTCCAAGGAAATTAATGTGCTGGGTCCCGGCCATCTCATAAATTCTGTCCAGGACCTCAGTCGTGTAAACAGCGTACAAGGAGCCATTGCGATAGGAGTTTTGCGGGTTTTGTTTTGCCGAGCAGGCGGCGCAGCCTTCCGGGTCGGATTCGCCAAGAACGATCGGTGTATTTCGCCATTCCGGAAACGATGCCACGATCCGAAAACCCTCTTCGATCGAGTTCAACTGGCGTGCAATGCCCATCTGCACGTGGTCTCCCATCCACTTGGGAGAGCCTTTCGGATGAAACGAGATGAAATCCACATGGGACCCGGTCTTTCCGGTCGCGTAATTCTTCTGATGAGCGCAGTGCTCGAGGAATAGGCGCAAGAACTCCGCAGCCTTCGGGTTGGCAGGCCCGGTGCTGTCGGGACCACCAATCCGCGCGCCTGGCAGAGCGCGGAGAACCGCGTCTACTGAGAAATCGTAGAGCTGGAAGTATTCCTCAGGAGTTCCCTTCCAGTAACCGATGTCAGGCTCGTTCCACACTTCCCACAGCCATGTCTTCACCTCAGCTTCGCCGTAGCGCTCACGCAGGTGTCGGACAAATTGGAAGACGAGCTCCGACCACTTCTGATAGTCCTTCGGAGGATAAGCCCATCCTGTGTAGATATCGCCATTCGGGAAATTGTGGCGGTACGGTTGTGGGTGAGTCGAGAGCGCTTCGGGCATGAAACCGATTTCAACGAGCGGCTTAACGCCCGTTGAGTGAAAGGCATCGAAAATCTGATCGACAATGGTCCAGCTATAAACCGGCTCTCCTGCGGAGTTCTCGGTATAGGCATTCGTGGAGCCCCACTTCAATGAAGAGCTTCCGTCGCCGGATGTCAGCAGGTTATGCACGCGCACATAAGCCGGTGTCGGGCTCAGGGCTGCCAATTCCGCAAGCAACTTCTTTCCATTTGGTGCATAGCTGTAGTTCGGCTCATCGTAGCCGAAGTAGCTCCAGATCGGCGCAAGGGTCCCATCCGTTTGGTTCGTATGTACATCGATCTGTACGGTCTGTGGACCTTGTTGCGAGCACGAGAGGACGCAGAACAGGAAAGCAGACAATATGGCGCCCACAAAACGCCGCAGGCGTTTCAGGAAAAGAGGGAACATCAGATCGTTATGCATTTGCATCCGCATCATACTATTGAGCAGAAGCCTTAGACTTCCAGGTGCGGGCAAGTTGACAGGGCATCGGTTCGCCCCGCGCAAATCAGAACATGCCGGAGGTCGAGAAGCCGAATCGAATGGCGTATAACAGAGATTGAAAGATCCTAAGTAACCACGCATACTCGACGATGTTAGGTCTAATTTGGAAAAAACTTAGCCTGCCCGTTGCGTGTGTCATGCTCGCGTCACCGACCTTTGGGCAGGCGGCAAGCGATCGCGTCAGCGCAATTACCTCCGCGCTGCGCGGCGGAGAATTCGAGAAAGCCCTGCAGTTGATTGAACCGGCGCTGCAGGAATCTCCCAAGAATCCACAGCTATGGATGCTGCAGGGCCTGGCTTACTCCGGAAAAAGCAATCAGAGGGCAGCGCTGGCTTCTTATCAGAATGCGCTGAAGATCGCTCCCGATTACCTTCCCGCCCTCGAAGGAGCAGCGCAATTGGAATACGAGGCGGGCAGCGCTTCGGCTATCCCATTGTTGCAGCGGGTGCTGCGGTTACGACCCAATGACTTGACGAGTCATGCCATGCTGGCCGTCCTCGCATACAAGAGCCACGATTGTGCGACGGCGGTGCAGCACTTTGCGCAAAGCGGTTCGCTGCTCGATTCGCAGCCGGGAGCTTTGCAAGAGTACGGCGCCTGTCTAATGGAGCTGAGACAAACGGAGAAGGCGATTTCTATCTTTCAGCGGATATTGACGTCTAATCCGGACGACCCGCGTGCCCGGCGCGGTCTCGCAGTGGTTCAACTTGCGGCCGAACACCCGGAGGCTGCGCTCTCCACTTTACAGCCGCTTTTGGTGGCAGGCGATCTTGATGTGAGCACGATGCAGTTGGCCGCCGCTGTCTACGAGGCCAATAAAGACACGCCCAATGCCGTCAAAGTGCTCCATGACGCCATTGTGAAAGACCCACATAACGTGGCTCTCTATGTGGACTTCGCGAACATCGCCATGAGCCATCAATCCTTTCAAGCGGGCGTCGACCTGATGAATGCAGGCCTGAAATTGGAGCCCAAGGCTGCCGATCTTTATCTGGCACGCGGCGTTCTCTACGTGCAGATGGCTGACTACGAAAGAGCGGAAGCGGATTTTGCAGAAGCCGAGATCTTGGATCCACGCCAGAGTCTAAGCGCCGCTGCGCAGGGAATGCTGGCAGAGGAGCAGCACCAAAACGACCCTGATCGGGCCCTGGCGACTGTGCGGTCGAAACTGGCGAAGAAACCGGCAGATGCATTTCTCTGGTACCTGCAGGCGGCTATTCTGTCGCAAAAGGCCCCGGCACCGGGCAGCGCGGAATTCCAACAAGCGGTGCAATCGGCGAAGAGGGCGATCGCTTTGCAGCCCACTCTTTCGGCGGCTCATAACGTTTTGGGAAAGCTCTACCTACAGGCGGAGCAAAATGCGCTTGCGATCAAAGAGTGCCGGTCCGCTCTGCAAGGGAATCCTGATGATCAGACGGCTTTATATCACCTGATCGTCGCGCTGCGAAAAACCAACGGCCAGGGAGAGATTCCGGATCTGCTCAAGCGTCTTGCGAAAGCTCGGCAAGACGCCACCAAGGAAGAAGCCGATAAGAACCGCTACAAATTAGTTGTCTCGTCGGATCAAAAGATCGATTAGTTCAGTAAACCTTTACTCGGACGTGCCTGCCCGCGATAATGGAGACGCTTTAGCAGTAGACCCGATTATGGCCATCACCCGTCGTTCGTTCTTTCTATTTTCTCTTTGCGTATCCGCCCAGCAGTTACTCGGGCAGCAGCAGGGAATCGCTACCCGCGATATAAAGGCTCAACCCAAACCGGCCGCTTCCGGTCGACCGTTTAATGCGCATTTCAGCGACGTTGCGAAGGAAGCGGGGTTGCATGCAACCGTCATCTATGGAGGAGTTGATTCCAAGAAATACATTATGGAAGCCAACGGGTGTGGCTGCGCTTTCATCGATTACGACAATGACGGTTGGATGGACATCTTTCTGCTTTCCGGCACGCGGCTGGAAGCAGATCCGCCCGAAGCGACCAATCGGCTTTATAAGAACAATCGCGATGGAACTTTCACGGATGTAACCGAAAAGGCCGGACTCCGAGCCGTGGGTTGGGCCAACGGAGTATGTGTCGCCGATTACAACAATGACGGATTCGATGACATCTTCTGCACCTACTATGGCCAGAATCGCCTCTACCGTAACAACGGCGATGGCACGTTTACGGATGTGACCAAGCAAGCCGGGCTTTGGGAATCGGGCCCGGCGCGATGGGGAACCGGGTGTGCATTTTTAGACTACAACCGTGACGGTCATCTGGACCTGTTTGTGTCCAACTACATTCGGTTTTCGTTTGAGCATGCTCCGGCACCCGGAGAGAACTCAACCTGCAACTGGAAGGGCATCCCGGTCAATTGCGGTCCGCGCGGCCTTCCCACGGGTAGACATTCTCTTTATCGCAACAACGGAGATGGGACTTTCACCGACGTTACCAAGCAGGCAGGCATCGCCGGCGCAATCGAGAGTTACGGGATGACGGTGGTTGCCGCTGATTTCGACGAAGACGGATGGCCGGATATCTTTGTAGCCTGCGACTCCACTCCCAGCCTGCTTTTCATGAATAACCATGATGGAACTTTCCGCGAAGAGGGCGTGATGCGCGGAGTTGCGTTGAGCGACGATGGCATGGAACAAGCCGGTATGGGTGTCGGCATTGGTGACTACAACCTTGATGGACATCTTGACCTGTTCAAGACCCATTTCATCGGGGACACCAGCGGCTTCTATCGCAATGACGGAAAGGGAAACTTCGACGAAGTGACCCGTTTGGCAAAGGTGGGGGTGGAAACCCGTTTTACAAGTTGGGGCGCGGGTATGGTTGACCTCGATAATGACGGCTACCCCGATGTTCTTTTCGTTACCGGCAGTGTGTATCCAGAAGTCGAGCGCAAACTGCCCCAATATCCGTACAAGACTCCGCGCGTTCTATTTCGCAATTTGGGGAACGCCACCTTCGAAGAATTGGACTCCCAGGCCGGCGAAGGTATCACCGCACCACACAGCAGTCGCGGATGTGCATTTGGAGATTTCGACAACGACGGCGACCTGGATATTCTGATCGTCAATATGAACGAGCCGCCCTCACTTTTACGAAATGATCTAAAGGTCAAACAGAACTGGCTGAAAGTGAAACTGGAGGGTGCGAAATCAAACCGCAGCGCAATCGGAGCCCGAGTTCTTGTCCGCTACGGCAATAAGGTGCAGGCGCAGGCTGTACTCAGCCAGTCCAGCTATTATTCGTGCAACGATCCGCGCCTGCATTTTGGTCTGGGAGCTGCTGTTCTGGCGGACGTCGAAGTGTATTGGCCCAATGGCCTGCACGAACAGCTCAAGAGAGTTCCTGCCAATCAGTTGATAACGGTGCGGGAGGGTTCAGGGATTGTGGGTAATAAGGGTTGGAACCGTGCCTAGGCCCTGTGGTTCGCCAAGCGCGCGCTGTGCAAAACAAGCCCGAATTGCAACTGACGATCTCCAGCGTTTTCCCACAAATCATAAATAGCGAGAAAGTTCTTGACAGTCTAACTGTAGTATTTATACATTATGCGCCACGAGTAAACGTTTTCCCAATATTGCAGATAAACCTCATTCTTGCGCAGTGACGTCCTGTGGAGGAATCCATGCCGCGAAGCATGATGTCTCGCTATTTGTTCTGGTTGCTCTCAATCATCGTGTTTAGTGCCGGTGCGGCGTTTGCTCAGTTCACAGCCAGCATCCAGGGAGAAGTCAAGGACCAGAGCGGCGCCGGCGTCGCCAAGGTCAAAATTCAGTTGGTCAACACAGCGACCGGAGTCGCCGCAACAACGACCAGCGACGATGCGGGGAACTACCGGTTCGTCAGCCTTGCCCCCGGTAACTACAAGATCACAGCCGAAGCCGCAGGTTTTGCGAAGTCGGAAGCTACGGTCGCGTTGCTCACCGAGCAGAATCTGAACGTCCCGCTGTCCCTCAAGGTGGGCTCCGTCACCGAGTCGGTAGTCGTCAGCACAGAGGCTCCAATCGTAGACACCGCTGACAGCCGTGTTCAGATGACCCTCGAGAATCAGGGCGTCGCGCAGTTGCCGATTATCGGGCGCAATCTGGTCACTCTGGTGACGATGGCTCCAGGAGTTACCGGCTTGGGAACGAGCACAACCGGAAGTCCGGCGTCGGGAGTCGACAATTATTCTACAGAAGAGCAGGTCGACGCCAGCGCGAACGGCCAAGGCCAGAATAATAATCAATACGTGGTCGATGGTCTCGACGTCACCAGCGGCATTCGTCAAGGAGTTCTGAACTTAACTCCACAACCTGAGTCGATTCAGGAGACGAGTGTTCAGGTGAACACGTTTTCTGTTGAGCACAGTCGCGCCGCGGGACTACAGACGATTTTCACGACGAGGTCTGGCACCGACTCCTTCCACGGTTCCGCGGCCGACTGGTTCAACTACCAGGGAATGTACGCGAACCAGCACTTCGTAAGTTCCGCGGAGAATAAATACAAGCCTTTCCATTCAAACAACATGGATTTTGCGATCGGCGGCCCGATTATTCCGCATCACAATAGCTTTTTCTATTTCGCCGTTGAGCCGCTGCGTTCGTCGGCAAGTGCGGGAGGTTCCGTAACGTTTGCCGACCCGCAGTTCATTTCATTTGCGCAGACGAATTATTCGAATACAGTCGGGACTCATGTGCTGAATACATATCTACCTTCTGGCGTTGGGGGTATCACCGTTCAGCAAACCGCTCAGGACGTTTTTGGATCCGCCGCAGGCGGTTGCGGAACCACGGCAGGGCAAAATGGCGTGCCGTGCACCCTCCCAATGATTGATCAGGGATCCTTCGGCGCCACGCAAATCCGAAATGGCACGCAGTATTTTGCCCGCGTCGACCAGGGTTTCAAGCGCGACCGTATCTACGTCAGCTTGTTCCGAACTCTTCTACTGACCGGCGCAGCTTCTCCGATGCCACAGTTTTCGGCTCTCAACAACACTTGGCAGGTAGCTGGCCAGGCCTCTTGGACGCACACATTTTCAGCAAACACGTTAAATGAATTCACGGCCGGGCTCAGCCGAGTAGAGGGTGTGCTGGGCAGCGGAGCCAAGGACTACACCGTTCCCTCGATTTCGGTGAACGGAATCAATGCAGATGGCGGCATGGCTTATGGCGTGGGCTTCGCGCAGGGAGACTTCATCCAGCACAATTATCACTGGCGTGATGTCCTCACCCATGTCCGAGGCACACATACTTTGAAATTCGGCTACGAGGGATGGTACGGCGACGACGTCGAACCCTTCCAAGGCCCGTGGTCCCAGCCCAAGTTTGCATTCGACAACCTTCTGAAGCTTGCCCAAGACGCTCCCACCAACGAAAACGGAGTAATGTATAACCCCGCCACTGGTCAACAACAATTGTGGAATTGGGATGCAGCTGCGCGCACGTTCGGATTGTTTGTCGAAGACACATGGAAAGCGAGAAGGAACCTCACAGTAACCCTGGGTTTGCGTTATGACGACAGCGGCAACCCGTGGTCTAAGAGTGACGCGACGGTATTCGGGAACTTCTACCTGGGTACGGGCGCTACCGAGCAGGAACAAATAGCAAACGGCTACGCTAAGGCCACGCATAATGCACTGCTGCACTCGGTCAACAACCTGTTCAGTCCGCGAATAGGAGTCGCATGGGATCCCACGGGGAATGGTGACTGGGTAGTGCGCGGCGGTTTTGGCATCTATAACAACTGGCTGACCTCAGCCAACGTGCAGGAAGAATTCCGCGGTAGCCCTCCCGGGTTGGTGTTGCCGACATTCTTTGCAGGTGGTACGGCAAGTGCGCAGGCTCCCATCTTTGTTCTGGGAAACAGCAGCAAACCGCCGTTCGGATTTACGTTCCCCACCTTCGGGCCGGGGACTGGACCGAATCCGCAATCGGGAGGTGGGCTGAACTCCCAAGGAGGAGTGGTGGGTGCTGGCTTCGCCATCGGTGGCATCAATCCGCTACTAAAGTCGCCGAAAGCCGACATCTGGTCGCTGAGCGTCGAGCGCAGGATAAGCAGGATTTTTGCGGCCACAGTGGGCTACAGCGGATCGCACTCGTACGATATCGTTGGCAACGGCAACGCCATCGGACTTGTCTCCTACGGAGTAGACATCAACGTCTTGCCTGGAGACCTGATCACCCACGAGAGCCGGACCCCCACACGGCTCAATCCGAGCTTCGGATCGATCGATTACGCCGACAACGACCGCTACGGTAATTACAACTCTATCTTCTTCGATTTGAAGGGAAGATTCTCGCGAGGATTCCTGGACTTTTCCTACACGCATTCTCGCTCAAAAGACGACGGGTTGGCTTATCCCACGCCGACGAATCCTGCTCAATACTATGGACCGTCTATTTTCGATGTGCCGAATCGATTCTCTCTCAGCTTCAACTATTCAATTAAGGGATTGAACGATGGCAAAGGCGCAGTCGGCTATCTGACGGGTGGGTGGGGTGTTAGCGGTACATTGATCTACCAATCCGGAATCCCATTAACAGCGCAGAACCGCAACGGGTACAGTCCGATATGCCAGGATACATCGAACACTGCTCCTCCATGTCCTTCGCAGGCAAATCCGGCGGTGGGCTACGCGCCCGGGAGTGGCGACTACAATGCCGACGGGAACCCTCTCGATTACCCGGACGCTACCAGCTACCATCAGTCCACGGACAACAATTCATGGCTGACCGGCGCCATTCCAAAGAGCAACTTCGCCGTTCCGGCCTTCGGCCAAGGTGGGAACGAAAAATCGATGCAGTTCCGCGGGCCGAACTTCTTTGAGACGAACGTCAACTTCTACAAAGATACCCGTATTACGGAGCGCGTAAACTTCCAATTCCGGTTCGAGCTCTTCAACCTTTTCAACCGAGCCAACTACGCAAATCCCGACGACAACTTCCCGGATGGCTCCTTCGGCGCCGCCAGGGCATCACACGAGCCGCGGTTCTGGCAGATCGGCGGGAGAATTTCGTTCTGAACTTTACAGTCTGAATCGTAAACAGATGACCCGAACGGCCGGCACGCTTCCCCCGAAGCACCGGCCGTCTTCACTTTGCATATAGATGGAAAGAGTCCCCCGCCTCTGGCTCCGTACCGGCGACATCATTTCTATTACCATGATCTGGCAAATCATTTATTCTTCAGCGCAACCCTGAGATCTTGCAACCGTGGCCATGGAAGAAGTACTTGTTCGTCTACGATCGCTGTTCTTCGTGGCCCTTCCGATGGTGCTGCTCTCGTGTGTCCTTGCGCAAACGGGCCAAGACCCGATTCAGCAGATCGCTTCTGCTCTGCGAAATCAGCAATTCGATAGAGCGCTCGATTTGCTCAAAGTCGAACTGAAGGCCTCGCCCGGGAATGCCCAGCTGTGGACGATGCAGGGTGTGGCTTACGCGGGACGGGGACAGAAAAGAGATGCTCTGTCGTCGTTTCAGAGTGCGCTGAAGATATCACCGGACAACGTCCCGGCGTTGCAAGGAGCCGCCCAGATCGAATACGACGCCGGCAATGCGGCGGGGATACCTCTTCTCGAGCACCTTCTTCAATTGCGGCCGAACGACGTCACTAGCCATGGCATGCTAGCGGTGCTCCAGTACCAGCAGGGAAATTGCGCCGCCGCAGCCGTTCACTTTGAAGAGTCTGCCTCTCTTTTTGACTCGCAACCGCCAGCACTGCACGCTTATGCCACGTGTCTTGTCAAACTGAAGCGCTTCGACAAAGCGGCGACCGTATTTCAGAAGAGTCTGGCTCTGAGTCCAGACGATCGGCAGAAACGTCAGGTTCTGGCAGCGATTCAGTTGATGGCTCAGCGGCCTCGGGAGTCTCTTGCCACGTTGGAGCCCCTGCTTGGATCCACTCCAGACGCCCAGACGCTCGAGCTGGCGTCCGCCGCTTACGAAGATTCCCACGATACCGAGAGAGCAGTCGACGCCCTGCGCCAAGCTATCTTGCTCAACCCGCAGAATGTGCTTCTCTATGTCGATTTCGCTGCGATATCGGCGACCCATCAATCATTCGAGGTTGGCATTAATGTGGTGAATGATGGTATCCACCTCCAGCCGGACGCCGCACCTCTATATTTCGCGCGTGGAGTCCTCTATGTGCAACTAGCCGAGTACGAGAAAGCGCAGGCGGACTTCGAAAAGGCCTACGAGCTAGATCCGACGCAATCGTTAAGCGTCGCGGCGCAGGGTCTGGCAGCTGTACAACAGAACGACCTCTCTCACGCCTTGGCCGATGTTCAGGGAAAATTGGCGCGGAAACCTGGCGACCCAATCTTGCTTTACCTGCAAGCAGACGTTCTTTCCCAGCAAGGCGTGGCGCCGGGTAGTCCGGAATTTCAAACAGCTATGCGTTCAGCAAAGCAAGCTGTCGCACTTCGTCCTATGCTCGGACCGGCTCGCAGCGTGTTGGCGAAGCTCTATTTGCAGTCTGGCCAGTATTCTGAAGCAGCCGTCCAGTGCCGCAAGGCTTTGGAGATTGATCCCAAGGATCAAACCGCGTTGTATCACCTTATCCAGGCGTTGAGAAAGACTGACAAGAAAGGCGAGATTCCAGATTTGCTGAAACGGCTTGCGCTGCTCCGCCAGGAAGCCACGAACGACGAGCGAGAACAGTATCGCTATAAGCTGGTCGAAGGCGACGCGCAGCCCAAATAGATGCGACACCGAAACAAGAAGCCCCGGACGCCATCGTCTGAGGCCTCAGGGAAGGTGCTCTAGGACTTGAGCTGCACGTACGTGCTGTAGGTTTCCTTGTCGATCGTCATGAATGGCCGCATCGTAATGCTTGAGCCATCCGAGGAACTGGCCAACCAGTCTCCCGTAGCGTTCTTTGCGGCTTTTGCTTGCAGCAGTCCGCCCCGGTTGAAAGTTGGCTGTGACTCACCAACCGCCATCAATACGAGCGGACCCTGCACCAAAGCCACGACATCAGGATGATTTGCGTCCACAGCTTCGAGCCGCAGAGGCATAGGCAGCTCAAGTTCAACACGGTCACCGTCTTTCCAGGCATTACGAATACCGGCGAACGTCCCTGGCTGAACTTCATTGGCGACTCGTTTCCCATTCACCATCAAGAGCGGGTTGGGCGACGCCCAGGCTGGAATGCGGACATATAGCGTGTACTCCTTCGGCGCAGATGCGGATATATGAATCTGAACCTTGTTGTCGAGGGGATATTTCGTTTCCTGCTTCAGCCCGTACTTGCCCCCGCCGTCGGTCCACTGAACGCTCGAAGGCGTAAACAAATTCACGTAAACCCCATCCGAAGCACGAAGATAGGTGCTGATGTGGTAGTCAGCGGCGAGCTGAGGGAATGTTCCTGAGCAGCACGGCCATTTCTGTCCATACCAGACTTTTTTGCCGGTGGTGGCATAGTCAGAATAATAGAAAGATGTTCCGTCAGCCTGGATCGGCCAAGCGCCCAGAATCGTGTTGTAGAGGATGCGCTCCATGCTGTCGCCATAGCGAGCATCTTTTGTCACGCGCAATAGATAACGCGTAATCTTAAAGTGTCCGTACGCTCCGCAGGGAGTTTCGAAGCTGGCATGGGTCGTGGTGAGACTATTGCCCAACTGCCCAGTCCCCGGCTCTCCAAATGCCTCATTCGGTCCCCATCCTCCGGTCGCGAAGCTTTGCGTCTTGTCCACCATGTCGAAGCCATTCTTCGCGGCCCGCAGATGTTTCTCGCTTCCCAGTGTGATGTAGGCTTGCATGGCTGAACTGAAGGCGTTGACGTGACTGTAAGCGTGCTCGAAGGGAAGTACGTTGTTGCCTTCCGATAGCGGATCAAAGTAGGTGTCATCTTCGAGGAATTTCTTTGCCATGTCGCGATAAAGCGACTTGCCGCTGCGTTGATATGCGAGGAACAGATTCTCCGGCAGCGTATAGGTCTCGTCCCACGTGTAGGACGTGTCCTTGTGGGGACGGGAGCGCTGTTCCGCGCGAGACAATGCCTTCTCGGGTAAATAGGCGACGATGGCGCGAGCCAATTTTTCGTGAATATCCATCGCTATCGGATCGTGGGCATATTCATGAGCGTCAATCAGGCCGCAAGAGAGCTTGTCGTAGGTGTAGGCTGGAAGACGGTAGTCCACGAAGAACTTGGCTTTTGGATCCAGCGTCTCGCCGTATCCCTTCACGAGGCGATTGATCTTCGCCTTAGTCGGCTCTGAGCCGGTGACTGCATAGGCTCGGGCAAGGCCGGAAACGTATTGCCCGAAAGTGTGGCCTGCGATAAATCCGTGGAAGTCATTGCCCTCCAAACTGAATCCCGTGAGGTCGTACCAACCGCCCATGTCTTCACCCGGGGCGGCTAGGCCGGCGACCTGCCGGAAGACCTTCAGCATGCGATCGTCGTCAAGATTCAGGAAGCGCGCGTGGTTCTCCTCGAACTGTCGTTTCATCGGCCCGTCAAGCAACTGAACGTCTGCGTACGCAAACGTTGTGAGAGGTGTGGACACAGCCACAAGGCTCTTGTCGGACGCGGCCCATGCCGGAAGGATGCTCGCTGCGTAGGCGCCTGCTGCGGTCGCACTCGTTGCCTTTAGGAAAGTTCTACGGTCTATTCCAGACACCATTCTCTGCCCTCCGGTTTTTGAGCAATCGTTTACTAGGAGAGAGGCTATGAGCCCTGTACCCTTTTGTCAATGAGTTGTCCAATTTTGTGCCCCGCGACGGTTCCAACGTTACCTTACGTCAATTGCGTTTCGTGCTTCAGCAGTTCCTCGATTTGGGAGAGTTCAGCCCGGGTCAAGCGAAACTCGGCCGCACCTATGATCCCCGCAACCTGCTGCGCACTGCGAAAGCCCACGATAGCCCCAGTGACGGCAGGATGGTTCAACGTCCAGGCGATGGCTACCTCACCTGGGCTACGACCGTGACGTTTGCCAATCTGGCGCAGATGTTCCACGACTCGTAGATTGCGAGATAGCGCTGGCTCTTGGAACCCCGGAAGATTTCTGCGCCAGTCTTCGGGGAGAAAATTCGCAACTCGTTCCCGGGTCATGGCCCCTGTGAGCAGGCCCGCGTACATTGGCGAATATACGATCACACCGATATTCTCGCGCAGGCAGAAGGGGAGAATCTCCTGCTCGATCTCACGCCGTACGAAGGCGTAGGGTGGTTGGAGAGAAGTGATCGGAGCGATGGCTTGCGCCCGTCTCATCTGCTCCACGCTGAAATTGGACACGCCAATCCAGTGCACCTTACCTTCTTCTTTCAAGCGAGCTAACTCGGTCCAGCCCTCCTCGATATCTTGGTCGGGCTCAGGCCAATGGACCTGGTAGAGGTCAATGACGTCAATCCTCAGTCTGCGCAGGCTGTCTTCGCATTCCCTGCGCACGGATTCTGCTTTGAGGCACGCTCCAATGTTGCGGTCTTTGTCCCATACGCGCTCGCACTTGCTAAAAATGTAGGGTTTGGTCGAACGTCCTTGAAGGGCTCGCGCGACCATTTCCTCGGAGTGCCCTAGTCCATAAAGTGCAGCGGTGTCGATCCAGTTCAGCCCATGGTCAAGCGCCGCATGAATCGCCGGAATCGAATCGGCATCATCTTGTGGCCCCATGCTTCCGTTCCAACCGCCGCCGCCGATGGCCCACGCTCCGATTCCAATCGG
>AR_comb_assmDRAFT_10458906_pt1 | contig 17204 bp, 11 predicted proteins | sample ArasoioldDNA_FD_10543 | JGI IMG/M metagenome (IMG submission 10543) | reverse complement strand
CCCGCCACGATTCCTGTTGCTCCAGGATCGCCCTGAGGTAACGGCGGACGGCGGGATTGTCATCTACGATAAGAATGCGAATCAACCGAAAGCCTCCCGCTTGCAAACTTCACGAAATTCCGCGGGACGATCCCACGGCCTTCGCTACACCGGATGGAATAACACCTTCCTTCCAGGGAAAAAGGCCACGGTTGAACTTACCTTTCGTCAGAGGCCACTTTACCGAGAAATCGCCGATAGAAAAAGGCTAGGCTTGTATGCGACCAGCATCAATCCAGTGAAACCAGTAGGCCAGCCGTCGATAGTAATCGTTACTACCAAATCCCCTTGTCACTGCCGGTTAACTTTTGTTCCAGAGCGGCTGCGGTTGCGAGACCTGGTAACAGACTGAGCCGGAGCGAGTCTCGGACCTGTCCCCGAAGCAGAAGTGTCTTCAATTCTCCCGCATAGAGATTCATGGAGTGCGGCAAGATCGGAACCCTGAGAAAGTTGCGACGAAACTGTACTTGGCTCTCGTCGAACCTTGCCGATTGTAGAACCAGCGATGGAAGCGGAGGGGCAACAACACGATATTGCCTGACATAGCCAGCAACGATATTGAGGTAGGTAGCAATTCCGTCCCAAAGTCCAGCTTTTAAACCCAGTGTGTGAAGATAGGAGAAATCTACGGTCTGAGAATCTAACAATGCGGCGTTGTCGATAATGTCGCAAAGACGGATGTAGAAATGCCTGTACATTCTCTGCAAGGTGCTGATGATGATGCGGTGCTCGGGTGCAAGTACACGAAGAGAATATGTGTCGAAGACTGCCATACGCGAGCGCGAATAAAGCGAACTGCTTAGGTCCGTCTGCTCGCCCGTTTGTCCCAATCGACCGATGTGCACTTCCACCAACTCTGGTAATCCGGGGACGATAAAGTTCCATTTATTGGCCAGACGATCTCCCCAGCTTCGCTCGGCGATTTTCGCTCCAAACTGTGCCTGCATCACTTCGACCACATTGGACGCATCAGCGTCGGTGTAGAGGTCCAGATCGCTGCCCAGATCGGGCCAATGATCGAGCGACTTAATCACAGTGGTTGGACAGCCGGCGCCTTCCAGCGACTGGCAGATTCGCTGTAGAAAAGGCATTGCATTCGCAATGCGGGTAGATTCTTCGTCCAAAGCGATGGTCGCCTGGTCGGCGATTTCGCGGTTTCCTTCTGCCTCTGACAGCTTTTGGAGGACAATGAAAGCTCGAACAACAACGTGATTGGTAATCGCCAGCGATTTCAGGGAGGCAAAGCTCTTGCGATCCAAAGCTCGAATGTTGTCTTTGACTTCGATTGCTTGCGATGGTGTCGAGCCCTGGACGGCAGAAGTGGCATTTGCTCCCAGGGAGGGATCTGCGAGAAGAATCTGAGACAGCAGTTGAAACTCTCTCTGCGGCGACAAGGATGATTCCACTGTGGACTCCGGCGTCTGAATAAAGTGAGTGCGCGAATTGGATCTGTTCATCCGAAATCTCGGTTGGTGTAATGGCGACGGCTCAGTCACGATCCTGAAGTTGCTTGCCCATTCGGACTGCACTTGGCGAAACTGAGCCGTTCAATCGCGGTCCCTTCCTCGTAATCATTCCAGGTTTCGATCATGACGAATGGAATGGGATGAGCGGCATCAAAGTAGCGTGTGTACAAATGTAGGGTATCTTCGAAAGTCTTTCCACAGCGATTCTGCATATGGCGATTTAGTCCCCACTTCGCGGCCGAGTCGTCAAAGCCTGGCCAAGCCGCGCCGACGACAATTTTGTCGGGATGCTTGTTCTTCATATTCTTGTAGAAGTAGTCGAGGTACTGCTCGCCCCAGTTGCTTCCGTCTGGCGCCCAGCCCCTGCCTCCAGGTTGAACCCAGGCATACATGCCGGCGAAGGCTGAGGCGTATCGAGCAGGTGGCTCATCTTTGTAGATAAAGATCGGTGACACATCCCAGGCCTTACAGTGTTCGACCACGTTGTCCCAATCAACGTGTCCCTGCTTGGGAAAGACAAAGATCATGGGGTGGCCGTTAAATTCCAGGTAGGCGCTCCGATGAGGAGCCTGAGGACCGAAGTAGGCTTTGTATGCCTTATCCAAGCTGGCGATAGCAGCGTCGGTGGCCTGAGAATCGTCATCCGCTGGTTCGTTGTATAAGAGCGCTACTTGAAAGTGCTCTTCCTCGGCTGCTTCTTGCAGGAGTGCAAAGTTGTGATCTGCAAAGGCGTCGCGCGGTCCATACCAATCGACGACGAAGGCTGAGATGCTCATGCGTCGGGCTTGTTCGATCTGTTTGCGTAAAACCGCAGGGTCCGAGCTTTCGTAGCCCACATCCATGTGGACACGATTGCCGAACCATGGCATGTACACAGCAATTAGTTTGGGCCAGGAATTGGGAGCCTGGAAGTTTTGCTGCAAGCTGACGTGATTGCCCGACGTAGTACAGCCGGTGCTCACCATAAAGCACACAATCACCAAAGCTAGCAGCTTCTTCGACAAGCCACACTCCACGTCGAGCATTGTTTGATTGAATTTCGATGCCAAACGCTGGGAGGCGGTTGTCGTTCGTTACAAGTGAAAGGCTATGGAACCGCCTGAATTTGGCGGACTACCCAACGATCGGCGGCCGGGGTCATCAGGACAACGTAGTGCACCACCGTGTGCTCGTTGTGCACAGTCCTACTTCCATCGAGGATCTGCAGATCATACTCCGCGGTATCGTGCAACTCGATCACATCTCCCTCTGGGGCGTAAAACGATGCTTCTACTTTATGGCTTTGATTTAGATATCGAGACGTAACGCCGTTTTGGCGTTGGCTGGTCACCAGTTGTCGAAACCATGTATCGGCACTACCGGCAAAGAGTCCGTTCAGAGGCGCCGTGTCATTTCCTTCCAGAGCAAGACTGAGACTCGTCCAGGCGAACTTGTAGTCGCGCGCAATAGCTCGTTCGGTCAGATTCTCGACGGTTCGTGGACTGGCTTTAGTCACGTCCAGCGTGACTCGAGGTGAGGCATCTGCGGCCAGGAGAGTTTGAGACAAAGACAACGCGAGTACGAAAATCAGTGAATACATTCTTTTTAGGCGATTGATCGTCGATTTCATTGTGATTCGCTCCTAGTCGCCAATGCGGATTTCGTTTCCCATCGCAACACCCGATGCGGCGGACAGCACCACAGGCCCCTTCGCCGTCATGGTCGCGCGAGCAACATCCTGCTTCACAGGAGCGTCAACAAAACTGATTTGGTTCCCGCTTTTCGCAGTGAAGGTCACAATCGTTCCGTCGGGCACAGGGTTGCCCGAGCAATCCCGCACGGGTTCAGTCTCGACCACAATGCCTTTGGGAGTGCGCTGCCCCTTGATACGAAGGCGGCAGGCTTCGGAGGCTACTTGCTGCACGACGCGTTTGGCCGTGATTTCGTTGATCGACGCCACAACCTGCAGAGGACCGGCCGAGTTTCCCGAACTTGTCCGAAACCACGCTATACCACCGTGCGTTGGAGTGCCGTGTGTCGTAGGACTGCCCGACTTCGCCGTTAGTTGAAACTGTATGGGAACGGGTTCGAGCACGAGATTGTGAAACTCATCGAACGGCAGGGCGACGCCACTCACCACATCGTTGTGAGCCACCGGAGCCCGTGACGGATGCACGAGAAAAGCAAGACTGGAGGGCTTCGCAGGTGAAACAAAGAAAGTCGCACTTGAACAAGAGTCAGAGCACACGACGGCGATGTAGCGCCCGGCGCTCTGGAGTTCCTTAGGCGTCAGCGGAATGTCCTGTCCGAGTTCCACTTTACGTTTTGCGGAAGTGGAAGGACCTTGCAGGTAGAAAGTGGCTGATCCACTTCCTGTCGTACCGATGGATGCCTGGGTGCCGGCAATTGCCCCCGAAGGAGCATGTAACTCGGCATTTTGACAATAAGCCACTCGTACGAAGCAGGTGGCTATCGCGCCGCTCAACGCAATGGCTCGCAGGCTATGATTTTTGCAAACTGTATTGATTAACGACGACATGGAAATTTTGGACCTTCCCTGCCAAAGACTGGGGAATTTCTACCGCAAACGACTCACTCGACTGCGGAAGTAAAGCCTGTTCGACATAGCCGTCGGACACCCACACGACCTTGCCAGTGTTGTCATAGAAGCTGGCAATCACATGAGGAATGTTCACAACCTGACCACTTTCGTTGAAGAGCTCTCCATGAAGAACGGTGTGACCCTGCGCATCCGTGTCCAATTTCTGATTCATGACACCGATCACTGGATCAGAAGATGCCGGCACAAGCGTCGCTTTCGTGTCCATTCTTACGTTCTTGACTTTGTTGAGGCTGATCTTGGGAAAGTCGATGCGATAAGGCGAGACCTGGCGCGGCAGGAGAACGTGGAGAATCTTGTCGAAACTGTTTTCGTCATCGATCGCGTTGCCGGAAGCGTCGACGAGCGTGGCCCCGACATTCACAAACGCCGGGACGGTGTCTTCATTCACAACCTCGCCCATCACAACAGCTCCCTGAGCGGTATCGACGGCGTTCATCGAGACGATCCGCACATGCGGAGCATCCACGTTGCGGGAGCCCCACTCCTCGCCCGCATTTCCGGATACAAGGTCCCAACGAAGATAGTTGACTGGCACTATCTGGGCCGGCAAATTCGCTGCCGGGATTTCGCCCCACACAATCTTCCAGACCTCACCCCGGTGTACCAGGTGGAAGTCGCGGACATCTTCAACCGGACCGACCGGCGTAGCCCAGTGCAAACGCACGCGCATCTGTGCGTCGGCATCGGTGGCGTGAAGAGGGCGGGCCTCATAGCGTTCCAAACTCGAAAAGGAGCGCAGGCCGCCATTGGTTCCGGTCCATTGTTCTCTGAAGGCCTGCTCGGTGAGGCTGTCGCTTGTACGCTCGATGTTGGAATACGCTCGGTCCCAGTTTCGCCTTTGAATATCGATCATTAAGTTGGCAAGTGCCTTTTCTGGAGTGGAGGGAGTTTCGGTGAAGCCGGGCAGAGCGCTTCCCGAAGTGATTCCAACCGTTTTGCGGTATCGCGACTCACCCGTCAAACCAACGATCATCAGAACGACCGTGACCGCCACGACGAGTATCACGAAGGGCAATGCTCGTTTCATGAAATTATCCTCAGGCTACGTAGTGTTCTTGGGGCTCCTCGACTGGTACCGGTGATTCGATCACCCTCCGCACAGGCTGTCTGGATGGCACAAAAAGCACCAGGAACATAGCCAAGACGCTAACCCCAATCGGCAGCGTGCCCCACAGAAGACCCATCCACGCAGGCGGTATCGCATTTGAGTCAATTCGATGAGCTGGAGGAACATCGTCCTTTGACCAAACGCTGATGTCGCCATTCCCAAAAATTTCCGTCTTCCGCCATCCAACGAAGGTGAGAAGCGGCTCGTAATAAGAGTCGTGGACGAAGATGTACTTCAGCCCGTAGCGGTTCGCATGACTCAGCATGGCTCGAAGGGAGGCCATGCCCGCAGACCCAAAGAACTTCGAGTTGGTTAATTGCGCCGAACCATATTGAGTCATTTCCGGCAGCAATCGCGCGGAGTTGTAGTCTCCATCGACGCTGCTGGCATTCGTGTACGTAGAGACATGAGCGAGATCGCTGCCAAAGCCCAGTGTCAGATATCGGAATGAGTCGTGACCGTCACGGTTCAGAAACGCGATCACCGGTTCCACGTTCGTTCTTGCGGTGGGACGAAATGGATTCGCAGAAAGCCAAAAGAGCGCCGCGCCGACGGTTGATACGGCCGCGAGTGAGAGTGCAACGGCCGCTTTTGCGCGAAAGCGCTCAAGCAATTCGATTGCTATGAGGCCAACAATGGGCATTGCCATGATGGTTGCCCAGAAGGTGAAGCGTTCGAAGGTAAGAATCTCATACGCACGCCCCAGCAACCATCGGGGGAGTGGTGTCGTGCCGCCTAACCCGAAGATGAGAGTGAGCCAAAAGCCGAATAGCAGGGGACGCAAGCGCCGGTCGAGTGCGCCGCGAAATATGACAAATGGCAAAGCCAGAATCAACGCGCCGTACGGGATCACGAAGTAGTTGATAGCAGTGATGGAATTCAGCAGGAAATTCGCGCGGCTGTCATGGGGAATTGGCATCTGGTGGATCGGATGTTCGATCATCGTCAGCCAATACGGTAGGAGAACGATACCAACTCCGATTCCCGCCAAGACCGCAAAGACAGTGGCTCTTGAAAGCACGCCTGGCAGGGAGCCTCGAGTTCGGCCATCCATTGCGTCCATGCAGGCAAGCCAGAGCACCGGCCCGGCGAACAGCACTGCTCCAAATATCAGTGTTACGTGGTGCGCAGCAGCAGCCGACAACGTGACGGCCACGCCTTTCAGCAGAGATCGGAACGACGCTTCGGTCGACCATTCATAAAAGTATGGCAACGCATTCAAATACAACGCGGCAGAAGTAATTGTTGCCAATTGCCCCGCTTGATAAGTCAGAAAAGTGAGTGAGCCCAGGAAGATGCTTCCCAGGGCAGCATACGAAGCGGCTCGTTCTCCCACCCAAAGTCGTGCGAACCGGAAGACCCCGGCTGGGAGAAGCAGGATCGCCACCAACTGCACCAGCATGTAACCCATCTTCAGTCCCGCTACGCTGGAAACCAATGCTATCCACTGGTGGGTCAGTGGTGGATATGTGGTTTGAGAGAAACCGGCAAACCACTTCTCGTTCCACGGATTGAACCAATGATGCGCGTAATGCGAAGCCAGAAAAATGTGGAAGTTCGCGTCGAAAGATCCGGCGGGAAGTTGCATCAGCAACAGTGGACCATGGACCGCCAGGGCAACCAGAGTGATTGCCAGAAGTGGAATAGGGCGAGAGTAACTGGAGTAACCTTCGTTCATTGTCATGCGGCAGAAACTCCTGCTCTTGGCAGCCCTCTTTGATTCGGAATGGTGATGTAGGGTTTACGACAATTCCTGCGAAGCGCCCCTGCGAAGACATACTCGGCCTAGGCAAACCCGGATGTCCCTCCCGCATCTGAGAAGGGCCGCAGGAACTTCCCTGAGGTAGAGGTTTTCGTTTCCAGAGACCTCTAAGAATCTTTTTGCAATGTGGTGACTACGTGAAAAGCCGGTTTCCGCTCACTAGCTTTTGCCTTGTCATGATTTTGATCCTCGCAGGCCGAGTCGTAGGACAAACTTACGACATCAACGGCGGCGCGTCTGCAAAACAAAGCAACGATAAGCAGAGTAATTCCGGGCAAAGTACCCACGATTTCAGCTGGGGTGCCGGCATTGAAGTCGCGCGCCAGGCTCACGCTGCCGACGACGCGCTCAAACACAATGACTTTGCCGCTGCGGTCGCTCACGCCCAACAAGCGGCGAACGCCGCTCCGCAGGATGCCGAATTATGGTTTCTGCTGGGATATGCCGCAAGACTCAACGCACAGTACTCTCTCTCGATCGACGCCTATAACCGGGGGCTGCAGCGGAAGCCGAACTCAGTCCGAGGACTGGCCGGACTTGCACAGACATACGCCAAAATGGGCCGCAATCGGGAAGCGGAACAGTTGCTGCGCAAGGTAATCGACGCGAACCCGAATGACGCAAACAGCGTACAACTTGCGGGCGAACTGATGTTGAGTACAGATCCAAAGGCCGCACTGGGCCTGCTCCAGCGCGCTGACACCATCAAGCCGTCAGCGCACAGTAGTCTGCTCATTGCGCATGCCTACGAGCGCCTCGGACAGTCCGACGAGGCTACAAAGTACTTGAATCGCGCTAAGAGTCGTGCGCCCCGTGATCCGGAAGTGCTCCGTGCGGTTGCTGGCCAATACCGCGATGCGGGTAAGTACGACGAAGCGATCGCCACGTTGCAGGCCATTCCAGGCAAGACGGCCGACATTCAGGCTGAACTTGCGTACACGTATCAACTCGCCGGAAAGCAACAAGAAGCAGCCGAGATGTATTCGCGTGTCGCCAAGTCTTCCAAAGGGAACATCGGCCTTCAGTTGAGCGCTGCGCAGGCTTGGATCAATATCGGACGACCGGAAGACGCCAGTCAATTCCTCGACTCTGCACGCAAGCTAGATGCGAACAACTATCGTCTGCATGCGATCCTGGCCAACCTCGCCCAGTCAGAGGACCGCTTGCCTGAGGCCGAGCAAGAGTACAAGACTGCACTCAGCAATTTGCCGGCTCGTGTGCAGGAAGGTCCGCTGTATCCGATCGAGCTACGCCTGAACCTTTACGAGGTCTACGTCCGACAAGACGACGATGTCAATGCAAAGCAGCAACTGCAAGCGGCCACGGCTGCAATCCAGCAAGTACAGGTTGAGGAATCCGCGCGACCTGAGATGCTCCGGCTTCGCGCAGCGGTCGAAGCTGCCTCCGGTGATCTCGATGCAGCCAATAAGGACTTAAAGGAAGCGCTTGCTCTCGCTCCTACGAACGTCAACTCGCTGATGAACTTTGGCACGTTGCAATGGAAGATGGGTCAGAAAGATGCCGCACGAGATACGTACGCCAAGGTTTTGGAACTCGACAAAAACAATCGGCAAGCGCTAGCAGCGCTTGGATACCTGGCACGAGACGCAGGAAATACGAAGCTGGCGGAAACCTATTTTGCTCGCGCGGTCGCCGCCCATCCTAAGGATTTCGCACCGTATCTGGCTCTTGGCGATCTCTATACGGCTGAGCGGAACTTTCCGGCTGCGGAGGCCAATTACCAGAGCGCCTATCAAAGGATGCCGACGAATGCGCTGACCATCGCGGGTGGCGCCAATGCTGCAATCGAGAGCCACAACATGGAATTGGCGAAACAGTGGCTGGATCGCGCAAACGAAAAGATGAATCAGAACCCGCAGGTACAACGGGAGCGTCAGCGGTATCTCACCTTCAAAGGAGATTACGAAGAGGCCGCGAAACTCGGCTACAGCGTTCTTGAAAAGCTCCCAAAAGACCGTGAAGGCGTGGATTACCTCGCGAATGATTTGTACTACCTCGGGCGATATGACGAAGTGCTGACTCTGGCGGATAAGTACGAATCGATCCTGACGCAGGACAAAGATCTTCCACTGGTGGCGGGCAATGTTTACGTTCGCAAGGGCGATTCGGAGGCAGCGCTGAAGAGTTTCACTCTTGCCTTGGAACGCGATCCAAAAATGGCAACTGCCTATGTGAACCGGGGCTTTGTTTTGAACGACACTAGGCAGGCGGCCAGGGCGACGAAAGACTTTCAGACAGCCTTGAAACTGCAACCGGACAACGGGGAAGCGCACCTTGGTCTGGCTTTTTCGTTTCTGCAACTACACCGCCCTAAACCTGCGCTCAAGCAACTGGATGCAGCCGAAAAGATCTTAGGGAAGTCCCACCCGTGGCATTTGGCTCGTGCCGAGGCATTTCGTCAGAGCCAGGACTTTTCGCACGCAGCCGAAGAATATCAGGCAGCTCTAACAGAAGATCCCAATGATCTGACCACTCAACTCGCCTATGCGGACGTTTTGTATCGAATGCGCAAGTACCCGGAATCGATCGCGGCTTTGAATGCTGCCCTGAAGCTGTCCCCCTCAGACCCATCAATCTACGCGCTGATGGCGCAAGTGCACGCCAAGCAAGGGGACCGTGAGCAGACTATGCGCGACATCGAGTCCGCCGAGCGGTATGGAGGGGATCGCGTTGAGATCCTGACGGCGACTGGAGATGCGCTATTGACCTTGGGAGATCGAGATGCCGCCATGCAGCGTTTCGCCCGCGCACTCGATGTTCCCGGTGGTGACCGCATCGGTGTGCGGCTTGCCATATCGCAAATCTTCATTCATCAAGGGCGCACCGATGAGGCGCGTCGGCAAATCGCCCTCGGCTTCGCAGAATCGAGGTTGTTCCCCGATTCTCCAGTAGCCGGAGAGGACTATGCGGCTGCCGCAAACCAATTCTTGGCAATGCACGATTTCGATCTGGCGGAGAGCTACTTCAACAAAGCCCAACTCGCTGGAGTCAACAACCGGACGGTTGCAATTGGGCTTGCCAATACCTACCTCGCTGAGGGAAATACAGAAAAAGCCGGAACTGCATTGGCAAGCCTAGGATCGCCCAACGATTTTCGCGATGACTATGACTACATGATGGCGTCCGCGAACCTCTATCGCCAAAGGCAAGACTCATTGCATTCCCTTGCCGCATTTGCCCAAGCAAGCACAGTGGCCGGCGAAGAGGATCATGGGATCGCAGAAATTGGTCAGTACACAGCGGCAGAGCAGCAAGGCAGGCAAGTCCTGAACGAGAATGTGAGTTTTGTTCCGGAGGCTTCATTCCGCCCCGCTCTCGAGGATATTAATGTGTACGCGCTGGACGCGAAGATTCTGGGTGTTACGAATCCCGCATTGCTGCCACCACCCCGTCATTCGTTTCAGTCAGTCGCACAATCCCACTATCGAGTCAAGCTGTCGAATTTCCCGGTCATTTCCGGCTTCTTCGGTGAAAGCATGACGTCTGGCCGCTTACTCTTCCCGAGTGTCGGAGTTGTTCAGGATCGCAATACGTACGACACAATCTTTAATGGAGGGGTCTCTCCGACTCTGCGATTCGGCACGAACTCGATCACGTTCAACGGCGGACTGCAATTCACGATTCGGCGTGACGCAGCTTCTCCTCTTTATATGAACCAGAATCTGTTCCGCCAGTTTCTGTACGTCTACACCAATTCCTTCTTTAATTGGGTGTCGTTTACTGGAAGCGCCGAGCGGGAAACGGGGCCCTTCACGGAGCGAGACTTACACTCCCGTGACCTGGTGGCTAATATTGAGTTCACCGTTGGAAGGCCATGGGGTCGCACTTCGCTTATCACGGGATACTCAGTTCGAGATTTGCTGTTTCGGCCGATCGTGCAGGAGTACTTCAACACCACTGCCTATGTCGGATTGCAACACAAATTCGGCAATCGGCTGACGGTCGCAGCGCTGGCTGAGAACTTGCGCTCCTGGCGTGTGCAGGGTACGAACTATGCCATCGCTCAGGCTCTAGTGCCAGGCGGCAGATTTGATTTTCGGGCATCTCCACGCTGGAGCGTTCAAGGATCCGTCGTCGTGGCTAGGGGCTCGGGCTTTCACGCATACGACAACGTTCAAAGCCAATTCCTTGTTTCTTACATTCGTCCCTGGCATGCCAGCCTGAAAGATGGTACAGGCGAAGTGCCGGTGGCATTTCCGATGCGCTTCTCATTCGGCGTTCAGCAACAGACCTTCTACGATTTCCCTGGGGCGAGTAGAAACACTGTGCTTCCGATTGTGCATCTCACGTTGTTCTAAGCCAGCGCTTCTGATGACACTCGTCGGAAAAACTCGGATACAAGATACTTCCTTCGCGCCAAGTTCCAGAACGACCCAAGTGCGGGGCAAAGCCTTGCGCCAAAAGCTGTTGGGGGGCAGTCTCGCACTGCTGGCGGGTTCCGGGTTGGTAGGTGTCACGAACCTGGTTTACAACGTGGTTACAGCCCGGCTGCTGGGGCCGACAGGCTTCGCTCACGCCACTTCGGTCTACACGTTACTAATGCTGTCCTCTGCGATAACGCTTTCATTCCAGGTCGTCTGCGCGAAATACGTAGCCAACCGTGAGAGCCCCGAGGAAAAGTCAGCGATCTTCGCTACGCTTCACTTGAGGGCCTGGTTTGCCGGAGTTGGCCTTGGCACCATTCTGTTTCTGTTCAACCGTGCACTGCAAGCCTACTTGAACCTTCCAGATCCGCTGCTTATTTCGTTGCTCGCGTTGGGAGCCGCGTTCTATATCCCGCTCGGCGTGCGACGAGGGTACATCCAGGGGATTCACGCGTTCGGGGCCCTCGCAGTGAACTTCATGCTCGAAGGGTTGGTTCGACTGGGGGGAGCCTACGTCCTCATAAAACTCGGGCTAGGAGTGCAAGGCGCGGTATTGGCAAGCGTCGTGGCGGTGATCGCCTCATATTTCCTGGCTCGACCGACTCCGAAGCTTCAATCCTTGCGCTCGCTCGATATACCAATTTCTTTTGGTGAAGGCCTGCAGTCGATTGTTTTTTTCTCAGGGCAGGTCATTATCAACAACTTCGACATTGTTCTGGTAAAGCACTTTTTTACATCCGATCAGGCCGGCATTTACGCCGCCGTGTCGCTTGTAGGGCGCCTCGTTAATATGTGCGCATGGTCGGTAGTAAATACGATGTTTCCGGTGTCGGCGGCGGCGCGATCCAATGATCGCGAAGCACGGCCGGTATTGTTCATGTCGCTCTTCCTGGTGTTCTTGATCCTTTCCGGACTGATCCTCGGCCTATGGGCCATCCCAAGCATTTTGTGGCGGACCCTGTTCGGCTCGCACTTCGAGTTGGGCAACTATGGCGGATTGGCCGCACTCCTTATTCTCTACGCGGTCACGACGGGAATCTATTCTCTCAGCTCGGTCATGATCACCTATGAGATGTCTAGGAAGATCGCTAACACCAGCTGGGTGCAGCTTGCATTCAGCGGCGCGTTGACCTTGGGCATTTGTCTCTTCCACCAAAGCCTGCGGCAAGTAATCTATGTCCAACTTTGGTTGATGGTGGTGCTTTTCGTCATGGTTGCGCTACCGCTGCTGCGAAGAGAAATCGCCGTTCCGGAAGACAACCGAGTGTATTCGCGACTCTCGGTTGCGCAGCCGATGAGTGAACATCAGGTCATCGCTGAGTTCCTGCGAAGCGAGTTTCACCACCCGGAATTCGAAGAGTACCGCAAAGAGTTTGAGCATCTCGTGATTCATCCAGATCTGGAGAGTCACCGGGAAAATGCTTTGCGCCGAGCTCTGCTCTTTCTGCGGCGCGGCGCGATGTGGCGAGAATTGCCCGAAGACACGGAGTGGTTCAAGGTCGATTTGACTAGGAGAGACCTGGATCGTATCCGTTTCTTTCCGCGAGCTCAGTGGAGACGCGTCGCCGAGGGCAGCTTTTACTTGACTGACATGGTCGACAGCCTACGGATAAAGTGGCAGGAGTCTCCCGAAGACGAATTTTTCCAGAAGCTCCGGCGCCTTACAAACACGGTGCAAGAAGGCTCGGCGAGCCCTACTGTGTTATTGATTGGTGTGAATGCTGAAAGCCCGCTTACCATTCTCGATGGAAACCATCGCATCGCTGCAGCGATGCTGGCGCAGCCGCCGGCTGAACTGGGGAATTTCCAGTTCATCTGCGGCCTGTCACCGACGATGACGCGTTGCTGCTGGTACCGAACGAACGTCAACACACTGTCACGATACCTCACCAATTTGCTGCGGCATGTCTTCTACGATCCAGAGTCGGATATCGGACGCTTCCTGGAAAGCGGATCTAAGCTCTGACTCTACTGTTGGGGCTGCCCCTGCGGCGGCGATGACTCGTCCACCACGCTGTTGTCGCGGCGTCGTAAGACAACTGGTTCCCGCTGGCGGCGGAGGCTATCACGTTCCTGTGTAACTTTTGCTTCCACATGCGAGTTGCTGTCTTCCGCGACCGTGAAAAGCTTCCGTCCTTCTGCTGTCCGGCTAGTGGCGACACCTACGGTTGAGGAGGCACCGGGCGCCTGACGGGCACGATCGTAAAAAAACTGCGCCGTTTCCTGATCGTTCTCGAGTTCGGCGACATATCCGATATTGTTCAGCGTGAAAGCGTTGTTGGCATCAAGAGAATAAGCTTTGCGGAATGCAGAATCGGCAGCGCGTAAGTCATTTCGATTCACCGCCGACACGCCGCGCAGGTTCAATTCGGCGACTTGGTCGGGTATATCTTTTGCACGACTCATCTCATCGCGCAGGACTCGGGCATTCTGCTGTGCCATTTCCGCGACCGGGCGGCCCCTCCAGGTTCGACTGGTCGTTACTGCCGCGCTGGCATCCGCTTGCGCGCGCGATGCCATGTCGAAATACCGGAGCGCTTCCTCACCCTCGCCTTCCATTTCCTTGGCAACGCCCAGGTTGTTTAGCGTGAATGGATTGTTCGGATCGCTTTTCAGAACCTGCTGTAACAGCAGATCCGCCTCAGGAGCCCGTCCTTGTCCCAGAAGCCGAACTGCTTCCACGTTGGCATGGTTGATCTGAAGAGGCTCATTGGATACGGCTAGCGCGTCCTTCATCGGCTGTCCTTGGACCTGCCGCGTGCTTGCCAGGTCGATAACGGCATCACTGGATTGTTCCGCCGCCAGGGCATAAAACTGCTGGGCGCGATCGATCTGGCCCTGCAACTCAGAGATATAGCCGAGATTGTTGAGCGTAAAGGCGTCGTTCGGGTCAAAGAGATACGCCTTGTAGAAGAGCTGTTCCGCCTTGTCGTAGTTGTGCTTTTTGACCGCCTCAACTCCCTCGCGGTTCAGTTGCTGCACGGGTGTCACCTTGCTGCGTTTCGGAATAGTGATTTTAAGGTCACCCGCTTGCGATGGCACAGCCATACCAGCAAGCAGAACGATGATCACACCCAGAAGCGCTCGTTTCCTTAGCATGTGCTTTCCGCCTTTGGCGTCGGTAATGAGGCTAATTTTGGATGCCGCAAGAGGGTATTTGTTTGCCGTGGGATACGGCGATTTTGGCCTTACAGCACAGAATGGCTACCACCCCGGGTCACGAAAATGGCATCTAATCGCGCCGTGAAAACGAACATCTACTCGACGTGGTCCGTTGCCGGCATGGCGATTGCCGGCTTGCTCCAGGTGGGAGTGACTCATGCCCAAATTGCAAGCAACCCACCCTCGTCTGCAATAGTTGCAGCACAGCCTGAAAAGACCGAAGGGATTGTCATAGAACCGAAGAAGCCTGCGCCAGACAATGAGAATATTAATGAGAATATTGAAGATGTAGACATAACGGTTGACCCGACGAGTCTGTTGCCGAACCTTCCGCCGGTCCCGAAAGCCCATGCAACCTTGGTTGGAGGGACCGTTGAACGGCTGGATCGCATTCGCGACAGAGTAACGGTTCGCGTCTTCGGTGGCGGCAAAGAGACTTTCCTCTACGATCCGCGCACGCAGGTGTATCGCGCCGGAAAGTCTGTCACGATTGCTGACCTGAAAGAGGGCGAAAGGATTTACCTCGATACGATCCTCGATGGGAGCACCGTCTTCGCTCGGACAATCCGTTTGAGCGCGGGGCGCGCAACGGGTCAGAGCCAGGGCACTGTTCTGAGATATCGCGCCGATAAAAGTGAACTGATCCTGCGTGATGCGCTCTCGCCTGAGCCTATCCATGTGCGTCTGAACTCCTCCACGCAACTCAAGCAAGGCGACCGCCAGGTGGCAGCAAATACGCTCGTGCCCGGCACTTTGGTGTCGATCAGCTTTAACGCTGAAGGTGAAGGCAAGAATACGGCCCGCGAGATCGCCATTCTCGCAATGCCCGGAACCCGCTACACCTTCGCTGGACAAGTGGTTCATATCGATTTGCGCACCGGCTTGCTCGTCTTGAACTCTTCTACCGATCGCAAGACGTATGAAGTCTATTTGGATTCTTCGGTGGCACCGGACGACAATCTACATCCGGGATCGGTAGTTACTGTGCAGGCGGATTTCGAAGGATCGCGCTACGTGGCGCACAGCTTAACGATCAATTCCCACTGATCACCTGTTGAACCGAAAGGCCGTTGAACCTGTAGGTCATTCATTCCTCGGGTGGCTTCGGAATCGTTCCTGTCTACTGCAGCTTCTGGTAGTCACAAACTCCTCCGGTTACCTGTTTCGGAGTCGTCGGTGGAGTCGCCCAAGGTACATTCTGAAAATCGAAGAACTCCGTCATGTCCATCTGGGCGGCATCGCGTTTGGTTAGGGGTGCGATGCCGTAGCGCTTCTCGATAAAACTCAGGATCGCAGTGAAATCCGCGACGGTATGTGAAACATAGTTCTTCTTCGTGAAGGGAGAGACCACGATTAGCGGCAGGCGGAAGCCAGTGTAGTTAAAGTCGCAATTCGAGCCGCCGGGCACGCTGCAAATATCGGTCGGGAAGAGGTCTATGGGCGAAATCCCGTCAGGATTGATCGTGGGTTGAGGCGGCACGTGGTCATAGAGTCCGCCGGCCTCATCGTAGGTCAGAATGAACACAGAATCTTTCCAGGAAGGACTGGCCATAAAGGGATCGATCAGGCTCTGCACGTAGACCGCACCCGTCTGGATGTTGTTCTTGGGATGTTCGTCGAGGCCCGAATTGTAGCCGCCCTCAATCATTGCGACCTGCGGCAGTGTTCCGTTTTGCGCGTCTGTCAGGAACTGCGACACCGGTACCACATTCGATGGTAATTGGTTCGGTGCCGCATAGGGGGCAAACATCGTGAGATAGGTCGCGGGAGCATCTCCGCTTGCGCCCATATCAGTGACATAAACCTTCCACGTAATGCCCGCCTTCTGCAAGGCGTCGAAGATAGTTGGCGCAGTCAGTGGATGATCGTCGACTCCAGGAACCGTCCCGGGCGGATAGGCGAACCCTTGTGATGTTGCGGCCAGCAGATACATACGGTTGATCTGGGTGCGATCCATTACTGGTGAAAACCAACGGTCGGATGTTGCGAAGTTCGAAGCCATGAAGTAGTAGTAGTTCAGATCGCTGGCGTCGTAATAGCCCATGGCGCGAATTCCATCCGTGTCGTAGATCGGAGCTTCATCCGCGGGGGCGTTCATCGCATATGAGGCAGCAGTGTGAACGAATCCATCCATCGCCGGGGTGCTGGAAGTCGGCTCGGTGCGATTCCAATCCACATGACTCTCGTTCCATGACGGACTGAGGTTCTGAACGCATTCGGTAGCAACGTGAAATGCGGGCACCATGGTTGTGCCGTCAAAACTGGGATTGGATGCGTTGGCGGGAAGTCCATCAAATTGTTGCGCCGGAAACCCGTTCGCCGCCCAGTATTGTGGCAACTGCCCAAAATAGTTGTCGAAAGAGCGGTTTTCCTGGACCATGAAGACGATATGGTTGACCGACTCGATTCCAGCATTGTTGGGTGGGGGCGTCGTCGTCCCGGTCACCCCCTGACATCCACACAACACTGCCAACGATGCCATCGACAACGCAAAGAAGCAAAAGCGCAAATTCCGCACTAAGAGCATTCGGATCCTCTGACGTGAAGTTCTGCTGCAAGCGCAAGGACCCAGTTTGGATGAGGTTCTCTGCTGGAAAGTTGGTTTCGAATACTCGAAGTGTTGAGGCTTAGGGGGGGCTGAAAATCGCGTTTTTGAGTGGATTGCCAAATCATCATCATC
>AR_comb_assmDRAFT_10054046_pt1 | contig 17204 bp, 12 predicted proteins | sample ArasoioldDNA_FD_10543 | JGI IMG/M metagenome (IMG submission 10543) | reverse complement strand
AAGTTAGCCTATCTTGAGGGCGACCTCAATAGCGCATTCAGCCGAAAGCTGATTGTGAAAGCTTCCGACGGATCTGGCGAGGCCAGGGAACTCCGTGACATCGGCACTCTTCACACGTTGCAGGAGGAGCTGGATGATTGGTCTCCAGACGGCCGCTATATTCTCTACGAAAGCGGCACGATCGGTGAGGGTGCCGGAATCGACTTGTGGTTATTGCCACTCTCTGGAGACAAGCCAGTTCCACTCTTTTCCACTCCAGGCGATCAGCGGTTCGGCCAGTTCTCTCCCGACGGCCGTTGGGTTGTGTATTCCTCGAGCGAAACCGGAAGGCACGAGATCTACGTCGTCCCGTTTCCGGTCACAGGAGCAAAATGGCAGATCTCGACGAATGGGGGAACTCGGCCGCGCTGGCGACGCGATGGAAAGGAAATCGTGTTTGAAGTTGAAGGGACCGGTAATGTGATGAGCGCCCAAATTGAGACTCGGGGATCGAGTCTCGAAGTAGGAGAGGTGCGAGTTCTTTTCGAAACGACGAATCTTCCTCCCAACAACGCGGGCTCACAATGGTCGCTGACGAGCGACGGACAACGGTTGCTGGCGATTACCACAGGAGAAACAGCGGCTCTACCTCTGACGGTCATTCAGAACTGGACGGAAGAGTTGAAGAGGAAATAGATTTGATTGGCGACACGCGGATTAGCGGTTTCAGATTTAAGATCTTTGATTGCAGATTGAAATCCGGGACGCATGGTTCGTGCTGAATCCAAGTCTGCAATCTGAAATCTAGAATCTGAAATCTACAATCGCTCACGCCAGAACCTTCGGTACGGCGAGGAATCCAAGCCTTCATGAAAGCCATTCAAGTAAAACAAGTCGGCGGGCCCGAGGTCATGGAACTGGTGGAATTGCCGGTTCCCGAGCCGAAGGCGAATGAGGCGGTGGTAAAGCTGGCTGCCTCGGGTGTCAATTTCATCGATGTCTATCATCGGGAGGGACGTTACAAGGCGCCGCTGCCGTTTATTCCGGGGCAAGAGGGTGCGGGACAAGTCGTCTCCGTCGGCAAGGATGTGACATCGGTCAAGACCGGCGACCGCGTGGCATGGACGGCAACGCTAGGCTGCTATGCCGAGTATGCCGCGGTTGCCGCCGAACGGCTGGTATCAATTCCGTCAGGAGTCACGGATCAGCAAGCTGCGGCCACGATGCTGCAAGGCATGACCGCGCATTATCTGGCGCACGATACGTATCCGCTGAAACGTGGTGAGACCGCGCTCGTGCATGCAGCGGCGGGCGGAGTCGGATTATTGCTGGTGCAAATGGCGCACAACATTGGCGCGCGCGTCATTGCGACGGTTTCGACTGAAGAAAAGGCCAAGCTGGCGCGCGATGCCGGCGCGGACGAGATTATTTATTACACGCAAGTGGATTTTGAAGCCGAGGCGAAGCGACTGACCGCCGGCAAAGGTGTCGACGTTGTGTACGACTCGGTCGGTAAAACGACTTTTGAAAAGGGGCTCAACATTTTGCGGCCACGCGGGATGATGGCGCTGTTCGGAGGATCGAGCGGAGCGGTTCCGCCGTTCGATCCGATTATCCTTACGCAGAAAGGATCTCTCTTTCTCACGCGGCCTTCGCTGGGAAACTACATCGCGAGTCGAGAAGAGCTGATGGCGCGATCAGGCGACGTGTTCGGCATGATGGCAGCGGGTAGGCTGAAGTTGCGCATCGAGCACACCTATCCGCTGGCGGAGGTGCAGCGCGCGCATCGGGAGTTGGAAGGCAGAAAGACTACCGGGAAGCTGCTATTAATTCCGTAGAAAATAGGTTTTGGGTCTTGGGTGTTAAGTTCCAGGTGTTAGGTGTGCCGAAGGCCGAAGACCCAATACCTTAAGATCCAAAACCTAACACCGGATAAAAATCATGAAAGCAATTCGGGTGCAGCACATCGGCGGACCTGAAGTATTGGAGTTGGTTGATGTTCCGGCTCCGCAGGCTAAGGCCGCTGAAGCAGTTGTTAAGGTGAACGTCGCGGGCGTGAATTCTATTGATGGACAATTCCGCGACGGTCGGCTTCGCACGCCACTGCCTTTTATTCCGGGGCAGGAGGGCGCGGGTGTAGTCACAGCCGTTGGTCCGCAGGTTAAGGCATTGAAGGCGGGTGACTGCGTCGCGTGGAGTGGAACACTCGGTTCTTATGCCGAATATGTCGCAGCGCCGGAAGAACATCTTGTGCCGGTACCCGCCACAATCACAGATGATCAGGCCGCCGCGGCGATGATGCACGGACTGACGGCTCACTATCTGGTCAATGATGCCCATAAGCTGAAATCGGGAGAAACGGCTCTTGTGCACGCAGCTGCAGGCGGTGTGGGACTGCTTGTCGTGCAGATGGCGCGTGCCATCGGGGCACGGGTGATCGGGACTGCCTCGAGTGAGGAAAAAGCTCAGCTCGCGCGGGAAGCCGGTGCGGAGGAAGTGATTGTCTTCACGCGCCAGGATTTTGAGACGGAAGTGAAGCGATTGACCGACGGCAAAGGGGTCGACGTTGTGTACGACGGCGTCGGCAAGGCGACATTCGAGAAGAATCTGAATGTTATGCGGCTGCGGGGCATGCTGGTGATCTATGGCATGTCGAGCGGTGCGGTTCCTCCAGTCGATCCGGCGAAGCTTTCAGAAAAAGGATCGCTCTACATGGCGCGTACAACCCTCGCCCACTTTACGGCGACGCGCGAAGAACTGCTGGCGCGCACGAGCGCATTGTTCAGCATGATCGCGGACGGCAAACTTAAGGTACAGATTGGAAAAAAATATCCGCTGGCCGAAGCCGCGCAGGCTCACCGCGATATGGAGGGACGGACGTTGGCGGGAAAACTGCTACTGGTGCCGTAGACAAACACTCGCATGACTTGTCGAGCCCGAAGATTTATCTGACCCTTGAATAATTCCGCAGGTAGTCAGGAAACGGCGATCCATCCGTCAGCCTTTCATCCGGGATTGCCTGACCGATTTTCGTTTCCAGCGGAATCACGCCCGCCCAGGTAGGGAACGAATAATCTTCCTCATCGTCGATCGGAGGCCCGGTGCGTACTTTGGCCGAGAACTCGTCGATCGGCACGCGCAATACCGATGTGGCTTTGAGTTCGCGTCCATTCGGCTGCCGCACGTCATCCCATCGCCCAGGAATGATGTGCTCGCTGAGCACGCGCAGAGCGGCGAGTTTCTCTTCCGGTTCGTCCACCAAAGTCGCCTTGCCCAGGATTACTACGGAGCGATAGTTCATCGAGTGATTGAAAACAGAGCGAGCCAGGACGAGTCCGTCGAGCAGTGTCACCGTGATACAGACTTGGACACCCTCTTTCATCTGTCGCAACATGCGGCTCGCGGCTGAGCCGTGAATGAAGAGATCCGCATCTTTGCGCCCGTACGACGTTGGAATCACAAAGGGTTGGCCATCCATCGAGAACCCGACGTGACACAGAAACGCTTCATCCAGAATGCGGTAGATGGCTTCGCGATCGTACACACCGCGCTCAGATTCGCGGACGACACGAGTCCTCGGGGTGGGCATTTGGGTTTCAGACATGGAGACGAACTCCGGGCAAGCGCCAAGGATGGATGAAGCAAGAGTGTAACATCGAGGTGCCGGCGTTGACTGCCGGGCAGCGCAAACGCCGTATCCTGCATCGTTCTTCCTGGTACCACGAAAGCCTCATGCGTCTTCATCCGTACGCGGCGCTATTGCTCCTGACGGTTTGGCTCCACGCTGCTGAGATCAAAGGCAAGGTCACCAATGCGGCCGGCGGAGAAGCGTTGGAGCGCGTGCAGGTAGTCGTGCTCGAGACCAAGTCCGCTGCCACCACCTCCATCGGCGGCGAGTTCAACATTTCCAATCTTCCGCCCGGCAACTACACGCTACGACTCAACGCCGTCGGATACCGCATGCTCACGGTTCCCTTCAGTTTATCGGCTGACTCGGACATCAAAGAATTCTCCATCACGATGGTGCCCGACAATTTTCGCCATACCGACAAGATCGAGGTGCATGGAGACCCATTTCAGATTGCGGATTCGCCGGCAACCGCCGAGATCAACCTCACCAGTTCCGAGATTCGCCAGGCATCCACCGTCTTTGCCGACGATCCATTTCGAGCCATTCAGACACTGCCCGGAGTTTCTGCGGAGGGCAACAACGAGTTCTTCGCCGAGTTTTCCGTGATGGGCGCACCTTTCGCGAACGTCGCCGTCTACATGGACGATGTTCTGGTGCTGAATCCCTTTCATGAGATCGGGAACTTCAGTGAGGGTGCCTCGCTGGGAGTGTTGACCAGCGAGGTAGTCGAGGAAATGAAAGTGTTGCCGGCGGCGTATTCAGAGAAGTTCGGCGATGCGGATGGTGCTGCACTGGATATTCATACGCGTGATGGGAGCCGGGGTTCTCCCCTCTTCCGAATCTCTGCGGGAATCGCAGCTTCAGAAATACTTGGCGAAGGAGGCTTTGGTCCTTCCCGCAAAGGTTCCTGGCTGGTCTCTGCGCGTAAAAGCTACATCAACTATCTCCTCCATAACCGAGTCGAAGATGCCGCCGATGTCAGTTTCGGCGACCTATCCCTGAAACTCACGTATGACATTACTCCGAACCAGAACCTGAGCCTGTTCGCTACCGATGGCCACACGAGCATGGAGATGACCGATCAGGCCGGCCTTGTCCCCTATCAATACGCCAACGGCAGCAGCGATTTCACTTTCGCGCGTGCAGGCTGGCGATGGTCGGTGACTCCGCGAGTGCTGGTTGACGCCCGTGCAGCCTATATCCGCGAACCTGACCAGTTGTTCAACAATGAAAATGTCCTTCTCACGAAAACGGATCACCGCGAATGGGTGGGCGGCACAGGAGTTTCGTATGCGTGGGCGCCGGATCATGTCTTGCAGGCCGGTTGGTCAGCACGGAAGATGCGCGACAGCGAATACCAGGCTGGATTTACAGACACCGGAGACCTGCAGGCTTCCTCGTTCTCCGGTTCAGACCTTCGCCAGAGTGCATTTGTGCAGCAAGCTTCATCGTTTCTGCAAGGACGGCTACACGCCGTGGGGAGCCTGCGCTGGGATCGCTTCCAGGATTATCTGCCGCAACGTTTTTCGCCACAGTTATCCGTGGCATTGCTCGTGGCACACGCAACAGAATTGCAGTTCGGAGCCGGGCGTTATGCGCAGTTCCGCAACTCGGCGTTAGGCCCAGCACCTGGGTTTTGCCTGCCCTTCGGCACCTTGCCGCAGAAATCGGAACACTATCATGCTGCGATCGAGCAAAGGCTCGGTGAAAACACCCGAATTCGACTGGAAGCGTTTCAGCGCAAGAACTTTCTGACGCTGGGCGCGACACCGCCCGGACAACTTGTGTCTGATTCCTGTCCGGTACTGCAACCATCGCTCGGCGGCACATATCAGAGTGACTATTCCCACGGCGTCCAGTTGATTCTGCAGAGAAGAAGCGCCAATCGTCTCTCCGGTTGGATCGGGTATACGTTGCTGAAAGCGGAGCAACGGCAATATCAAATCGCAGATCCCTATCCGCCGTTCCAGCTGTTCGCAAATTCAAGCTACTACCCGACACTGGAAGACCAGAGGCACACGCTGAATTTGTTCGCCATGTATCGACTTCGGCCCGACCTGAGTCTGAGCGGCAAATTCCTGTTCGGGTCCGGATTTCCGGTGCCGAGTGGGACTTATGTTCAACTGGACAATGGTCAATTCATCGAGACCGGTATCAACGCAACCCGCCTCGGAGACTACCTGAGGCTGGATGTTCGGGCTGATAAAGACTGGGCCTTTCATCGCTGGAAACTTACTCTGTACGGAGAAGTGCTGAACGTAACGAACCACTACAACAGCCGGTTCGCTTACGAATCCGGAGTAGATCCGAATACTGGACAAATCCTGATCAAGACACTTCAGGGGCTTCCAATTTTGCCGACGGTGGGAGTGGTATTTCAGTTCTAGTCGGAAGGCGCGGGCACCTATCCCTAAAACGTTTTGGATTCGCCTGGATAACGATTCTCTCGATAAAAACGGGTAAACACGATGGCAACCAGCACGAGCACGACTGGGGTGAAAATACTTGCTTCCGGGCCGACCGTTCCGCCGGTAAGCCATCGCGGACCCTGGAACGAGGAATTGAACAGATTGTGATAGGGCGCGACTCCGCTGTCTGGAACTCCGTAAAAGAAAGTCTGTCCCCAATCCCAACCTGCGTGAAAACCGACGACCCACCACAGGTTCCCGGTTCGCCGCAGGATCCAGCAGAAGGTCAAGCCGAAAATAAAAACTGAGGCCAATCCGGTGATGCTTTCCCCCGGGTTGCCAGCATGCGCGAATCCAAATAACAGAGACATCAGAATAGCGGCAGGCCAGAAACCAATTCCGGTTGCGATGGTGAACTGCATGTATCCGCGGAAAGCGAACTCTTCTGCCAGACCGACCATCACAAACGCCAGGGCCCACGCCGCTGTCGAGGAAATAGTCAGGCTGCCGTGAATTGCCAGGCCGGTCAGGTGGAATCCGTGAAACGCGTAAATCAAAGCAAGGCACACGCTGATGGCAAGAAATCCCGCGAGGCTGCCGACCCAGAAGTCGCCAGCAAATGCCAATCGAAGAGGCAAGCCATATAGGCCGAAGCTGCGCCGTTCGATCCTTGACATAATGAGCGCCGAAACCGCAGTCACCAGGAAAATCACGCCTTCGCTGACGCCGATTCCAACGGGAGTGAGTTGCGAGATCCCAACTTGGGCCTTCCCGCGAGTGAAACCATATAGCCCCGCGAAGAGCACAATCGCGACGCCAACGCAAAGACCCACGAAGATCAGGACACGCCAGCCCGCCCGAATTCCGTTCGGTCCGCGAAAGATAGTGTTGGGAGGTGGTGGCGCGAGTTGCAGATCACCGGAGCTGGCCGCAGGAGGAAGTTCGGAACTCGCCATCGAGGCGCCTTTCAGAGGTTGAGTCTACGTCAGAGTGCCTACTGCTGCAAAATTTGTCCCGGCTGCGGACGAACTTGTTCAACTTTCATCTGGGCCTCATCCCAACCGCCGCCCAGGGCTTTCACCAGGTAAACCGAACTGACCATCCGCTGCCCGAGAAGCTGCGTCTCTAACCGCTGGCTGTTCAGCAGTGTGGTTTGGGCGGCGATGACGTCAAGATAACTCGTAACTCCGCCGACGTACCGATTATTGGCGATCTCGAGGGCCTTTCTCGCATCCGCGACGGCGGCCGACTGTGTGGAGAGGGCTTGTGCCAGAGTGCTGAGATTACTGATGCCATCTTGAACTTCCTGAAATGCAACCAGCACGGATTGCCGATAGTTTGCTACCGATTCTTCATACGCAGCTTTTGTTGCGGCAAGATTGGCTCGATTTCTACCACCTTGCAAGATCGGCTGCAGTGCGTCTGCACCTAATGACCAGAATAGACTAGGCGCGCTGAACAAGTTTGTGATGTCTGTGCTCTGCAGTCCTCCGCCACCCGTTAACGTGATGTGCGGATAGAACGCGGTACGAGCGATGCCGACCTGGGCGTTCTGAAAAGCCATCTGACGTTCGTAGGCTGCAATATCCGGCCGGCGTTCCAGGACATCGGAAGGTACGCCTAGAGGCACGGGTGGAGGAGCGTTGTGCAGTGGAACAATGGGCACGGAGAAGTTCGAGGCGGGTTGTCCCACGAGTACAGCGATCGCATGCTCATACTGGGCGCGGGTCTGCTGGACGAGAGCAGCCTGCGAAATGGTCGAATCGAGAAGCGCCGCCTGCTGCGCTACCTCCAGTCCGCTTGCGATGCCTCCCTCGTGGCGATGATTCAGCAGGTCCAGTCCCTTGCGCTGGTAGCCGACAGATTCCTCCACCACCTGATATTCGGCATCCAGTTCGCGCAATGTGAAGTAATCGGCCGCGAGTTCAGCGGTGAGGACTAGCTGCACATTGCCAAGATCCGCCGCGGTCGCCTGGAGAGAAGCATTGGCCGCTTCGACGTTCCGCCGTACTCGTCCGAAGAGATCGGCTTCATAGCTTAACGAAAAAGGAATGGTATAGACATTTTGAGTAAAGGGACGGATGGACTGACCTCCGCCGACGAGAGCAGCACCAGCCCCGTTCAGCGGGCGGTTGCCCGATCCGCGCTGCCGAAGAGCACTGGGATCCGTCGAAAGCTGAGGAAAGAAGTTCGCGGTTGCCACTCGCGCGAGTGAGCGCGATTGATCTAAACGATCCCGCGCCGCGAAGAGAGATTGATTCGCCTGTAATAGCTGCTGTTCATACGCGTCCAGCGCAGGATCATGAAACACCTGCCACCATGCTCCCTTCGGAAGCGAATCTTTCGGATCGGCTTGCTGCCAGGGTGGCTGCGTTTTCCACGCATCGGGCGCCGGAGTCGGTGCTGTCGGACGCGCATATCGTGGGCCCACTGTGCATGCCGCGGACAATACCAGAAGAGCGAGTAGCGGAATTGGGACCAAATGCTTCACTGTCCGCTCTCCGGCTGTCGGCTTTTCGTGCTGCTCTGGTCCTGATCTTTTTGTGGCGCTTTTTCTTCGGGTTGAGTGGGCGCGCCTTGCGGGCGAGTTGGTGATTCAACAACCTTGACGCTTTGTCCATCCTCCAGAGAATCTGAAGGATTGATGATGACCTGCTCGCCGATGGAAACTCCGCCAAGAATCTCGAGACTGGTTCCGTAGTCCCGACCGATGTTAATCGGCCGCAGATGAACTTTGCTGTCGGGACCCACCACTGCCAGCCGTGGACCTTCAGCACGGAATAGCATTGCATTCACTGGCACGGTCACTTTGTCGACATTCGAACCGACCGCGAAATGAACCTCGCCGAAAGAACCAGGAAGCAAACGCCCGTCGCGGTTCGGCACATCGACCTCGGTCAGCAGCGTGCGCGTATTCGGATCAATGGATTCCGCCGTCCTCGCGACCTTGGCCGAGAATTTCTGCCCGGGAAATTCCTGCAATGTTACGTATGTTGAAGCGCCAACCTTAATATAGGGCGCGTACGCTTGTGGAACGCTGGTGTAGACACGCAGTGGATCGACGCGCGCGATATCAAACAACTCGCGCCCAGCCGCTCCGGCTCCTGCGTTGATCAAAGCGCCCGGATCGACATTGCGTTTTGTCAGCACTCCGGAGAACGGGGCGTAGACCTTCTTGAAGCCCTCAAGCTGTTCGAGGCGGCGGACATTAGCGTCTGCGGCTGCCAAGTTTGCCTGTGCCTGTCTATATCCACTGGTCTGCTGGTCAGCCTCTTGCGCAGAAACAGAATCGCTCTTACGGAGATTCTCCCAGCGTTCGGCGCTGACTTTCGCTAATTCCAGTTGGGCAACGATTTGCTCGCGTGCAGCCCGACTTTGGTTCAGCTCCTGGTCGATTTCCGGCGTATCGATGGTAGCCAACAAATCTCCTGACTGCACCCGGCTTCCGATGTCCTTGTACCAGCGCACCAGGTATCCGCTGGTGCGGGCGTAGATCGGAGATTCCTCGTAGGCCTGCAGCGAACCGGGTAATACCAGTTCTTCATCCGGCTTTTCCGCCAGCGGGTGCACAATCGCGACGGTCGGGACCGTGTCGCGCTCGGTTTCCTTCGCCAGCGCTTGTTCATGGTTGGCCCTGCTGATCAAAGTGACAGCTCCTGCAGCGAGCAAGATCAGCAGTGCCACTCCCACAATCATCAATGCCTTCCGCGGAGGAGCCGGAGGAAGTTCGGGTGGCGCCTGGATCGTCGGAGGCTGATGCTTGCTGTGCTCACGCATCGCCGCAATCTCTTCGTCAATCTGAGCTTGCGTCGGCGCGGTCCGATGCGCCTGACCTCCATCGCGGTACGTTGTGGCGGCGGGTGCCTGGCCGGTCTCGACCGCTATATTGTTTCTCGGATCTTTCTCTTCGTTCATGCTTTACTCCGGAATCCCGTTCCTATGCTTGCTGCCGCGCCTTCCTGGCCTCGCGTCGTCCATGAAATATGGCAAATACGCTGGGCACAAAGAACAATGTCGCAACTGTCGCAAAAAGCAGGCCACCAATCACTGCGCGTCCTAACGGCGCGTTCTGCTCGCCACCTTCTCCGAAACCGAGAGCCATCGGCACCATTCCGATGATCATGGCCAGAGCTGTCATCAGAACAGGACGGATGCGCGTGTACCCAGCGGCAACTGCTGCTCTTATGGCTGGCACTCCTTCGTCCATCTGCTCTCGCGCGAAGCTGACCATCAGAATTGAGTTTGCTGTAGCAACGCCCATACACATAACAGCTCCCGTAAGTGAGGGAACGTTCAATGTGGTATGCGTCAGGAGAAGAAACCAGCAAATCCCCGCAAGTGCACCAGGCAGCGCCATGATGATAATGAACGGATCGAGCCACGACTGGAAATTGATCACAATCAGCAGGTAGACCAGCAGGATCGCGCCTGCCAGGCCAGCGCCCAGTCCGATGAAAGAGGAGCGCATGGTTGCGACCTGCCCCCGTACAACCAGATGAGTGCCGCGCGGTAAATGATTCTCGAATGTCTTCAGGAGCTTGTCAGTGTCAGCCGCAACGGCGCCCAAATCCCGGTCTTGTGTGCTGGCATATACATCGATCACGGGCTGCACATTGTAGTGATTCACGGTGGCGGGCCGAACGGTGGGAGAAACCTGTACCAGGTTGCCCATGAGTTGCGGTCCCTGGGGCGAAACCACCGGGATATTCATCAAGTCTTGAAGATCTGTCATCCGGTACTGCGGCGCCTGCACAGCCATCTGATACGTAACTGCATTCTTCGGGTTGAGCCAGAAATTGGGGGATGTCTGAAAACTGCCGCTCAAAGAGACCAGTGCGCTCTGGGCTACTTCACGCGCCGTCAGCCCAACTTGAGTAACCCGCGTACGTTGGATGTCCATGTGCAATGTTGGCAAAGAGAGCAGTTGTTGAACGTGAACATCGGCAGTACCAGGAATGTGCCGAAGCTTGTTGGCAATCTGGTGGGCAATCGCATAATTGCTCGGAGCATCATTACCGACGACCTGGATATCAATCGGCGCCGGCAGTCCGAAATTCAGGATCTGCGTCACGATATCCGCGGGCTGAAAGAAGAACTCGACGCCAGGAAAACGCTGTGGAAGGGATTGCCGCAATTGTCGCGTTAACTCGGCGGTCGGGGGATGTTGTTCCGGATTGAGCGCAATCAGAATCTCCGCGTCGCTGGTCCCGATTGTTCCGTTCGAGCTGTAGGACTGGTTGATGCCCGAGTTCGGCAATCCAATGTTGTCCAGAATTGTCTGCAGTTGCCCTTGCGGAATTTGATCACGTAAGGCGTCCTCAATCTGGTCGCACAGCCGCGCGGTTTCTTCAACGCGTAGGCCCGGGCGGGCGCGGACGTGGAGTCGGAGTAATCCGGCATCTACTTGCGGAAAGAAATCCTGCCCCAGAAACGAATACAGTCCCAGCGAGAGGACGCAGAAGAGGAGGAAACAAACCGCGAATATTCCACGGTGCTCAATCGTGGTTTCGAGCAGTGATTCGTATGCGCAGCGGAAGTCCTCGAACTTGCGTTCAAAGCCACGCTGGAAGCGACCCATGATGGAGCGTGGTGCCTCGGCCCGATGCTCATGCCCGCGCATGATGTACATCACAAGCGTTGGAATCAGGGTTCGAGAGAGCAGGTAACTCGCAAGCATCGCGAAGCTGACCGCTTCTGCTAGCGGGACAAACAGAAACTTGGCCACGCCGGTCAGAAAGAACATCGGCACGAACACAATGCAAATACTCAGAGTGGAAACAAAAGCGGGCACAGCGATTTGCTGCGCACCGTCGAGGATGGCCTGGCGCATCTCCTTGCCCATCGCGAGGTTCCGTTCGATGTTTTCAATTTCGACGGTGGCATCGTCCACAAGGATTCCTACCGCCAGTGCCAGCCCGCCCAAGGTCATGATGTTGATTGTTTGTCCAATCGCACCCAGCAGGATGATCGAAACAAAAATCGACAGCGGAATCGAGATTGAAATGACGATTGTCGGACGCCAATCGCCCAGGAAGATAAGAATCATGCATGCAGTCAGGACGGCTGCTATCAGCGCCTCGCGAATCACTCCCTGAATCGACGCTCGCACAAACAATGACTGATCGAACAGGTGCGAGACTTTGAGTTCCGGAGGCAACGACTGTGCGGCCTGTTCAACGATGTTCTTGACTCCGGCAACAATCTGAAGCGTCGAAGCGCTACCGTTCTTGTAGATCGACATTAGCGCGCCGCGATTCCCGTTCTGTCGCACGATATTCGTCTGCGGCGCGAACCCGTCGCGGATATGTGCGACGTCGCGCATGTACAGCGTGGAACCGTTGGTCGTCCTGACCGGAAGATCGTTCAATTCCGCAATCGTCTGCGGGGTTCCGTTCATCTCCACGTTGTATTCAAGCGGCCCCATTTTGATGGTGCCAGAGGGCAAGATGATGTTCTGCGCGTTTACCGCGTTAACAATGTCACTTGGGGAGAGCCTGTAAGCTTGCAGCTTTGCCAGATCCAGGTCCACCTGGATCTGCCGGAGCTTTCCACCGTAAGGATACGGAGTCGCTGCTCCTGGTACCGTTGCCAGAAAATTGCGAAGGAAGTTCTGTCCTAGATCGAATAGTTGCTGCTCGGGCAGCGTCTTGCTGCTCAAGCCAAGCTGAATGATTGGAGTCGTCGACGCGCTATAGGAAATGACCAGGGGCGGCGTAGTGCCGGAGGGCATCGAGCGGACGGCGGTCTGACTGATTGCAGTAATCTGCGCGATCGCCCCTTGTACATTCGTTCCCGGACGGAAGAAGACTTTAATTACTCCCAACCCGTAGACGGATTGGGACTCCATGTGTTCAATATCGTTAACGGTAGTCGTGATGCCGCGCTCGGAATTCGAGACGATACGGTCAGCCATATCCTGCGGCGCCATCCCGTTGTAAAACCAGACAACGGAAACTACAGGTATGTCGATGTCGGGGAAGATGTCAGTGGGTGTGCGCAGAATGGTGATGGGCGTCAGAATGAGAATGACGATCGCCATCACGATGAACGTATAAGGACGTCTTAGGGCTAACGCTACAATCCACATTAGAGACCATCCGCTCCAATCTCTTGCGAGACATTGAGACGTGCTGCCCCGAAGCACCCCAGCAATGCCAACTTAGATTCGATACTCGACGTATCGGATTCTAATTCAGCGTGCTTTGATTATATGGTAGCTTTACACTATGCGCCAAAAGTTCCTGGTCGCAGGCTACAGCCAAAACGGTAAGCGTCCTCCGGGACGGCCCCGAAGCGAGCAGGCCAGGCAGGCGATCCTGCGTAGCACATTGAAGCTTCTGGGGGAGCGGGGATTTTCCGAACTCACCATCGAAGAGGTGGCGGAGCGTGCGGAAGTTGGCAAGGCGACGGTTTACCGCTGGTGGCCGAACAAGGCAGCCCTGATTGCCGACGCCTTCGCCAGCAGCACCACTCGTCGCCTGCGATTCCCAGATACGGGGTCGGTGTTTACCGACATGAGCCAACAGATGCGCCAGCTCGTGAAGGTCTTTCGGAGCCGACGCGGGCGGATCGTCGCCGCTATCCTGGCTGCAGGCCAAAGTGATAAAGAGGTCATCGCGGCGTTTCGAGAACGTTTCTTGTGGCCGCGCCGTCGGGAAGCTTACGCTACTTTGGCCCGCGGCATTCGTCGGGGCGAACTACGCAAGAATATCGACTCAGACCTGCTTCTCGATTCGCTCTACGGGCCTATCTACATGCGATTCCTGATACAGCATGACCAGCTAAGCGCAGATTTTGTAGACCGCCTTTGTAATGCCGTTTTGGGGAGCGCCCGGCTGCTCCAGCGGCCAGCCAACCGACGCTCGTAACGCGGCTCGAATGCTCTACCCACCTACTTGCGAAAGCCCGGATTGTGCAGCCTAAAGTTCATGTAACTTATGCAAGGGCTGTTCTCGATTGTGCCTGCGGATGAATGATCGGATGGACCTCTGGAGCGATCGAAGAGAAACATCAAGCCTTAGTGCTGCGAAGCATAAACACAACGCCTACCAGCGCCGCGCCGACGCAAGCCCCGGAGCCGAGAAGCTGAACAACATCTACCGTTCGATACGCGGCGAAATTCGGACTCTGCACCACGCGATAGAATCCCGCCAACCCAACGATTAAGGGAATAGTCCATACTACGACCGGTCCACGTTTACGATCAGCCACGAAGCCTCCTTGCGATCATCGGCGCAGCCAAATGCACCTGGCCGAAGATGTCCGTGATTGTACAGAATGTCTCACTCCTCAGATTTCATTTCTGCGACGCTTGCCGCTAGAATCTACGGTTACCTTGCAGCCAAAACCCAAGCCACTGGTGTAAGGCAGAAATCAGAGGAATGCCGATATGTCTAAATCCACCAGACGAGAATTCATCTTCCGCAGTACGGCCCAGGCCGCTGGGGTTGGGCTTTTCCTAAACGGAATGCCGATCTCTCTTGCGCCGTCGCCACTGCCGAAGGCCGCCGCGCCAAACGATCGCGTGAACCTTGGGTTCATCGGCTTCGGAATTCGCGGCAATATCCTGCTCGAATCGGCAAAGGAAACGCAGCAGGCAAACCTGGTGGAAGTATGTGATTGCTACCAGGGACACCTCGACCGCGCAAAAGAGCGCACGGACGGCAAGATCGCTGCGAATTTCGCCCAGTACAAAAAGCTGCTGGACCGCAAAGACATTGACGCTGTGGTGGTGGCGACTCCTGACCACTGGCATCTACCGATCGTTCTCGATGCGCTGAAGGCGGGCAAGGACGTCTACATCGAGAAGCCGATGACTCTCAAGATTGAAGACGGCCCTCTAATGATCGAAGCCGCGCGGCAGCACAATCGCATCATGCAGGTTGGCAGCCAGTGGGTTTCGTCCGAGCAACATAAGAAAGCGCGTGAAATCGTGCAGTCCGGAAAACTCGGCAAGGTCACCAAGGTGACAGCATCCTACAACCGCAACAGCTCCACGGGTGCGTGGAACTATCCCATTCCCCTCGATCTGCAGGAAGGCGTCAACTTCAATTGGAAAGAATGGCTCGGCCCCGCGCCCAAAGTTGCTTACAATCCTGAGCGCGTTTTTCGGTATCGCAAATATTGGGACTACTCCGGCGGGATCGCCACCGATCTTTTCGTCCACCTCATTACTTCCATTCACTTCATCATGGGCGCCGAGATGCCGAAAAGCGTGGCCGCGACAGGAGGCATCCTGTACCGCCAAGACGGACGCGAAGTGCCCGATACCCTCGACGCTCTGTTCGACTACGGCAATTTCACGGTGAACATGGCAGGCACGTTCAACAGCGCCAGTACAGCAGGCCAAGGAATTCAATTCCTCGGGACTGAGGCTTCGCTGTCCGTTTTGCTTGGCGCAGGAATGGTTGAGCAGGCCGAGCACAAGCGCGAGGGGTACGAGTACTCCATCGATAGTTGGCCGAAATCGATGCAGGAATCATTCCTCAATCAGGGGAACCACAGAGCCGAATCTCAGGGTAGCGGAATCAAACCGGCGCCAGAGAATCTTGAGTTTGCTGAGAAGCCGGACGCGACGGTCTTACATATCGCGAACTTCATCAATGCGGTTCGTACTCGGCAGCCCAGCTACGAAACGGCGGAAGTCGGACACCATGCTGCCGCAGCGGGACACATGGTGAACCTTTCGTACCGCAGCGGCAAGAGATTGCGTTGGGACGCCGCCAAAAACAACGTTTCGGAAGTCTAGTCAGGTCGTGCGTTATGGCTGGTTGGATTTTGCGAGTGGAACCGTATACAGGTTCCACTTCGCCCAATCGTTGACCGGGGCCAGGTCGTACGGTGCTCCGAATCCGATCAGGGCTCCATTCCCGGCGAGATTTCCGACTCTGTCGCCCTCAATTCCCGCGTCGTGGGAATAGGGCGGGAATTGGGACCCAGAGTAGATGTTTTCCGGCGTAGTCCACGTTAGACCGTCGCTCGAATATGCCCGGCCAACGTATGACGTCGGAGAAAATTCGTTTTCGATCCGCACCATCATGAATTGCGACAACTCGGTATCGAACTTCACATCAATTGAGGCCTGTCCCACGAGATTCGTACTGCGGCCGACGTCTGGAGACCACGTCGTCGGATCGGATGATTCGAGCATGTAAGTTCTGACTTCGGAGTGTCCGTTCACAAATACAGAATCGTCGGTGTACCACATCAGGAGTCGCCCACCCTTCACAATGACGGATTGTTGCCCTGCTCCGTAGCCAGGGGGCTGACTCGTGTGTTTCAACAGAGGGCGGATGATGGTCTTCGGGTCGCCGGGCGTGTTCTCCCAGGTTCCGCGCTGCGTATAGGTCAGATAAGGTCCTTGAATCTTCTTGGCCCGGGCTACCTGAATCACCGTTTGATAGGTGGAGGGCGCGGTAGTGATGGCGCTTGAGTAGTAGAGATAGTAAAACCCTTGGTAGAAAACGACACTGGGATCGCAGGCAGCCATGTCCATCCCTCCCTTGGCAGTGGCCTGCAGCACCACCTCGGGTCTTGACCAGTTTTGACCGTCAGTCGATGTCGTGTATCGGATGGAATCCCACGCCGGGTACTTCAACCAACCTTTCGAGCAGAAGAAGACGTGGTACGCTCCGTCCTTTGCAATGATTGAGGGACCATATGCGTACGAGAAGCCGTCATTCTGGGCGTCCACAATTTCAAGGAAGGTGAGGCCATCGATGATCGACCGCTTCGCCGCGTAGGTGCTCGGCAGTTGATATCCGCAGGAAATGAAACAAGTAGTGAGTAGAACAAGACACACTACTCCCACACGCTTTCTCGACATGCGTCTCCCGAGTCGTCATCGCCGCCGAGGCAGCGGTTTTTTTGACCAACTTGTGTTGATTACTGAGCCAGGCAATTCATGCGCTGGTCGGTTGCGAGAGCGCACAAAACTGGGGCTGCCTGGTTACTGGGACTGCAAAGCTGGATGGTAGCGTTCGAGTCCGGATTTGGGAGTAGAAAAACAGAATGGCGACATGACGGAAGTACTGAAAATATGGCGCGGTGGAGTCTCTGCGATATCGGTGGGCTGGCGATCAGAAATTCCAGGCTGAGTCGCTTAGAACAGATATGAATGAGGTCAGTTTTGAATTGGTCGGGGCGATAGGATTTGAACCTACGACCCCCTGCGCCCAAGGCAGGTG
>AR_comb_assmDRAFT_10128568_pt1 | contig 17207 bp, 12 predicted proteins | sample ArasoioldDNA_FD_10543 | JGI IMG/M metagenome (IMG submission 10543) | reverse complement strand
CTAAAGTAGCTTTACTTGCTACCAGTTTCCTTTCAGTTGTAATGTTGGTTAATTACATCTGCTTCTAATCAGATTATCAGAGACGGTCGATATATATAAACTAGAAACTTCAAAAACTGACTTATGAAAACTTCTACAAAAAACAACGAAAGCGCAAAAACTGTATTACTGGCTTGTACTTTCCTTTGTGTAGTGATGGCCTTCAATTACATCGCGTGGTCCTAAAATAGTCCGCATCTGACCTGGACACCTGGTCATGCGTATAAAGAACTTGTTCCTGTTATCTTAAGCTCTACTCCTCGCCAAAAGATCCAGATTTACTCCTCTGAAAAATCGCCCGATTTAAGTTTGTGAATTGAATATTCACTTCGTGCAATTGGTCTAATTCGTGAAATTCGTGCAAATAAAAAACTAACCCCGTGGAGCTTTTATTTATTATCATATTATTCATGGTCTGCGTGAAAGTGGTGGCATTCCGAAAAGATGTGAGGGATATGTCGAAGCGCGAGAGTATGCAATCAGCTATTAAGAAGCCCAGGCCTCAACCAGTTATAGAAACGAGCAAGAGTCAACAACAAACTATCAGCAACGTTTGAACCAAGAGATAATTTATTCTTCAATTTCAAAATCAACTGCTATGAAATCAAGTAAATTAAGTTTCGCCACTCGCAGAAAAATCTATATCGCCCGCAAAATGGTGCGTAAAGGTTTTAACTACTCTCTTGCATTTCTGCTGCTCCTTATTTCCAGTGCATCTTTCCTGGATTATGTTCAGGGAATATAGTCATAGTAATTTTTTCCCGTTTAAGGGAGTGTTTAATAGCACTCAATATGTTGAAGCGTGCATTCACATGTGCGGCAGGTGTTTCAGTGATTACCCGGATTTGTAGTGGTGTGTGAGTTAATGTGAATGAGTGTATTCGTGTTAAAGAGCGACCCAGGGTCGCTCTTTTCGTATATACCTTGCTCTGTCGCTGCGCTATTTTAAGTATTATTGATAGGTGTAACTATACAATCAGTATCTAGTATCTGGTAACCAGTAACCAGTATCTAGTATCCAGCAACCATCAATACCAATCCGTTGGCTTAAGGGGTTGGCATCAGCCGATCACTATTTACAAGGCGGCATGACGAAACAACTTTGAATCATGTTTTCCTCTTCACTTCACCGACGAGTCTTTGCCCATACAATGTTAAATGATCGTATGGGGCAGGACTCGTCGGACCGCGTCGCATACACGATAATTCCTTGCATTTGCTTGCAGGAAAATTTGAATCATGCTTTCCGCTTTTTGATACTGCTTATCTTCATAGTACTGATATAAGAGATGTTTCATTGAGATAGGTATCGCCCAAGAACAATTACCGAATTTCAATGTAGCATAGGCCATCTACTATTTGAATTCATAATCGCTATGCAATGAGAAATTCACCAACATCTGCTTTTGCATTTTGCCTCTTTGTTGTATTGATAGGTTGCGGAAGGGAATCGCAAGAATTAGCTGCACGCAGCAAGCGTTCTTTTGATACGGATTGGCGGTTTTCCCGGGACAGCATCACCGGAGCTGAACAACCGTCCTATGATGATTCTAAATGGAGAGTGTTGGATCTGCCGCACGATTGGAGCATAGAGGATATTCCTCAACAGGTGGAAGGAAAAACCATTGGGCCGTTTTCGAAAGAAAGCCCGGGTGGCAAATCAACTGGTCATGTTCTTGGCGGAACGGGTTGGTACAGAAAAAAATTTGCTCTTGACAAATCCGATACAGGGAAATTGATCAGTTTATATTTCGAAGGAGTATATATGGAATCAGATGCTTGGATCAATGGTCAACATCTAGGCTATCATCCATATGGATACACTTCATTCAGTTATGATCTTACTAAATATTGTTTACCGCCCGGACAGGAGAATGTTGTGGCCGTGCGCGTAGTGAATAACGGAAAGAATAGTAGATGGTACAGTGGATCGGGAATTTACAGGCATGTTTGGTTGAACGTAAAAAATCCAACTCACATAGAGCAGTGGGGCGTTTATGTTACTACGCATGACGTAACATCCCACCAGGCAAAAATTAAACTCGCCACAACAATTGTTAGCGGAGGTGGTAAAGACATTAAGCTTCAAACAAGGTTGTTGGATTCAGTTGGAAAACAAATAGGAAAAGCGGAAACATCTATCTCGCATAGTACTGAAGGTAAATCAATCATTATCCAGGAGTTTACTGTTCAAAATCCAAGGTTGTGGTCTCCTGATAATCCCAATCTATATAAAGCCGAGACAGTGCTACTTGAAGCAGGGAAGGAGTCGGATATACAGCTCACGAATTTCGGTATTCGAAAAATTCAATTCAGTGCCGACAGGGGATTTGAATTGAATGGAAAGCAAATTGAATTAAAAGGTGGTTGCGTGCATCACGACAATGGAATTTTAGGTGCTGCTGCTATTGATCGTGCGGAAGAACGAAGAATTGAATTGCTGAAGGCGAATGGCTTTAACGCGGTTCGATGCAGTCATAATCCACCTTCAGAAAAATTTTTGGAAGCATGTGATCGCCTGGGCATATTAGTGATTGATGAGGCCTTTGATCACTGGCAACGACCTAAAAATCCAGAAGATTATCATCGATTCTTCGACGCGTGGTGGGAGAATGATATTACTTCCATGGTCATGAGAGATCGCAACCATCCTTCCATCATCCTGTGGAGTATTGGCAATGAGATCAACGAAAGGGCAGATCCTTCCGGACTTGAATTGACAAAAAAATTAAAAAGTAAAGTTCGAGAACTGGATTCTACGAGGATGGTGACTGCTGCTATTTGCGATTTCTGGGATCACCCCGGTCGAAAATGGGAAACTACCGCGCCAGCTTTTGACTTGCTTGATGTGGGAGGATATAATTATCAGTGGATGAAATATGATTCTGATCATCTGAAATTTCCTGCGCGAATCATGGTGGGAACTGAATCAGTTCCTCAGCATGCCTATGAAAACTGGCGACTAGTAGAGATAGACAATTATGTCATTGGAGATTTTGTGTGGACAGCAATGGACTATCTGGGAGAGTCAGGTATTGGTCGCTCAACATGTGATACCGGTAAAGAAGAATTCTTACCTCCCTGGCCATGGTTCAATTCAAATTGCGGCGATATTGATTTGATTGGTGGCAAAAAACCTCAATCCTATTATCGCGACGTAGTGTGGGGAAGAAGTAAAATTGAATTAGCGGTTCACAGAAGACTGCCGGACAGTTGCAAAGAAAAAATAAGTTATTGGGGTTGGCCCGATGAACAGCAAAGCTGGACCTGGCCCGGTGAAGAAGGAAAGTTGTTCGAAGTAAATGTTTACTCGCGCTCCCCTAAAGTAAGATTGGAACTGAATGGTCAATTGATTGGAGAGAAAAATATTCTTGATACGGCACGTTTCACGGCAAAATTCTTAGTGCCCTATAAAGCCGGGGTACTGAAGGCAACTCCCATTGAAAACGGTCAACCTGCAGGCAGTGTAATTTTAGCTACAAGGAATGCACCCACGCATATTCATCTGATTCCGGATCGATCAAAAATAAAAGCGGATCGAAATGATCTCTCCTTTGTGTCAATTGAAATAGTAGACGACCAGGATCGGGTTGTTCCGAACGCGGAGATACCTATCACCTTTTCTGTTAGCGGCGATGGAGAGATTGCGGGAATTGGAAGTGCGGATCCCTCAGACATGAGCAGTTTTAAAGGACCATCTAAAAAAACATATAGGGGAAAATGCCTGGTCATTTTGCGTCCGAAAGGCAACGCGGGTCAGATTAAGTTGACGGCTACTGCCGCAAACCTGGGTTCCGGCGATATAGTTGTGGAAACGCATTGAATGCTTAGCTGCGGCTATCTTTGCGCCTTTTCTGGTATGAATTCATTTTGATTATGGCCGCTACACAACGCAAGGACAAAGCCATGCCTGCCGGCAGGAAGGCCTTTCTATTCGACCTCAATGGAACTATGATAGATGACATGCAATATCATATTCATGCATGGCATCGCATCTTCAATAATCTCGGAGCCAACATTTCATTAGAACGAATGAAAGAAGAGTGTTATGGCAAGAATCACGAAGTGATTGAAAGGATTCTGCCTGGCAGATTTACATATGAAGAGAAAGATGCAATGAGCCTGGCGAAGGAAAGAGAATATCAGAAAGCATTTCGTCCTTATCTAAAACTTCTCCCGGGCCTCGATAAATTTCTCCGTGATTCCTATGAGGCCGGAATTAAGATGGCTATTGGATCTGCTGCCATAATGTTCAATATAGATTTCGTTTTGGATGGCCTCAACATCAGGAAATATTTCCAGGTATTGGTAAGTGCCGATGACGTGAAGAAAAGCAAACCAGATCCTGAAACTTATTTGAAATGTGCCGATGTTTTACATGTTGATCCTGCACATTGCATAGTGTTTGAAGACGCGCCCAAGGGAGTTGAATCTGCGCTCAACGCCGGAATGAAATGTGTAGTGCTTACAATACTTCACGAAGAAGATGAGTTTCCTGTAAGCACCGATGTCCTCGGATACTTTAAAGACTACAATGACCCTTTAGTGAAGAGGTTGATTGGTTGAATAATACAAAAGGTCCGACACCTTAAGAAAGGTCGGACCCTTTTTTATGAGTTAGGACCTTAAATGTCTACCCTGTGAAATAAATGTATATACCAATGATCAAGGCCACCAACACTACTGCCTGTACAACGTCTGCAGTTTTCCAACTCGCACGATTGGCCCGCTTATCTTCCTCCGTCATAGTTGAAAAAGTGAGACCACTGATTTTCGCATAGTCTGGCTGTTTAGTGGAATAACTTACAAGCAAAAACGTGGCTATACACACGAGGGTGATCAACACGCTGTAGTATTGAAAAAAGATATTATTCACTACCCAAAGAAATGATCCTTCTGTATAAGTTTTTCCACTCAGTTTCACGGGTGTATCAACTATGAGTCGGAACACACCCATTGCAAAGCCAACAATCAGTGTAGCGAGACATCCCGGACCATTTAGTCGCTTCATGAATATTCCAAAGAAGAAGACAACGAATATAGGTGGCGCCAGGTAAGCCTGTACACCTTGTAAGTAGTCGTACAATCCTTTACCTCCCTCGATTACAGGAATCCAAAGTAAGCCGATCAATACCATCACTACCGTGGCAATTCTTCCAGTACGAACCAGTTGCTTTTCAGTTGCTGCGGGTTTGAATTTCTGATAAAAATCCATCGTGAATAATGATGATGATGCGTTGAATACTCCGGCAAGTGCACTCATAAGTGCTGCGAGCAACCCTGCAACCACAATTCCCCTTACACCAACTGGAAGAACGTGCATGACAAGCAATGGAAAGGCGGCTTGCGCCCGATCACGATCCAAAACTCCGTTCGCATCAAATAATTGTCTATGAAGATCAGGATTGATTCCACTCTTTGCCAACGCAAAACAAATCATCCCTGGAATGATAAATAGAAATACGGGTGTTAATTTTAAGAAAGCTGCAAATGTAGAACCGCGCCTCGCTTCTGTTTCATTTGGTGCGCCTAACACACGTTGTACAATGTATTGGTCAGTACACCAATACCACAACCCAATGATTGGCGCGCAGATCAACATGCCTGGCCATGGATATTTGTCATTGAAATACCAGGCTTCTTTTGCAGCCTCTTTAACCGGTGCCCAGGTTCCTTCAACGCCTGCCGGTACAATTGGCTTCCAAAGATTGAACATCTCACTTCCACAAATCTCTTTCAACTTGTCCCAACCTCCCAATGCCTCCAAGCCAAAATACGTAACCATGATGGCGCCGATGATTTTGACGAAAGTCTGTATCGTTTCTGTATACACCACTGCTCTCAAACCTCCTACTATCGTGTAAACGCCCGTTAGTATAATGATTAAAATAGAACCGATCCAAAAGCTATCCATTCCCATAATATCCACGTCGGGCAACAAGGCCCTGAATACAACACCACCTGCATAAATCCCAACCGCAATCTTGGTTAATACATAAGCGATCAACGAAATGATGGAGAGTACTGTTCTTGCCCGCGGAGTGAATCTCCTCTCCAGGAACTCGGGCATTGTAAAAACTTTCGATCGCATGTAAAACGGAGCCATCACCCAACCCAGGATCAGCAAACACCAGGCATGTAATTCATAATGCGCAAGAGCAACGCCATCAGTAGCTCCGGATCCCGCTAATCCAACGAGATGTTCCGATCCAATATTGGATGCAAATATGGACGCACCAATAATGAACCAACCAAGATGCCTTCCACCGAGAAAATAATCTTCAGCATTTTTTTGTCCTTTCTTCATCGACCAAACGGAGATTCCGGCGATGAGGGCAAAGTAGGCGAGAATAACTAACCAGTCGATCCAGGTAATTACGTTCATAGCAGGTTGTTTATTTGAAATAAAACTAAGATCCAAGATCCAAGATCCAAATAAAGAAAACGAAATTTAAAAATACATCAGCGATCGTTTTCTTCTCGCGCCTTACCTCAACATGGAATTAAAAATCAAAACAAATTCTTTGGACTCACCACTCAGCCAATTTCGCTCTTGCTCCATTTTTTCAGAGACATCAGTAATTGTCAGTCTTAACCAATAGCCAGCCTCCTTTGACTCGCGACGGCAGGTCTTAATTTTCATTTTAAAGTCTTTGTCCCCAATGGTCTCATTTGCTTCAATATAATTTGCGCCTGGCGAACTCCCTGCCCTAATTAATTGAGGAATATATTCAATATTTGCCGCATTTTTTGGTAAACTCAAACAATAATTTCTAATTCTTTGGGCGAACAATGAAGTTCTCTCAAAAAGATCATAGATTTTTTTTTCCGGTTCCATTCAAAATTATTTTGAATGGTGAACCTAATTGTAGCCTTTCAAATTTCAAAAACTCAGCGTCCCTATTTTCAATAATTATCATGGTCTTTTCATTTTCTATTTCCGTTTTTTTCTTCCTTCTTGGTTTTTTTTCACAATGTCTATCAGCCTTGGGCCTTGTTTTTTTTCCTTGGATCTTGGATCTTGGTTCTTGGTTTTTTTTATTGGAATCTATCGATAATAGATTTCATTTAAACGTAATTCGGTTTTCAGCGACCTGATTGTAGTCTCTTTATTTATTAATACTGCTTCAATTCCGGCGATCTCGGCAAAGTCCAATAAGTGTTCAGAACTGAGATTTTGAGAATAGCAGGTATGATGTGCTCCACCTGCAAGTATCCATGCGGCACAACCGGTCTTCATATCGGGCAAAGGTTTCCAAAGCACACGGGCTACTGGAAGTTTAGGTAGATCATGTGGAGGTGATACCGCTTCTACTTCATTTATTATTAACCTGAAATGATTGCCCATATCAACGATGGAGGCATTCAAAGCCGATCCTTTGTCAACGTTGAATACAAGTCGCACCGGATCTGCTTTTCCACCAATGCCCAATGGATGTATCTCGCATTTTATTTTACCATGAGCAATGGAAGAACAGATCTCCAGCATATGCGAACCCAATACCATTTCATTGCCCGGTTCGAAATGATAAGTGTAATCTTCCATGAATGAGTTTCCGCCTGGCAAACCAGTGGCCATAACCTTCATGGCGCGAACGAGCGCGGCAGTTTTCCAATCACCCTCCGCTCCAAATCCATAGCCATCGTTCATCAGTCGCTGCACGGCAATTCCCGGAAGTTGCGTCATACCATGAAGATCTTCGAATGTATCAGTGAATCCTTTGAAGTTTCCATCTTTTAGAAAATAGCGTAAGCCCAACTCAGTTCTTGCTGCCATACGCAACGATTCATTTTTTTCTCCTCCTTTTCTCAATGGCTTGACCACTTCATATTGTTCTTCATATACCGAAGTGAGTGCTGATACCTCATCTTCACTTACCTGGTTGATAACCTTCACCAGGTCACCCACGCCGTATCCATTTACCGAATAGCCAAGTTTCAATTCTGCTTCCACCTTGTCGCCCTCGGTGACAGCAACTTGACGCATGTTATCGCCAAACCGACAAAACCTTGCCTTTTGCCAGTCGTGCCAACCGCATGCTGCCCTTGCCCACATGCCGATACCGTTGAGTACGGATTTATCTTGCCAATGTCCAACGATCACTTTCCGGTCATTGCGCAACCTGGTCATCATGAAACCAAATTCGCGATCACCATGAGCCGATTGATTGAGATTCATGAAATCCATATCAATCTTGTCCCATGGAATATCCCTGTTGAATTGTGTATGCAGGTGAAGCAAAGGTTTCTGCAGGATTCTTAAGCCACCGATCCACATCTTGGCAGGAGAGAAGGTATGCATCCACGCAATAATCCCAACGCAATTATTGGAAGTGTTAGCATCGGAACAGAGTTGATAAATTTCATCTGGCGTTTTTACGGTTGGTTTGAATTGAACCGTCACTGGAATTTCAGTCGCGCCACTTAACGAGTTTGCAATTTGCGTGGAATGTTCAGCCACCTGCTTCAAGGTTTCCTCTCCGTACAAATGTTGGCTGCCCGTTACGAACCAAACCTCAAATTTCTTTAGTGTATCCATATTGATGTACTATAATCGTGAATGGTGAGTGGTGAGTCGTCAATCGTTAGTTGTTAACTGACAGTTGTGAACTCAAAACTGGAAGAACTTCAGAACCACTATATATAAGATTACCGAAAGTCAACTGTAAACTGAAAACCGTAAACCGTAAACTACTCCTGCCCATAATAAGCATCCTTCCCATGTTTGCGTTGCCAATGTTTATCGATCAATGAATCTTTTAGTCGTGGCGCCTTGGGATTGATTTGTTCCGTTAGGTAAGCCATTCTCGCAACTTCTTCCAATACCGCCGCATTGTACACAGCCTTTTTTCCGGTAGTTCCCCAGGCGAAGGGAGCATGATTCCCTACCAGCACCATCTGCACTTCTTCATACGATAGATTTTTTTCCTTAAAACAATTGATGATTTGATGGCCGGTTTCATATTCATAGTTGCCTTTAATCATTTCATCACTCATTGGAGGAGCGCAAGGGATATCAACCGTGAGATGATCCGCATGCGTGGTACCAAAGATGGGAATGTCTCGCTGCGCCTGCGCCCAGGCCGTGGCATACGTACTGTGCGTATGCACGATAGCGCCAATATTCGGCCATTGTTTGTACAATACGGCGTGCGTAAGTGTGTCTGACGAAGGGCGCAATTCACCTCTTATGATTTCTCCGTCAAAGTCAACCACCACCATATTCTCAGGCGATAAATCGTCATACGGTACACCGCTTGGCTTTATGGCGAATACTCCGTGATCCCTGTCTACTACACTCACGTTTCCAAAAGTGAAAATGACCAGCCGTAATTTTTCGAGCTGCATATTGGCGGCATAAGCCGCTTTTTGTATGTGTTTGTATTGACCCATCAGGATTGAGATACTAAACTGTTTGCGGATTTTTTTGCGGCGGATTTTGAAAGGATTTGTTGTTCTAAGAATTCGCCTGTTTCAAGATACTGCTGGTATCTTTTTTTGTAGATCGAAGCGCGTTTGCCCTCAGGTTTGTATTCTGCATCAAAACCCTGCCCCATCTGCTGCATTGCCTCTTCCACCTTTGGATAAATGCCTGCGGCAGTGGCCGCAAACATGGCGGCACCGAGCGCGCAGGTTTGTTCCGACTTATGAATGCGGATCGGCATGTTCATTACATCGGCCATCATTTGCATAATGAATGGTGATTTTTTTGCAACACCACCCAAACCAATCAGACCTTTTACTGGAATGCCTTCTTCATTAAACCGATCTACAATCGCCTTAGCCCCAAAGCAGGTTGATTCAACTATGGAACGAAAAACGCTGGGCGCATCGCTACCAAGACTGAGACCAGTAAGCGCACCTTTTAATAATTGATTTGCATCGGGAGTGCGACGACCATTCAGCCAATCCACCGCCATTTCATTATCTTCTTCAAGCGGAAGTTGTTCCGCATGCCTGCTCAATTCACTAATGAGTTTACCAGAAATTTCGTTTATCATCAACTTTGCTGCATCAGCAGAAATTTCCGAAGATTGAGTCATCACATTTTGCAATGGCCAGGCTAGTACATTCTGAAACCAGGCATACGCGTCACCAAAAGCAGATTGACCTGCTTCCATTCCCATCATTCCCGGAATGATTGATCCCGGTACCTGGCCGCAAATACCCCTGACCAATTTTCCTTTCACTTCAGCAATAGGCGCCACTAGCATGTCGCAAGTAGAAGTGCCCATCACTTTGCTCAGGTGATATGGTTCAATTTGCCCGCCAACGGCTCCCATATGCGCATCAAATGCGCCAACACCAACCACTACTTCAGTGGATAATCCAAGTCGGTCAGCCCATTCCTGCGAAAGCTTTCCCGCTGGCTGATCGGAAGTATATGTTTTCTTGAAAAGTCGAGAAGTAAATCCTTTTAATAAGGGATCCAATGATGAAAAGAAATCATCAGGTGGCAATCCTCCAAATTCAGCGGCCCACAATGCTTTGTGTCCGGCCGAGCAAACTCCTCTCTTCATTTCCTGCACATGTTTTCCTCCCGTAAGTAAAAATGGAATCCAATCACAATGCTCTACCCAGGAGTAGCATGCGTTTCTAACATTTTTATCAACCCTTAAGATGTGAAGTAATTTTGCCCAAAACCATTCTGATGAATAAATCCCACCAACATATTGCAAATAATTGGTCGAAAATTTCTCAGCATGTGCATTGATTTCCGCCGCTTCATTCACACTGGTATGATCTTTCCACAGCACGAACATCGCATGAGGATTTTCCTCGAAAGTGGGAAGAAGTGAAAGCGGCGTTCCACTTTCATCAACAGCTACCGGAGTAGAACCTGTTGTATCTATAGAAATGGCTTTGATATTAGAAACAACGGTTGGTCCGGCCTGAAGAATGCACCTCTTGATGGTGCTCTCTAGTCCTTCAATATAATCTTTGGGATGTTGGCGGAATTGATTTTCTGCCGCTTCGCAGTAAAGTCCATCCTTCCAGCGTGGATATTCAAAAACGGAGGACGCCACTTCACTACCATCCGCCGCATTTACAATAATTGAACGCACTGAAGCAGTGCCGTAGTCTATTCCAATAACAAACGCATCTTTTTTCATACCCGGTCAAGCAATTATATGGTGTCAAATTAACACTTATTATGCACTTGGACAAATGGATCCTGAATCTCTGATTCGGAGAAACAGCCTCGAATCGGAGATTCGAGGTACATCATTTTAGTTTATGGGGGTTCGGAATAAAATTCAGGAACGAATTGAAATTGGAGTTATATCTCCGCTTGTCGAGCTTATAATAATAAGCGCCTTTCTTCGAACTTTCCTTTTCCTTTTCTTTCTGCTTTACGAGGAGCCTGGTTGACCTGATCTTCCGAATAAAATTTCTTTTATCAAGCTCCGCATTGTAAATGCCTTCATAAAGGTTTCTCAGTTGTGGCAGCGTAAATTTTTCGGGCAGCAATTCAAACAATATTGGATGGAAGGCGGCCTTGTAACGCAGTTTTTCCTTGGCCAATCCTACCATTTTCTCATGATCGAAGATCAGCCTGGGAATTTTATTTAATAGAAACCACTCGGCATGAAAGTCGTCACTGATCTGCTTTTCATATTTGTGTATATCTACCAGCGCAAAGTACGCGATCGATATGGTTCTTTCTACAGGATCGCGGCTGGGTTCGCCAAATGCAAATAGTTGTTCCATATACACTCCTTCCAAACCCGTAAGTTGTTTCAGGACGCGCGCGGTAGCGTCATCAAAGGTTTCATTAGGTTGAATGAATCCTCCCATAAGACTCCACTTCCCTTTCTGTGGTTCAAATCCTCTTTGTATCAACAAAAGTTTCAGGTCCTGGCCATCGAATCCGAAGATGATGCAATCAACAGCAACGAGCATTCGTATTTGCTTGGAGTAATGTTTCATGTATCCATTTAATCAGGATGGGGAAAAAGTGTCAAATGTACTCTATTAGGCAATATACAACTCCGCCGAATAAGTGCAATAGATTTATAGTCCCCAATGCGGATGCCTGATACATGATGCCTGATGCAAGATGTCAGACTTTGTTCGCAGAATCCTCCTCAGGGGGTGAAGGCGAGGCCCCGCCTTTGCCTAAAGCTTCGGAGGACAAGGTCTGGCATCCGACTTCGCGTGATCTTCATCAGACAAAGTTTGGCATCTGGCATTCGGTATCCGCCTTCGCATGAAGCTTCGGCAGACAAAGTCTGGCATCCGGTATCAAGAAATAGGTTACCTTAAATACTGTGAGTGTTGGCGCGAACGGTGAGTTGATTATCCCTAATTCTTTCTAGAATGCAAATTCAAGCAACCGACTCCACAACCAAAATTGTACAGGGTTCTGGCAATCTCCTGGGGATTTCATTGATTGCCGCGCTTGCCGGTTTTATTTTCGGTTTCGATACTGTTGTTATATCGGGAGCGAATCAACCTATTAAAGACATCTGGCATACTACAGAAATTCATCCCTTGTTTCATGGGCTGTTTATAATGTCGATGGCTTTGTGGGGTACAGTCGTAGGTGCCGTTTTCGGCGGCATACCAACTGATAAATTTGGAAGGAAGAAAGTTCTATTGTGGGTAGGTATATTATTTAGCGTGTCGGCAATAGGATCTGCAGTTGCGCCGGATCCATATACTTTTTCAATATTTCGTTTTATTGGGGGCTTGGGTATAGGCGTGTCCTCCATAGCTGCTCCAGCATACGTTACTGAGATCTCCACACCTGCAACGAGAGGAAGATTGTCAGCCTTGTATCAATTCAATATTGTTTTTGGAATTTTGATAGCCTTTCTTTCCAATTATTTTTTGAAGGGAGTGGGAGGAGCCAATGATTGGCGTTGGATGCTGGGCGTAATGGCAGTCCCTTCTCTATTGTATACTTTTTTAGTAATGACTATCCCTGAAAGCCCAAGGTGGCTGATAGCAAGGAAGAATGATGTAGATACTGCCAGGAAGGTGTTTCTGAAAATCGGTGTGCTCAATGCAGAGGAAGTGATCCAATCTGTTAGATCAAGCGTTCAACATGAAGCGGCTATTGGGCAAGGATCAGGTTTTTTTAGTCGCAAGTACAGCACTATACTCTGGCTTGCATTCATGGTTGCATTTTTTAACCAATGGTCAGGTATCAATTTCATTCTCTACTATGCGCCTGAGATTTTGGAAAGAGCAGGACTTGCCTCCAAAGAATCTTTGAAAAACTCTATCTACATTGGTGGAACAAATCTCATATTTACATTCATTGGGTTATCCTTAATTGACAAATTGGGTAGGAAAACGCTGCTGATTATTGGTTCTATTGGCTACATATTAAGTCTTTCCTTGGTAGCTTATGCGTTCAAGGTATCTGCTAACCCTGAGTTTTTACTTTCATTTTTATTATTGTTTATCGCTTCGCATGCAATAGGACAGGGCGCCGTTATCTGGGTATTTATTTCTGAAATATTTCCCAATAAGGTTCGTGGAAAGGGACAGTCTTTTGGTGCCAGCACACATTGGGTGTTCGCCGCCATCATCACCTTGATAACACCGCTTTTTTTAGATAAAGACACAGGGATATTTAAAGAAAACCCTTGGCCCATCTTTGGTTTTCTCGCGTTTATGATGGTACTTCAGTTGGTTTGGGTACTGACCAAGGTTCCGGAGACAAAGGGCGTTTCGCTGGAAGAACTTGAGAAGAGGCTGGTTAAAGAATAACTCAAAACCGCAACATTCTAAATCTCGGAGCTCATTAAATTCGCCCTCTGGGGATGAGGAACCCGCCAAATGTTGAAGTTCGAAGATTGAGATATACTTATGAAGATCAATCGCACGGTATTGACATTAGATGAATTCAGGTTTTCTGAGGTCCGCAATTTTCCCGCAGCCACAGGAGAACTGAGTAGCCTGTTGCGTGACATTGCCCTTGCTGCTAAATTGATCAACATAGAAGTCAATAAAGCCGGGCTCGTGGACATACTTGGGGAAACTGGGTTGTTGAATGTGCAGGGAGAGCAAGTGAAGGAACTTGATTTATTTGCAAATGATCAGATCATAAATGTGTTGCGAAGAGGAATCAGCTGTGCAGGAATAATTAGCGAAGAATTGGAAGAGCCAATGATATTCGATGATAAGATGAGTCGCAACAGTAAATATATTGTGGCCTTTGATCCGTTGGACGGAAGCAGCAATATTGAATATTCGATCTCAATAGGGACCATATTCGCAGTCTATCTAAGGAAAACTCCACCTGGAAAACTCTGTACCAAAGAAGACTTTGTAATTGAAGGAAAGAACATAGTAACAGCGGGCTATGTCATCTATGGTTCATCTACGCTTTTTGTATTTGCAACTGGTCGCGGAGTAAATGGTTTTACGCTCGATCCTTCGATTGGTGAGTTTTTTCTTAGTCATCCCAATATCAAATGCCCAAAGAATGGAAAGATTGTTTCCGTTAATTATTCAAATTTGTATAATTATTCAGCGGGCGTTCAACAATATCTTAACCACATCCTGGAAAAGAATAAAAAGAAGGAAGGATCTTTTGGTCAGCGTCATGTCGGCAGCATGGTAGCAGATCTGCATCGAAATCTTTTACAAGGCGGCATCTTCCTCAATCCTGCAAGCGGAGCCTACCCCGAAGGAAAGCTCAGGTTGATTTATGAATGTAATCCCTGGGCCTTCATATATGAGCAGGCCGGCGGAAAAGCCATCAGCGAAAAAGAGAGGATACTCGAGATTGAATGTAAAGGCCTTCATCAGCGCACACCTTTGTATATTGGAAGTAGTTCGATGGTGGAGGAACTGCAGAAATACCTAACTACATCACGCCCCATTTATGAGGCGACTAGACAAGCTAACAAGGTTTAGAGACTAGGGGGTAGTGATCCCCTAATAGTAATTCCGAAAGTCTTCGGTTCCCCCAAATGTACCCCTCCAAAATCGTACGCGTAAGAAATATACCGTGTGTCAGTAAGGTTCCTTGCCCAGAAAAATACATCAACGCGTTTGATGTTTATTCCAAATCGTGTGTTGATCAAATGGTGCGGCGATTGCCTTATTGAATTGGAAAGATCAAAATATTCTTCGCCTATATAAATCCACTCTCCCCGGACAATAATTTTCGCTGATCCATCCTTGTTTATCGGGAGAGAATATTGGAGCGCCAGCATAGATGTAATGTCTGGAGTGAATACCTGCCGATTGCCTGCGAGGTCAACTTCATTTCCATTTTGCGAGAGCTTCAACTTTGAATAGGTAGCATTCGTGTATCCAAAATTGTAAGTGGCTTCCAGGCCTTTCAATGGGATGGCCATGGTTTCCACCTCAATTCCTTTGCTGTGCAGGTTGCCTGCATTGCGTGTAACGGTTACTGCATCGGGTACAATGAGTGTAGGAACCTGGGCGTCTGAAATTGTTGTATAAAAGAGCGCGACGTTTGCACGCAATTGATTATTAAAGAGTGAATTTTTTACGCCTAACTCAAAGCAATTGCTGTATTCTGGTTTGTAAGGATAAAGGGGCGGCTGCGAAGGATCCAAAGAAAGTTGCGTGAGTCCACCGGTTCTGTATCCCCTGCTGTAAGTAGCGTATACATCACTGTTTGCCGACACCTGGTAATTAATGCCCAGCTTTGGAGAAAAGGCGCTGAAAGAAACAGAAGAGGATGTATCGGGCTGGGTGTCAAAAATGGGCGATTGCAAACTATCTGGTTGATACTCGCCCAATACACGTTGCTTCGTATGTTGCAGATCATATCTCAAGCCAAATATGATACCCGTCTTTCTATTCAATTGATAATTCGCCTGGCCATAAAGGGCTCCTCCCACATTTTTCGCATCAGTGGTGTTGATCACTGAATAATTTGAAGACTGCGATCCGATCAGCGGTGCATCTTCTCCAAAATGTGTGGCTTGTTTATTAGGAGCATGATGAGAGAAAAAATAAATTCCCGAAGTCCATTTAAGTTTTGATGAAGACGTGGCTGGAGATTGAAATTTTAGTTCTTCCGTGAATACTTTTACATTGTTCCACTTCGGTCCATAATTATTAACAATGGTGATACCATCAATGGGTGAAAAATCACCATCGATAGGCGTTTCATAATAGCGATAGTTAGATTGAAAGCTGGTTTGGGAGCTGAATGTAAAGTTCTTTGCAAAATGATTTATTGATAATGAACCATTGAAAACGTAATCCACTAATTCGCCCACTGCGTTTTGATCAAGTGAATAAGGATCGCTTAAGGCTTGTTCCTGACCAATCACCAGGGGAAATGCGCCTTCATTCAAATTGTTGAAATGCTTTACGTTCATCGACAATACCCATTTGGAAGAAGGCAAATATTTCAGGTAATAATTTCCTCCAGTGGTGCTCTGTTTGTCGAATGATTGGTGATTGAATTGATTGGTGTAATAACCATTCAGTCTCTCATATACACCAGCAACGCCGAGGAAGAGTTTATCGCGCAGGATTGGAAATTTTATTCCAGCCAGGTACCGCCGCTTCCCATAATTTCCAGCACTCAATTCTGCAAACGCATCCATTTTGTTGGTTGGCTGTTTGGTGATCACATTAATTACACCACCCATTGCATTTCTTCCGTAGAGTGTTCCCTGCGGACCTCGCAGCACTTCAATTCTCTCCACGTCAAATAACTGCGGAATGTAAGTGTCAAGTGTAAATTGATTCACGCCATCGATATAGGTAGTAACAGCGGGATCGTAAGAAGTTGATGTCATCCCTCGAATGGAGACTACATTTCTGCCATCACCAGGATTGGCCGAATACAAGCCCGGAACTAAAGCCGTGAGTTCATGCAGATCCCACAACCTATATTCTAAAACCTGTTTGGATGTGAACGCGGAGATGCTGGAGGGAATGCGCTGAACCAGTTCTTCTTTCTTTTCCGAACTCACTACTACGGCATCTAACTGTCGAGCCGATTCCACCATTTGAATTTCCACCAACAATTCCTGCTCCTTAACGACCTCTGCTTCCCGTGTAACGTTACTATAGCCAATAGCTGTAACATTGATGAGATATTTTCCCCTGGACAGTTTGCCAAATGAAAAATTTCCTCTTCTATCCGTGGTTGTAGAGTTGCTCGTATTGAGTAAGTGAACAGTTGCTCCTTCAACAGGATTGCCTTTCGAGTCAATGAT
>AR_comb_assmDRAFT_10366557_pt1 | contig 17211 bp, 12 predicted proteins | sample ArasoioldDNA_FD_10543 | JGI IMG/M metagenome (IMG submission 10543) | reverse complement strand
TAAGAATTTTCATGTTGGTTGTTTTAAGGGTTAAAGGAACTCCTCTATTTTCATGGAGGAGTTTCATTTTTAAGCGGATGTGGCGGATTAAAAACTTTGGTTTTGCACAGCGACACCGCTCCTTCTTCTTAAGGAGACGGAGATGGAGGATGAGGTACCCACGCAATAATTCTCAGGGGGCCTCCAGTTCCGTTTTTTATCTTCATCGGTAATGCAATCACATAAGCTCCTTTGATCGGTAGTTTGTCAAGATGAGCGACATTCTCAAAGGCAGGAATATTTTTTCCAAGTAAAACCTGGTGCGTTTTAAAATCTTTGGATTGACCATAATCTATGCTTGGTGTATCAAGGCCTACCGCCTTTATTTTTCGTTGTGTGCTAAGCCACTCAGCCGCAGCTGGATCAATGCCGGGGAAATGTAATTTGGGGATAGCCTCTGTTCCCTTTTCCGCGGTGCCAAAATATTTGCCTGCATCGGGATAATATTGACCGTAACCGGTGCGGAATAAAACGATTGAGTTGTCGGGAAGCTTTCCATTCTTGCTTTCCCAATCTTCAATGTCTTTGACCGAAATCAGGTAGTCTGGATTTTTTAAGGCAATTTCAGAAACGTCGATAACGATGGCATTGCCCGTGAGGTTCGTGAGGGGAATGTTGTCAGCCGTTTGATGATCCTTTGCAAAATGGATTGGCGCATCCAAGTGAGTGCCTCCATGCTCGGGAGCGGAAAACGCGTTCGAAGAATAATAAAACCCTAACGGCGTAATCCCATGGGTTTGTGTGTCTAGTTTGAAACCCGTCGGGTTGTTCGGCCAGTACAGTGTTTGAGCATCGAAAGAGTAGGTGAGATCTATCCATGCGCCCGAGGATAAAAATTTATCAGCGTCATCCCTTTGTTCCTTGTTCGCACAACTCATTAGTAGCATTGGCGTGATTAGGCTAGATGTTATTAGCGGTCTTAGCATGAAACGTTTCATGTAGAAGTCATTTAGTCAGAAAAGTTACAAATGATTTCGTATCCCGCTAAATATTGAATCAGTCGTCTTGCACAAGGATTATCTAATTTAGAAGTGATAATTCTCCGCACTCATTGTACCATCAAATCAGAAATATGCGCAAGCCCCCTACCAGATCAATACTCCTTGGCTGCTGTCTCGTCCTTTCGAATGTTGTCTCGACAGCACAGGAAGCGGAAGTGAAACAACAGTCAATGTCAAAATCTGATTTGATGGATATGGAAAACCGTTTCCGATTCTGCATATGCGACTCTCATAAAGCGACCAGTGCAATTCTCCTGATGTAACGATGTCTTGAGCATCGTATTTGTCCTCGATTTTTTGTCAAAATGTGCAATATGGCAGAAATCGTAAATACATGTTCATCTCCGGCACATTTCCTGTTATAGGTTAACAAAACCCTGTGACATGACTAACATGTTTGATATCGAATACAAAGAGACCAACCGTTTTATTAAAGACGTGGCCTTGCTGTTAGGCAAACCTGACGACCCGCATCATGCCTTAAGAGTTTTGCGATCAGTTCTCCATGCATTAAGAAAAAAGATCACCGTTTTCGAGTCATTACATATTGCTTCTCAATTGCCATTGGTGCTGCGGGGCGTATATGTGGATGGTTGGGAACTGGATGAACCCGTTTCCGAGGCAGAAACGATGGACGATTTTTTAGGTCTTGTCAGAAATTCAGCAGAAGCAACCTCTAAAGTTGATTTTGCGGATGACGAAGATGCAACGGAAAAAATTCGGATAGTCTTTATTGCACTGAGACACTATGTGAGCGAAGATGAATTGGATCATGTCCGCGAAGAGTTACCGAAGGAAATTGCGGAGATGGTTTAGAAAAGAACTACGATGTACAAGATCTAGGGGGATTTGGAGGAAAGGTGATAACGACATATAAGGCCTTCATTATTCTCTCTTGTTTCGGGCTGCTTTTGTATGGCGATTTTGATGACGAACGTTTCACGGTGATAATCAAGTTATGATCGTGAAGTTCGAAGGCATTGAAATCTCATATCTTCCCATTAATCCGTGCAACACTGTTAACCCTGGTTCTTTTTCTAGTTCTTCTTCCATGAATCTTTGAGAGTCACCGTTCTGTTGAATACCATTCCACCTTCACTCGAATCCTTATCCAGACAAAAATATCCTTTGCGTAAAAACTGGTAACGGTCGTCAAACTTTGCATGCATAAGTGAAGGTTCGGCATAAGCTGCTTTGATTACATGCAATGAATCCGAATTGACATAGTCCTTAAAATCTCCTTCCTCTGACGAAGGGTTTTCCACTTTGAACAAGCGATCGTACAAACGCACTTCACAGGTGACGGCATGTTTCACACTCACCCAATGCAACGTGCCTTTGACATGAATGCCCGAAGCATCATTGCCGCTACGACTTTCTGGTATGTAACTGCATCGCAGTTCGGTAATGTTCCCAGCTGTATCTTTTATAACCTCATCACATTTGATGATGTACGCTGATTTCAATCTCACCATTTGTCCCGGTGCAAGGCGAAACCATTTTTTAGGAGGATCTTCCAAAAAATCTTCGCGTTCGATATACAGCTCGGATGAAAACGGAATATCGCGGTGACCGCTTTCGGGGTTTTCGGGATTGTTTTCACTTTGCACCATTTCCTCGCTACGTGTTAATGTTTGCTCGTTTCTGGTTTCTCCCATCTGTCCTCTGGCATCCGTCATGCCACTAACTACGGACAGCTCACCGTTCTCACGTCTCACGTCTGACGCCTCACGACCATAATTTGTAATTACAACCTTGAGAGGATCAAACACCACCATTTTTCGTTGCGCAATCTTATTAAGATGTTCGCGGACACAAAATTCAAGCAATCCAACGTCGGCCAAAATTTCTCTTTTAGCAATCCCAACTCTATCACAAAATTCGCGGATCGATTCGGGTGTGTAACCTCTTCTTCGCAACCCAGCAATCGTTGGCATGCGTGGATCATCCCACCCTTCGACATGCCTGTCGTTCACCAGTTGCAGGAACTTTCTTTTGCTCATCACCGTATAACTGATGTTGCGCCGTGCAAACTCATACTGGTGCGAAGGGAATATCTCGAGTTTCTCAAGCAACCAGTCGTACAACTCGCGATGAGGTACAAACTCCAGCGTACATATTGAGTGCGTCACTTGTTCTATGGAATCACTTTGGCCATGGGCCATATCATACATCGGGTAAATACACCATTCGTCCCCTGTCCGGTGGTGATGCGCATGTTTGATTCGATACAGCACCGGATCACGCATCAGCATGTTCGGGTGCGCCATATCGATCTTTGCACGTAGTGTACGACTGCCATCGGCAAATTCGCCTTTCTTCATTCGTTCAAACAAGTCCAGGTTTTCTTCCGCACTCCGGTCCCGGTAAGGACTGTTGCGCCCCGGCTCTGTAGGAGTACCTTTCATATTTGCAATCTCTCCTGAGGTGGAGTCGTCCACATAGGCGAGGTCGTTCTTTATTAGCTTCACCGCATATTCATAAAGCTGCGGAAAGTAGTCGCTGGCATAGCGTTCATGTTTCCATTCAAAGCCTAGCCAGCGAATATCATCTTTGATGCTCTCCACGTATTCGGTTTCTTCTGTTTCAGGATTGGTATCATCAAAGCGAAGATTGGTATAACCGGGGTATTTTTTGGTTAATCCAAAGTTGAGGCAAATGCTCGTAGCATGACCGATATGCAAATAGCCATTGGGCTCGGGTGGGAAACGGGTAACGATTTCTTTGTACTTGCCGGTCTTCAGGTCTTCTTCTACTATTTCTTCCAAAAAATTGTGTGTTTTAACTTCTTCCATAGGATTGCAAAGATAAAGGTTGGCACTGTTTGCCTTTCCAGATAATAGCGGCGTTGATGTGCGTTAATGTAGCGGATTAGCTCATAATCGTCCTCCAGTCACAGTTACGAATACTCAAATCCTAAGGGTTTTCCAGCAGGCTCATCCATAATAAAATTCAATATCTTGCGTTAATAAATTGAACATTTCGTACCCCGTATGAAAAGAGTTTTATTAGTATGCTCCCTCGTCGTGCTTGCGACTAGCTCACGTTCCCAAACCTTCAGAGTTGTTGGCAACAGTAAACTGGCCAAAATAGCCGGTAGAATCAATGGCGAACATGAAAAATACGCTATCACCTTCGGTAAAACGATTTTCGTCAGTTGTACAAAAGAAGATTTTCTGTCTGAAGACTGGTGGGTACGGCATGAGGTTACTCATGTGCAGCAGTATAAAAAATACGGCGTTTTTGGATTTCTGAAACGCTATGTTGGCTACGCCATAGTTTACCGTTATCGGGAAAATCCTTTTGAAAAAGAAGCTATTTCTGCAGAAGATGATCCGTTGACAAGAGGCATTGCCGCTACTACAACGGCAAGTAATCAATAATCAGAAATCAATATTAGTCATTTTGGATTTAGACTCTGCATTGTATCGCCTTGCCCAAAATTCTATTGAAAGAAGGCCACCTGATTGCTGTAAGTATTTGCTCCAAACTTAAATCCTCCAAAAGCTGCCAGGACACCCGTGCTCGCTGCAGCGGTTCCATCAATTCGCGGACCGGATACCGCTTGCCATTGGCCAGTGTTGTTGTCGTATACATCAATGTTGGACGAGCTTCCATTGCCCATAAAAATGATTTTATTTTGTACTGCTGCAGCGACGACCCGCTGCCTGTCATCAGAAAGCGAGGCCGTAGTCCATGAATTGGTTTGGGTATCATATATATCAACAGCGTTGTTACCGAATCCATCTCCGCCTGCAAGAAAAAACTTTGAATCAAGAACGACCATGGTTGCGTCCGGGTGATCATGCGGGGCCTCTATAAAGGACCATGAACCGGTCGCGGGTTCATATATTTCCACGCGCCGCAAATTACCGGAACCATTTCGCCCCCCGGCAATGTAGATGCGCTTGTTGATTACAGCGGCGGAGGCACCGCCTCTTGGATCATTCAATTCGATTTGGCTCCAGGAATCACTTGCCGCGCTATACACGTCGATCTTATTTGAGTATCCGTTCTGTTTTACTCCCCCAATAAAGTAGGCTTTATCTTCCAAGCTTGCGGATGCAATTGAAGTTCGGGCCTCACTTAGAGTAGCACGCGTCCATTTCATAGTTACCAAATCCAGCATATCGGCGGCGTTATGATATGTAATCACATTATACCGGTCAGATCCGCCAGCAAAGATTGCTTTGTTCCCTGCAAATGCTGTTGCGATATATCCACGTGCGGCGGAAAGGAGTCCCGGGTTTGTCCACGTTTTTGTCGCTGTGTCATACATATCAACTTCAGAAGTTGCATAATTGCCAATCCAAAACCCACCGGCAAAGAAGATCTTTCCATTCACAGATAAGGCCCCGCGAAACACATTTTCTTCAGTTAAAAATGACGAGCAGGTGGAGGTAAGGCCCTGTATCGGGAAACAACCAACAGAAGAAACAGACCCTCCACTGTTTCCTGATCCACCACTTCCCGACCCACCACTTCCCGATCCACCACTTGGTCCGACGCCATTATTGCCGGACGGTACGATCGGTGGTTTTTTGCAGTTGATGCCCAAAAAAAGTATTGCTATCACTAGCCATCTCCATTTCATTTGATTATATTTTGTTGATGTTCGCTAAGTATGTTTAGATCACTGTGTCAGAGTTATTAACCATTTCATTATTCTTTTATCATGAAGTCCTGGTGAGCATTTCTCTTATAGTCGTAGTTTTTACAAGGAGTTGATTGATGTCCATACCCATTGCGATTAGTTTATCAAAATCATCTTAATTGTTTCAGTGCTCACTCCAGTTTTGCCAGTTGCAATGAGCCTGCAATAATAAATTCCTTGGCGAATGCCTGGAACGGTAAGACTCAACGAGTATCGGCCCGCTCTTTTATAACCTTGTGAGATCCTTTTAACTTCCTTTCCGTTACCGTCATAGACCTGGATAGAAACGGTTGCTTCAAAAGGCAATTGGTATTCAAGACGGGTTGTAGTCGCAAAAGGATTTGGAGCCGCCGAGAATCTTATTTTCTCCGTTATTGTTGCTTCGGGTAGCCTGGCCGCCGATGTAATAAAAGAAGAACGACAACTGCCCAGCGCATCACCATGTTTTAAGTGAGCCTCTACAGATTCTTTCGCTACACAGATTTCTTCATCATTATGGCATATCCTCACTTTATCCATCTTGCTGCCGCAACGCACATCATTCACTGATATTGTAACATCGTCACTACGACTACAACCTGTTGCATCAGTTACCCTCAATGTATAAGTCGTTGTGGTGGTGGGACAAACTTCCGCGCTACTATTATTCGGCAAGGAACCACCGGGCAACCATGAATAAGAATATGGCGCTACTCCACCGGCGGCAACGCCATTCAATGTGATGCAATTTGAACCATAGCCATAGACGACATCTTTATCCGCTCCAGCATTGGCTGTAGTATATTCAAAATCATAGATTGTAGTTATTCCATTTACGCCTATTTTGAAATTATCAGTATAACATTTAAAATTAGGAGCAAAGCCGCCGGCGCTTAACCTGATACCACCGCCAATGGCGGGATCATTTATGATTTTTGCGCCAGGGTGCTGACTGATGTATGCTGCCAGGTTAAAAACTGTCCCTCCGTGTTCAGGGTCAATATCAGGCCCAAGCCAAAACACACCATGCAAAATGTCCCACGTTTGCCATGAGTCTGTAATTACCGTACCCTGATCGGATGCAACACCTGTTGACCACGGGGCCGTTTGATATTGCGGTCCAAACTCCAAAAAATTATCTGTTGTTCCATCACCATTCAAATCAACCTGGAGCACAACAAAAGGAGCATCATAATTATTTTCCCTATGGGCAATAAATGAAGAAAAACTAAGTTCAGTGATGGATGACAGCAGGGTATTGTTATAATTTGTATTTCTTAGCCGGACATTTCTTTGTACTGGCACCGTGATCATTTCCAAACTGCCTTTGCCAAGTATAGGATTGGCCGGTTCATTTTCAAAAGTGAGGGAAGTATTGGCCGGTATTTGTTTTACCCATCCATTCAGGTTGCAATTGGTAATGGTTACTTTATTCTGCGAGAAGGATGCTATTGAAATAACAGATAATAACACCGCAGTTATTTGTTTCAATAAATGTTGTTCCATAAAAATTGGTTTGCTGTCAGTATTTTAAATGAATCTCAGTCACCTTACCATTTTTACTTCACTAATCAGGATTCAAACCATCTCCAAATGAGAGTCCGTGTGATGCTTCAACGCACTAATTTTCCTGCAAACAATGTGTTGCTATGTAGGCTCCAATATTTTTTCCTACCTGCTCGCCTACCAGGCACGATTCACGAAAGTGATAACCCACAAACATTCTTGACAAAGAATTTTCTCTTGCTGCCTGTGACAAACTTGTAAAACTTCTTGTGGGATTTTCCGGATCGGCTGAAGTGCTGGAAAAAGAGAAGGAGAAATTGTCTTTGTTGAAAAATTGTTTGATTGTTTCTGCCCCTGCGCCTCCTGCGTTGGCATGTGCCGAAGGATAATCAGCAGCAGGAGGGGTTGGGAATACAAGTACATTCCATGTGGGATCACCTGTTGTTCCGGGAGTAACACCCATGTTATTCAAATTAATGGCAGTTATCGGTCTCCAGAAATAGTAATAAAACTTTGCATCTGCGCTGGCGATGTATGAATCATTTTCTGCTATTTGCACCAGGGCAAGCAGCCGGGCCACTCTCCAGGCATCCAATTTTGTTTGAGCAACGATTTCCCTTGCAATTTTATTCCAGCCGTAGTTAGGGGATTCAACCCAAAACTTTGCAAAATATGTTTGGTCAGTGGTGCGGTCAGGGCAATTATCGCATCCAAGATGTTTTATCTCATTATAGTCAGCAATATATTGTGATGTCTTTACACTTTCCTGCGGATCAGTTTTTCCGTAGGGCGGACCTGGCCTGAATTGCGAAGCAGAAGTCAATCCAAAAGGAGTTACATTTTGCCAACCCACGGCATCTACCAATCCATATATGGGGAGCCCCGGTATGTTAAAGGGAGGAGTCCAGCGATATTGGCCCGGAAGTGTTCCTTCGGGAAAGGTGTAGGTTATATTTTGTGTACCATCATTAGCTCTTTTTTGTATTACTGCCTGCGCCGCCGCATGACCGAGAGCAATTCCTTTTGCTTTGGCCCTATTATCGGCAACAGCGGTTAAGCTTTGCTGCAGAAGGTCGTTGAGGTGATCCTTAATGAACTGTGGCGTTTCTACCGGCGGGTTCAGCGTATTATAAGCATCAACAATAATATCATAAGCCGCCTGTGCCACCGCTGCATCGGGACTCGCATCCTTATCTCTTGCATTTTGCAACGCGTATGTTTTGTATTTAGGTACGATGCTATTGAGCGCATCGTGTATAGCCAGACTTACCATTGCTGTGTAACGTGATGACCAAAATGGGGTTACAGGCGGTGGTTGTGGCGTATTCAGCATCACATAAAACGCTGCGTCGTTCCATTGGAGCACCATTTCCGGGCTTACATTACCAAATCCATCACCGGGGCTATTAAACCTTGCTGAGGTTGGCGTCTCTTCTTGCTGCGTCAGTTTTGTTTCTTTCCGGCATGAAACAACTAATGCAACAGCAATTATAAAAATTGGAAACAGCTTGCTGTGTTTTGGTAAATAAGTGCTGGGCATAAAAAAAATTTCAAAGTCAATAAATGATCACGGATATTTTGATTCTCATAACAAGTTAGAGCGACTTGAAAACAAAAATTTTTATAATCGCTGAAGGAAAAGAATACCCGAAATAAAGCTTCAAAAGATGACAAATGCAGCCGGTTACCAGATCTTAACGTTCGTCGAAAAACGAAGTTGTTTGTCATTTAATCAAACCCTGTTTTGGAAATAGTTTGGACTATTGATTAAATTGTAACATGATAGCAGGAATGAAAGACTATTCTGAGAACCCGTTTATATTTTCCTCGCGTTATCGCATACTACGACACCTTGCTTTTTGGATAGTGCATATTCTTGTTTTTTCTTTTTTGTATAAAGTACCGGGGCAATCGTGGTGGGTGCAGCACTCAGGGTCCACCATTGCGGCTGTGGCATTTATCATCTACAGTTATCCGGTTATGTATGTATTCATTCCCCGATTTTTATTGAAAGGAAGATTACTACAGTTCGTCGCCGTACTTGTGTTATGGGGAATTGCCGGTTATTTCTTTAACTATCTGTACCGCAAATATGTTTTTTTTACTCTTATTGAATTATTAAAGACAAAAAAGTGGCCCTCTTTGGCCTACTCTAACCCAAATCCATGGGCGCCGGCCGGATATATTATAATGAACCTGATGGCAGGGTATGGAAGTATGATTGTACTATTCAAATACTGGGTAAAAAAACAAAGAGATTTTTTGTATGCAGAAAAAGAAAAAATAAACGCTGAACTGCAATTATTAAAAGCACAAGTGCATCCGCATTTTTTGTTCAATACGTTGAATAACATTTATTCCTTTTCAATGGAAAATTCTCCCAAAACACCACAACTCGTTTTGAAGCTATCTTCCCTGCTCAGTTATATGCTGTATGATTGTAGGTCGGATGAAGTGTTGCTGGAAAAAGAAATTGAAATTATGAAAAACTATATTGACCTGGAAAAGGAACGATATGGAAACAAATTGGAAGTGTCCTTGAATTTCGAAGGCGATATAAAAGACAAATGGATTGCCCCTCTTTTGTTATTGCCTTTTTTGGAAAATGCCTTCAAACATGGCACATCAGAGCAACTGGAAAAACCGTGGCTGAGCGTAGATGTTTCCGTAAAGCAAAATATCCTGCATTGCAAAATAATAAACAGTAAAAATGACGATAGCAATGGGGAGATGTTGCCAAACACAAATCGTATTGGTATTCAAAACGTCAAAAAAAGGCTGGCTTACATATATGCCGACAAAAATGACCTGAAGCTAAATGATGAGGGAAATTTTTTTGTAGTTTCACTGACACTTGAATTAAATGGCTCTGCCTTTGTTGAATCAGAACAGATTTCTTCACGGCGACTAGACAAAGTGACGATATGAAATTCCGTTGCCTCCTTGTAGATGATGAACCGCCTGCTTTAAAGATTTTGCAATCTCATATTTCCAACGTGAAAGGATTGGAGATTGTGGCGCTTTGTAAAAATGCCGTTGAAGCCCTGGATGTATTGCACGAGAAACAGGTTGATCTTATTTTCCTGGATATCAAAATGCCAACAATTATCGGCACTGATTTTCTCAAAAGTCTTTCACATCCGCCTAAAGTTATTTTTGTTACGGCTTACAGAGAATATGCGCTGGACGGCTTTGAGCTGGATGCTGTAGATTATCTCGTTAAACCAGTTTCCTTTGAGCGATTTTTAAAAGCTATTGGCAAAGTAAAACGGATGATGGGCCAGGAAGTCGCCAGTCATATTGAAGAATATAAAACCAACCCCGAAGCATTTGTGTACTTGAAGGTAGATAAGAGCATGCAAAAAATCCTGATCAATCAGATTCTTTATATTGAAAGCTGGAAAGATTATGTAAAGGTGTTCATGAGCAATGGGAAGAGTTACCTGGTAAAACAGTCAATTTCCTCCCTGGAAAATCTTTTGTCGGAGCATAAATTTTTGCGAATACACCGTTCTTATATTGTTTCATTGAGTAAAATTTCAGGGTATAATAACCTTACCGTTCGGTTGGAAGAAAAGGAAATTCCCATTGGTCGTTTCTACAAGCAACATGTAATGGAAGCGATTCAATCTAAATAAACCTAGTTAAAATTTATGCGGATTCCCAGCTGACTGATCCATCTCGCACTGCTGCCGGGAGCTGTGCTTGTTTGAATAGAGTAGGGTTTCCCGTTAAATGGCTTAAATTGGTATTGAGGCGTCAGTGAATTTTGATTTGCAAACCCCGCAAATGTTATCAGTGGATAGTTGTCAAAAGAGAGAGAATAGATGCGACCCCAATCTTTATTCAGCATATTCGTAAAATTGAATACATCATAAATAATGCTCAACGTGGTGATCTTCTTATTCAACTTTATCTTAAGATCCTGTTGAATCCGAAGGTCTATGATGTGAGTGAATGGCAACCTTGCTCCGTTTCGCTCTGCAAACCCCCCGCGGTGCTTGCGAAGATATTTGTCGCTCTCAATGAAATTGTTCAATAATTCTTTTTGTTGCTGTTCAGTGTAAGTAATACCGCCAGTTGTGTTGGGAATAAAAATCATATTCTTCAAATCAGCTTGACTGGGAATATAAATGACGTCAAAATCAGAGTTTGATGTCCCATTGTCATTTATTAAGGAGCCGCTGTAAACATAGCTATAAGGCTGGCCCGATTGTCCGTTATAAAACACACATAACGACGTGGCGACTTTATTTTTGTAATAGTCAAATTTCTTAAAGGCGCTAAGATAGATTCGATGCCCGGCATCCATATCCGACGTGGAAAGAGAAGTAAAATTCTTTCCATTTACTGTTTCGCTTTGGGCCCATTGCTCTTGAATAGGGCCTGCGGTTGCATAGGGTTCAAACAAAGCGACCGAATTTCCATAAGTGTATGTAGCAGTGAGCGAAAAATTGTTATTAAACTCTTTATTAACTATCGCTGAAAAACCGTACGCAAAACCTTTCTGATCGTGATTATTTGATAATAAATAAATGGCTGAATAAGGATTGTCACCATTGGGAGGGAGAGGTATAAGATCAGGGCCTGTGCTTGAAGAGTAAACAAATCTTGAGTCAGGAGGCGCCGATTTTCTTGAAGGAGGCAGTAGATTAACATTGGTTATTCTCCATTCATGAATGTTTTTGGTAAGCAGCATTTCCGCGGTGAGCGACCACCCGCTGTTCAATCTTTTCTCCGCACTTAACGAACTGCGGAATATAGCTGGGTACATAAAGTTTTTTGCAACAATGACCGGGCTGCCCTTTGCCGTTGATGCGTTAAGACCAGGCACCTGGGTGGGCTGGCTGTAGGCGTCAGCAATAAAATGCAATCCGTAACTCTGAGGATTTATATTAATATTCCCAAGTGATGAATTATAAATACTGGATGCCCATATATTCAAAATATGTCCCGAGAACAAACCCGCCCCCCCACGGAACGTGAGTTTTTCGTCGGGGATTTTATACGTAAAACCCATACGTGGCGCAAGAAGGTAGTATGGTTTCATGGTTTCACCTGACCTTGCGCCTTCCAAATTATAGTAACCCGCTATTACCTTTGAAGCGGTATCATTAAAAAACTCATCTGCTGTGTAGCTTTTCGGAAGCGCATTGCCATCCACTCTTATCCCAATATTCAATTTCAGGTTTTCACTGGCAAGAAGTTCGTCATTGATAAAAAATCCGAGTCGCCGGGTAACATAATTCGCTCCGGCTCCTGTATTGGTTTCATCCTTTGCGGCATCGCTCAACGGGAATGAACGAGAATATCTGAAGGGAAACCCGTCGGCTAAAAAATCATTGACATTTCGGAATTGATAGTTACCAAAGTAATCCAAGACTAGGAGGTCGTCGATTTTGCCAAAATTTAAATCAGTCCCAATCGAGAAATTATTTTTGCCTTTTATAAATCTACAAATATCCAGAATTGTTAAATCAGTTGCTTTGAAGAACGAGAATTGCGAAACACTCCGACTTCCGAAAAATATTTTCCCTGGCCCATCGACAATTGTTACCTGCGGAAATGGCTCACCGAGTGCCTGGGGATCATCTTGTTCATTGGTATAAGTAAATAGCAAACGATTGGAAATATCTTTTTTAAAAAAATGTTTCCATTCCAAAGAGCCTGAATGAGTGCGGGCCGGCACAATAAAACCATTGTTTTGGAATGCGACTACGGTACCGCTTGTTTGCCGGGGAGAGGCTCTCTCGGCTAAGTTGTAACGATAGGAAATAGTGAGCTTATCTTTTAACGAAGGATTCCAGTCGAACTTAAAAATAGTTCTGGTAGCGTTTACTTCTTCTTTTGTTTCGAGAAAAGACCCCGGCTCATAGTGATATTTTTTCCGCAATGTATCAGCCAAAATACCTAATTGGTCAGCATTACTGTTACCCTTGTATTCGGAAAAATTAAACGGTTGTGGTCTTTCTTCCGATTGCCTTTCGACAGATATGAAGTAAAACAGTTTGTTTTTTATTATCGGTCCAGTAACCCAGGCGCCAAAGGTTTGATTGAAAAACGGCGAAAGCCTTGGTCTTAAATCTGCATATGGGCTTCCTGCTTGTTGTATTGACAAAGGAGACTTTCCTGCCATGTTTTCATTTCTGAAATAATACCAGGCCGAAGCTTTAAATTCATTGCCGCCCGATTTAGTGATGGCATTAATACTTCCACCTGTAAAATTGCTATACTCAACATCATAAGGCGCCAGTGAAACTTTTATTTCATCCAATGCCTCAATCGAGATAGGTGGAGTATTTGTCAGTCCACCATTTGTACCACTCATAGCAATACCAAGGATATCATTGTTATTTGATCCATCTATAAAAAAAGCATTGAACTTATTGTTTTGCCCCGCAAGAGACATCATACCATCGCCATTTGTTTTCGCCTGTGGAACCAGCCGGACGTAATCCTGGAGATTGCGACTGATGGTGGGCATAGAAGATAGTCTTTGCAGGTTAATGGATGTTTCAATTCCTTGTTTGCTGCTTGCGTTGGAAGAATTTCTCACCACCACTTCCTGCAATACAACGCTTTTATCCTTAAAGATAAATTCACTTATTTCAGTGTTATTCGCTTCCAAAAAGTTACCAGAAGAATTAAAACCAACAAAGAGATTTTCTTTTTTCACGGCGTCGAGCCCAGTGTAACTAATAGTGATTGAATAAGGTCCGCCAGGTTTTAGATTAAAAAAATAAAAGCGCCCATTATCGCGGGTAAGGGTTCTGTAAGCATTTTTTGTAGGCTCATGTATCACGGTGACAGTAGCGCCGACCAGGACTTCTTTCTTTTCCGACTTCACGATTCCCCATACATTGCCGTTTGTCTCTTGTGCAAGACTTTGAAATGAAAAAAAACTAAAAAAGAGAAATAATTTGCACGTAGCCAGACCTCCTGAGTGCAGGGAAGATTTCATAACCAATCTGGTTCAGGTTTGTGTCCTTAAGCTACACAAAAGAATTCGTTATTTGGGATAGACACGTGCATTTTCATCGGAGAAAACTGCATTTTGTCGAAAAACTTGAGGTGTTTAAGCGATCCGATATCCTCAACTAAAATGATGAAATAATATTGGAGCAAGCATCGGAATGTACCTTGGCATCGGTCTTGGGTAAACTCCCTTACGTAATGTCGATAATTTTGTTTTTACAATTTTGTACGAATTGTGAGGATTAGATGTCAATCTCTTTTTACAGCGTCCAGCACTTCACGAATTGACCGTACCACAAGTTCCGGTTCATCTAGTTGAATATGATGCCCGCTTTGCTGAGCAATTATAAGTTTTCCTTTGCTTGACAACATTGACAATGCCTGCTGATCCTTGCGGTGATCATCTTCCATTTGTTTTGCCTGGTTAGTTGTGTCTTCTGATCGGCCGCGGGCGAGTACAATCAATGGCATATCGCCAAAAGGATATTTGCTCTTTGCTTGCTCGGCACGGAGAAGGGCTAATTCCTCATACTCAAATGGGTTTACAGCGGCTACAGCATGCCCTACTTGTCCCAGTGTCCAAGCTCTCATCCGCTGCGCCTTTACCGGCAACTTATTTCGTGGCGGGTCGTTAGCATGAATAGATGCTTCCTGAAGTCGTGTCTTGATCTGTGACAACGCATTTGACGGAATGTCGCTGATGCGCAACGGACCCGATGTTTTCACCGCCGGAATGGTTTGGCCCTTCACCAGCGTAGAGGAATGTACCAGTTTACCATTGGGCATCATTCTCCACGGATCATCAGCGCCTGCATCGATAAGTACCATTCCCACCACTTCACTTGGATAAGTCAATGCATAAATTCGCACTAACCATCCACCATACGAATGGCCTACAAGCACCAGGGGAGGTTTAACTCCAGCATTGCTCAGTAAGGTGTGTAATTCGTAAACAATTTGACGCATGGTGCGCGGGTGAGGACCAAGATTGCTCCAACCGTCACCAGCCCGATCATAAGAGCAAACCTTTGCAAACCTTGCAACCTCGGGCTGGACAAGACTCCATTCGACTGAGAAATCGCCAAGGCCAGCTTCCAGTATAACGGTTGGGGAAGAAACGTTAGACGATCCGGCACAGTTCAAATGCAGCTGCCAGCCTCCTATATCAACCAGTTTGCCCGGTGCGGGGTACGGGGGTGATGCTGTATCGCTCTGAGAATACGCAATAAGTGAAATTGTTATTCCGGGAACAAGGAAGATAATGTTTGAGAGCCGCATCACACGAACGGTTAAACGCAAATTGCACTGGCGAAGATTACAAAAATCGAACCTGATTACTCATTACAATTGGAATGTTTCAACCGTTCCCCCCACTGCCGTAGCGTTCTGAAGTAATGTCAGCAAGAATACTATTTATTCTGCTGGGCCTCGTTGAAGCTTACCATCCAGTTGATACCGAATTTGTCAGTGAACATTCCGAAATAGTCGCCCCAAAATGTTTTATTCATCGGCATCGTGACTTTTCCGCCAGCAGATAGCCCGTTAAATACCCGGTCAGCTTCGGCCTTAGTATCTGTATTGATTGATATCGAAAAATTATTACCCTGTTTAAAGTTAGAGGCCCATTCGCCACCAGTGTCGCTACCCATTATCATGGTTTCCTTGCTAATGGGTAATGAAACGTGCATTATTTTTTCGGCGTCCTTACTATCGATTCCCTTACCATCTTGTGCGGGCATATCCTTATAGCGCCCCATATAAGGAAATTCACCACCGAATACTGATTTGTAAAACTTGAAGGCCTCCTCACAGTTACCATTAAAGGTTAGGTATACATTTACGAGTGTCATACGGTAAATTTTGTTGAAGAGATTAGGTTTAACTAACCAAATATATGTTAGATACAATCATCACCTTCAGCCTGCGTGCTCAAAATTTCTAAACTGTTACATTGAGTGCAATGACAAGATCTCCCAGCAGCAGCGACAAGAATTGTTAATCGTGAAAGTTAGTGTGAATGTTGGAGAAATGATGCTACTGGCATTAGTTCGTGACGGACTAGACATAGTTATCTACATGAAAGCTCTTATTGTTAACAACCGGATTACTCAACTGTGACATCAGCGTTTATCTTTGCGTCAATCCAAAACTAGTTACTATGCCACCCATTCAAATTCTTCGCCGCCTGGCGTTAATGTTTTTTGCAATTATTATTTCAGCAAAGGTTTTTTCTCAGAATGAAACGTTCTCCATGAAGGTTTTGGCTAACAACTTTTCGTTTCCGTGGGAGATAGTGTTCGGCCCGGATAATAATATATGGACAACGGAGCGTACGGCTGGACGAGTCACCGTTGTCAATCCGTCTAACGGCTCAAAGAAAACTCTTCTGACGCTGGGTAGCAAAATGGTGCAGTCTGCCGGGCAAGACGGTTTGCTCGGGCTGGCTCTGCATCCTCTTTTCTTATCAACGAAACCATATGTGTACATAGCGTATACTTATAAATCAATTGATGCAACACACCGGCTAACAAAAATTGAAAGATATACCTATAGCGTCGGTCGTAATAATAAGGCAACACTTGCAAGTCCCGTTACAGTAATTGATAACCTGCCCGGAAGTAATGACCACAATTCTGGAAGGCTTGCCGTTGGTCCCGACAATAAATTATATTATACCATTGGCGACATGGGAGCGGGTCAGTTTGACAATAGTTTGAGACAAAACAATGCGCAAGATTTAAACATCAATGAGGGCAAAATCCTGAGACTAAACCTGGAAGCTATTGGTGGTTCATGGATACCTCTTGATAACCCCTATACCGATGCTATCGGTAACAGAACTGCCGTGTATACGTTTGGTCATCGAAATCCACAGGGGCTGGTGTGGGCCACAATAAATGGTAGTTGGACGCTGTACAGCTGTGAGCACGGGCCTTATTCGGATGATGAAGTAAACTTAATAGAAGCGGGGAGGAATTATGGATGGCCGAAGGTGGGAGGGTACTGTGATGGAAATTATAATGGACGTTACCTTGGCGGCCAGCTCGTGGTAAGCGA
>AR_comb_assmDRAFT_10244979_pt1 | contig 17215 bp, 10 predicted proteins | sample ArasoioldDNA_FD_10543 | JGI IMG/M metagenome (IMG submission 10543) | reverse complement strand
TGGAGCTCGACGATCGAGAAATCACGAAGCGAGTAACCGAAGATTTGACCGAACTATTGGGTATAACGGGAGACCCTTTGTTCAATGATATTTCGCGCTGGTCCAACTCGATGCCGCAGTATGAGGTAGACCACCTGTCTCGCATTGAAAGCATCGAGCGAGAATTAGCGAGCTTGAAGGGGCTGACGCTTGCAGGAAATTCTTATCGTGGAGCAGGGATTCCTGATTGCATTCGCAGCGGTGAAAAAGCCGCCGAGGAAATGGCGAAGCAGAATGGTTGAAAAACAAGCCCGGGAATGAAGTCAGTGGTATTCTTTCACTCAACACGAAAGGAGACATACCTCTCATGTCAGGAATTGCTCCAGACCGCCAGCGTATCGAGATCGAACAAGAACTACGTCAAATGAACGACGAATGGGTGAAAGCGCTTGTTCGCGGTGACGGCGAAACTCTCGACCGGATCATGTCGGATGATTTCTACTTCGCTTATCCAATGGAAGGGGACGATAAGTCTCAGTTCATTGGCGATGTCATGTCGGGAGTAATTAAAGTGGAATACTTAAATCGTGAAAACGCGTCGGTGCGAATTTGGGGCAATACCGCCGTTTTGTCAGCTCACGACTCTGCGAAATGGTTTTATCAAGGAAGAGACTTCAGCGGTCATTACAAAGTCGTCCACATCTATGCCCAACGTGATGGTAAATGGGAACTAGTGTCGGTCCAGGCGTGCCCGGTACTTTGATTGGCAACTTCCAATCGCCAGTCAGTCTCCGCTTTTCAACTTCTCTATCCATTCTGCGTTTGATTGCATTAGCGGCCTGAATGCTTCTCGAGGCACGGTCGTCTCGATAAACATGTTGTCGTCCGTATTTATTTTTGCGCCCGCAACAGCCGGCCCAAGCTTAGATTCATCACAAACAAACCATTCCCTAACATCCGCTTCGGTCGCTAAATTCACCCGTGAAAGCTCCCTGGCAATACGGGCATCTGCGAGACGCTGAGCCAACAAATCAAGACTCAGTGGCTGATTACTTCCAACTAGAATGAGGTCCTTGCCCTTTCCTGTCCCACCTACTCGAAAAACGAGCACGTGTGGAAACACTTTTTGATAAGTAGCGAGCACCGATCGCAAACTGTCCGTGGACAGCTGATAGATCTGCAGCCACTGCACAAAAACTCCCCGATCGCTCAAACGACTGCGACCCAGTTCAAAGAACTCCTGCGTAAATAAATTCGCAACGCCAGGCACCCACGGATGGCTCGGTTCACTTACGATCACGTCAAATCGGTTCGGCGTCACGCGAAGATACGATCTGGCGTCATCGATGATGAGCGAGGTTCGCGTATCGTTTAGCGGCTCGTTGTTGACATGATCGAAATAATGCGATGCGTTTACCGTCGCAGGCTCGAGTTCGACACAGGTAACTGATTCGATCGGCGACTGCAACATCGCTCCCACGCTAACTCCTGTGGCAAACCCGATTATCAAACCGTTACCCAACTTCGGCGCAACCAACATCGGCACTTGGGCCAACATGACCTGCGTTGGCATATCGAAAACACTATCCGAAGCATTTGTTCGTCCATTGATTGCCAGGGAAATCGTGTCCAGATCCTTTCGCACTGATACGGTTGACGTGGGCCCTTCCTGGTACATCAGAAGCTGGTGCGTATTTTCAGTCGACTGTTTTGAATCCTCTTTAATTCCTTCACGATTTTGCGCGAGTACTCGAGTCAAGCTGTCGTACGCGCCGATCGATAGATCACCCAGATCCATGGGTGGCGCCGCGATCAGTAAAAGAACGATAAGCGCCATAGTGAGCCCGACGGAAACAGCGCGTCGTAAGGCGGTATCACCGAGCGATGCCCCTGGCTCATACGCATAACCCGCGATACTCAGGCAGACGAGAGACGCGATGATGAGCGTGAATTTCGTACTCGTCTTCGGAATCAAAACAAAGCCCGTGACGAATGCACCCAAAATCGCGCCGATCGTATTGACAGCGTAAGTTCGTCCAACCAGGGATACAGCTGTGTTCTTGTTTGAGCTGGCCCAAAAAAGAACTAGAGGCATCACCATTCCCATCAAGAGTGCAGGCACGAGAATCAACAGCGCTGCTGCCAAGATCTGCAACATCAACAAGCCGGTCCATGAACTAATTTGTAGACTCAGTCCAAGGTTGATCAATAGCGATGGAATCTCATTGACGACGAACAAGCTGATAAAAAGCACGCCAGCGGTGCAGGCTTCGATTATCAAGAGCATCTTGCGTAACCGTGATGCTTGACGTTTACGACCAATGATCCCGGCGCCGCCTGCGAGACCGACAAGGAAGAGTGCAACGACTATGCTGAATGCGTAAGTGCTCGATCCGATAATCATGGACAAGATGCGAGTCCAGGCAACCTGAGTACTGATAGTCACAAAACCTGAAGCGAGAGCGCACAGCAACCAGAAAGTCTGTTCTCTCCGACTGGAATTATCGAGGGGTGAGTTCGCGACAACTCTGCGGGCAATTGATTCCTTCCATCGGTTTTTTCCATCGGCAATCACAGCCGTTACGCCGATGATGACATTGATCGTCGCCGCCACGAGAATGGTCGCGCGTATGCCCAACGTCGGAAGCAAAACAAATCCTGCGGCGAGGGTTCCAAGAATCGCGCCGGCAAGATTGCAAGCGTAGAGTCGGGTAATTGAACTCGAACTATGACCTCGCGAATTAAGTAGCGCGGCGGATAGGACTGGTAGTGTTGCGCCCATCAAGGTTGTGGGCACCAGCAACAGCAAACATGACAGCAGGAACCTGCATAGACTAAGAACAAAAAAACCCGGGTGAAACTGTTGCCAGATCACTACGTAGAGGTTATCGACCGCAGTAAAAAGAAAAGGAACCAGGATCGCGTAAATGGCGATGCCCAGTTCCAACCAACCGTAACAACTCAACGGCCGCTTTATGCGTGCTGCGAACTTACCTCCGAGTGCGCTCCCGACCGCGAGTCCGCCCATAAACGCAGCTAACACGGTGCTAACTGCCAAAGTAGTGGCGCCAAATACGAGCCCGAGCATTCTGGCCCACAGGACTTCGTAGATGAGTCCGGTTGCTCCCGAAAAGACGAAACACAGTCCAATCAACAGAATAGTTGGTTGGGCGTAAGCGACAGCCGGCTGTCGAGTCGCGGTAGTTTCAGCCACTTGGTTTCGTTCCTTGAGATAGCTCAATGCTGATTCAGTTGAATCTTTTCTCGCAGCGCGGCGGAACCGCAACGAAGTGGGTTGTAGTCAGTACCGTACCACTGCGCGGTCGCGCGTGGGTTTCTGCGCTGAGCCGCTACAGATAGATCACATGACTGGTACGCCACACATTGGCGGGAATTGTTCCTGGCGACGCTGCCGTCAGCAGAATTGCATAGTCGTGTTCAACGACATCATGGCCCAAACTCCCTTTTACCGATGCTTCAATATCGCGAGAGAGGTCAACGCCAACACTCAGGGGCTGAATTAGAGCCAACCTTCGCAGGCATCGGTATAGATGTTCCAAACCGGAACCGAATGGACCAATGTCCTCACCCAAAACGAGCCTCACTTCCGCACGCTCGTCGATGAAGTGCTTCAACAATGAGGCAGTCTGAACGACACCTCGCTCGAAACGGCCGGTTAGCTCTTCATCAGCGTCCCGCGGTAATCGGGTGTCAATTACGATCGTGATGCGTCGTTCATCCTCCGAAGTAAACTCACGAACAGTTAGTCGACGCGAGCGAGCTGTCGCCTTCCAGTCGATGTGGCGCAGGTCATCTTGTGGCTGGTAGTCGCGCATCGAAAAAAGATCCTGTCCGACTCCGCGGCGCTGCGAAGGTAAACGTCCCGCGTACATTGGCAACAGATGTAACTCATCGCTAATCACTTCAGGTTTGGGATAAACGATGATGTCGACGTCGCGAGCACGTAAGCGGCGGCGACGCCGAAAGAAACCAAATGGAAAACGCGTAGACAATTCGAAGCCATCAATGAGCACGTGTCCACGCGTGGGGAATAATTGTTCGACGCGTTGTTCCGCTGACGCACGATGCGGGACGTAACTGAAATAGGCCAGTAATCGTTTTACATGTTTTTTATGTCGCTTAGTTTCGTCGACCTCGCTTCTTGGGCCACGCGCTTCAACAAGAATAGAAAACGACGGGAAGAGGCGTTTGGTATTGCGTAAGGTCACGATTACAGGAGCAGCTTCACCAGCAAAGATGTGATCCGGAAACCGAGCCGACACATTCAAGTCGCGAAGTGAAGCCCTTGCAGCAATCCATCCGACGAACAGGGTGGAGCACAACAGCGAAAAGACCATGAACAGCAAATTATTCCCAGTGTTCCATGCGGCAAAACCCACCACGATTATGATCACAATGAAGACTCCGCCCCCGCTTGTCGGTTCGAACGGAGCGTCCCAGCTTGCAATTTCCAATCGTGCTGAACGAGCCAGGGGAGGAACGATGAATATCGTGAGAAGTACAGCAATGAGAAGCGATAAAACCGCCGCTATTCCGGCGAGCCCATTTTCGCTTTCACGACGGGCCACTACCGTGACGATCGCGGCGAACAATCCAGCGAGCACCAGCAATGAACCTAGGATGACGCGACTGAGTGATGCAGACTCAGGAATGAGCGATGGAATTCTGCGCGAGTTGACCGCTTCGTCTTTCATTTCCCTCCAACTTAATTCAGAGAGGGACGCTGACAGTCTTCAAGATTTCATTGAGGACAGCTTCAGCTTCTTCGCTGCGACGAAGCGACGAAGCAAAGCGAGAACTTACAACGATGCGGTGCGCGAACACGGGCACGACAAGACGCTTGATGTCGTCAGGAATGCAGTAATTGCGTTCTTCAGTTAGCGCGAGAGCTTGAGCAGCACGGAACAATGAAAGAGTTCCCCGAGGGCTTACACCGAGATCCAGCATCTCTGACTCGCGGGTCGCAGCCACGATACGCATCAAGTATTGAACAAGTGAGTCGTCAACTGAAACTGTGGCAACGATGCGTTGAAGTTCGCTGATCTCGTTCGCAGTCATTACTGCCTTAAGTTTATGGAGTGGATCGGCATATTCGCGGTCGCGCAGGATCATCTCTTCATCGGCAGCTGCCGGATAGCCGATGCGCAGACGCAACATAAAACGATCCAATTGTGATTCCGGCAAAGGATACGTACCGTGATGCTCAATTGGATTCTGGGTGGCAAGCACGATAAACGGCGAAGGGAGATCATGCGTCGTGCCTTCGACCGTCACTTGCCGCTCAGCCATTGCTTCCAAAAGCGCCGACTGAGTCTTTGGAGTAGTGCGGTTAATCTCGTCCGCAAGGACAACGTTCGCGAAGACCGGACCGGGTTTCCATTCGAAAACGCCGCTGTGTTGATTGTAAACAGAGAGGCCGATTACATCGGAAGGTAAGAGATCAGAAGTGAACTGAACTCGAGCAAACGTGCAATCGAGTGCCCGTGCGAGCGCATGCGCAAGCGTTGTCTTGCCAACTCCCGGAACATCCTCTACAAGCAAATGCCCGCCGGCAATCAGCGTCACGATCGCCAGACGAATGGCTTCGGGCTTTCCCTTAATTACAGTCTCAACTGCAAATTGAAGACGTTCAATCTGTTCAACTGCGTTGACGCTGGCTATTTGTCCGCTGTTGATGGGTTCGAGGTTTCGCATGAACTGGCTGCATTCTACAGTTAAAGAGGATGAGCCGCACGAGGAAAAGGTTGGCGCACAAGTCAGATCAGCACGAATCGACAGCGAATTGTGACCTTCCCAACGTCATGTAGTAGACTGGGCACGTTACGGGCCGCAGAGGTGTATTCGGAACTTTTGGTACCTCGCAACGTGTGATCGGCTCGAGGAGGCGCTATGCAAACACTTAATCGAAAAAAATTAAATCAACGCGGATTCTCACTTATCGAGTTGATGATAGTTATCGCCATCATCGGCATTCTGATCGCCGTCGGTGTAACGGGTTGGAAGGCGGCCGTTAAAGCTGCCAACGAAGCAGCGGCAATCAAGAGCTTGCGGACGATCGCCGAGCAGCAGATGCTCTATTACAACTCCCATCAACGAACGACGTTCGGAACTTTTGAAGAAATGCGCAAAGAGAACTTGCTCGACTCAAGATTTGACGGCACCACTCCAGTTGTAGAAGGCTACGTCTTTTCGATGAAGGTCATCCCGAAATCAACGACGCAGCAACCCGGATACACGATCAACGCCGACCCACAGGTTTCAGAAGGCGTGGGCGCCACCGGCAAGAACCATTACTACCTGGATTCGGATGCTACTACGACGCATGTGAACGCGACTCAACCGGCGACAATTTCAGATCCGCCAATCGGTCAATAACAGAACGACGACTTTAGGGCTTCCTTCGAATGCGGATGGTGCAATGCATCATCCGCATTTGTTTTGTGGTAAGCCGACGTCACGGAGGCTTCTCTTGATTGACCGGAGCCGCCTCGTTGAGTTCGCTCGGGACAGTAGCTCGACTGTGAAGGAGGCGCTAACGCAAGCCTAAACGCCGAGTCATCCTTTACAGTCGTGGTACTGCCTCGGGTTTCTGCTTTTGATGGCAAAGCTTGGCAACTCTGTCGTGCTGACGCGAAAACTGGAACGTTCTATAATTGCGACCACTTCAAACTGATCAACTCCTGGAGACATCTATGCGTAAATCTTTTTTCCTGACACTTCTTGTACTCGTTTGCTCGATAGCTACACAGGCGCAGCTTTCCTCAGAAACAAAAGACGCCATCGATAAACTGGCGAACGAAACATTAACTAAGACTGGCGTACCAAGTGCTTCGATCGCCGTAGTGAAAGATGGACAGATTGTCTACGCTAAAGCTTACGGCGATGCTCGCCTTGAGCCGCGCACTGCCGCCACGTCTGAAATGCGCTATAGCATAGGCTCCATAAGTAAACAATTTACCGCCACTGCGATGCTCCTGTTACAGGAACAAGGGAAGCTGTCGCTCAATGATAAGGTCGCGAAGTTCATTCCCGATCTAACTCGCGCGAACGAAGTGACGATTCGTCAACTGCTGTCCCATACGTCTGGCTATCAAGACTATTGGCCGCAAGACTACGTGATGCCCATGATGCTCCAGCCTGTGACAGCACAAAAGATTCTTGATATGTGGGCTCGTAAGCCATTGGATTTTGATCCGGGAACAAAGTGGCAATACAGCAACACGAACTACGTGATTGCCGGTCTCATCATTGAGAAAGCGAGTGGAATGCCTTTGCTGCAATTCTTGCGCGAACGCGTTTTCACTCCGCTAGGCATGAAGAGCGTTGCAAATATTGATGAGAAGGCGCTGGGTGATACTGATGCAGTTGGTTATCTTCGATATGGACTTGGTCCATTGCGACCGGCGCCAAAAGAAGGACCAGGCTGGCTGTTTGCTGCCGGTGAACTCGCAATGCCCGCCCAGGATTTAGCGAGGTGGGACATCTCGATGATGAATCAAAAACTGTTGAAGCCCGAGTCGTATCGCGAAATGCAAACAGAAGTTCAATTGAAGAATGGACTAGGAACGCGGTACGGACTTGGCGTAACCCTTGGTATGCAATCAGGACATCATGCGGTCTCGCATGGTGGTGAAGTTTCTGGATTCACGGCCGAAAACGTCGTGTTTCCCGAAGACCACGTGGCCATTGTGGCCCTCAGCAATCAAGACGCTGCCGGTGCCGCTTCAACGATCGCAGATGGAATTGTGCCGCTGCTATTTACACTTGAAGATCCCGGGACGGCGGCGAAGACCGAACAGGCGAAAAAGATCATGGAAGGGCTGCAACAAGGAACAATAGACCGGTCGCTATTCACGAGTAACGCAAACGCTTACTTCAGCGATCCGGCGTTGAAAGATTTTGCTAGCGGTCTTGCACCATTAGGTGCCCTTCAGGACTTTACGCAAACTGCCAGAGGTCTGCGTGGAGGAATGATCTATCGGAACTATCGGGCCCGCTTCGCGAATCGCACTTTGCGTGCGTGGACCTATGAAATGCCGGACGGCAAACTCGAGCAATATCAGATCGCGCCCAGTAACTAGTTTTAGGACCGCTGGCGCCGCCCGCCTGTTTATTTAAGGGAATCTTTGGTGGCGACATTGCAGTCCGGCCGCCGGCGGTTAATAAAAGTTCGGGGGGATGGGACTATTCGACGAGTTGATTCTTGATCGCGTAGTGAGTGAGTTCCGCATTAGTACTCAATTCCATCTTGTCCAGAATGCGACGGCGATATGTGCTGATTGTTTTATCGCTCAACGACAACGTCGCAGCAATCTCGCCCACAGTCTTGCCGGAAGCAATTAAACACAAAACCTCAAGTTCCCTGTCAGACAACTGCTCGTGAGGTGGTTTCTCGGACGATGAGAAATCAAACACAATTCTCTCCGCCATCGACGGACTCACGTAACGCCCACCCTTGATTACTTTCAGAACGGCCTGGCGGAGCTCGTCGCGTGAGCTTGCCTTGCTCACGTAACCTGAGGCACCAGCCTTAAATGAGCGCATCGCGTACTGATCTTCAGCGTGCATGCTCAACATCAGCACTGGCAGTTTCGGGCGCAGCTGTTTGATTTCTTTTAAGACGTCGAGGCCGCTTCGTCCGGCCAGGGAGATGTCGAGAATCGCAATGTCCCATTCACTTTCGCGAATAAGATTTATGGCTTCCGCGCCGTTACGGGCCTCACCAAATTCCGCCATCCCGCTCGCAAAGAGACCCTTCACGCCTTCGCGGACAACTTCATGATCGTCAATCGTTAGAATCTTATGCACTGGCCCCTGATTCGAGATGTTGGTCCAACGGAATGCGCACTACAACGGTCGTTCCCTGGCCAGCTGATCCCTTGATACTTACGCCGCCGCCAACCAGCAAGGCGCGCTCTTTCATTCCTAGTAGACCAAGAGACTGAGTGTTCCTCTGCTCATCGTCTGTGATGCCGCGTCCATCGTCAACAACTTCAAGTTCTAAACTATCGTGTATCTCAAACAGCTTGACATAAATGTTGTGTGCACGCGAGTGACGCAGAACGTTCGTTAGCACTTCCTGAAAAATACGAAACACTGCAGTCGCTCCGTCGCGACTCACTTCCGTGGTATCCAGCTCTGTTTCCCAATGGACGGCTATTCCGGTGCGACGTTGAAATTGCTGAGCCTGCCATTCGATGGCCGCCACGAGTCCTAAATCATCGAGAACTCCCGGTCTTAACTCTGATGATATCCGACGAACCGTGTTGATAGTCGATTCAATTAAGCCGGTCATCGAACTGATCTGCTTGCGAACGTCAGAAAGATCAGCGCCGTCCCTCGTGCTCATCAATTGCGTATCGATTCCTTCAAGTTCCCATTTTAGACCGGTGAGCGCGCCGCCGAGTTCGTCGTGTATCTCACGAGCGATTCGGGTTCCCTCTTCTTCCCGAGTTGACTGCATTTTAGCGGAGAGCGCACGCAGTTGTTCCTGCGATGCTTTCAATGCTTTCTCGGCAGTTTTGCGCTGCGTAATGTCGGTCGTCACCGTCAACACTGAAGCGCCTTCTCCATCAACGTGTGGAATCAATGTCGCGCGCGTCTCCATGTCGAATCGCGTACCGTCTCGTCGCAACCCTGTGCACTCAAACACTGCAAGTTTGCCGGTGCTCTGCATCCCTTCAATCAGCGTCTTGAAGCGCTCACGGTCTTCAGGAGCGACGAAGTCGTAAGCACTGCGTCCGATTAGTTCGGTCGCGTCCTTAAAGCCGTATAAGGTTGCGCCTCGCTCATTGGTCATTAACAGACGCATCTGTGAATCGAAAACCTCAACGGCATCCGGCGCCGTTTCAAACAGCGTGCGATAACGTTCTTCACTACGCTGTAATTCTTCTTCCGCTTTCTTTCGAGAAGTGATATCGAAAGTCGTGGCGATTACCGCGGGCTCGCCACGAAAGTTCGTGCCTGCCGCGCTAACGTCCATCCAACGTTCCTCGCCGGTCTTAGTAATCACTTTGTCTTCGACGCGAGCAGGTGTTTGCCAGCCAAGCGCGCGTTTTTTCACATGTTCCTTAACGTTCTCTTTAGAACTCGGGTGGGCCAAATCAAATACGCTCATTTTTAGTAACTCATCGCGCGAGTATCCAGTCATTTGCTCCGCAGTCGGATTTACGTAAATGAATCGCGCGTTGCGATAGATATAGATCCCCGCTGAAACTGTTTCAGCCAACGTTCTGAAGACTTCTTCGCTTTCCTGCAATGCTCTCTGGGCGTAGCGACGATTTAATGCCGAACCGATCATTTCCGCTAACGAGTTAATCAGGCTTTCTTCCTCATGCGAGAATGGACCAATATCTGCGGGCGGCTTTTGCTCCAGGTAGACAACTTCGATCTCACCTTTCAAATCTCCGCCAGAAAACTCGACCTTTTGTGACCACTGAGACGGAGCAAAGCCTTTGGTCTTAAATTCCAATTCACCAAAACAAATGCGCGCAGCGGTTACTTCCGAGTATTGCCAGGCGCTTGGTAGCAAGACGACGATTTCCTGCAAGAGCTGAGGCAGATTTTTTGTTTCGTCTTGAAGAATGCGAGCAGTTTGATGAAGCGCCATCAGTTCTTTTACGCGCTCGCCCAAGTCATGAATCAGTTGTCGCTTGTCTTCTTCCACTTGCTTACGCTCGGTGATGTCATCGGCTGCCCACAGGTAACAAGGCTCTCCGTCAAAATCGACCAATGCGATTGACGAAAGTGCAACTCGTTCCTCTCCTGACTTGGTTCTGATTGGACCTTCAAGGCTTCTAATTGGCCGGCGGTGGGCGAGCAAGTCGCGTATTTCATTACGGACGTCGTTACTCAACCAGTCGTCCAACTCAAAAATTCGGTGGTTGACAGTCTCCTCACGTGAGAAACCCGTTTCTCGAACCCAACAATCATTTACATCGAGAACCACACCGTCTGAGGCGCGGAGAATTCCCATACGATAAGGACTGAGGTTGAAGATTTTCGCAAAGCGTTCCTCAGAAACTCTGAGAGCCTGTTCGTTGCGCTTGCGCTCCGTAATGACCTGGGTAAATAAGATCAATCCGCCAATTTCACCGTCAGCTCTGCGCCACGGAAGACTTTCCCACTGCAGCCATCCTTGCGTGCCGTCAGCTTCCTCGTAAGGATCTTCATCGTTACGCTCAACTGCACCTGCTAGTATCCGACGATGAACTTCCTTCCAGCGATCAGGGATGTTCGGGAAAACTTCGTAGTGAGACTTTCCAATGATGTCCTTACCTTCCAGGTGATAGTCGGTTAGGAAACGATCACTGACTTGCAGGTAGCGCATCTCTTTATCAAACATAGCGATCGCTGCAGGCGTATGTTTGACAAATAACCTCAGCAGCTCTTCGTTTGCTTTCAGCGCCTGCTCCATGTAACGACGCTCGGTGATATCCAACAACGCCGATAGAACACACGGCTCTCCATCAACCTCGATCTGTTCCGCTGAATATGCGCAAGTTACGTGAGTCCCCTGCTTAGTTCGAAAGACGATCTCAAGATCATGGACAGACCCTTCCTCGATCAGTCTCTCGATGAGTTCCTGACGCTCAGCGGGATTTACCCACATCCGGAGATCGATAGTTGATTGGCCGATGAGTTCATCATCGCTATAACCGAGAAACTTTGACGCTGCTTGATTTACTTCGATGAAACGCCCGTCGCTAAATCTTGTGACAGCCAGACCAACCGGGCTTGATCTAAAGGAACGCGCAAACTTTTCCTCCGATCGTTCAACAAGGCGTTCTGCCAGGCGACGATCGGTGATGTCATAAAGAGTCGCCCGACTCATCAGAAACGAACCGTCCGTGTCTAGCAATGCTGTCGCACTGAGAAGGATGGTCCTTGTCGTTCCGTTCTTCGAGCGAATGTGATACTCGATATCTTTGACCGTTCCTTTGGATACAAATTCCTGATACTTTGCCAGGAACAGGGGACGATCTTCAGGGACCAAGAGATCGCTGAACCGCAATTTGCCGACGACTTCCTCTCGTGAATAGCCCAGCCATTCAAGTTCAGTATCGTTGATCTGAACATAAAGGCCGTTCGGATCGAGGGAGTGATAACCGCAAGGCGCGTTGTTGTATAAATCACGCACTTCGTCTGCATACTTAAGAAGTTTTTCCTGGGCTCGTTTGCGTTCTGTGATGTCTTCGGCGATGCCGGCGATTCGGTGGACCACGCCCTGCTCGTCTTTAACTGGAAATCCGCGATCCCAGATCCAATGCACCTCTCCATTAGGATGTACAATTCGGTACTCGAGGCTAAAGCCGTCCTGACCTTCTTTGCGAATTCGTTCTTCCACCCAGTTACGATCATCGGGATGTAATGCTTCAAGAAACGAACACGGATTCTGGTATAAACTTGCTGTGGTCCGACCCCAAACCTGCTCATAACTCGGACTAATGTATAAAGTTTTGCTGTAGTCCGGTGTGTTTAGCCAAAGTACTTCTTTCAAGTTTTCAGTTAGTTGACGGAAACGGTTTTCACTCTCCCGCAATGCGGCTTCGGCTTGTTCTCGCTCTTTAATCTTTTCTTGTAACTGAGTGTTGAGCGCGATCAGTTTAGCGTGTTCACGTTCCAACTGTTCGTGTTGTTCAAGGAGGTTAATAGACATAGCACTGACCCTTTTTCTTTCAGGTGCTCGATAGCGGATTCCATCTTTCCCTTGATCGCCATTCGCCTACAACGAGTGTAAGGTACAACTCTTAAATTGACGTCCGTGGGGGTGCTGAATTCTACTACTAGCCTGAACTCTACTCCATTGGATCAAACTGAGGCCCAACTAACAAATGAAACAAAAACAAGTAACTCGACGTCGATTTCTGTGTTACTCCGGATTAACGGCACTTGGTCTGGGTCTACAACCAATAGGTCGCTCACTTAATCTGAGATCCCAGCCCCAAAAACAATCGTTGTTCTACGTTGGAACATACACCTCGGGACGAAGCGAGGGTATTTACTTGTGTCGTTTGAGTTTGACCACGGGCGAGATCACTCTGCAGGATGTCTTTAAGGGAATCTCCAATCCTTCATTTCTTGCACTCGATCAGGGACAACGCCATTTGTACGCAGTCAATGAAGTAGACGATTTCGAAGGCAAGAAAAGTGGGGCCGTAAGCTCCTTCAAAATAGACAGCGCAACTTCACGCCTCGATTTTCTCAATAAGCGTCCAACGAGAGGCGGTTCACCCTGTCACTTAGTTGTAGATCACACCAACCGAAATGTTCTTGTTGCTAATTATGGAGGAGGAAGTGCGGCAGTAATAAAAACCCGCGATGGTGACTTGCAGGAACCGGTCGCTCTAATTCAACACAGCGGGTCAAGCGTTGATCGAGATCGTCAACAAGGACCACATGCACATTGCGTAGTCCTTGATAGCACTAATCGTTTTGCCTTTGTCTCCGATCTTGGCCTGGACCAGATCAAGATCTATCGCTTCGACGCTCGACGAGGATCTCTTGCTCCGCACTCTCAACCTTTCGTTCCACTCACGCCTGGTTCTGGCCCGCGACATTTTGTTATTCATCCGAACCAGCGCTGGGCTTATGTAATCAATGAGCTGAACTCGACCGTGACTGCGTTTAATTACGATTCGTCACGCGGACATCTTCGCGAGTTTCAAAACATCCCAACGCTACCTTCAAACTACACCGGTAAGAGTGATTGCGCGGATATTCATATCTCGCCTTCCGGAAACTTCTTGTATGGATCGAATCGCGGGCACGACAGTCTAGCGGTATTCGCAATCAACGAACAGAATGGAAGTCTTTATCCCGTGCAGTACATTTCAACTGGGGGTAAGACGCCGCGGAATTTTGCAATCGACCCGAGTGGTACTTTTGTTCTGGCGGCAAATCAAAACTCCGACAGCATCGTGAGCTTCTGGACCAATCCCAAGGACGGTACGCTCACAGCTACTGGTCAGAAATGCGAACTGCCAATGCCCGTTTGTATTCGATTTCTTAGTTAAGGCCTGGTAGCGTTAATGAATTAGAAGTTCTTCAGATCCACCTTTTCAACCCGCATGTCAGGGATCTGCCAGCACTGATGCGTATTGAAGTCAGCAACGTTCTTCAGCGTGAAAGTTGGGACCGAGGAAGCGTGCTGCGATTTCAAATGTAAGAAATCGACTCCCACCACGTCGTTCAACCAATATGCCGGCCGCAAATCGTCTTTCAGATAACTCACTTCAACATCACGCATCTGCAGAGCTTTCACATGCCGGATGAAAAAGCCGTAAGCAGGCAAGTCGCCAAACATCGTTGGCTCGGGATAAGTATCTTCCTTTTCCGGCGGATCGAGCGCAGCCTGTTCCTTAGTGCCACCGCCTCTCGAATAAACGCGGATATTGCTGAGGCGCAGATCTTCAATCGGATGACCTGGAATACCGCTGATAATTGACGAGTATTTCGGATCGGCGTTGTAGACAACAATGTCGCTGATGTTCACTCGTCGAACAGCTCCCACGGTCGTAGATTCTTTTGGACCACGAGCTCGATTGCCCAACCTTATGAAGATCGGCGCATTACTAATGTCCCGCATTGTAATGTTCGAGATAGTGACATCTTCCAACAATGCTCCGTCGACTGCTTCGAGTGCCAAGCCGCGACAATAATCAAAAACACAGTTCGACACTGTTATGTTTTTAAACCCGCCATTCGACTCAGTACCAAATTTTATTCTGCCCGTTGGTTGAAAGGTACCGTTTGCATTTCGAAACTCGCGTTTGTAAGTGCCGTCGAGCAGCGTTCCTTCGTCGTAACCACTGACCTGACAATTTGTAATCGTCACGTTTTCGGTGGCACGCGCATAACCAAGTGCGAACGAACTCTTCGGACATATTCCATCGTCGAACGGAGAGTTAACTGTGCAATTGGAGATGCGCACGTTCTTGCAAGCATCGACGTCGATACCATCGCGATTGGTGTCGATCTTTAAGTTATCAATTGTCAGGTTATCGACTCCGGTCGCGAGAATTGCGAAGTGTCCGCCGTGCAGAATCGAAACGTCGCGGATGATTACGTTCCGGCAAAGCTTCAAACTGATCGATTTGTTTCCCCAGCCTTTCTCAACGGCATCGCGAGGGTTTGGATAACCAAATGGACCAGCACGAGGATCCGACGGCGCGCTGCCAAGTGCATCATTTTGTTCTTTAGTTCGTGATTGATTTCCTGCTCGTACGAGACCTTTTCCCCAAATGCGGCCTGGTCCAAGTATGGAAATGTTCTCAAGGTTCTCGCCCCAAATGAGACTGTTGTGCCAGTGACTATGACCAAAATCCTGATACTGCTCCCACTGATTCGGTTCAGGATCATCATATTTGCCGTCGCCGTCTTTTGGGTCGGCAGCCAGAATCGTCGAACCCTGATCGAGGTACAACGAGACATTGCTCTTTAGTCGAATCGAGAAACATCGATAGTTTCCGGCAGAAAACCGCACCGTCCCTCCGCCTGCCGCCGCTGCCGCATCAATCGCTCGATTTACCGCGGGGGAGTCGAGGGCGTTTCCATCACCCTTCGCGCCAAAATCTCTAACTTCAAAGAGACCTGAATTCGATCTTGTTTGAGCCGCACCAGTGCTGCTCGAATGAACGGTCTCCTGTTTAAGGAACAGCACAGAACTCCCTAGGAGGGCAAACAGGATACCTACGATCATGAAGCGTCCACGTGTCATGTTTTCTTCGACTCCGAGTTTCAGTTTTTTATGAGCTTGTTTTTGGGTAGCGTTCGGTTAAATGGCGTAAAGATCTAATTGCCCTTTGACTTCGACAACGTTTCCAGTGTGCACACGTTCGCTGCAGCTCGCCCCGTAGATCATTCCCTGATGCCGGCACGCGGTGAAACGGAATCAATAAGGATCCTTTTGAATTCAGCGACTAAGTGCGTCAGCCTGGCCCAAATACTCAGATGGTTTGACCATTACCGATATTGTTCCCACGTTGACCGGACAGCATTTTGCTTTTAACAGTCGGATCGTGCGCTGCAAAATAGCCTGAAACACGTTTATTAGTCAAACAAAACTACTAATGAATCGGCAGGTTCTGTCTTCTTGTCTCTGTTGCGAACAAAAATCTTGACCTGGCTGCGGAGCTCATGATAAAAATCTTGGTAATTCAATAATGGTTTGACCAATCTAGTTACCGTTATATCGTTGGTATATCAATTCGAGCTCCCGAGTTAGTCGTCATTCAAGCGCAAGGCGTTTGTGAGTAGGGCAAAGCGACGCCATTTGAGCCGACGGCTTAAGTTAGTCCGTCCCGCCCAATGCGGTCGCTAATCCTCCCAATTCAGGTCCACAACCTAAAGGAGAGACTATGGGTTCGAAGCACATAACATCAGACAAGACGATGCGGGCTTGCTCTGTCCCAAACCTTAAAACCGCTATTCAGTTGCTCAATTCAACCTCGCGACTCACGCTTAGACAGCGAGTACTCGCTCGACTTGGCGTTGTGCTCTTTTGTTTTGCCGCTTTAGCGCAGGTCGCGAATGCGCAGGGATTCGGAAGTATCGTAGGAACCGTCAAGGATCCTTCCGGAGCAGTAATAGCCGACGCAAAAGTCACAGCAACTGAGGTCGGAAAAAATCTCTCTCGAAGTGCTGTGACTGATGCCAGCGGATACTACGTTATTAGCTCCTTAAGGCCAGCCGAGTACAACTTGACTGTCGAAGCAACGGGCTTTCATACCTTCGATCAAAAGGGCGTTACTTTGTTGGCCGATCAAACGTTGACGGCTAACGCTCAAATGCAGGTAGGAGCAGTATCGGAATCCGTATCGATAACAACTGCCGGCGAATTGGTTGATACCACCACATCGACGTTGAAACAGGTAATCGAACAACGAAGTATTACCGAGTTGCCACTCAACGGAAGAAATGCGGCCGAGCTGAGCTTACTTGTCGCCGGCACTAACAGTTATCCAACGAATCCCGCGAGTCCGACGGGAACATTTGCCGGCGGTGCTTTACAAGGAGCGACGAAAACTTTCCCCGGAGCTGTGGCGATCGTCACCAACGGTTCGCGACAAAATCAGACAAGCTATCAACTCGACGGAGGCAATAACGTCGATGAATACACCAACGTAAACCAACCGTTTCCCATGCCTGATGCGTTACAGGAGTTTAGTGTCCAGACGAGTAACTACAGTGCGCAATATGGTCAGAATGCGGGCGG
>AR_comb_assmDRAFT_10776277_pt1 | contig 17216 bp, 10 predicted proteins | sample ArasoioldDNA_FD_10543 | JGI IMG/M metagenome (IMG submission 10543) | reverse complement strand
GCCCAGGTCTGTTCCGCGATCAACTGGCTGGGGAATGGATTCCCTTCGTAGGGCCACGTGTGCCCCTCGCCCCAAAAGCCGTACATCATCGTATCCATGAACTCGACCTGCGGATGACCATTGAGCTCCGCGGCCAGCAGTTCATTCAATTCGCGAAACGCAGCCTGGTACGCCGGGTGATCGTAGCGGGGCACGCGGTTATCTTTCTTGTAGCGCATCTCCGCCGGGTTGCCCTTCCACTCGCCTTTGAGTTTTACGCGGGGAACTTTGTTGAGCAGAAAGTCCGGCATCCCGGGATCGGGAACATCAGGATTTTCCAACTGAACTCGGAAGCCGATGCGTTTGTCATAGCGCTTAGCCAAATCAAATGCAATCGTCCACCACGTCGGGAAATCAAGACGGCCTGGTTGCTTCTGCACTTCGCGCCAGTTGGGACGGAGATATATCTTTTGCACGAATGGCAGCTTGACCAGATCTTCCAGCGTTTGTTCCTGGGTCTGACCCGCAACTTTCAACGGTCCCGTATCGTCAGAAAGATAAACGATCAGCCCCATTCCGAAATTGCTGACGATCTCCTTCGACGGCGAAGTGATCATCGAAACATCGCTTTCGGGAACGATGGCACTTGGACCGTACTGAGGGAACGGTCCCTGATAAAGCCGGTCGAGAACCGGAGGTCCCGATCCCCAATCGTACTTGTCCCAATTGTGTTCCGGGATGGTGGCTTGAGCTTGCGGCTTGAACACACCAACGGCAAGTCCGGTAGCGGTGGCGGACTTCAAGAAAGTGCGTCGATCCATGAACGGCTCCAGTAAGGCGGAGGTCTGTCGCGCAGTACCAGAGATGGTACAACACAGTCGAAATAACACGAAAGTGTAAGAAATAATTCGTAACCACAACCAGAGACGTGGCTCATTCCTTCCGAGGCCGCAGTCGCTACACTTTTTGTCCTTGTGGGCAGGGATCGGGCGCGACGCTGAGTTGGGTTGGCGTCGCCGCGACGGTCTGAACATATCGGAAATAGAAAAGGTGCCGGCTGTTAGGCCTGCGCCTCATTTTTTCTCTCTATATTTCCAGAATAGCATTTCACATAAGGAAAAGTGGACACGATCCAGGATCTATTTTCCCTTCCCTTTCTGCGGCTTACAAAGATTTTCGCCATTTCATCGTCTTGACAGAAGTTTGGCACGGGAACGTTGGCAGGCACCCACGTTCAGCATCCGAGGCCGCTGCCGATTGAGGACGAAGAGATGAACGGTCGCGAGACCCCCAAGACCAAGCACCCAAGACCTACGCCTTCCCGAAAGACTCTATATCGCTTCCGTGCACTCGTGGTAGGCTTGCCAGCGCAAAAACGCCGGTGCAAGGGGACTGCCGATGTCGCTTCGTTCACGCTCACTCCTGATTTTGCAAATCGCACTCTTTATCTTGTGCTACCCGTTCACGTTTCTGTTCGCACAGATGGCTGTGACCACCTACCACAACGACAACCGGCGTACCGGACTGAACTCGCACGAGACCATCCTGACGCCTGCCAATGTCGGCTCGTCTTCATTTGGGTTGCTGGGAACCGTAACGCTCGACGATCAAGTCGACGCGCAGCCTCTCATGGTGCCGGGCGTGAATATCACGGCGGGCAGTTCGCAAGGCATTCACGACGTCGTCTACGTCGTTACAGAAAACAACACGGTCTATGCGATCGACACGCACAGCTTCGCCGTCCTCCTCAGCGTCAATCTCGGAACGCCAGTACCGAAACCGCTGAACTGCGTCAACAACGGACCGAACGTCGGCATCAACAGCACGCCCGTCATCGATCGACTGGCGAAGACCATGTACGTCATCGCCTATACCAACGACGCGTCCGGACCTGCCTACCGCATTCACGCACTCGACCTGGGAAGTTTGACAGACAAAATACCGGCCGTGGTCATCACGGCATCGCATTCTCTGGCTGACGGATCGACTTTCAACTTCAATGCAAAGTATCAGCGGCAGCGTCCGGGTCTCTTGCTGTCCAATGGTGTTGTGTACGCCGGGTTCGGTAGCTTCTGCGACTTCAGCGCGAATCTTTCGCGCGGATGGCTCCTCGGCTGGCAGAGAGGAACTCTCGCGCCGCTAGCCAGCAACAAGATTTTCGACACCCAGGTCACTTCTCCTAGAAGCTTCTTTCTCAGCTCACTCTGGATGTCGGGATACGGTCTCGCGGCCGACGATTTGGGAAACGTTCTGGGAGTGACGGGCAACTCCGATGGGTCGGGCACTACCTACGACGGCGTCACGAATATCCAGGAGAGTGCCGTCAAGGTTTCTTCCGATCTGAGCACCGTACTCGATCTGTTCACTCCGATGGACCAGTCGAATTTGGACAAGACGGACGGAGACTTCGGGTCCGGCGGCATCATGGTCCTACCGCCCCAGCCGGGGCCGATTCCGCACCTGGCGGTGGCGGCGGGCAAGTCGGGCACACTCTTCCTGATGAACGGCGATAGTCTCGGTGGCTATTCCTCGACGGCCAATAACGTTCTGGGTAGCTATTCGATCGGCTCCTGCTGGTGCGGTCCTTCCTATTTTGTGGATAGGGACGGCATCGGTCGCGTCGTGAGCAGCGGCGGCACGACCGTTAAGGTGTGGAAGCTGAGACTCGCCGGCGGCAAACCCGCACTAGGCAACACCACGAGTTCGCCTTCGATCGGCGGCGGACAGTTCGGCGGATTCCTCACCAGCGTTTCTTCCAATGGAAAGAACAACGCGATTATCTGGGCGTTGTCGCATCCCACGACCAGCAACAGCACGATTAATCTCTATGCCTTCAATCCCGACGCCGGCGGCGCAACCATGAAGCAGCTATTCAAGGGCGCGGCGGGCAGTTGGGCCAGCTACTTCGGACAATCCAATCTGGTGCCCATGGTGGCGAATGGCCAGGTCTACGTTGCAACCAACAAGCAACTCCAGATCTTCGGCATCCTGCCAGGGAGCAAACGCTAGCAAGTTCTACAAGTCCTTCTATGCAGTAATGCCGACGCTATTCTTCGCGGAGAGCTACCATCGGTTGCAGCTTCGCCGCTCGTCTGGCTGGGACGACACTGGCAAAGAGTGCCACGAGCGCCAGCCCTGCACATGCCATCGCTATGATCGTGGGATCGTAGGGTTTCAGCGCGAACAGGAGTGATGCCGCCCAGCGTCCTACCGCCAGCGCCAATATGATTCCGGTGACCACTCCGATGCACAACAATCTTCCCGCCTCGCCGAGTACCATTGTCAGCATTCGGCCAGGCGCCGCGCCCAATGCCATGCGTATGCCGATTTCGTTCGTTCTCCGCGCCACCATATAAGCCATGACTCCGTAGAGTCCGATCGTCGCCAGGACTACTGCCAGAATGCCGAAGAATCCGCTCAACATCGCCAAAAGGCGTTCCTTGAGCAATCCATTCTTGATCTCTTCGTCGAGAGAACGAAAATTAATTGTGATATCGGGATTGACCTCGGCCATGACGCGGCGCAGCGCGGCTACGACGGGCTCCAGCGATCTGCTTGAGCGCACGATGATGGAACCGTAATTGTCGGGGCGATCTTCCTGCAGCTGGGAATAAAACGCGATCGGATCAAACTCCTGCCGCAAGTCGTAATACTTGGCATTCGCCATCAGGCCAACGATCTCGTACTCGGACTGTGCCTGGCCCTGATAGACATAGATCTTGAACGTCCTTCCGATGGGATTTTCGGTTCCAAGAATCTTACGGGCAAACTCCTGGTTGACGATGGCGACTTTCTGCGCGGCAGCCGTGTCGTGATCGTTGAACTCGCGTCCGGCCAGCAACGGTGTACCGATGGTTTTGAAATATCCGGGCGTAATGTTCCCCATATCGACCAGGGTTTTGTTTACTTCGCCATTCACCACTACCTGATCGTTCCAGTAGCTTCCGCCCAGCGGAACGGTGTTGGTCTCGGCGGCCGACTCCACCTCAGGCAACGCGCTCACACGCTCCACGACCGTTTGGCGAAAACTGGCGCGCTGTTCCTGTGGAATCTTCAGACGCGTGAAATCGATGTCCATGATCAGCACGCCTTCCCGCTGGAATCCAGCATCGAGCGTGAGCAGCTTGCGCAGGCTCCCGCTGAATAACAGTGCGCTGACCACCAACACCAGCGACAGCGCCACCTGAGCAACCACAAGAATTCTGCGCAAACCGAATCGGGCGCGTGTTGCCGTCAAGCCGCGACCACCCAGGTTCATCACACGAGCGGGGGCCGTTCCGGTTGCTTTGATGGCTGGGGCAAGCCCGACCAGCACACAGGTGAGGATTGCCAATGCAGCGGTGAAGCCAAGAACGCGCCAGTCGGTTGCGAGACCAACGAAGATGTGGCGGACGTCACCTTCGCCGCTTAGATATCGCACCAGGAACGAACTCAGCACACGCGCCAACAGGGTTCCGAAAGCTGCACCCAGGAGGGCGATCAGCAGACTTTCAGTGAACAATTGGCGGAGAATGCGACTTCTGGCCGCACCAAGGGCGATGCGCACGGCGATTTCTTTTTCCCGCGCGCTTGTGCGCACCAGCATGAGATTCGTCAGGTTGGCGCACGCGATCAACAGCACCAGGCCGGTGATCGCCAGCAGCAACCAGAGTGGAGACTCATATTGCTTGCGCAAGTTTGATAGTCCGGTACGACCCGGAAACGCTGCCAGCTTTTTCTGCAGATAATTCTTCCGGGCCTCCTCCTGGTATACAGGCGGCAAGGTCTCGGTCATGATGGCGGGCGAAATGGATTCGAGTTGCGCCGTTGCCTTCTCGAGAGTCCATCCGGGATTCAAGCGGCCCATCACGGCGAGCCACCACCCATGACGCATGGAGTAAATACTGTCTTCGCCGTTCACCAGCGGCTCGGAGCAGATCGGCGCTGCGACATCGAAGCTGTGGCCTACATCCACTCCATGAAAACTTGCCGGTGTCACACCGAGTACGGGAAAGGCGTGCCCTTCGAGCGAGACTGACTTTCCAATGGCGCCGGCATCTCCGTCAAATTCGCTCTGCCAAAAGCGATAACTGATGACAGCGCCGGGAGCTCCGCAGCCCGCGTGATCATCGGATGCATGAAACACGCGGCCGAGCACCGGCTGTATGCCAAGCACATCGAAGAATTCACCACTCACCCAGAGGCCCTGTGCGTTGCGGACTTCACCGCGGGTGGCCAGATTGAACGACTGGTTGCCGAATGCGAAGACACCGCTGAATCCGCGTTGCTGAGTGCGAATCAGTTCCCAGATTGGGTTGGTGACGAATGCGTATCGCCCTGTCGCCCGTCCGGTCACTCCGTGGTCTGTGGGGCGGATGACCGCCAGTTGTTCGGGATGCGGCACCGGAAGTGTGCGCATTCTTACAGCATCGATCAGCTGAAAAATCGCGGTATTCGCCCCGATGCCCAAGGCAAGAGAGAGAACGCACACGATCGTGAACACCGGCTCTAAGCGGAGCTTGCGCGCCGCATATCGCAGGTCCTGCCACAGTGCTGGCCAGAAATCGTGGTTCGGGCTGGAGCCCAGGGCTACCGGCTCCTTCCAGCGGCCTTCGATCGCGCGCAAATCAGCGGCCAGGTCCCGTCCATCGAGTTCGGCGATGACGGCGCGCTCCGCCTCTTCTTCATTCATCCCGCTGGAGAGTTGCGACTCGTAGCGGTCGCGCAGGTGCTGGGAAAGTTCGTCGACAATTTCCGACTCGCGGGTGGGCTCCAGCCTGGCGTCCAGGAGCCGGTCACGGACGATGCGTTGAAAATCAGGCATGGCTCACCCCCGTGATGCGCTGCATAGCGGTAACGAACTCCGCCCAAGTGCGGCGCTGCTCTTTAAGCATCGCCTTGCCGGCGGTCGTTAGCTTGTAGTACCGGCGCCTCCGCTGGCCCGCCTTCTCGACCCATTGACCGGCAATCCATCCGCGCTTCTCGAGGCGATAGAGCAGCGGGTAGAGCGATGCCACGTTAAATTTCAGTGTCCCGTCGGACCGCTGCTCGATGAGCTGGCTGATCTCGTATCCATGGCGCGGCCGGCTTTCGAGCAAGGACAGGATCAGGAGCTCGGCGCTTCCCTTCTTCAGTTCCCGGTCAAAGATTGCGTTTGTCTTAGACATATATGGTTAAGACATATATGTCTGTGACAGGTGGTTTGTCAAGGTGTGTTGGCGCGCGTGGACCCGGACGGGAATGGCGCTACTTCTTTGTTGCGACGACCTCGTCGGGGTCGTAGGCGTAGATGCCGCGGATTACTGCAGTTGGTGGTTTTTTACGGAGTTGGTAGATGAAGGGCCGCGGAGATGTTGCTTTTTGTTCTGTCACCAATTCGTAGAACTGGCCGTCGTGGGAGACGGTTGTGAGTTGATTCCATTGCTTCGGGCGGCAGCTGGCGATGCGCAGCGATTGGCCGGAGGGATCAATGATGACCTCATCGCGGATGCGGGCGCCCATGCTTCGCTCCTTTTGCTGCGCGCTGAATTGAGCCTGTGCGTATTCGAGGAGCTTGAACGGGAGCGTCGGGACAATCTCGCGGCCAGCGATCGCAGCGATTACTCGGATGAGTCCTTCCAGGAGAAAGAAGGCGAAGACAATGGTCGTGATGCGAAAGAGGAAATCGATCAGGGCAAAGCCGCCAATGCTGGCGACCGCAGCCTCTCCACCTTTTTCCGCAACTCTCTCCATCAACAGAAGAGACGTTGCCGCCATGCGTTCGTTCATGAAGCTGCTGTAGCTATGGACGAGCAGTCCGAAAGCGAGAAGCGATTCAAGGAATCCGCCCAAGATGGATCCGGCCGAGGGAATTTCGAATGGGGTGAACACATCGCGATAGCGCTTCGGCAAGAAGGAAAGAAGGATTGCGGCAAAGATATTCATGGCAACAACGGGACAGGGTAGGAGTTGGATGACGGCGGCGCAAGATTACCAGCGTACGTGAGTGCGCAGGAGCATTCAGGGAATTGTTGGTGGATTGCATTCGAGACGTTGCATTCACTCCATCGCCCCAGTTTGCTCCAGTTTATTGTGATGAGGATCACAACCTCTCATTCTTCATTCCAGAGATTCGTGTACGAACGTAACAAGAAGAAACGGGCAATGAACCCTACGATAGGAATGTTTCTTCCGGAGGATCCATGTCGAAGTTCCCTGCGCGCACTCGTGTCTCTCGTCCAGTCATCTTCTTGAGCCTTCTTTGTGCTCTCCTGCAGGGCGGCTTCGCCCAGAACGCGCCAACTGGCGAAGCGCACCGTCCGTTGCGGGCTAGCGAAGTGATGGCCATCCAGGCTGGTGGCGCCTTGCCGGCGAATATCGCGCACGACATCTCGACACGTGGGTTGGCGTTTCGTCCCGAGGGTGACTTTCTTGCGCTGATGACCAAGGCAGGGGCGGATGCGAGCGTGATCGCTGCGTTGAAGGCGGCCAAAGCCGGCGCCGAGCCTGTGTCGAAGCCGGATCTGGAGTTGCTGACGAAGCTGAGCGATGCCGCGATCCTGATGAAAGACAGAAAGTACGATGACGCCGCGAGCAAGCTCAGCGAAGCGCTTGACAGCAGCTTCGCGCGCATGGAAACCGGATTCGTCATGGCGGAGTTGCTGAAGCAGAGAGTTCAGTTCGGGGCATCCGCGTCGGTGTACGCGCAGATCCTCCAGACCCAGCCCGATTTTCCCGAAGTACATGACAAGGCGGGCTATGTTCTTTACCGCTTGGGGGATGACGAGTCGGCACTCAATGAGGCGAAGGCGGCGATCGCTCAGTATCGCGATGACGCTGAGGCGCACATGAACGCCGCACTCTCACTGAGCCGGTTGCGCAACGTCGATGCGTCGATGCTCGAATTCAGAGAAGCACTTCGGATCAAGCCGGACTACGCAGCCGCGCACTCGGGTCTCGGGCTATTGCACCAGCGCATGGGTGACGATAAGGGCGCGATCGAAGAGTACAGGAAGGCGATTGGATTCGACCCGGAGTACTCGCTGGCACACTACAACCTCGGCAATACCTATCTGGAGTTGGACAGGGTCCGCGAGGCGATTGCGGAGTTCCGCGAGGCGCGGAGACTGTGTCCCGATAACCCGGAGTATTGGCAGAACTTAGGGTCGGCGCTGATGCGGCAGGAGCCGCGGACGGCGGTGAAGGAATTCCGGGAAATGGAAAAGAGATTTCCGGATTTCGAAGTGTGCCATGTATGCCTCGGACACGGCCTGGCCTGGGATAACGATCTGAAGGGCGCCGAGGAAGAATTCCAGAAGGCGATCAAGCTTGACCCCTCGGACGCGAGTCCTCATGTGGGCTTGGGCGACATTCGGGTGAAGGAGAAGAACTTCGACGCGGCGCTCGAAGAGTATCGAATTGCCGAGCGGGTGGATCCGAGTGATCCGGACGCATTCAAGAGTGCGGGCAAGTTGCTGCTCGACCAAAAAGATTTTGCGGGAGCTGCGGCTGAGTTGAAGAAGGCCGAGGCAATTGGCCAGAGCAGTTGGGAGATTCACGAGATGTACGGGAAGGCGCTGGCGGGAAGCGGACAGAGCGATTTGGCCATTGCGGAATTCAAGGAAGCAGTCGCGCTGGACCCCGTGCAAGGGCAAGTGATGTCGGAGATGGCCGCGGAACTGGAGAAGAAGGGTGACTGGGTAGCAGCGCTTGAGCAGTATCGCAAAGGAGCGGATGCGGATGAGAACCGCCTCAGCAAGGTTCAACCAGGACAGTCGGCCTGGCATTACGATCCGAGTCCCCGAAAGCAGTACATGCAGGCGAAGGTGCGGTTCACGGATCACCTGGCGGAACTCAAGGCCGCAGGAAAAAAAGATGAGGCCGGGGAGTTGGCGAAACGTGTGGCCATGCTGGAAGGGTCTGCGGGCACGGCTGAGAAAGTGCAAGAGGCGATGCACACCGGCGATGAGGCCATGCAGCAACACAAGGCTGAAGATGCGGAGAAGGCGTTTAAAGAAGCAGTCACGCTTGCCGAGAATCTGCCACCCGGCGACGAGAACATGATCCTTGCGCTCGGGCGCCTCGGCAATGCGTACGGGATGCTGCAGAAGTACGACGATGCGGAAGCGGCGTTCCACCGACAGTTGACCATCATCGAGAAGATGTTTGGGCCGGGGTATCCAAGACTGACGGACCCTCTGCGGTACTTGGGAAGTATCGCGGCGGGACGAAAGAAATACGTTGAGGCCGAGAGTTACTTCTCGCGAGCGCTCGACATCAACACGAAGGCATTCGGCGAGAACAGCAGCCGAACGGCGGACTCTCTCCGCGGCATGGCAGGTCTGTATATGGTGCAGCAGCAGTGGGACAAGGCAGAGCCGTATTTGCTGCGGGCTGTGAAGGCCGAGGAAATCGCGTCGGGGCCGGACGAGAACATGACGCTGGTTGCCGTATGGGGGCTGTGCGATCTATATGACCGTTGGGGTAAGCCGGAGAAGTCGCAGCCCTGCTGGCATCGCGCGACGGGAATTATGGAGAAGACCGCGGGGATGAATAGTCCGGCACTGAAAGACTCGTTGATGGCGGAAGCGAATGCGTTGCGGAAATTAGGTCGACCGGCTGAGGCGCAACCGCTGGAAGAGAGAGTGGTGAATATTCAGAAGACCGCGGCTACGGAATAAGGCGGGAGCGACAGCCGAACCTCAGAAAACCAAAGCCCCGAGAGTCACTCGGGGCCAAAACTGGGTTACTAACCGCCGCCTGCAATTTCAATTCTATCCTGGCATACGAGATGGCGCTCGCTGCGCTCGCAGGACAGCCGAGGGGGCTGTCCCTACGTTGTTCTTATTCGAAGCGCAGGGCGGTCATTGGGTCTACTTTTGTGGCTCTTCTTGCTGGGACCCACACCGCGATTAGCGCAATGGCACAAAGGAAGATTGGGGTCAGAATGAAGGCCAGCGGATCCCACTTCTTTACTCCGAACAGGAATCCTGTCAGGAATTTCGTCAGCCAGAAGGCTCCGGCGACGCCAATGACCAGGCCAATCCCCGCCAACACCATTCCCTGGCGGATTACCATGTTGCGAATGTTCGAGGCTTGTGCGCCTAGCGCCATTCTCACGCCAAGCTCCTGCGTCCGCTGCTGTACCGAGTACGCCATCAATCCGTAGATGCCGATCGCCGCCATCAGCAAGGCCGAGGCGCCGAAGGATGTAAGCAACAGCATGTTGAAGCGCTCGCGGGAAGTAGTGAGCACAACGATGTCGTCCATGCTGCGAATGTGCGCCACGGGCAGGCCGCCGGTCGACTCACGGATCGCCGTGGTGATGGCTGCGCTGAGGGTGTGTGGTTCCATGCGCGTACGCACAATCCACTCGAGAGGAGCGATGCGCGAGTTGAGCTCCGTGACTTTGTCGGGCATCTGCGACACCGGAATGTACATGGTTGGCCCGGGATCCTGGTTGAGCCCGCCGTCGCGCGTATCGCCCACAACACCGATCACCTGCCGCGGCGGCTCGCCGAAAACCGGTCCCATGCCCGCGCCGATTTCGATGCGGTCGCTTAGCGGATCGCCTTTCGGCCAGAACTCTCGCGCCATCGCCTCATTGATGATGACCACACCTGGGGCTGATCCGTTGTCGCGCTCGGAGAAATTGCGTCCACGGAGCACAGGCACCTTAAAGACATCGAAATAACTCCACGAGACCGGGAAATATCCCGCCCCGCCGGTGTTGGGATTGCTGCCGTTTGCTCGTCCCACAATGTTAAAAGGCAACCCAAAACCACCCTGCAGCGGCAAACAGCAGGCGGCCGCGGAGCCGACGACACCCGGGACCGCATTGATGCGCTCCGTGCCGTCGTGAATGACCTGCGCGACCCCAGCGGTCTTCAAGAAGCGGTCGCCGCTGATCGACATGGCCATGGTGAGGACGTTATGCGTATTGAAGCCAGGATCGACTGACTGCAGCTTCATGAACGTGCGTATCAAGAGCGTCGCTCCAATGACCAGCACCAGGGCAAGAGCCATCTCGCTGACGACCAACAGTGAACGCACCTTGCCACTGCGGAAGCCGACTCCGGCGCGGTTGCTGCTCTCGTTCAAGACAGCCGCAAGATTCTTTCGCGAGGAAGTGATGGCTGGCACCAGCCCGAACAGAATTCCAGTCAGCAGAGAAACTGCCAGAGTGAAAAGAAGAACGTTCAAATCGACCTTGACGGCTGATCCATCCTCGCCGATGCGGGGGATGCTCCCGGGATTGATGGCCAGCAGGAACCGGACGCCCGCGAATCCGAGAACGAGTCCAAGCATTCCACCGGTGAGTGACACGACGAGACTTTCGGTGAGCAACTGACGAATGATGTGCCAGCGTCCTGCGCCGAGGGCAGAACGCGTGGCCAGTTCCCGACGCCGCGCCGTGGCACGAATCAAGAGCAGATTCGCAACATTGGCACACGCAATCAGGAGCACAAGGCCGACCGTGCCCAGCAATACGTAAAGTGACGACCGGGAATCGCGGACCATCAGTTCCTGCAGCAGGATCACGCCGAAGCTATTGTTTGGGCCCAGAGTGCCGGGATACGTCGTCCGATATTGATTGGCGGCGAGTTTCAACTGCGCGTTCGCCATGGGCACAGTCACGCCGGGCTTCAGCCGAGCCAGCACGCCAAAGTAGTGCGCCTGGTCCGTCGAAGTCATTTCAAACTGAAAGGGCAGCCAGAGATCCGCGGGATTGTCGGTGATGAAATCGCGCCCAATCACGCCCACGACTTGATAGGGTTGTCCGTTGAGCTGAATATTGCTGCCAACGATGCCTGGATTTCCGCCGAATCGTCGCTTCCAGAGGCCATAGCTCAGCACGACGACATTTCCGCCGTGTGGGCTATCTTCGGCAGCGGTGAAAGTTCTCCCTGCGATTACCGGCGCACCGAGAATCGAGAAATAGTCGTCGCTCACATGAACGCCTTGCACCTGCTCGGGCTGATCGTTTCCGGTCAGATTCAGTCCCGCGCCCCCTGTGTCGTAGGCTGCGACCTGCTGGAAGATCCCGGTCTGCTGCCGCCAGATGTTGAACTTGGGCACGTTCGCGCCCGGGAAGGATCCTTGATCGCCGGTGTTCATCAGATGCACGAGCGATTGGGGATCGGGATATGTGAGCGGCTTGAGTAGAACTGTATTAACAACGGAGAAGACGGCCGTGTTCGCGCCGATCCCGACGGCAATCACAAGAATCGCGATGACCGTGAATCCCGGAGACTTCAGGAGAGAGCGCACAGCAAAGCGGATGTCGCGCCAGACGGATTCTGCGGAGGGAAACGAAGAGCCTGAGTTCGCGCTTGGTGCGTTAGCCGACTTGTGCTGATTCATGGCGCCTCCTGGGGATTTGGTTTGCCCATGCGGGATGGACGTTGGGCCCGATCGAACGTTAGTGCCAGTTTTGGGTTCATGCTCATTGCGCTCGCTCTGCTCGCGGGACAGCCGAGGCGGCTCTTCCTACGTGGGTTTTGCGAGAGTGGGTTTTGTGAGCGTGGGTTTTTCGCAGCCGGGGCATTCTGTGTAGTAGGCGTTGCCTTTGTAGTCTAGTTCTTCGAGGCCCTTTGCTGACGTGTAATAGCCACGGATGGCTTCTGTGCGGACGAGTTCGAAAAACTTGTGGACCTCGGTTTTCGGGGCGGCTGTGGAAGTGGTTCGCAGCAAGTCTCGCTGCTCAGACTCGGTGAGTTGCAGGAAATCGCGGCTGTAGAGTCTGACACAAAGATCCTGGAGTGCATGAAGGCCGACGCGGGCGGTGGCGTCGGGATGAAAGTCTTCGAGTGCCCGGACTGATTCCTCTCCGTAGTAGGCAACGGCCAGCGCGCGGTGTATCGGATCGAGTTGCCTGGCCGCGGTGCGCACAGCGGGCGCGGACTGCAGCCAGCGCTCGAGCCACTGCGCGGACTCGGCGATTGCAGTCGGGTCTACTTTGCCCAGGAAGATCTCGATCATGCGTGTAACGACCTTGAAATCTTCTGGCGGAAAGAACTGCGGGGCGTACGGTATCGAGGCGGGCATCGCGTATTCCGTCTCGCTGCCTGCAGGAGCCGACCAGCTCTTGCCCGCGCTGCTGAGCGCGTGGACGAGATGATCCTGCGAGGCTTCATAGAGGCCCGGAGGAAGTTGGGTGAGATCGCTTCCCTGCCCTCGTGCCAGTGCAATCGCGAATTCTGGCAACGCACCACTAACGCCCGCCAGCGCGACGAGTTCGCCTAGTCGCAGAAGCCATTGGCGGCGGCTCAGGTCGTCTGCAATTGCTTCGATTCTCTCCGGTTTATGGCTCTCGTCCATTGCTTTATCCGATTTCAACTTTTGAATATGTCCGCACGAAAAAGCGATAACCACGAAGGACACTAAGGTTCACGAAGGAAATCGTGGTCACAGTTCACCTCGGCGAAACGCTTTTGCGATGTGCTCGCCTGCGCGTGCTGAGATGGCCATGATTGTCAGCGTGGGCTCGTAGCATCCTTGGGTGGTGAAGACGGCGCCATCCGTGACGAAGACGTTGGGTGTGTCGTGTACTTTGCAGTGGGCATCGACGACGCTCTTTTTCGGATCGCCGCCCATGCGCGCTGTGCCGCACTCGTGAATGTTCTTGCCGAAGATGCTGATGTCGGATTTCGCCGGCGTGACTTCGGAGAGATGCATGGCATCGAGAATGCCGTTGATGTCGTCGCGCATGGCGGTGGCCATCGCACGCTCGTTGTCTCCGTAGCTCGCGTGAATGTGTAGGACTGGAATTCCCCAGGCGTCCTTCTTCTGCGGATCGAGTTTCACGTAGTTCTCGGCGCGTGGCAGGCATTCGCCCTGCGCTTCCATGCTGAAGTAATACGGGATTTCTTCACGCACACGCTTGCGCCAAGCGTCTCCGAACTCAGGCAAGAGGAAGGCGTGGCCATAGAGTTCCTGGCTGCCGTCGCCGTCGAAGCGATATCCGCGGATGAATTTCGAGTTGCGGTCTTTCGCCGCACTGGTTGCGGTATTGACGTATTTGGGGACGAGGAAGCCGCAAGGGCGTCCGACGGGCTCGCGCTTCGAAGAGCGGAGGGCGGGCATGCCGCCACCGGCACCCTCGATGGTGAAGTGATCCATGAGGTAATGGCCGAGCACGCCGGTGGAGTTGCCAATGCCTTGCGCGTGCGCCGATGACTTGGAGTTGAGCAGGATGCGCGTGGATTCGAGCGCACCGGCTGCAAGGACGATCACTTTGGCATAGGCTTCGCGATGCTCTTGCGTGTTGCGATCGATGTAGTGGACGCCCGTGGCGCGGCCGCTCGAGTCGGCAATGATTTCGCTGGCAACAGCGTCGCTGACGAGCGTGAACTTCCCGGTGCGAGCGGCCGCGGGCAGCGTCACGGACGGACTGTTGAAGTACGAGGCGGTGAAGCATCCGCGCTGGCACTGGTCGCAGTAGTGGCAGGCGGGGCGTCCGCGATGATCGACGGTGAGATTCGCAACACGGTCGGGCATCACGCGCCAGCCGAATTTCTTCTCAATGACTTGCTTGGCCTCGAGCGCGCCGCAAGAGAGATTCATCGGCGGAAGGAATTGGCCGTCCGGCATTTGCGGAAGTCCCTCGCGCGATCCGCTGACGCCGATGTAACTTTCGACGAGATCGTAGTAGGGTTCAAGTTCTTTATAGGAGATGGGCCAGTCTTCGCCGTAGCCGTCGCGGCTCGCGGCCTTGAATTCATTGTCGGTGAAGCGGTAGCTCTCGCGCGCCCAGCAGAAGGTCTTGCCGCCAACCTGGCGGCCGCGAATCCACATGAATGGTTTGTCGGCGGGAAATGTGTAGGGATGCTCGAGATCGTTGACAAAGAACTGATGGCTGAACTCGTCGCAGGCGTAGCAGAGTCGCTGCACGGGCTGGGTTTCCAGCAGACGCTGCTGGTTACCGAAGCCGCGGAACTTCAGCTGGTACGGCCAGATGTGCTCGGTGAAGTCGCGCGTCGGGACGCGGGGAGGTCCGGCTTCGAGCATCGCAACTTGAATGCCGCGTTCGGCGAGCTCTTTGGCGACCCAGCCTCCGCTGGCGCCGGAGCCGATGATGAGCACCTCGTGGGTAGTGGTGGGCACGAGGGGGGTAGTGTAGCAAAGTACGCTAGGCCCTACGCATCTCCCTCAGCATACGATCTCGCAGGATGCGGTTCGCGCGGGTTTGATATCCCTTCCCCGGTTTCTTGAGCCATGCAATCACATCGGCATCCAGACGCATTGAGACGGCTTGCTTCAGTGGCCGATAGAATCGTCCTCGCACCGCGCTCTTCCAAGCCCCGGGGGGCAACTCGGGGATGTCAGAGGTATCGATTGCTTCCTCGGTGAGCGCGGATAGTTGTGACAATTCCCGCTTCTGTTTCGCTGTTAAGCCTTGTCCTGCGTGCTTCGTGTTCGAGTTAGTTACCCTGTCCATAAATCTCCCGTTCCCTGCGTGTTGCCTTGCGGGCAGAGAGAATGCGAATCACCTTCGCCTCCTCGTCCACCGTATGGGCGACCGGCAACACTTGAAGCCCGCCTACCATTCCGATGGTCTGCCAGCGCACCTCGCCCTCAATCTCGCGGTCCTGCACTGAGATGTGAAACGGATCGTCGAACACCAGCACGGCTATTTCAAAGCTAACGTGGTGTTTCTTCCGGTTCGCGCGACTCTTCCGCTCATCCCAGATGAATTCCATCGTAGATACGGATATGTATATACAGTATCTAAACCCAACAGGATTTTCAAGGACAAGGCGTGCTAGAACCCACCACTTTCCTGCGGCGACCCTGCCTCATAGGGACCTGCTATTCTGGCCCTTCTTTCCACGCCAGCGAGGACACCCATGAACGCCTCTGCAGCTCACGTCTACTTTGAGAACAGTGCGCCCATTCTGCGCGTCGAGAATATGAAAGTCGCGGTCTCGTTCTATATAGACAAGCTTGGCTTTCAGAACGCGAGTTGGGGGAACGACGACTTTACGTCAGTGAACCGGGATCGCGCCGGTATCTACTTGTGCCGCGGCGGACAGGGGCGTGGCGGGGCTTGGGTGTGGGTGGGCGTTGAGGATGCAGCCAAGCTTCATGATGAATTGGTGGCGCGGGGTGTGGCGATTCGTATGCCGCTGACCAATTTCTCCTGGGCGCTTGAGTTTCAGGTGGAGGATCCGGATGGGAATGTGTTGCGGTTTGGGTCGGAGCCTCGGGCGGAGTGACGCGGCTTCGGAACGTGCCTTCTGCGTTGCCAGAGCCAAATGCTCCTTACATCATTTCCCATGCGCTCGTCTTCGCTTCGCGAAGACGTCGCGGGACAGCCGAGACGGCTGTCCCTACGTGGGTCGTAGTGAGACGTGGTTCGTGGCGACTCAGCGGAAATTCTCTACCAGCATGGCTTGGCTCTGTTCGCGTCCGGGTTGGTCGAATGCTACGGTTTTGGCGTCTGGAGATGCGCCCAGCCAAAACGGTGTGCGCTCGAGGATGGAGACCGTAGACGTGCGGTCTTTCGCGAAATCGTAGAAGCTCAGAACGGCTTGATGTCCGAGAGAAGGTCCGACGAAGAGAATGCCTCCCTCAACGACTTGAAAGCTGGCCCAGGTTCCGGGGCGTACCAGCGGCATCAGCCTCTCTTCCCCACCATTCACGGGAACACGCCAGATTTCGGGTTCGGCGTTCGGGTTCTTTGCGTAGTAGAGATACCTTCCATCGAGTGATTCGAGTGCGGCTTGTCCGCCTTGGTGGGTGATCTGGATGGCCTCGCCTCCGGTGGCTGCGACTTTGTAGACCTGCCAATTGCCGGAGCGTGGGGAGGCAAAGTAGATCCATCTACCATCATGCGAAAAACTGGGGCAAACGTTGTGCAACTTCTCCGGCGTCAACACCTGCGGCGCGCCGCCGTGCAGGTTCATGCTGACGATTTTGCTGCCTTCTGCAGTGGTGACATCGAAGACAACGGACTCGCTGTCGGGCGACCAGCGCGGAGTACCGGCGCCTCCGACAGCAGAGAGCTGGAAAGGATTGCTGCCGTCGCGATTGGCGATCCAGATTTCCATGGTGCCGGAGCGATCGGACATGAAGGCCAGTCTTTTGCCATCGGGAGAGAATTGCGGGCCGGGTCCCTGGTCGGTGTCGCTGGTGGAAGAGACGATCAGATATGGACGCCTGTCTTGCGGGTCGGAGAGATTCAGCTGCCAGATGCTCAGGCTGCGGAGAATTCGTTCGTAGGCGAGGCGGTATCCGCGGCGGGAGATGGCGGGATCCCAGGCGGGCGAGCCGGCCTC
>AR_comb_assmDRAFT_10084016_pt1 | contig 17253 bp, 12 predicted proteins | sample ArasoioldDNA_FD_10543 | JGI IMG/M metagenome (IMG submission 10543) | reverse complement strand
CGCCAAGCGCCATGCCCTGCGTCTGCCACGGGTTGCTACCCTGTGATCGCGCACGTCTACACTGTTGACAGTAGAAAAGGCGTGTCTGTGGTCTGGGGCGATATCGGCACCGGCAAATCAACGCTCGCCCGCATAATGCATGAGAAATTCTTACATAAAGGCTATATTTCAGTACTACTCACCAACCCAGGCTATGTATCCCAAAACGCCCTCATACGAACTATCAATGAGGGATTTAAAGTGCCAACCGCCAAATCCTACAAAGACAACGTAGACCGGCTCAAAGCGTTCTTGTTAAAAGAAGGAGAAACGAATAATAAAACAATTGTCCTCATTTTAGACGAAGCGCAAGAACTCAACCTTCCCCTCCTTGAAACTCTGCGGCAAATATTAAATTTTGAATCTGAAAAAAAATTGTTGCAGCTTGTCTTATTTCCGCAAGAAGAGTTTCGTTCAAAGCTGCACGATTATCGAACGAGAAATTTCCGCAGGCGCATCGCTTACGCTTCCACGATTGACAGAATGGACGTTAACACCATGAGTCAAATGATTGAGTTTCGCTGGACTGTCGCCAGTGGCAATAAGAGTAAGCACCCTTTCACACAAGGCGCATTGCAGAAAATATTTGAGCACTCGGCAGGTCTGCCCTCTGAGGCGTGCATTCTCGCTGATAATGCGTTGCTTGTGGCATTTTTACATCAGCAACAGCACGTGACGCCAGAAATAGTCGCAGGCGCAATCTCAGACAGGCTCAAGAATGTCGGGAAACTTGATAAAGATGCGAAGCCAGCGAAGAAAAAATCTCTCCATGCGTCAGCAGAAACAAAAGAACAGGAGGTCGTGGATGAACCAAAATGACCCGTATGCAAAATTAGGCGGCGGCGCACTCGATCAGGAGCTTTTCAAAAGTAAGCAGACTCCCCTATCGGCACACGTAAGCGACACTTCAGACAAAAAAGTACACCGCTCAAAAGCGCAAGTAACTCCCCCTTCACGTCGAGAAAGCGAAAAAAAAGAAAGTAAATCTATCATTACTGACGTCATGACGTCATCACTTCACGACGTTGATCTACGGACTTGGAGAGATACGATAGAAAATACGGAAACACATAATTCCTCTCTCCGATTAACGACTGAGGAAGGTGATGGTATTGAGGATTTAATAAAGGAGTTAAAACGTAAATTGAAAGTAAAAACCTCACTGAATGAAGTTGCGCGGTTAGGACTTCTTTATATACTGCATGACTTCAAGAAGAATCGGGAGGACTCATTAATTTATAAAGTCAAGAAGTCGTGACGTCACGACGTTATAAATTGATCTCAGCTATGAAAAAGACTGCTCAGGAAAAATTACACTTTAGCGGATTTATCAGCCCTCGGTATACCCAAGTGCCGGATGAATTGTTTGACGAGTTAATGTCTCATTTATCCGGCGCGGAATTGAAAGTGCTGTTGTATATTATCCGGCGAACCTTCGGGTTTAAGAAAGACGTTGACAATATTTCCTTGAATCAAATTTGTAAAGGTATCATAACGCGAGATGGGGAGGTGCTCGACAAAGGAACCGGACTAAGCCAGCAGTCAGTCATCACTGCCTTGAAGGGTCTACTTGAAAAAAACGCAATAGTTGCTAAACGGCGATCAAGCAAAGAGAAAGGGTATGAATCAACCACTTATAGCTTACATTTGATACCCTTCTCAAATAATTTGATTACCCCTTCTCCAAAAATTAGAGAAGCCCTTCTCCAAAAAGTTGAGATACAAGAAACAGTTATACAACACACAGATTTACAACATCGAAATTCGAATAGAAAACTGTCAAGTAATGCATCAAACCTAGAGAAAGAACATACAGAATTTAAAGCAGTGGGGGATTTACTGAAGAATAAATTCACAAAGAAAACTATTGACCTTAAGGGAATTCCAGATTCCATCAAAGTTACCATTGATGAAATATCAAGCGAATTTGGAGAAAAAAGAAACGTTCGTTCCAATCTTACCCACGTAGTGCGTATTCTACAACGATCAGGAAAAAGCCCACAAAACTTTACTTCTTATCTCTACGAAGCAAGAAGCATCACCAAACAGCAGGGGAGTGTAAAAAAACAAATGCCGTATTTTTTTCGCGTGTTAGAAGATATAGTTGGTATTCAAAAATAAATTTTTCCAGAAATTATGTATTTTGTACAAAGCCACTAAATGCATTATTTCCCCACTATTTTCTTAACTGAACTTTTACAAAATTCCTACACAAACATGAGCATAAAAAGTACATGATGAATATTCATGAACACCCAAAAACCTCAAACCCTCTTCATATCGGAAACACCAGCGCCGTTATGGCAAGATAAAAACGGAGTCCCGCGCGTAAGCGCAGCCTCCGTCCAGCCATCAACGGCTGGCAGAACGGCGCTTAATAGCACCGCACAAGCAACAAACCCCCTTAAGCGCAAGCATTCCACCAAGCGAAGGACGGTGTTTGCAGGCGCGTGGATTGATTTGGATACCGATGCCTATATCGAGCACCGGAGAAAACAGGATAAAAACCTTACTCGCTCGAAAGTGATTGCCACGATGCTGAAGGAACGGGTGCAGGATGATGTCTTTGCGCGAAGCCAAGCGATACTGGTGCCGATTATTCAGCAGGCAATCCGCTCGGAATTTCGCGCGTTTGCCAACCGCTTTCTTGCGCTCATTGCCCGGATCACCTATGAGGTGAGCCAAATATTATCGCTCCTCGTGAGCTTTCTGCGGTTATATCTTGGCGAAGATCAAACGACACTGCACCACCTGGAAACCCAAAGCGAGACGCAAGCGCGGGTGAATATAACCAGGCGTACTCCGCAAGTTGACGAGGTTATTGGAAGGCTGAAACTGTCTCTGGAGGAAACAACATAATCGCAGTTGTCGTCATCAAATGGTTCTTTCGCAGCAAGAACACGGCACAGGAACGGCTCGGATACATTGCTGGCCGCCCCGGAAAGGAGAAAGAGGATATGTCCCGACCCCTGTTTGGCTTTGGCGGCCAGATGTCAAGAGAGCAGGCAGAGGAGATGATTGCGAACGCGCCGAAAGGCACGATCTTTTTCCCGATCATCTTCAGCCCCGACCCCGCCAGAGAAAACAAAGAGAAAGATTTAGACTTGTGGCACGTCACACGGCAAACGTTTGTTGCTCTGGAGCGGCGCCTCCATTTAGAAGGCAAAATCCAATTTATCGCAGCGGAGCATAACGACCATACAGACATAGCGCATGTTCACTCAATCGCGCTTATCAAGGGTGGCAGGATCGGCAAAGAGGAATTGCGGCTTCTGCGGCAGGCGGCAACCCAAGAGGCGCTGTTGCAGCGGCACGCGCGGGATGTCGTCCGGGACCATCCCCATGCTCACACGCTCAGGAAGCAAAAATCCCCGGTAACCATACAGAAACACGCTGTTGAGCGGAGAAGGCCGGGCATGAGAGGGCGGCTGGTTCGTACGCAGGGAGGTTGTCTCCAGTGCGGCTATGGGAGTTTGACTGGGATTCCCCGTTCGTATGCATTCTGTCCCAATTGCCATAAACCACTCAAGCGGGAGAGATCGGCGGGAATCACATTAGCAGTATGACGAAAGATCAGTTTTTATTACGTAGTAGCGTTCTTTCCAGTTGGATGAAGGACTTTTTCTCCTCTGCCAGCCATCTGCATACTGCCAGATTCGCTCACCGGCATGAATTGACAGGGCTTTTCTCCGCGACCTTGGATGAACCAAGTTTATTATTAGCTGAAGGCCCTTTTCACCATGTGCTCCGTGTGAATCCAACGGCACAGAGACAGGAGCTTGGGAATGTCTTAGCCGTTGCCCCTACACGCGGGGGGAAAGGGTTACTGGCTGATTCGCAGCTTCTCACATGGCCGCATTCGGTCATTGTGAACGATATCAAGGGCGAATTATATACGGCCACAGCGGGGTATCGGGCAACGCTGGGCAACGTCTATGTCCTTGATCCTGACGGCGTTGGCCACCGGTATGATCCGCTCGTTGGCAAAACCAACGAAAAAGATCTCATCACTATTGCCACGAATCTTCTCTATAAAGCTAATGAGGACGACCCTATCTTTACCCAACGGGCCATCACGATGCTGACACAGCTTTTTCTGGCCGCACGGATCGAGGGACATTCCCCGCTGCCGTATGTGCGCAAGATCGTGCGCTTAGGGCTTCGCAAAGCGGCAATGCATTTGCACACGGTCTCGCCTGATTTAGCCACTCAGTTTTTAGATGTGGAGTTTTCCCATGCAGACTTTACGGACAAGTTTTTATTATCCTGTTGGGGGACGCTTGCCGCACCCATGCGGTTGTTACTCACTGACACGACGGTGCGCTGTTTTGCCGGATGGGACTTTACCGCGCGAGATATTATCACCTCGCCAGCGCCGGTCACCGTGTATCTTCGCTGGCCGGAGCGCGACTTACTCGCGTTCTCTCCCTTGGTACGCCTGATTTGGAAGTCGCTTATTGACGAGATGATGGATACGTACGATCGGCTCGGCGGGGTAGGTTGTCGCCCGGTGTTATTACTCGTTGATGAAGCAGGGCGTACAGCCATTCCCTCGCTGTCAGAACATGCGACAACAGTGAATGGACGGGGGATTTCCATGATGATCGCGGTCCAGTCGCTCTCCCAACTTGACGCGCTGTACGGGAAGTATAAGGCGGATACGCTTCGCAACAATATGGACAGTCAAATATTCTATCGGCAAGCCAGTCAGGAAACCGCAGATTATCTGCAACGCTGTTTAGGCAACCGTTCAGGCTTTGCCCATTCCACGACAGAGCATGGAGGAGAACAAACGAGCCAAGGGCAAGTCGAGCAGGCAGTTGCGCTCATGACCGCACAGGCCATCAAGCAGTTAGGCGATACGGACATAATCGGCTTCCACAGGAATTTACCGCCATTTCGAGCGCATCGCATGGACTGGCGACGATTTCCGCTGCTTGTGAAGCGGCAGCGGTTCCCCCCGCCTCCGCTTCCTCTTTTACCGCCGCTTGCAGAAGGGCTATCGGAGACGGCATCGGCAAGCACAGCGCCGCGCTCTTCATGGCGTCATGACCCTGCTCTGCTTCGGTGGGGGAGTCATCTCTCTGCGACGTACGGGGGAGACAATGGGGCGTAGCGTCAACCCTCCAAGACGCCCTACAAACGATTTTTGAGAAATAACTATAACAAGCGTCATCTCTGACACTTCCGGTTGCTCGTAGACGCTCCTGTGGCCTTTGATGGGGTTTCTATAGACACTCCCACATCATGACCTTGCCACTAAATGCAACTTGCATTATTCTCTTGTGTCAAGGAGGCCTCGGTCTATGACCAACAAGGAAGTCAATGCAGCGATCCGTGAAAGCCTTGGCTTACCGCCAAAATCGGAACCGCAACCGACAGTACCTCAGGAGGGGCACATCTGCGACTTTCCGATATGGTCATACTCCAAAAAGCGCTCGACTCTCACTAAGCTCACCATTACCTATGAAGACGGCTCTTTCTTCCAGCTTGAAGCGCCCAAGGGCTTACCCGGTGTCAGTTCTCCAGGCTACCTGGATATTCTCCTCTACTTTGGCCAGCGTGACCTCTTCCGGCAAAACTATATAGAGATCTCCGCCTACAGCGTCATGAAACATCTGCAAATCGACCCTGAACACGGCTCAAGCTATCAGAACTTTGTCCGGGATATGGAGCGCAACTTTGCGCTCATGATGAAGACCGATCGGTTTATCGACCCTGTGACGAAGCAAAGAACCTACGTTACGTATTTCCGGGTCCTGGACACCATGAAGCTTGCCAAGACGAGGAAGGGCACCTCTCGCTTCTATTTCAATCAGGTGTTTTTGGAAAGCCTGCGCTCAGGCTACCTCAAGCGCCTCGACTTTGATTTCTGCTTGTACCTGGATCGTGAGACACAACCCCTGGCACGTTTCCTCTACGCGCATCTTCTCAAGCGTATTGGTCAGAAGTCTGTGTATACCCGCAGGCTTACCGGGTTTTTAAATGATATTGGCCTGGGATATGTGGCCAAACTCGAAACGAAACGACTCAATGAGATGGTGAAGCGTTCGCTCATACCTGCCTTGGATTTAGTCAAAGGACAAGCGGTTAGTCATTACGAGATAGATGGTGATGGCAATCTTGTTTTTTTCCATACCTAGAAATCCGCAAATCCTCCTGCCTTCATTCTTAGTTGTAAAATCCGAGTTGTAAAAGAGTGTGTTGCAAAAAGCAAATCCTCTTATTTTTCAACAATTTCTAGAAAAAATGGTCGCGTAATAAGGGGGTATCTGGTCGCTTATTAAGGCGGTATCCGGTCGCATAATAAGGCAGTATTGGGCTTTTGGCTGGCCGAGTTTTCCACAGGCAATATGGAGCTGCTCAGGGAACTGAAGAGAGTCTAAGGTAGGCATATCTCTTCCTGTCCCCCCGGTGTGGCAAACGCGATCAATTGGACGCTTCGCCTTTGCCACACTTCCTCCCCCCCAGGGGCAGGGGAAGCCGTCGGCTACGCCCACGGCAGGGGAGTCTCTTGCCGGGGACTCCGGCGCTTCGCAAAGAACCCTCATACTTCGGGCTCATTACTCGCGAACCACCTTTTATAGTTGACGTAGCGTGGGAGCGGTAGGCTTCGCTACGCTTACCCCACCGCTAAAAACATTTTCCGGCCAGAAGAAGTGAGTGTAGTCGCGCCACAGAACCCGTCAAGGCCACGCCCTGCGGGTTGCCTCATCAAGCCTTGACGGAGCCTGCCGCGCTCCACCGGAGGTTTGACACCTGGCAGGAAAACGCCGGGCTTCTTGCCACCCACTGTGAGCATTGCTGTCATAGTTTTTTGCTGATGAGCCGCTTTCGTCTCTTCTGCCTCCTTCCTCATCCGGTCTCAGCGTCCTGGCGGTCCGCTGCTCGGTCGTCCATCCAAGCCGGAGGGCGGTGCGCTCACTCCGTTCGCAGATGAGGGAGCAGGATAAGCTCCCGAGCAATGCGAGGGCGTGGTGTTGCACACTCGTGCCTGGCAGGGCTGGCGTGGGCTGGTGGACAGCCTGGGGGCAACGTGCCCCCACCCCCCTCGTGCGTCGCTGCGCTCCCAAGGTAGGTCGAGCGGTCTTTCATTCGGAGGGCTGTGTGCTGGCGGCCTCGGTGGCTCATCGGGCGTCCTGCCTCGCTCCGGTCTGTGTCCGGCGGGGCTCAGGGGCGGATTTTTTATACACGACGGGGAGGCTGCTCTGCCTGTCGGGAGGCAGCTCCCTGCTGCTGTTTTTCTTCCTCCTGCAAAGGCTGCGCAATGTAATCCTGGCGGGACAACGTCAAGGGCGGGCCTCGCTACGCTCGGTGCGCAAGCGCACCCTTGACATTGTCTTATCCGCCAGGATTGGCTTCGCGGCGCAAGGAGGAAGAAAAACACAAACTGCAGCAGGGAGCCGGAAGGCAGAGCAACCCGTAGTGCGGGAAAAAAATCCGGAGCCCCCCCGTTTCGCACACAGACCTTCGCGGGGATTAGGCAGGACGCCAAGGGATTCGCTCCCACACCTGCTGCAGCACACAGCCTTCAGACACATGCCTCGGCAGAAGTCTTCTTTTTTTGTTTCACACCGTCATACCCCAGGGAGGCACCCATGAAACTCATCATCGCCGGTTCCCGCACGTTCACGGATTATCAGCGCCTGTGCCAGGTCCTGGCGCCGGATCGCCACCGCGTCACGCAAGTCCTCACAGGTGGGGCCCGGGGCGCCGACCAGCTCGGCTACCGCTGGGCCTGGAAGCACGCCATCCGGCATCACCTCTTCCGCGCCGACTGGGAGCGCTTCGGCAAGAGCGCAGGCATGCGCCGCAATCACCAAATGGCCCAGGCAGGTGATGTGCTCATCGCCTTCTGGGATGGAAAGTCACCCGGCACCGCCCACATGGTGCAGTGCATGCGCCAGTTGGGCAAACCCGTCGTGGTCATCCGCGTGGAGGCCACGGCATAAAAAAAGAGCCTGGACACGTGTCCAGGCTCTTCCCCGAGCCAGCGAGCCCCGCGAAGGCTCAGTGACTCTAGATCAACCCCCTTACCGAACAAGGGAGTGACCCATGGCAACGACCGTATCACATCCTATCCCTACCGCACAAGCCCAGGCGATTGCGGATCTCACCGGCTACGAAGACGCGGCCACGCTGCGCTGGCAGCAGGCCTGTGTGCAGGCGGCCAATACCCTCACGGCCCTCCCCAACGGCCGCTATGTCAACGTGCGCATGGAGCGCATGCGCCAAGGCCTGGAACTGGCCCAGCGCGGCGCCGTCACCCTGCCCGACGATGGGCAGGACCTGAGCGCCGTGGTGCGCAGTGGCAGCAATCTCTATCAGATCGATATGCGGCTGCTCACCTGCACCTGTGCGGACTACCAGAAGCACTTGCAGGCCTGCAAGCACCTGCTCGCCGCGGAAGTGCACCTGGGCGCGCTCGGACTCGTCCCATCTCCTCCTCCAGAGCCCGCCGCCGTGCCGGAGGAGCTCGCCGTGCTGGTACCCGCACCGATCGTGGCGCCGGAGCCACGGACCGGATGTTCTTCCGCGGCGCAGTGGCCGACGAGCGAAGCCCCGGCGAGCATGAACGTGCAGCTCAAGATCGGCAACATGCAGTTGATGTACACGGCACGCGATACCAACGACCGTGACCTGCAAGACCGCATGACGCGGCTCCTGCCCTGGCTGGCCGAGGTGATGGCGGCCTGCGAAGCCAACTATGAAGCGCGCAAGCAGGCGGAGGAGACCGCACAAGCGGCCCCACCGACGCCATCGGAGCGCACCCTCGACGAGCAGATGGCCGCGGCCGTACAGGCGGCCATGAGGGCACAGGCCTCCAAAAACAACGGCCAAAGCCCGCCGCGGCACAACGCGGCGGCGCCACACCAGCCTACGGAAGCAGATCGCCTCGCCATCGCGCACGAAAACGGCCCGAGCTGGTGTCACACGCACCAGGTCACGATGCGGTGGCACGATGGCAACGCCCGCGGCCCAGGCTGGTTTAGCCACCAGCTCGCCGATGGCAGTTACTGCAAAGGCAAGTATAGAGGCCGAGCAATCCCGTAGCGCGAGTTTTGACTCCCTCTAAAACGATAAAAGGGAGGAAGCCCAGGGAGACCGTGAAATCCCTCCGGGAGGGCCTTCGCGGTCACAAACGCCGGCAGGAAAAGCCAAGGCAAGAACTCTTCTTGATGAAAAAACAAAAGCCGCTGGGGAGTTACGAGCTCCCGAGCGGCCAGGTTCGTCAACCGACCACGCCAATGGGGGTTAACACGATGAATCTACCACAGATCCATCAACCGTCCAAGACCGATTCTCCTTCGGTATGCACCATCCCCTCCTCGGAGCACACGCTCTCACCAGAAGTCAGCCGTGGGGACAAGACCAAGGCCCGCGACATTCTTGCCGCAATCCGCACCCTCAATGTCCTCGATGAGGCGAAGCGTCCGCCCACCCCGGAGGAACGCCAGGTCCTGGCCCGCTTCCCCGGCTTCGGCCCTGTGGCCCTGGGGATATTTCCTGATCCTGTCACCGGCCACTATCCCGATGCAACCTGGGAGCAACTTGGAGGCGAGCTCCAGGGGCTCCTCACGCCGGAGGACTATGCCAGCGCCAAGCGCACCACCTTTACTGCCTTCTACACCTCGCCTCTCGTCATCCGCGCCATGCACGAGGCCCTCAGACACCTCGGCGTGCCCCATGATGCCACCGTCCTGGAGCCCGGCTGCGGGATCGGTAACTTCATCGCCCTGGCGCCTGAGGGCATGCGCTTCATCGGTGTGGAGCTGGATAGCCTCTCCGGACGGATCGCCCGCGCACTGCACCCCACCCAGGACATCCGCATTGAAAACTTCCGCGACACCCGACTGCCGGAGGGCCGTATCGATGCCGTCATCGGCAACGTGCCCTTCGCAGACCTCAAACTCGAGTATGCCGGGAGCCGCCTCTCCTTGCACGACTTCTTTCTGGCCAAGTCCCTCGATGTCCTCAAGCCCGGTGGCGTGCTGGTCCTCGTGACGAGTCACTATACCCTGGACAAGCAGGATGCAGGCCTGCGGGAGCACCTCGCGCATCAGGCGGATTTTCTCGGCGCGATCCGGCTGCCGTCCACCGCCTTTGCCAAGGAGGGCACCCGCGTTGTGACCGACATCCTGTGCCTGCGGAGGCGCATCGCAGGGGAAGGGATCAACCATACCGACCCTGCCTGGCTGGAGACCGCACCGCTTGCCATTGAGGGCATTGACGTCCCCATCAACCGGTATTTCCTGAACCACCCCGAGATGGTGCTTGGTACCTGGAGCCGTCAAGATCGCCTCTATGCCAGTGAGTCCGGCTACAGCCTCATCAGTCATGGCGACCTGGCCGTGCAGTTGCAGGACGTGGTAGGCAGGCTGCCGGAAGGGGTGTTTACGTGCGCACAACAACCCGAACGTTCAGCGGCCGCAGAAAAACCGCAGACTTCCCCGGCCCCTCTTCCGCCCCTTGAGCCCCATATTACCGAGGGCAGTTTCTTCATCGACACCGACAAGACCATCCTCCAGGTGCAGCAGGGCGAGGGTGTGCCGGTCACGCATGGCGACAAACCCTTACGCGCCGACAGCGCCGGACTCATGGGCAAGCGCCTGGCCGCTCTCATCACCCTTCGCGACCACGCCCGCCGCGTCCTTACGTCCCAGAACGAAGGCTGGTCTGAGGCACACCGGCAGCAGGCCCGCACCCTCCTTAATCGTGCCTACGACCGCTTTGTGGGCTCCTATGGCCCTATCAATAAGACGACCATCACGACGACTGAGGACGGCACGACGACCCGGCGTATGCCCAACTTGGTGAAGTTCAAGGACGACCCCGACGCCATGCTGGTTATGTCCCTCGAACATTATGACGAAGAGACCGGGAGGGCCACGAAGGCTGCGATCATGCATCAGGACGTGGTGGGGAGACTGACGCCTGTTACCGCCGTTCAGAGCGCCGAAGCGGGACTCCTGGTTTGCCTCGACCACCGCGGTGAGGTGGACCTGCCATATATCGCCACGCTCTATAACACGCCAGTGCGCCAGATCATCGCCGAGCTGGGTGACCTCCTATACCAGGACCCGGATACCCAGGCCTGGCAGACCGCTGACGCCTATCTGTCCGGCAACGTGCGCGCGAAGCTTGCCATCGCAGAAGCAGCAGGAGCCGCCTATACCCGCAACGCCGAGGCCCTGCGGCTTGTCCAGCCGGAGGACGTGCTCCCGGGCGACATCGACGCGCATCTGGGCGCACCGTGGATACCGGAAGGAGACATCCAGGCCTTCGCGGCGGCCATCTTCGGGGTGTCGCCTGAGGCGGTACAGATTGCCCATCTGAAGAAGGACGCGGTGTGGAGCGTCGAGCCCGGCCTGGACGCGCTGCGCTCAGTGGCTGCGACCACAGACTACGGCACCGAGCGTGCCAACGGCGTATGGCTCCTGGAGCAAGCGCTCAACCTGAAAACCCCCGTCATCTATGACACCACTATCACCGACGGCAAGGAAGAGCGCGTCCTCAATCAGGAAGAGACGCTCGCCGCCCGTGAGAAGCAGAAGCAGATCAAAGAGCAGTTCAAGGGATGGCTCTTCACCGATCCCGACCGCACCGAACGCCTCGTACGGCTCTATAACGACACCTACAACAACCTGCGGCTTCGCGCTTTCGACGGTTCGCACCTCGCCTTCCCCGGCATGAGCCAGGCGATCACACTCCAGCCGCACCAGAAGGCCGCCGTCTGGCGCGTCATGAGTAGCGGCAACACTCTCCTCGCCCATGCGGTTGGCGCCGGCAAGACCTACGAAATGGCCGCAGCAGGCATGAAGATGAAGCAGGCTGGGCTCATCACCAAACCTCTCTTTGTGGTCCCCAATCACATGCTCGAACAATTTGGCCGCGAGTTCATGCAGCTGTATCCCAACGCCCGGCTCCTTATTGCCGGCAAGGAGGACTTTACCCGCGAGCGCCGCAAGCTCTTGACCGCGAAAATGGCCAGCGGGACCTGGGACGGCATCATCGTGACACATAGCTCTTTTGAACGCATCGGCATGTCCCGCGACTATCAGGAACGGTTTTTGCGTGAGCAGATCACGGAATATGACCAGCTCCTCTGCGACAGTACCGCCGTCGACACGTCCCGCGCACACCGTAACATCATCAAGACCATCGAGAAGCAAAAGGCCAAGCGTGAGGAACGACTCAAAGACCTCCTGGCCGCAGAGAAGAAAGACGACGGCCTGGTCTTTGACGAGCTCGGCGTCGACCACATCTTCATTGACGAGAGCCACTACTTCAAGAATCTTGAAACCCCGACCAAAATGGAACGGGTCGCAGGTATTCAGACCAGCGGCAGTGAACGGGCCTTCGATCTCTATATGAAAGCGCGTTCTCTCCACCAGCAGCACCCCGGACGCGGCGTCACTTTCGCAACTGGCACGCCGATCAGTAACACGATGGTGGAGATGTATACCATCCAACGCTACCTTGATCCGGATGGCCTGTCTGAGCGCGGCATTGACCACTTTGACGCCTGGGCTGCGACCTTCGGCGAAGTCGTTGATACCATGGAAATCTCCCCGGACGGCAAGAGCCTTCGTCCCCGCAGTCGGTTTGCGAAATTCAGTAACCTTCCGGAGCTGCAGCAAATGTTCCGTGCCTTTGCCGACGTGCAGACAGCGCAGATGCTCAACCTTCCACGTCCTCGCCTGAAGGGGGAAAAAGCTACCGTCATCGCCTGTCCAATGTCTGAGGCGCAGTATGCCATCCAAGAAAGTCTGGTGAGCCGCTATGAGGCGATCCGCTCCGGGAAGGTGAAGCCTTGGGAGGATAACGCGCTCGCGATCACCACGGACGGGCGCAAGCTGGCCCTCGACGCCCGGCTCCTCTCCCCCCACGCCGAGGACTTCCCCTACTCGAAGATCAACGCCCTCATAGAGAACGTCCGTGCCATATGGCAGGACAGCGGTGCTTCCCGAGGGACGCAGCTCATCTTCTCCGATATGGGCGTCAACCCCACAGCCTGGGGCTATAGCGTCTATGGGGAAATTATCGACAAGCTGGTGAAGGCAGGCATCCTGCGTCAGGACATCGCAACCATCGGTGACGCAGACACCGACGCCAAAAAACAGGTGCTCTTTGAAAAAGTTCGCGCCGGCGCGATCCGGGTGCTCCTGGGCAGTACCCAGAAAATGGGCACGGGCACCAACGTCCAGAAGCGGCTCGTGGCGCTGCATCACCTGGACGCTCCGTGGAAACCCGCCGAGGTCGAGCAGCGTGACGGCCGGATCTTGCGCCAGGGGAACGATAATGTGGCAGTGGAGATCTACCGCTACGTCACGGAAGGCTCCTTTGACGCGTACATGTGGCAGGCCCTGGAGACCAAAGCCCGGTTCATTGCCCAGGTGATGACGGGCGCAAGCACGCTGCGGACGGCAGAGGACATCGGCGGGCAGGAACTCTCCTACGCCGAGGTCAAGGCCATTGCCTCCGGCAACCCCGCCGTCTTGACACTTGCTGAGGCGGACGCGGAATTACAGCGGCTCTCCATCCTTAAAAAGCACCACGCCGACGAGCAATTCCTGGCCCGGCGTAAGCTGCGGGAGTTGCCCGGTGACATCACCCGGCTGGTACGACGCCGCGACGGCCTGGAGCAGGATATCGCCACCGCCACGGCACATGCGCGTGACCTGATCGTGATCGGCGAGCGCCGCTACAGTCGTGAGGACGCGCCAGAGGCCCTGGCCCTCAAGCTCCACACCCTTCCCGCCTTCGTCCCCCAGACACACACGGTCCCCCTGGGCGTTGCTCGTGGTCTGACCTTTGGTCTCGTGCTCCATCCGCAGGGCGTGCCTGAGGTATACGCGGCAGGAGCGCTCACGCGGTCTACCCAACTCTCGCGGGACTTTCACGGCTCCCGCGCGATCCTCAACGCCGTCGAGCGCCTCATCGCCAGCGCGGCGACGGAGCGCGAGAAGATCGCGCGCGACTTAGGGATAGCCCAAAGCCAGCTGCGGGACTACGAAGCCCGCCTGGGCGCTGCCTTCATCCATACAGGCTACCTCGACGAGCTGACGGGGCTTCGCAACCAGCTTGAGGCGGCACTGTCCAGCAATGCTCAGCCGGTGTCCGATGCGCCCGTCTCCGCGGTGGAAGAGATCGTCGAGCGCATCAAGGTCCTGAAAGCTGTCCATACCCTGGAAGCGGCACCGCAGCGGTCTGTCACACGCACCACGGCCGCGGTCGAGGAGGCCATCACCACGCGCATTCGTCAGCGTGAGCAGGTAGACTCACCACCACAGCCGGAAATAACACCTCCTCCGGTGTCTCCGGCGCTGTCCGCACCGCTGCCTCCCAATGCGCCGGAGCCTCCTCCCAGCCTCTTGCAGGACCAGGGTGAGCGCCGGTCTCCCGCCACTGCCCCCCAGCAACGCCGGAGGCGCCCAATGCAACGGTTCGCTCCACGCCAGTTGAGTCTGTTGCAGAGCACGGGCGTGCGCCCATCTGCCACTGCGTCGTCCCAAGACCGCCCAGAGCCCTGGCAGCCGCCACGCCAGTTAAGTTTGTTGTAAGACGTCTGTGACTGCAGCGTCAGGAACGCTCTGCATGAGGAGCGTTCCTTGCTGCCAGGCGTGACGTTGGAGACTGTGCGCATACGCACATGCCGACCGCACAGCGAGTGGGAAAAGTCGCACAATGACACGCAAGGCAACAGTGTGTACCGCTTGCGCTACCGGTGGAAGCCACTTGCGAGAATGCGACCGTCAGGGAGCATTATGTTGGGGGAGTAAAGTGGCCTGAACATATTGATTGGCAAGGTGATTCCCGGACATCATCAGCCGCGACCGAAACACGACTGAAAACGCGCCGATCTACGACCGAACGTTTGCAGAAGTTCGTGACTACCTTCGGTAAAGTGATCAGCTGATTGCTGGTTTTGCTATGCTCCTGGTGTAACCACATGCCCCAAGATTCAGTCAGCGATGCTCCACTTCCTGATTCCACCAACCCCTGCAACCTCTCAATAATCCGGGCTAGCAGCCACGTATACTCCCTGCGCTAATCCTCGCGAGTTGGTGAGCAAGACCAGCTCGCTGCGCCCGTGACTCAGCCTCTGCCTGTATCTTTTCTGCATGCTTGGTGTCACCTCGCGCCTGCAACAATTGACCGTAGGTGTTGAGGAATATGACTGCTCGAAGGGCGCCTGTCTGGCTGATGTATTGCAAGACGCGACTTTCTTCGGAGGCATTGGGAATGGTGTCTGCAAGACACTGCTCCAGTTCTGCCTCAGCCTTCTTCAGTTTGGCCTTCGCTGAGGCGCAAGCAAGGTATGCCCGCAACTTGGCTTCTGCGAAGGCGAGGCGGGTGGTGGCTGGATCAGTTTTTGAGCCCAACTTCACGAGCGTCTCTTGGTAGTGGTCTGCGAGTTTGTCCACGTGCCTCAGAGACGTTTTCTGCGCAAACGCGATGTATTTGAGAAGATTGAGGGCGGCTTCGCCTGCCCATGGATTGCCTCGCTCAGTGAACACTGAACGAGAGAGAATCACGCGTGCTTTCCCATCAAGGCCGAGGTTGTGTAAGGAGACGGCTTCAGCAACAAGCGCATTGCCCCAGAGTTCGTCTGCATCCTTGCCCAAAAGCGTTGATTCTTTCGTGCCACTACCTATCGCCCAATCCGTCGCTAATCGTGCGTGATAGATACCCTCAACATTACGGTTCAGCACGGCCTCAAGGTCGTTGAGCACTAAACATACCTGAGCACATTCAAGCGGATAGTCGCGTCGAGGCAGGCTTGCCATGAGTTGCTTGGCCATGGTGTATGCGCTTGTGTAGAGGTGAGCGGCGACTGCGGGATTGGACGCGTGGTTTGCAGAGGCGTGGAGTGTGAGGAGTGCTGGCACGAGGCCATCAAGCTCATGGTGGGCGAGTGCTTCGTGCATCGCATTGTGTGCTTTTGTCTGCGATGTGTGGCTCAGCTCCGCATGTTCCAGCAGCTGATCTCTTTCGTTGGCATCAAGACCGAGCGCGGCGGCGAGTTGTGCCGCAAGAGCCGATCGGAGGGGTTCCAGTCTCCCACTGCCATAGCCGTAGGGCTTATCCGAGAGAATCCTCGCGAGGTATTCACGACTTATCCCGACCTCCCGAGCGACATGCTCAAGCCGTCCATACGGGAGATGCCTGTGGAGCAGAACCGCCACGGCGGCTCGATGTGCCGCGGCTTCGGTTGCAATCTCGTCGAGTCTCATTTTGCAGAAATGTGAAGTACGCGGCGGTGCGCGCCGCATCATAGGATCTCTGTCATTCTGCAGTCCACACTGCAGCCCGCCTTAGGCGGGGAGAGGGGCAATGGCCCACAGCAGGACAAGCGGAGACGAACGGTGTCCGATCCCTGTGATAGCCACAGCACCTTTTATAGTACCCGACTTCCAGCATACGAGGGAAGGGCTTAGTCGGTGTGGCCGGAAGCCACTTGCGAGAATGCGACCGTCAGGGAGCATTATGTTGGGGGAGTAAAGTTTCCAGAAGGCATTGATGAATAAAGCGCTTGTCGAAACAATCAGCCACGACCGAAGTGCGACTGACAACGTACTGATCCATGACCGAAGGCAGGAGCAGGTATGCCACGCGGGAACATTCTTACCCTGACCGATGAGGAAATCATTGGATTATTTTTCATACAACGTTATCGGTTCCTCACAAGCAAGCAGTATGCCATGGCTGCCGAACTGAACCACTCAACGGCCGCTGACCAGCTGCGCTTTTTCGAGCGACACGGGCTCTTAGGGTATTTTGGCAACACCGGGTTAGCAGGACATGGGAAGACACCCAAGGCGTATTTTTTAAGAAGAAAAGGGTGGGAACTCTTGCGCAGAGAGAGTGATATTCCCCCAGAGCTTTTGGGAACCTATAAGGAAATCAAGGTTGAAGCACGCTGGTCGCCGCAGATGTATCACCGGCTCCGCACCGCCGACGTGCTGATTTCCGCTGAGGTAGCTGTGCGCAACCGCCCCCATCTTGCCATGGTCAAAACATTCCTTGAATACCGTAGAGTGAAGCGGGGAAATCAGGTCGCGCGGGAAACCACGGATTACGTTGATACCCTCGAAACTGCTGAGAACCGCATTGTGCCCGATGCTGCCTTCATTCTGGAAAACAGGGAGAGCGGAAAACGTGCCCTCTTTTTCCTGGAAATGGACATGGCAACCGAGCGGATTGTCAGTT
>AR_comb_assmDRAFT_10135678_pt1 | contig 17256 bp, 12 predicted proteins | sample ArasoioldDNA_FD_10543 | JGI IMG/M metagenome (IMG submission 10543) | reverse complement strand
TTCTGGTCGGGACTGCTCATTGGCCTCGGGCCGCTGAGTGCCGTGATCGCTTCCCCTGTGTGGGGGCGACTAGCTGATCAAATCGGTGGACGGGTCTTACTGCTGCGGACGGTCTTTGGGTTTGCGGTGCTCAATGCGTTCTCAGCTTTGGCGGCCGATGTCTGGCAACTCGCAGGGCTCCGGTTACTCATGGGGACGCTCGGTGGTTTTACCGCAGTGGCACTGACCCTGGCGAGCCTGTCTGCGCCTCCGGCATATACCACACGGGCGATTGCCCTGGTGCAGTCCGCCCAAATCCTGGGTCAAATGGTTGGACCAGCTTTAGGAGGGCTCATGGCGGATCACTGGGGGATTCGTGCGGCCTTTTTTGGTTCAAGCGCTCTGGCCCTCCTGGCTGGCGGTAATATGCTCCTGATGTATCAGGAATCCCCGGTGTCGGCGCAACAGCGACGGAAACGACGGACTGCCGGGCCCACGATGCGTTTGCGTGACATGCTCTGGACCCCCAGCTTTGTGCCGCTCCTCTTTGTGTTGTTCGTTGGCACGTTCACCAATCGGAGCTATCAGCCGCTCATTCCCCTCTTTGTGGCGTCCACGGTTTCGGCCCAGGGGGCAGTGGCGTCAGTGACCGGTATGATTGTGGCCGGTGGAGCGCTCGCGGCCACCCTGTCGGCGAACATGGCAAGTCGTCTGGTGTCGTATTTTCCCCATGCCCAGGTGCTCTTGGTGGCGCTCATTGCCTGTGCCTGCAGCTCGGGCCTGCTCGTCTGCAGTCACACGGCTTTACAGTTTGGACTGCTCCGCGTTGCCTCGGGCCTCTTTGATGGTAGCATTCTCACGTTGTCGTATGGCCTGGGAGGAGCGGTGATCCCAGTGGAGAACCGGGCGAGTGCCTTTGGTGTCCTTAATAGTGGTGCGATGATTGGCTCAGCTGTGAGCCCAATACTGGGTGGTGTCATAGCGGGGTTTAGTCTGCGCACGGCATTTCTGTGCAATGCGGCCCTATTCTGCTGTGCTGCATTTGTGGCTTGGCGCTGGCTCGGGGCGCAGCTTGAGGAGAACATCTAGGGGCGTTGTCTACGTAGTTGGAAGTTCCTTTGACGCAGGAGAGCATCGCCGAAGCCGAAGCCCGTTTACGGACTACCGAAGCCGCAGTGGCTGCTGCCGCAGCTGGGGTGGGAACTGTGGGTCGAGGAGCCGGTCGTCAACCTGCGCGTCATGAAGAACGTACCGTTCGCCCTGCCACCAACAGTTCGCACGTACGCACTGAGAGACTAGAGCGGCAATACCACCCCTGGGGGCGCCGATCGATTGTGGCTTTGAAAAACTCGATCACCCACAGCATGTGGCGGGCATCTACACAATTGGTCGCGAGTTTTCAGTCACGCAGAAGTTTCTACATGACCAAGGCGAGCAACAGCAGTGTGTAAAACCACAGGTCCATGATCATAATGGCCGCCTCTCACATGAGGGTGGAAGAGGCCTATATTACCTGATTTCTTGACCCGGCAACTATCCGTTTGATACGGGACACGACCCGCCAATCACACTCTGATGGGAGGGATTCCGTATGATTGCCGGCACGCCTGTAGGTCTCTCACTCTGAGAGAGGGATAGCCTCATCGGTCGGCACCGCGTGCCACAGCCCACCTAGGCACGGCATATCCCATCCGCATGGAGGTGCATTGCCCGGTGTTGTGCTCCACGTGAGAGACTGGTGGCATCGTTTTTGCTGCGACGTTACTCCCAGAGACGGACGATGGAGTACTGTCCCTTTTGCCTGTGTTGCCACCGCTCTGCACGCTCGGCCTGCGGCACCCACGAGCGCCGGCAGAACTAGGATATAAGTGCGACATGGGTGGAAGCAGAACGATAAGGAGCACAGCCATGGGGGATACAACCGAGAAGATCACAAAGGATCTTCAAGACGCGGCAGGTGCAGTGTAGCCCACCCGCCGCTCAGGTGGGTGCCCCACGGTGTGTATGGCCATGCATGATGGAGAACGCACAATGAACACGCCTATTTGGAAACATGTTTGGGGTGGTCTCTGGGGAGGCCTCCTAGTGGTCGGCAGTCTGCTAGGAGGCGGCTGTACGGCTGGCAGCCCTCCGGTAGCGCTGGAGCAGGCACGCACGGCCTATGCGCAAGCAGAGCAAACGCCGGCGGTGGTCGCGAATGCTCCAGTACCATTACAGGAAGCGCACCAAGCGCTACAGCGAGCGGAGCGCGTGTGGACCAACGACCACGACGCGGAGGAAGTACAACACCTTGCTACCCTCGCCAGCCAACGGGTAGAAATTGCTAAGGCGGCGGCAGAGAAGAAAGCAGCCGAGGCACAGATCCAGCAGGCGACGGAGGAACGTGATCAGGTCCTCCTCGACGCGCGGACCCGCGAAGCCCAGCGTGCCCAGCACGAGGCAGCGCGAGCCACGCAGCAGGCCCAAGCAGCCACCAGCCAGGTCCAGCAGTTACAACAGGAACTGGCCACTCTGCAGGCTAAACAGACGGACCGGGGCATGGTGCTCACCCTGGGCGACGTTCTGTTTGAGACTGGCAAGGCCGAGTTGCGCCCTGGCGCATTGCGGAATCTGTATCCGTTGGTGACCTTTCTCCAGAAGTATCCTGAGCGCCGGGTAGTGATCGAAGGCTATACCGATAGTGTAGGCTCCGATGCCTACAATCTGGACCTCTCTCAGCGCCGGGCGGAGGCGGTCCGGGACCTCCTGCTCCGGAATGGGGTAAACACGGCGCAACTCACCACGCACGGCTATGGGAAGGCATCCCCGGTCGCCTCAAATGACACGGTGGAGGGCCGGCAGCAAAACCGGCGCGTCGAACTGATCATCACGTAGGCATGGGCAGGCTGCGTGAGGCACAGTCATCTATGGCGGGCAAGCTGTGGCGGTCTTGGCCTGTCCGCGGGGAGGTGCGTCATGCAGAAGAGCAACGGCACCGCTGTGACTTATAGTGCCAGCGTGGTTTTACCCGTGACGAGGACCTGGCAGCAGGTGCAGGTCTTCGTTGAGTCCGCTCAGCAGCCTAGCGAGCTGAACCAGACCTGTAGACACACCCAGCACGGCGCTGCGGCCCTCCACTGCAGTTTAACGCGCACGGGAGGGCCCCTGCAGGGTTGAAGGGCGGGTAAAGCTGCTGGCCATTCTACCGGAATTCATCGATTATCCCCAGCATCTCCAGGCTTTCCAAATTTTCATTTGCAGGGATTTGCGGTATGATGTCCCTCTACGAGCAACGGTGATTCATGCAGGAGAGAGATGAGGGCGCTCAGCTTGTAGGAGGCCCCGTTCCCCACAGTGATCCTGCCCAGGGGGGCGCTGGTAGGGACGTCCCCGCTGCACCCACACCACGTCGATGCCCTTAGGGAGGCCGGCCGGCGGGATGTCGATCACGCCCCCTCAACCGGTTGACTAGCCAGTCGAGCCCACTGTGGGAGGACGCGGGGCAGCGGCGTAAGCGCCCCGGGAAGGGAGCCGGGGGTGGAAGGCCGCCACGTCGAGCCTGAGTCCGGGGCGCACACGCCGTCGATACTACAGGACCGCCCCTAGGCCAAGGCCGTAAGGGGCCGCGTGCAGTGGCATGGAGGCGGGGCGCGGCTGAACCGTTCGCCGCCATCGTCACCGAACCACGCCGCCGGCCGAGGGGCACGTATCCCCAATCGTCGCAATCCCAATATGTGCGACGAAACTCAATTTCGTCGGGCGTAGGATGGCCCCTGCCTCTTCCAACTACACGACGAAAGCGAAAGACGCCAACCAGGAGGTGGATCATGCACCATACGGTCTATGCAGCATGTGCGCTCCTGCTATTTTCCCTAGGAATCGCCAGGTTTTCATCAGGCATGACGCTCAGCATTTCCGCCTCCCTTGGAGAAAACGAGTGGAAAGTCATGCGGGAAAAAGTCTTCCCACCCTTCGAAACCCGGGAAAACTGCCGCATACGAGCGGTCAATATCGAGGCTGGCGATACGCTGAAGAAAATCGAGGTCATGCACAGGGCTGACCGAATGAGCATCGACCTGTTGCTCCTGGACAATATGAATCTCGCTCCCTATGTTGAAAAAAGGCTGGTCCTCGATCTCACGAAGTACCAAGCCCTGATTGATCCTGAAGTCTACGAATCACTCGTCAAACCCCTGACCTTTAACGGCCGGCTAATGTTTATTCCAGGCAGGCCAAATGTGCAGATAACTTACTACAATACGGATGTTTTCAACGGCAGCAACGCTAAAATCCCCGAGACCTGGGACGAGCTCCTCGAGGTGGCGAAACGGCTGAAGGTAGCCTATAAAGTCGGGAAGGTGGCCATGCACGGGACGCTTGACGCCAATACCACGGCTCAGGTATTCGAGTTCATCACCGCGGCAGGGGGAGACATTACGACCTTAAACGACGCAGGCTCTATAAAGGCTTTCACGTTCTTGCAGGAGCTGTATACGTACCTGAGCCCGGAAACCAAGAAAGCCAACTGGAATACGACGAACAAATTCCTGTCTGAAGAAACGATTTTCCTGGCCCGCAATTGGCCGGTCGGGATGCAGGTGATCGTGAAGCAGAACCAGAAGACCAATATCCAGGCCTACGCTACGTGGGCCGGCCCGGCTGGGCGAGCGACCATGATTGGTGGGGATGTGATCGCCATCACCAAGCGCTCACCCAACAAGGAGCTGGCCCTGAAATTCGCCGGATATCTGATGAGCCGGGAGATCCAGACGCTGCTGGTGACCGAGCTCGGCTGGCCGCCCATACGGTCCGATGCCCTGGGGAAGGTGCCGGAGTGGCAGCAAGGGTTTTTCAAGGCCATTATGGAAGCCCTGAGCTATGGCCATTACCGACCTGCCATCACGGGATGGGCGGCGGTGGATAAGTATGTCAACCTGGCCTTTAAAGATATCGTCATGGACGGTAGAGACGTGCGGGCAACCCTGGAGACATACGCCCGAGACTTGCAAGAAGAACTGGCGTGGCTCAAGTGAGGCAATGGTATGCGATTTGTCAAAACGTACTGGCTTGAAATGCTGATGGTCATACCTCTCTTTGCCTACATCATAGGTTTCACGCTGCTGCCGATACTTACGAACATCAAAGAGAGTTTCATAGACCAGAGGTTTGGGAGGAGATATGACATTCTTGTCTCGAAAATAGCAGATATCAAGTACGATCTAGAACAAGCACAAGATGCAGAAGAACAAAGAGCATATGAAAAAGAACTTGCGGAAACTGCCCTGGCACTTGAACGTCTGCAACATTCCCCATACGCTAGCTTTAGTCTGAGTAACTATCTCAAGCTTTTCAAAGATCGGAGTTTTGTCAAAGCCATTTACAATACGATAGTGATTACCCTTATGGGGCTGTCTCTGCAGTTGGTGATTGCCATGTCGATCGCCCTATTACTGACCAGACCATTGCGAGGCAAAGGCTTTTTTCGCACCATTGTGCTGACGCCACTTGGCATCCCCACCATTGTGTCGGCCACGATCATGACCTATATCTTTGATACTTCTGGATACCTGAACGAAATCCTCTACAAGCTGGGGCTGCTCGGGGAGGTGCCGATTGACTGGGCGCAGGGAGGGTGGCTATCCATCTGGATGGTGGTATGCGCGGATACCTGGAAGGTCCTGCCCTTAATGGTCTTGCTGTTCATCGCCGGCCTGGAAGCGATACCCCACAGCGTGCACGAGGCGTCGCAGATCGATGGTTCACCACCAATGTACAAGTTTTTTACCGTCACTCTGCCGCTGATGAGGCCGTATATCACCATAGCCCTTATCCTCAGGGCCATTGACGCCTTTCGTATCTTCGAATTGCCGCTCATCCTGGCCGGCACCGCAACAACACCGCTGATTTCGACATTTACGTACAGCGAGTATGCCAGGCAAAACTACAACCTTTCTGCAGCCAGCGGGACGATACTCACGGGCCTCATCCTCATCTTTGTGTTTGCTTATCTCTACATCGTAGAAAGGGAAAGGGAAACCAATGCCTAAAAAGCTGCTAGAACCTATTCCCTTGTACCTTTATCTGACTGTCGTGAGTATTATCATTCTTTACCCAATATTTTTGATGTTTAAGATTTCTGTGAGCCATCCGGAAGATATCATGAAGCCTCATAAGGATCTGCTCTGGGGGCCAGCCGGAATAACCCTTGAGCACTGGCACAATGTCTTCACCTCCGGGCTGCTATTGCCGTCGCTCTTCAAGAGCCTACTGGTGGCCACTATGGTGATGCTCCTGGCGATCCTGATCGCCGCTCCGGCGGCCTACGTCATTTCGAGACTAGGCAGTCCGTTTAAATACCTGTTTATCATCTCCTTGTTTATCTCGAGAACCTTCCCAGAAGTGGCCCTCGCCTTGCCTATCAGTGTCGTGTTCTTGCATTGGAATCTTCTCGATACGTCGTTCGGGCTGATCCTCGCGCATCTCATCAAGGTCTTGCCCTATGTCGGCTGGATCCTAATTGGGACATTCGAGGCGATCCCACTCTCTCTGGAGGAGGCGTCCTCTGTCGATGGTGCCAGCAAGATACGCACGTTACGCAAAGTTATTTTCCCGCTGTCGCTACCAGGCATAGCGGTCGCCGCCATGCTGGTCTGGCTGGAATCGTGGAACGAGTTTACGTATGCCTTGTATCTGACCGTATCAGAAAATACGCTACCGCTGCAGACATATTACTATGTAAACCGTGGTGGGATCTTCAACTCGGCGGCCTATGCGACGATCATTACGCTTCCGGTCATTGTCTTAACGTTTATCCTCCAGCGATACATCACCTCCGGCATGCTGGCCGGCGGGGTGAAGTAACAGAGGGACGCGAGCATGGCACAGGTGACTTTGCAGCAGATCAGAAAAGTCTATGCAAACGGCTATGAGGCGGTGAAGAGCATCGACCTCGATATCCACGATGGGGAGTTTATGGTACTAGTCGGGCCTTCCGGCTGTGCGAAGAGTACCACGCTTCGCATGATCGCCGGGCTGGAAGACATTACCAGCGGCAATCTCTTCATTGGTGCGCGCAAGGTCAATGATCTGCCGCCGAGCAAACGCAACGTTGCCATGGTGTTTCAGGATTACGCCCTGTACCCGCACATGACCGTCTATGAGAACATGGCGTACGGGCTCAGGATCCGGAAGCTGAGCAAGGATGAAATCCACCGAAGGGTCACCAACGCCGCGCATGTTCTGGGGCTTGCAGAGCACCTGGCGAAGAAACCCAAAGCCCTTTCAGGAGGCCAGAGACAGCGGGTGGCAGTGGGTCGCACGCTCGTCCGCGAGCCAGAGGTCTTCCTGTTTGACGAGCCCCTGTCCAATCTGGATGCCAAGCTCAGGGTGTACATGCGGGCGGAGATTATCAAGCTCCAAAAGACACTCGCTACGACCATGGTCTATGTGACGCACGATCAGGTGGAAGCCATGACCATGGGCGACCGGATCTGTGTGCTGGACGCTGGCAGGATCATGCAGGTAGATAGGCCACTGGCCTTGTATGAACGCCCGGCGAATAGATTCGTGGCGACATTTGTCGGTTCGCCCGCGATGAATATGCTCCGCGGGAGGCTGGCCAAAGAGAACGAGACGTATAGCTTCGTTTCAGATGGGATGACGTTGACCCTGCCAGCGGACAAAGCTGATAGAGTGAAACCCTATACGAACAAAAATATCGAGCTCGGCATACGCCCTGAACACATTCTGGACAGGCCCGTGGACACCCAAGCTGACAATGTCGTCAGAGGCACGGTATTACTCATCGAAATTATGGGCAACGAAATCATCGTGCATGTTAATGTCGCCGGCCAGACTGTGATCGGGCGCTTCGATGCGCACGCTCCAATCACACCTGGCGTGGAACACGAGTTTATTCTCGATATGCGGTACAGCCATTTCTTCGATCCGGAAAGCGGAAAAAATGTGAGTTGTTAAAGACGCTTAAACGGCCTCGACCACTTTAGTATAGATGACGATCCAGAAAGTACATGAACGGTTTCGACACGTCCCGCTAACTTTTCGGTTCCGCGACGAAGAGCGGGATCCGCCGTGTGGTCCGTGTCTGGTACTCCGCGTATGGCGGATACGCCGCGACGGCGAGCGCCCAGAGCCGCGCCCGCTCGGCCTCGGTCTCGACCTCGCGGACCCGCATCGCCTGTACCACAGTGTGGTCGCGGATCTCGACGGCCGGGTTGACGCGCAGGTTGTACACCCAGACCGGGTGCGTCGGCGCTCCGCCCATAGACCCGACGAGGATGTAGTTGGCGCCGTCCTTGACGCGCATTAGTGGGGTCTTGCGGACCGCGCCGGTCTTGTTGCCGGTGTGGGTTACAAGGATCACAGGCAGTCCGGTGTCGCGGAGCGTGGTACCGTCGGTTCCACCACTACGCTCGTAGAGTTCTACCTGGTCGCGCACCCACTCCCTGGGGCTTGGGATATACTCCGCCATGGGGCTCTCCTCGATGCGGGGGAGGTGGCTACCCTCCCGATGATCAACTCAAGTCGCAGTCCGCATTGTCTTACAGACGGCGCTACAATACAAGCCAGAAACGGCGGGGAAGTCGATTCATACACGCCGCTCTCATCAGTACAGGCGCACTTCTGGCCGTCGACATCTCCAAAACTGCGGAGTAACAACAGGTGAGCATGGCACGTGTCTTGCGGCACGATTGGATGTCCATCCTGTCGCATGCTATACTGCGGCCACTCGCTTCCATGGCAAGACGGCATCTGTTGCTGAGCCATGCCATTGCAACCAACCCCAGGCTGTGTGCACAGTCTGGCTGCTGCATATTCCTGAACGGGTGCATCCTGAGGAGAGAGAACATGGCGAAAATCAAGCATATAGCCCTAACCACCCATGACCTTGAGAAGGTTGCGTCCTTTTACAAAGACGTGTTCGGGATGGCAGAGGTGGGGAGGGGTGGCAACACCCACATCTACCTCAGCGATGGTGACCTGAACTTGACCATCCGGGCATGCAAGAAGAACGATGACCCAGACGTGGGAACGCAAGGGGAAGATTTTAGTGGCATTCACCACATCGGCTTCGTCGTAGACAATGTTCTCGAGTGCGCCGAAAGGATGGAGCATGCAGGGGCCACGAAGCTGACGCCCCTCGAAGCTGCGGGAAGACACAGCCAGTCTGGCAGAGGCCAGCGCCCTAGCAATGCTGAGGTCAAGTTGAGCGGTCCCGATGGCGTCATCATTGACATCTCCGAGTTCGGCTGGCTGGGGAATTCTCAGTAGGCTTTTAAGGAGGAACGCGATGCAGATCGTTGATTCACAAATACACCTCTGGGAAAATGCCAGAATGTCGCCGCAACACCGGCAGATCCCCACCTACTCGATGGACGACGCCTTGCAGGAGATGGCGGAGGCCGGGGTCGACGCTGCAGTGATCCATCCGCCCAGTACGCTTGGTGAGGCAGTCAACGCGCTGGCGGTCGCAGCGGTGCGCCAACACCCGGACAAATTCTGCATCCTGGGAAATTTTGATCTGCAGAGCCCGGATCGGCTCGACATCGTCAAAAACTGGCGGCAACGGCCGGGCATGCTCGGCTTTCGCTTCACTTTCAACCAGCCGCACCAGCAGAGCTGGTGGACCGACGGCTCGCTCGACTGGTTCTGGGCTGCGTGTGAGCGGGAAGGGCTGCCGATCGGTCTGCTGGCCGGCGGCCATATGGCCGACCTCGGCAGGATCGCCGAGCGCCATCCCGGGCTGAAGCTGCATATCGACCACCATGGCCGCGGCGGGGGTGGCAGTGCCGGGACCGATGACGCCGCCTTTGCCAATCTGGGTGAGATGCTAGCCCTGGCCACATACCCCAATGTCGCGGTGAAGCTCTCCGGTGCGCCGAGCTATTCGAGCCAGCCCTATCCCTACCGCAACATCCACCAATATATTCGGCAGATCTTTGACGCGTTCGGCCCACAGCGTTGCTTCTGGGGCACTGATATCACCCGCATGCCGTGCTCGTACCGGCAATGCGTGACGATGTTCACAGAAGAGCTGCCCTGGCTCCAGGGGCGCGACAAGGAGCTGGTAATGGGAGATGCTATCTGCGATTGGCTCGGCTGGAAACGGCCCAGATAGGGCCTGTCGGAGCGGCAGGTCGGCGATCACGCCGTGCTGGCGCTGCCCTCTCTGCAAGGTCGGGGATGGCATGCACACCCAGTGGGAAATCCCCCCTCGCCCCCTCTTTGCGAGGGAGGATGTAGCAGCCCTGCACAGCCTGGATATACCGTGCTGGAGGGGATAGGATAGCGCGCCTCAGGGGACTCCTTGGGGTGGAGGCCCCGGGACGGCTAACTGTGTCACATACTTGCGAGAGGAAAACGTTATGGCGTTCGAGTGCATCCGCTCGGAGACGACCGAGGATGGCGTGTTGCTCCTGACCTTAGATGATCACGCCACACGCAACGCGCTCGGTGGTCAACTAAGCGCCGAGCTCGAAGGGGAAGTCGACCGCTGTGGGCAAGACCCAGCGCTACGGGTGCTGGTGATTACGGGGGCCGATCCGGCCTTCTGCTCTGGCGCCAATGTCCGGGGGTTCAATCGCGCGGTCCAACAGCGTGAGGCGCAAGGCTCTCCACCACCGCCTAGCCCCTGGGAGCTCCTGGATCCCGCCTACACGGCAGATAGCCTCCATGAGGCCATGGGGCCTGCCATTGTGCGCAAGCTGTGGAACCTCCAAAAGCCGACGATTGCCGCCGTCAACGGCGCGGCGTATGGGCTAGGATGTGGCCTGGCGCTCTCCTGTGATATTCGTATTGCCTCGGAAGCCGCACGCTTCTCCGAGGCATTTGTCCGCAACGGTTTGATCCCGGCCGATGGCAGTGCCTGGCAGTTGCCGCGCCTCATTGGCTTATCCAACACTCTGCTCCTGCAATACACTGGCGATGCGGTCGACGGCCAGGAGGCGTTCCGGATGGGGCTGTGCAGTAAAGTCGTGCCACACGAGTCTCTGATGGACACCACCATGGCACTGGCGACGCGGCTCGCCCAGGGACCGACCTTTGCGATGTCCTTGATGAAGCTGCTTGTGCATAAAGCCCAACAGCAAGACCTCGCCGAACACCTGGCGCAAGCCGCCCGTGCGCAGCAGCTTGCCCGGCAGACCGAAGACCATAAGGAAGGCGTACGGGCCTTCCTGGAGAAGCGGCCACCACGTTTCATAGGGCGCTAGCACAACGTGTGCGCAAGCCGCAGCATATCTGCGGTCGATGCCATCACTCCGATCAGCGTGACAGGTAATCGAACGCTGACAGCACGTGCATGCGCACAACGTGCAGGTACTCCTCGATCTCGACATGCTCATCGGCCTGGGCCATGCCGCGTGGGAAGGGCCCATGCACAAGACCGGGGATCCCACGCTGGCGCCACAAGCGCGCGTCGGTGCCGCCCAGACTCACGATGGGCGCCGGCTCTGGTCGGCCAAGGGCCCTGGCATTGGCGCGCAGGATACCCACCATCTCGTGGTTGGGGTCGCAGACGCTCGGTGCGCTGTAGTTGAGCTCTTCTACCGTCGCCTCGGGATACCGCACGAGGATCTGGTGGATTTTGGCCATCACCTCATCCTTACCCAGCCCCGGTGGCACACGAATGTCGGCCTCAAACCAGCATGTCCCAGGCACGATGTTCACTTTCAGACCGCCTTGAATCACACCGATGTTGACCGTGACGCGCGGCACGATGTCCTTGGCACCGGGCCCCTGCGCCTCATCGATCGCTGCCGCAGCGCCGGCAAGGGCATGGGCGACGTCGAGGGGCAGTGACGGTTGGAGGGTCGTCACCTCGTCAAGATCGAGGATGAGGCGCGCTGCGAGCTTCGTGGCGCTCGGAGACAGATGCGTGTAGGCCCCATGGGCGCCCGGGGTCTGTAGCGTGAACTTGAGCCAGAGTGGCCCTTTTTCACCGAAGCGAATGGTGAGCGGACTGCTCGGCTCGCCGTTCAGCAGGCAGTCGCCGTGGACTTCGGGGTGATGCTCCATCAGATACCGAGCGCCCCACGGGCCGAATGTTTCCTCATCGGAGACTGCGGTGAGCGTCAGCCGTCCCTTCAGATGGTCGCGGAGACGATACAGGTAGTAATAGGTGAAGACAGAGGCCGATGTGCCAGCTTTCATGTCAGCTACCCCGCGGCCATAGATCTTACCGTCCATGATCGCCCCGCTCCACGGGCCGTACGTCCAGTGCTCGTGTTGCTCGTCGACAGGGAACACATCCATGTGGCCGTTAAGCACCAAATGGCGACCACCCGTCGGCCCTGCGAAGGAGCCCACGATGTTCGGCATGGTGGGCTGGGGCGCGATCACGCGGAAGGGCAGCTGATGCGCTTCCAGGAAGCTGGCGACGTGCACGGCGGCGAGCGTCGTATCCCCGGGCGGGTTTGGACTCTTGGCGCGGACGAAGTCGCAGAGAAAACCGATGATCTGCTCGCGATCCTCATCGATCCACCGCCTGAGCTGCTCTTTTAGAGTGTTCATAGCGTCCTCTCGCTGAGAAAATCCGCCTCCGTGCGTGCTTACGCACGCAGTGTCTACTGTCCTCTAGGGCGTGGCTCGACGCGACTGCATCGGCAGTGGGCCGAACGCCGGCGGCGGCACGCGGCGCTGCGAAGCGGCTTCATAGGCCGAGGCGATCTTCAGGAGCATATCCTCCTTACCCGGCTCGGCCCGGAACACCAGGGAAAAGGGCAACCCGGGCTCCGGAATAGTGGTAGTCGTGTCGGCGGCGACCGGCACGTAGCGCGTACAGTCTGGACTGAGCACGAAGCGCGGGTCGTAGACGGTCGTGACATAGCCCGCCGGGATCAGGATCTCTGTCAAACCGGCGTTCGGACCGTTGAATGACTCGCGGCGCAGATTCTGTGCAATACCCGGCTGCCCGGCGCCGCCAATCTTGCCTGACGGAAACGGCGTATGCAGTCGGACTAGCGCCTCTAGACGATTTTCCAGGAGCACCATCATGTCCACCCGGCGCAGCAATGCACGCAGCATGATGCGCTCATTGACGCCCTGACGCTGGCCATGCGGATTGCGCAGGTCGGTCACCTCTTCCCAATTCTTGAAGGCGGCGCGCTGATCGTCGCCCCAGAATTTGGAACGCGCGTTGAGTGTGGGAAAATCGACGAGCATTTCGGTAAATCCCCGCGCCTGCCAGTCCGCGGCGCGGCGTGTCAGATATTGCGGGATATGGAACCTGAACGCCATGGCGAGTTCCTGCTCCTGGATGGTGGCGATATCGAGGTTCGCAGGGGGCGCAATCCGTCCCTCCGCCAGCTCAACGCAATAGTCAATTGGCTGCATGGTACCTGTGCCGAAGATCTTGCCGGGCATGAACTCGGTCGGCACGATCGCGGCCGCGAACTCCTGGAAGAGGGGCTGTCCGTCTGGCCCCAGCCTGAACAGCAGCTCGGGCATGAACACTGGCACCAGCCGGGCTAGCGCACGCCGGAAATCCGTCTGCATAGTTTCGAGATCAGGATCCTTGCGCCACAGAGGATCAGACGATTCCACGAGTGTCGCCCCCAGCCTGTCGCCGAGGATCGTCTTGATCTCCTTGGCAGCCGCGGTGATGATCGGCAGCTCGGCCTGCGCCCCCGGAGCGCACACCATAGACTCCCGGATGATCCCGAGGCGGATACCCGCCAGTGCGCCGGGAGTGCCAGGCATCTGCGCGTGGCTCGCGTATGGCGTGCTCAACACCGACGAGCGCGGCACGGTCGTGAAGGGATCACGCGGATCGTAATAGCCGGCGACCGAATCCTTCAGGGCGTCGAGGACTTTGGCGCAGTCGCTGAGCGTGCGGCACAGGATGCCGCTGCGATCGCAGTAGATGTCCGCTCCGATGGCGCCGCCGTTGAAGCCGAGTAGCGACTTGTGCGGCAGGATGAGCGCCACGGCGTTATGATTGGCTGGTCCGCGGCAGGACGCCCGCGTTTCCTCCCCGAGGCTGGCCATCATCAGATTGGTGCTGACTGACACCCCCGATCCCGAGCTCGAGCCGAGCGAGGCCGAGCGTGTTGTGTCATAGGGGTTAGAGGGGTTGCCGCCCCAGGTGCTGCGCTGATAGCCCAGCGTCGATGGCAGCACCTTGTCGGGTGTGTGACGCCCACCCGGATCGCCCGCCCGGCCGTTGTATTCCGTATTGACAGCCTTGGCAAAGATGATGGCACCCTTGTTCCGGAGCTGTTCGACCAGCACGTGATCGCGCGCCGGGAAATCGATGTCGTAGCGTGCGTCACCTCCACCGGTAGAACGCATGTCTTTCGTGTCGAACGGATCCTTAAACGAAAAGACGACGCCATACATCGGCATCTTCTCGAGGTCGGGATGACGTCCATACGTCGCATCGAGTTCAGCGGCGCGCTCCAGCGCGTCGGGAAACCGACGAAACTCCTCGCATACAGGGGGTGCGCCGGGGGGCAGCGGCCCCGCAGATACATGCCGGTCGAAGTCTCCCCGGCAGGTGACGGAACGCTCACCGCGGATGTTGAGGGTGGCGAGCGCATTTACCTGCCCGGCATGCGGCAGGCCGGCAATCATTCCAAACTGCTGCTGCACGGCAGGATCGGAAGCTGTCGCCTCCATCCGGCCGTATTCGAGGGGCGGCCCCTTGTACTTGTCGAGATCGGGCAGGACTGTGGAGGCCTTGACGGTGGCGGTCGGGAAGCGCAGCGGCGCCTGCGCGCGCACGGTGCCAGGCGCTTCGGGGACCAAGGCGCCGTCTTCTGTGACAAGCGCGCTGGCGACCCCGTTATACGCACGCACGCGGTCGATATAGTGCTGCACGATCGCGACGCAGGTGGTCTGCCCCGACGTGATCGCCGCGTGCAACTCCTCGATCGTCGCCTCTTCGAGACGAAACGGCTTCTCATGTGCGCCAAGCTGCGCTGTCATTCCGTCGCTCCCTTGTGTCGGCTCACCATGATGTGATGATGTACGCGGGATCTCCTCGATCGGTCCAGTACGTCCGCAAGGATATTGCTTCCCTCGAGCTCACGATCGATCAACGTGCCCTCCAGCCTTCCCAAGTCGCCTTCCCGCGGCTATCCTCAGGGCGCTACGGCACCCCCAAGGACTTGCCGGGCTCGACGCGTCCTCCCCTGCCCCGCGCCGTCACGCCGGGACGCCATGATCCCCTAGAGGAGATATCCGACGCGGCATCATCCCTAGGTTGTCCATGTTTTCCTTCTATGCAATCTTTAGCCCTGGGAGCACACTCTCGCTGAACACCAACACTTGTTCGTCTTCATGGAGGTCGCCCCCTTCCCCTACCAGAGTTACAAAATGCTTTGGTGCCTGGCGTGTGACTAACCACTGCTGTACCGTAGCACGCAGCTTGTCCGAGACATCACGGTAACGGTCGCCGGTCCGGCGTGTCAGTTGCACCCCGACAAAGATGGCCGACGGCGGCAACTCGCCAGCTCGGTGCACAAATGCGGGATCAGCATCGAGCGCCAGCAACCGCTGTGTCCAGGCTTCGGCGATTTCCACTGGTACTAACGTGTTGAGCGGTCCATACACAGGGACGCGTGTCCCCAGCCGCCCCAGGGCCCAGGCACTTGCCTCGCGTACCGCCTCGAGCCCCTTGCGCAACCCGAGGTCAAACACGAGCTGTCCCAATTCGATTTTCAGGCCAACATCCAATAATTCCAGCGAGCCGAGCAGCCGCCAGACTTCAGCGTATTCGTTCGAGCCAAAGCGGAACTCACTGCTCGCCGCCTTCCCGGCCCGTGCCAGTCGGCGCCCGCTTTGCTGCGCTGCCAGTGCGGACCAGCGGGCCCGTAGCGCTGCCATGAGCGGTTCGGCCAACATCTTCTGCTGACCTGGCTCTAGCCCACCAGCAACGCGACGCCACAGGATCCACCACTCGGTCCGGCACATCTCGTGGCGCGGATGCTGCAAGCGTCCCTGCAACACGCGCCAGGTCTGCGCCACACGCCAGTCATCCATCGCCATGCCGTACCCGGGCCGCAAGGCAAAGCCAGCCAGGTTGAGCCACCGTGCTTCGTGCGCCGGACTGAGCTGCCGACCCGCAACCACAGCCATCTGTGCTTCCCAGAAGCGGCGCAGCACCGTGGACGGCCATGCCGTCCGCGGCATCTCGGTGACCTGTTCCAGGCGTCTCATTAAACCTTCCGGCTCGGCACCCGGCTTCGTCGATGTAAACGTCTCGTGAATCAGCCGATCACAGACATCCAGGGTCGACGCATCCAACACGTCCTCGCCAGTCGTACTGCCTGCCGCACGGGGTGTCTCGGCCACCCGGGTGCCAGCGGCGGCGCGCACATCGAATTGCAACTGCCACTGCCGATTTCCGCTGGCTTCGCGACACCATAGCTCGAGCGTACCGATTTCACTGAGCTGGGCCTGCAGGGTGACAGGAATGACCTCGGCCTGGCTTTTCCTTCGGCCCGAGGTCAACACCGTCCGAATCGGCGGCAGTGGCCGCAACAGTTGTGGGTCAACGGGCACCAGGGTACCTGGCGTATCAGCCGTGCGCAGGTTCGACGTGTACAGTGGAAACTCAACGGGCTGACGAATACGCAACTGAAATTGGCGGTCAGTGAGCTCGACCATTTGCCCCGCGACGATGCCGGCGGGCAGCAAGCACATCGCCGCGTGCTCTGCGGCTTCTGGCGCTTGCCCTTCAACGCCAATGTAGTGCGCACGTGCCAGGCCTCCGGCTATGCGCGTGCCATGACCGCGCCGTACCATGCCGTAGTAGGCCGCCCCCTGCGCCACCGCGAGGTCCGGGCGAGCGTTATGCAGGACAAGCGGCTGCCACGCGTCGCTGGAGTCAGTCGAGCCATACCATGCGGTTATCATATTCAACAGCCGCTGCCGCACGAGAGATGAAGCGAACAAACCGCCATTGAGTAGAATGGTATCAGGCCGTGCAGCAGTATCACTATCTCCTGTCGCAGGAAGCTGCTGATGGTCGCTCAGAAACGCCGCCAGATACGCGGTGATCGCCGGGTCTGGTGCATAGGGCAAGCCGAATTCCTGAAATCCGGATTGGTAACGGCGCGGTCTGGAGTCACGCTCGACATAAGGCAGGAACCCCTCCAGGAGGAGGTCTTCGACCTCTTGTCGTTGGACGTCCGTGTGCAGCGCGCCGCCAATCAGCCGCGCTCCATCTTCTGGCACACTGACCGTGAGACGGTCTGGGGGCTTGGCACCGAGAAACGTTTCCTTGACGTGACAGCACACGCGCACCAGCGTGTCCCACTGACGCGGCGACAGTTT